>WNGA01003973.1_pt1 | contig 35840 bp, 34 predicted proteins | sample 5400061 | NCBI WGS metagenome assembly WNGA01 (sample SAMN13153366, study PRJNA577476) | soil metagenome | isolation source: 100 cm soil or saprolite under grassland replicate 2 | place: USA:California | collected 2016-06-15
CCAGTCCCGTCAGCCCCCGCTGACCCGGGCTCAGCCGAACCACCGGCCTCGGGATGTACTGACTCCGAAAGATGCTCAGGATCTCCTCCGCAGTCGGCACCTGCACCAACTCACCCGGATTCACACACCCAAGGCCGAGCGGTATCTGATCGGTCGGATCCTGTCGATCGACGGATACCACCTCGACTCTTTCAGTGTCCACTGTAGGATCTCCGCCGACGCCAAACCACTGGTCAATTCCGTTGGCCTGAAAGATTGCGGGAGTGCACCCGGCTAGCTGACCCAGACGGATGTAGCGAATCGCACGACCTGACACAGGGTTGTTGGACCCCGTGTCTTTGGGCTGGCCGAGCTGCGCGTTGATCCACAGCCGATGTGGATCGATTCCTCCACCTCCCGGCGCCTCTTCACCGAATGCTGGCGAGCGAAGTAGCGACTGCGGCCCTATCAACAGAAACACAAGAGCAGTCAGACCCACCGCGCTGGCGAGGGTGCGGCGGCGACTCATGGTCTCGACCTCCCGCTCGCAACCGGCAACTCGAAGAGAACGCGCCATCGACCATCAGGACCACGAATCAATTCGTAATCCTGGAAGGTTGGATCGGTGCCGCGCACACGCTTCACAACGTTGCCATCGGCATCGACCAGTACCTGAGTCCGCGTGCGGACCAGTGTCTCCACGGCGACATCAGAGGGTCGGTCCTTGGCTTGCCCCAACAGCTTCGCCTTGAGTATCTCGACCCCCTCATCGTCGTAGCGCCACCCGTGTCGTCTCAGATCGTTGAGCGCCTGAAACTCACGCTGATAGCAGGGGCAGCGCTTGTCGTAGATCTGGGGGAGGAGGTTGGGTTGGGGGTGCTCGTAGAGGTAGTGGCGGTAGGTGAGGATGTCGCTCATGATCGCGAGCCAGTCTTCGCCCGTGGCTTTCGGGGGGTTGGGCTTGCTGGTGGTGGGGGGCGGCGGAAGGGACGAACTCGCGGCGACGGTGGCCGGGGCTGCCTGGCCGGCGGGGTGGCGGCCCTGGAGGAACGTGAAGGCGAGCCCGATGGCGAGCAGGATCGGGATGGCGATGGCGGCGGCGAGGCGCGACCTGGTCACGGGACCTCCCTCGGGGCCGAGACCGCGCGCACGCGGATGGTGAGCGGCGGCTGGTTGGGCAGGAGCACGTGCAGCAGGGTGAGCCGGACCTGACCGGTCAGGACCACGGCGACCTGCGGCGGGTCGGGGTCGACCTCGACCGCCGGCGGCGCGACCAACGGGACGCCGCCCTGGTGGGCCAGGCTGTCGCGGACGCGCTGCGCGGCCAGGGCGGGGTCCAGGACGACCTCGCCGGTGTCGCGGAACCGGGCGGTGTCGACGCCGGTCGACCCGGCGATGGCCGCCGCGTCGGCGGCGTTGGCGAGCAGTTGCCTGGCGCTGACCGCACGCCACAGGTCGAGGCTGAGCCCGCCCACGAACAGCAGCAGCACGGCGAGCCCGAGCAGCCAGATGGTGATGGACCCGCGCTCCCGGTCGTCGGGCCGCACCACCTGGAGTCCACGCGCCACGGCGATCACGGCCCCTGGGGGAAGGATCGGTAGTCGTCGACCCGCTCGGCGTGCACGGCGGTCCACGACCAGCTCCCGACGCGACCGACCAACGGGATCACCATCATCGGCATGCGCACGGTGACGCGGGACACGACCGTCTGCCCGCCGGCGAGGCCTCCGCCGGCCGTGAAGTCGGGCCCGCGCACGTCGTCGAGGGAGACGCCGTAGTTGCCGGCCACCTGGTCGACGGCCGCCCTGGCCGCTCCCACCCCGGCGCTCCAGGAGTCGGCGAGCACCACCTCGCGCGCGCTCTCGTTGGCGGCGCGCTGCGCCATGGCCTGGCGCTCCGACCAGGTCGGCAGTGCCAGCACCAGCAGCGTCACCGGCAGGATGATCACGCACACCCCGAGCACGAACTCGGAGGCGATGAACCCTCCCCGCGGAACCCGACGGCCGGGACGCAGCGGCCTTGAGGCCCGGGCGGACCGCCGGCTCAGGCTCATTGGGCCGCTCCCGGGACGGTGGTGGTCGGCGCGGTGAAGGGTTCCTTGACGGCGGTGGCGCTGAGGCTGACCGGCCAGTCCGGGACGAGCGGGAGCCAGCTCGGCAGGTAGCCGCTGGCGGTCGCGCGGACCTGGCCGGCGACGAACGCGCACCGCATCGAGACGTGGGCGCCGATCGGGCCGCCGAGCAGCGACTGCCTGACCTCCTCGGCGGCTCGGAGGCAGGTCGCGGTCGAGCCGCTGGCGCGGCTGCCGCTGCGCACGCCCTCGTCGAGCGCGGAGCGGATCACGCCGCGCCCGTACTGGTAGACGATCGCGTTGCAGAGCATCACGAACAGCAGCAGCGAGAACGCCACCGCCAGCACGAACTGGGTGGTGACGAAGCCGCCGGCGCGGGGCGCCGGGATCTGGGGACTCGGCGGCCAGCGCATCGCTCGCCGTCCTAGCCTCCGCCGCCCGAGCTGGTGATCTGGTCCTGCATCCACCTGATGATGTCGAGCCCGAAGGCCCGCATGGCGGCCCAGATGGCGATCAGCGCGACTACGGCGAGCGCCGCTCCCGCAAGGCCCTCCGCCGTGGAGAACCCGGCCTGCGCCCCGGCGCCACGGGCCCCGGACCCGGAGGCCCTGGCGCCGCGCCCGGCCCGGCCCACCAGCCGGCCAGGGGCCGTCCACAGCCACACGAATATCCAGAAGGGCATGTGCTTCCTCCTTCCATGCTCACCGCCCCGTGAGCCCTCCGAACACGATCGATGGGAGCGGTGCCGCCACGAACAGCAGCAGCACCGGCGCGAGGATGACGACGATCGGGATGATGGTTGCCGCCCGCTGCCTGGTCGCCAGCCGCCGCAGGTCCTCGCGGCGCTGGCTGTGCAGGTCGCGGCTCAGGTCCATGAGCCCGCGGGCCAGGTCGGCGCCGTGCTCGGCGCTGGCCGCCAGCAGCCGGTACGTGCGCGCGGCGTGGGGCTCGGCGCTCTGGGCGGCGGCACGGGTGAGGGCGGCGCTGATGCGGACGCCGCTGCGGTGCGCGCGCAGCACCTCCGCCAGCTCGGCGACGACCGCGCCGCTGCCGCGCTCGACCACGCGCTGCAGCGCCTGGATGACGCCGCCGCCGACCCGGACGTGCATGGCCAGCAGGTGGTTGACGGTGTAGAGCTCGACCCGCATCTCCTCGCGCCGCCGGGTGATCAGCCGGTCGAGCCGGCCGCGCGGCCACGCCAGGCCGAACACCAGCCCGATGCCGCCCACCGCCAGCGCTGGAGCGGCCGCGTGGCCGATCAGCAGCCCGAGACCGAGCCCTCCGGCGGTGGCGACCGCCGCGGTGCTGACGACCTGGACGCGGTACTGGAGAGCGCGCCTGGTCTCGGGCACGTCGCCCAGCACGCCGGCGTGCTTCAGGCGCAGCAGCAGCCGCTCGTCCCCGCCGTGGTCGATCAGCCCGCCGAGCACGTCGGCCAGCTTCAGCACCATGGGGCCGAGCAGCCGCACCAGGACAGAGTCGGAGCGCTCGACCGGGGACTCCGACAGCACCAGGGTGTCGGGCCGACGGCCGAGGGCGCTGCGGCTGGAGATCGTGTACGGGCGCACCCTGGCGCTCAGCCGGGTCGGCGGCCGCACGACCCACCAGGCGATCCGCGCGACCGTGAAGCCGGCCAGCAGCGAGGCCAGGATCACGCGCGGATCGGCCAGGTCGGCGGTCACGAGGCCGACCCCCGCTCCTCGACGGCGTCGGGCGCGGCCAACGTGGCCGGGGAGCCGAACACCCGTGGCTCGCCCCGGAGCCGGGCGAAGCGCTGCACCAGCCACAGCCCGACCAGGCTCCAGATCGCGGCCACCACCACGATCACCAGCCCACCCGGCGACCGGTAGAAGTCCTGGAACGGCCCGGCTCTGGCGACCAGCAGCAGGAGCACGAACCACGGCAGCGCGAACACGATGCGGGCGTTGATCTTGCCCTCCAGCGCGTTGGTCTTGATCTCCTCCTGGGTGTTGAGGTCGCCGGTGGTGGCCTCGATCAGCTCCTCCAGGATGGTGAGCAGCACCTGGCCGCCGCGGCGCTGCGCCAGGATGAGGACCTCGATCACCCGGTCGGAGGTGGGGTGGGCCAGCTCCTCCTTCATGACCTCCAGCGCGGGGACCGGGCCGAGCGCGCGGGACAGCATCGGGAAGCGGGCGAAGGCAACCCGGATCGGAGCCGGCCCGACCTCGGCGAGCTCGCCGAGCGCGCGGTCGAGCGAGAGCCCGGCCGCGATCGAGCTGGACAGCTCGCGCAGCGCGTCCGGCCAGGCGAGCTGCACCGCGCGCAGGCGGGCGGCCCGCTGCCTGGCGAAGAACGCCCCCGGCAGGCAGCCGAGCGCGATCGCGGGCATCAGCGCGACGCCCGGTGTGCGGGTGAGCGCGCTCAGCATCAGGAAGGCGAGCAGGCCCACCGCGATCGACCCGCTGACGAACTGTCGCGGGCTGAGCCTCGCGCCGGCCTGGTCGAGCCAGAGCTGCCAGCGGCCGGGCGGGCGCCGCGAGCCGGCGCCGCCGAGCCGGCGCAGCGGCGAGACGCCCAGCACCAGCCCGGTCGCCAGGTAGGCGAAGGCCCCGCACGCCAGCGCCGCCAGCAGGATCATGGCGCCAGCTCCTGCCGGTAGAAGCCCTCGCGCAGCTCGAACGGGGAGACGCGCCCTTCGAGGATGCCGGCGACGCCGAGCCCGCGGGGCAGGGCGCGGTCGACGACCTCGGCGTTGTGCGGCATGGTCCCCGTCCACAGCAGCGGCTTGCCGAGCGCCTCGCGCCGGAACAGCACTTCGTGGCTGAAGTCGTCGTGGAGGCTCGGGACCAGCTCGATGATCTCGCGGGTCTGGCGCAGCAGGCCGGCGGGCCGCGGCGCCTGCGCCCGTCCCGCCAGGCCCGGTCCGGAGCCGTTCGCGCCGGCCGAGGCGGCGTCACCCTCTTGGACCTCCAGGTGCATCACGTACTTGACGGAGGAGGCGAGCACCTCGCGCACGTCCGAGGACTTGACGTTCTCGCCGGCCATGATGGCCGCGTTGACCAGGGCGGTCAGGGCGTCCCGGGCGGAGTTGGCGTGGACCGTGCAGGCGAAACCGCAGCCGGCGTTGACCGCGCGCACGATCTCGAACGCCTCGGCGCCGAGCACCTCACCGACCACGATGTAGTCGGGGCGCATTTTGAGCACGAACTTGATCAGGTCGCGCAGGGTGATCTCGCCCTCGCCGGCCAGCGAGCGCGCCCGCGACTCCAGGTAGGAGATGGTCGGCCGCTCGTCGATCAGCTCGCGGGTGTCCTCGACCACGCGGATGCGCCGCTGCGGCGGGACCGCCGCCAGCACCGCGCCCAGCATGGAGGTCTTGCCCGCGAACGGCGGCCCGGAGATCACCAGCGACAGGCGGGTCTGGGCGATCGCCCACAGGAAGCCGGCGGCGGGCCAGGTCAGCGAGCCGCGGCGGACCATGCTCGCCAGCGATTCGTTGCGGAGCTGGTGGAAGCGGATGGTGCAGGAGAGCTTGTCGGCGACCGGGGGGATGGCCGCCGACAAGCGGGCCCGGCCGCCGAGGACGCGCGCGTGGACCATCGGGTTCTGGGTGTCGAGGTGGCGCTGGGTCGCGGCCAGCAGGCGGTCGATGGCCTGGCGGTTCTCCTCCTGGGTCGTCGGCGCGACCAGCGTCTGGCGGCGGCCGCTGGAGTCGACGTACATCACCAGGTCGCCCTCGATCTCGATCTCCTCGATCCCGGGAGCGTCGAACAGGCCGCTGAGCGGACCGAAGCTGGTGATCGAGCGCACCACCCGCTCGGCAACCGCGTCGACGTCGCCGAGGCTGCGGCGCTCGCTGGCGGCGGCGCTGCGCTGCCACTGGCGGATCGCCTCCTCGGTGCGGTGGCGGATGGCGGCCTCGTTGGCCGGATCGACCCGCTGATCCTCGATCCAGCGCAGCACGGTCGCGCGGATCTGGTCGTAGGCGCTGGGGAGCGTCACCTGGCAGCCCCCCTCCGCCCGGCGCGGCGGGCGGCGCGCCCGCGCCCGATCCAGCCGCGGCCGCCGCCCGACCAGGTGACCGGCGCGACCGGCAGCTCCGCCCCCAGCGCCTGCACGGCCTTGTGGAATGGCCCGCTGGGGACCGTGTGGCCGTTCCAGACCGCCTCCTCGACCCGCTTGTCGGCCGGGAGCAGGTGCAGCGAGGACGGCAGGAAGCTGCGCAGCACCTCGCGCTCCAGCTCGCTGCGCTTGAAGGCGCCGGCGGGCGCCTGGTTCAGCACCACGTGCAGCGGCTTGGACCTGGCGAGGTCGGTGTGGTCGCCAAGCCACACCAGCAGCCGGGACAGGCCGATCGGGGTGGCGCCGGCGACCACCACGAGCTGGTCGGCGCCACCCAGCATGGCGCGCGCGATGCCGTAGCGGGCGAGCCCACCGGGGGCGGTCACCTCCTCCACGCTCGGGCCGGCGTTGACCAGCACCTGGGCGTGGGTCCTGGCGAGCTCACCGACGACCTCGGCGACCGAGTCGGGCCGCAGGTCCGGCCAGTCCCGCGGGTTGGCGAGCCCGCACAGGAGCTCGAAGCCGCCGTCGCGCTCCGGCAGCGCCACCAGGGTCTCGTCGAGGCGGCCGACGCCGCGCTCCAGGGCGTCGACGGCGTTGCGCAGGTTGGGCACCAGCGGCTGGGCCATCCGCTGGGCCAGCGAGGGCGCGACCTCGTCGGCGTCCACCAGCACGGTGCGCTCGCGGCGGCCGCCGAGCACGCCGGCCAGCGCCAGGGCGACCTCGGTCGCGCCGGCACCGCCGGAGACGGCCAGCACCGCGGTCACCAGACCCCGGGCCGGCTGCCCCGCCGGCCGCTCGCGCGGCGCCGGCTCGGCGTCGCCTGGCAGCTCGTGCCCGAGCTCGCGGGCGATCGCGGCGAAGGGGTCGTCGGGGCCGGCGGGCCGTGCGGGGGCCAGGGCGACGATCGCGTCGACCAGCTCCTCCGGCGCGGCGCTGTCGGGGATGGCGGCATCCACGCCGAGCCGGCCCAGCGTCTCGCGGGCCTGGTGGTCGCCGGCCGCGTGCACGGCGATCACCCGCCGGTCCCTGCGGTGCAGCTCGGCCACCATGCGCGGGGTGAGCACGCTGGCGGTGTCGTCGACCACCAGCACCGCGTAGCTCGCCTCCAGCGCGTCCTCGTCGAGCAGCACGCGCGTGCGGACCACCGCGCCGCCGTGGTCGGCGACATGGCGGAACAGGCGCTGCGCCCACAACCGGTGCGACACGCCGATGGCGATCTCGACGGGCCCGCTCATCAGCCCGCCGCCTCGGTCCCGCCCGAGGAGACGGCGTCCGCGCCGGTGGAGCGGACGAGCTCGAAGCGCCCGCCACGGATGGCGGCGGCCAGCCGCAGCGCCTGCTTGGCGTCGACCGCGACGGTCAGGCTCGACGAGCTGGCGGCGGCGCCGATCACGCCGCTGTCGGGCCGGTTGACGGCCAGGACCTCGGCGCCGCTCACGACGTAGCGGGCCTGGCCGCCCTCGTCGACCGCGATCACGTCGAGGCGGTCGCCGGCGGCCAGCGCCCCGCCGACCGCGTGGGCGGCCTCGACCGGGATGCTCATCGCCCGCAGCGCCGAGGGCGCGGCCGGCGGCCGCAGGTCGCCGCGGCTGAGCAGCTCACCCGGCTGGAGCGTCCTCGTGGCGGTCCAACCGCGGAAGCGGTCGAGGGCCGCGGGGTCGATCAGGCGGCCGCGGACGTCGCCGGGCACGCGCACCTCCACCGTGCGCAGCGCGGTGGCCTCGACGGTGGTGCCGGCGCGGATCTCGGCGCCGGCGGCGGTGGCGCGGAAGGTGAGGTCGCGCTCGCGCAGGACGCTGAACACCAGCACGGTGGCCAGCAGCCCGGCAAGCAGGGTGACGATGTGGCCGAACGACAGCCTCGACCGGGAGGCGGGCCGTCTGGGGCCGGGAGCCGGGCCGGGCTGCGCCGCCGGGGCCGCGGTATCTGGAGTCTGCATGGTGACTCCCAGGAAGCAGTCAGGGGGTCGCGCAAGCGGCTCTACCCGGCTCGACTGAGCCGAGAGCTTCGCTTGGGTTTACCAGGTATCGGCGGAGAGTCTGAGCCATGATCTTTGTGGTGGGAAGAGTGGGAAGAGTGATTGTAGAGGTTTTCGCGCATTGACAACGTGCCGCGCACTCGCTGAGATCAGCTCGCGGACCGGTCTTCACTGGAGGCGCGCGATGAGTACAGAGCAGACGATCGTGCAGCACAGTCCCTATGCGGACGTTTCGATCCCCGACGTGCCCCTCCATGAGGCGGTCCTGGCGACCGCGGCCGAGCGCGGGGACCAGCCAGCGCTGATCGACGGCCCCACCGGGCGGACGATCACCTACGCCCAGCTCGCGGTGGCGGTGCGCCGGGCGGCCGCCGGGCTGGCCGCGCGCGGTTTCCGCAAGGGCGACGCGTTCGCGATCTACCTGCCGAACGTGCCCGAGTACGCGGTGGCGTTCTACGCCGTGTCGACCGCCGGCGGCGTCTCGACCACGGCCAACCCGCTCTACACCGCAGACGAGCTGGCCAACCAGCTCAACGACTCGCGCGCCCGCTTCCTGCTGACCGCGCCGCCGTTGCTGGAGCGCGCTCGGGCCGCGGCGAAGCGTTCAGGAGTCGAGGAGGTGTTCGTGCTCGGCGAGGCCGAGGGCGCCACGCCGTTCGCCGCGCTGCTCGCCGCCGACGGGGAGCCGCCGGTTGTCGACATCGACCCCGCCAACGACCTGGCCACGCTGCCGTACTCCAGCGGCACCACCGGGCTGCCCAAGGGCGTGATGCTGACGCACCGCAACCTGGTCGCCAACCTCTGCCAGACCGACCAGCTCCTGACGCAGGGCACCGACGACCGCGTCATCGCGGTGCTGCCGCTGTACCACATCTACGGGTTGACGGTGCTGATGTGCGGGGCGGTGCGCAAGGGCGCCACGCTGGTCACCATGCCCCGGTTCGACCTCGAGGAGTTCCTCCGCCTGATCCAGGACTACCGCGTGACCCAGGCGTTCCTGGTACCGCCGATCATTTTGGCCCTGGCCAAGCACCCGCTGGTCGACAAGTACGACCTGTCGTCGCTGGAGACGGTGCTGTCGGGCGCGGCGCCGCTGGACGCCGGCCTGGAGGCGGCCGCGGCCGGGCGCATCGGCACGCTGGTCACCCAGGGCTGGGGGCTCACCGAGACGAGCCCGGTGGTCACCACCAACCTCGGCGGCGAGCCGCGGCCGGGGTCGGTCGGCCGCCTGCTGCCCAACACGCGGATGCGCGTGGTCGACCCGGCCAGCGGCGCCGACCTGCCCGTCGGCGAGACCGGGGAGCTGGTGGTGGCGGGTCCGCAGATCATGAAGGGCTACCTGGGCCGGCCCGAGGAGACGGCGGGCATGCTCGACCCCGACGGCTGGCTGCACACCGGCGACCTCGGCTACGTCGACGGCGACGGCTACTGGTACGTGGTCGACCGGGTCAAGGAGCTGATCAAGTACAAGGGGCTCCAGGTCGCCCCGGCCGAGCTGGAGGCGGTGCTGCTCACCCACCCGGCGATCGCGGACGCGGCGGTGGTGCGCGCCCTCGACGAGGAGGCCGGCGAGGTGCCCAAGGCCTTCGTGGTGGCACGCTCGCCGCTCACCGAGGCAGAGGTCATGGCCTACGTGGCCGAGCGGGTGGCGCCGTTCAAGAAGGTCCGCCTGGTCGAGTTCGTTGACGAGATCCCCAAGGCGCCGTCCGGCAAGATCCTCCGCCGGGTGCTGATCGGCCGGTAGCGCCCGGGCGAGTGGCCTCGGGCATTCCCACTGCGGGTTTGACGGCTCTACACACTTGGGCAGATATCCGATCCTTATAGGTACGTAGTTCACGAACGCCCGCGGTCGTGTAGGGTTCTACTCTTCATGGTGGCACGAGTGCGGCCGGATTCGGCTGGCATCCCGCCCGCCCCGGCGCCCCCGGCCGGGCACAACGGGCAATCCTCACTGCCGGGCGAGCAGGCTCCCCGGCCGGCAGCCGACGCTACCCTGCCACAGGAAGTCGTGCGATCGTCGCTGGGGCGCTTCTCCACCCTGCTCGGCCAGCCCTACCAGCGGCTGAAGGTCGCCGTGCTCCGCGAGCTGAGCTCCCTGCCGACGCCCCACTGGCCGCTGGTCAGGGCCGAGACCGTGCTCGACTGGCTGGAGCCGGCCGAGGCGTCCCGGCTGCTGGACGAGCTTCGCGAGGAGGAGCTGCTGGTGCCCGCCCCCGGCGGTACCTGGCGGCTCTCCGAGGAAGCCCAGCTGGTGGCGGCCGTCTGCGCGGTGCTGGCGGTGCAGAGCATCGAGCCGGAGCGGGTCGTGAAGGTGCTGTGCGCTGCCACCAGCCTGGCGCTGGCCGCCGGCACCGAGGACGAGCCGGCGATCGCGCCGTTCCTGGCGGCGGTCGACGTCCTGGACGCCGACTTCGACACGCTGCTGGCGCTGATCGACCTCGGCGACGTCCCGGCCCTGCGCAGCATCTCCAGGCAGGCCAGGGCGCACGCGGCCGACATGGCCATCCTGCTGGAGCGCGAGCGGCCGGCGCTGGACGCCCTGCGCCTCACCTCCTCGCGCTCGCAGTGCCTCCCGGCGCTGGTCGCGCTCGAATCCTGGCTGGAGCGGCCGGAGCCGGAGCTTGCCCCGCTGCCGCAGCCGCGCCACCTGGACGTCGAGCCGATCGACGTGGTCCCGGACTTCGTGGTGGTGGCCGGCGAGGCGCTGCGCTGGCTGGCCAGCATGGACGGCGCCACGCTGAGCAAGTGGGTCGTGGGCGGCACCTGGGCGCAGGCCGTCACCCGCATGGCCGCCGCGGTCGAGGCGTGGTCCCGCTGGGGGCCGATCGGGGACGGCAGCCTGATGGCCTCCCTGGAGCCGCGCCCCCTGATCGAACCCGTCGGGCACGACGAGGTCGGCGTCGCCAGCCACACGGGCGTGCGCGGCCTGGTCGTCCAGGAGCCCTCCGAGGAACCCCCCGAGCCCATCGGCCCCGAGCAACGCATCGAGGAGGTCCCGGTCGCCGTGCCCCAGACGGCCGCCCCCGAGCAGCCGGCCGCCGCCGATCCCCCAGCACGTGAGGAGCCCGCCTCTTGAACACCATCGAGCTCTGCCGGGTCCTCCTGGCCGGCTCGGTGCCCGCTGCCGAGGTACCCGAGCTGACCGACGAAGAGATTCGCGACGAGGTTCGCCGCCGTCTGGCCGAGGCCGGCTGCGAGCTCGCCTACGCGCTCCGGTCCGACCGCTGGGTGGCCACGCTCGGCGGTTCGCTGCCGCGGCTGGAGGACCACGCGGCCGTGATCGACCTCGGTCCCGCCGAGCTGGCGGTCCTGGCGGCCTGCTGGCTGCACCTGCGCTTCCTGGAGGCCGAGCGGGTCCGCCAGTCCGGCGGTGTGGACGTCGCCGGCCGCGGCGAGCCCTGGCTCGACCCCGACGACCTGGGGATCATGCTCGGCGGGCGGCTCGGCGGCCGCGACCTCGGCGACGTGCTGGTGCTGCTGTGCCAGGCCGGCTACCTGAGCCTGCGCGAGGGGCAGCTGTTCGCCGGGCCGCTGCTGGAGACCTTCGACGACCAACAGGCCGCCGACGAGGTCAGAGAGCTGCTGGCCCGCAACCAGCGGCTCACCCACCTGCGCGACCGCGCCGCCGAATTCCGAGCGGAGGCAGCAGAGGAATACCCATCCACCGCCACCATGGCACAGGCGCCTTTGGGGGGCCGTGGGGGGAGCGAGCTCCCCCCACATGGATCGGGGATCGCGTCGGCACGAACAACCAGCTATGGGGACCCCGATGCCACGACTTGAGGAAGTGCAATTCGTCCACTGGGGCTGTTTGCGGCCGGATCCGGTTCCGCTGCTCACCGACGGGATCAACGTGGCCACGGGGCCCAACGGCTCCGGCAAGACCTGCTTCCTGGACGGGATCAAGGTCCTGCTCGGCATCACCAGCTTCGCGCTCGGCCGCAGCTCGACCAAGTACATCTTCGACGGCGGCCCCGGCGGGGTCCCGGCCGAGCGGGCCCTGCTGAAGGGCACCTTCGCCAACCCGCTGCTGCCCGAGCGCGGCGAGCGCATGTTCGCGGCCGTGCCGGGCTGTGAGGACGTGCCGCGGGTGTCGGTCGTCTGCCTGGTGACCACGCAGGGCCGCCGCTACCGCGTGCTGCCCGGCAGGATGCGCTGGGGCTTCGAGCGGCCGCTCGACGACGACCTGGATTCCTTCATGGAGGCCAACCCCTCCAGCGACTGGCTCGGCCCGCGCCTGTACACCGAGCTGCTGGAACGCGTCGGGGTCACGCGCGCGCTGCGCGAGGTGCTCGCCATCCCGCAGGGCGCGATCGACCGCATCGTCGAGGAGCGCCCGCCCGGCCTGCTGAAGAACCTGCTGGAGCTGACCGGCGAGGGCGACGTGCTGGCAGCCGTCCGCGCCGGCCGGGAGGCCACCGAGCGCTCCCGGGCGGCCTACGTCGCCGCCATCGAGCGCGACCGCGCCGAGCAGGAGAAGCTGGTCGAGCTGCAGACGCGCGCGGCCAGGCACCTGGAGTGGGCCGGGCTGCGCGAGCGTCTCTGGCTGCTCCAGGAGGTGGCCAAGCCGGCCGCTGAGTACCGCGACCTGGAGGCCAAGGTCACCCGGGCCCGTGCCGAGCGGCTGCGCAAGACCCGCGAGATCGCCGCCGACCAGGACATGCTGGCCGGGCTCGTCGAGCAGGTGCCGGTCCTGGAGGCGCGCGTCGGCGGGCTGGTCGACGACGGCGAGGCCCTGGCCAGGCAGATCGCCGAGGCGACCGCGGCGCGAGCGCGGCTGGACGGCCGCATCGCCATGCTGGAGGGCCGCCTCGGAGAGGCCGAGGCCGCCGCCGCGCGGCTGGAGGGCCTGGCCGGCAAACGCGCCCCCGCCCAGGCCGAGGCCGACATCACCGCGGCAGAGTCGATGCTCCAGAATGCGCTGGCGCGCCGCCGCGAGGTCGTCGCCCTGCTGGGCAGGCGCCAGGCCGAGGCGGCCAGCCTGGAGCAGGGCGGCTCGCCGGCCCCTCCCGAGGTCGACGCCTTCCGCACCCAGCTCGGCGAGCGCGGCATCCAGTCGATCCTGGTGGCGCAGTCGCTCGATCTGATGGACGACGCCGAGGACACCGGCGCGCGCGCCGAGGCCGCGCTCGGCGCCGCGCTCTGGGGTCTGGTCGTGCCGTCCGAGGCGTTCCGCGAGGCCACCGCCATGGCGGCCGAGTCCGGCTATCGCTGGCCGATCGTGCGTGCCGGCGCCGGCGACCCGGCCGGGGCGCTGGCCAGGGTGCTCGCCCCCAGCGAGCTGGGCCTGCTGCTGGAGCGGTCGGACGCGCTCGCCGCCCTGGACGCCGGGCAGGCGCACGGGCTGGCCAGCCGCGGCCACCCCGCCGTCACCGCCGACGGGATGCGCTACACCGACGGGCTCGCCCGGCTCGAGGCGCCGGAACGGCCGGTGCTCGGCCAGTCGGCCCGCGACCGGCACCTGGCCAGCATCCAGTCCGAGATCGCCCGGCTCACCGACGAGGCCGCCGCGCTCGACGCCAGGATCCCCGACCTGCGGGCCGCGTGGCACAAGGCCCTCAAGTCGCTGGAGGCCGTGCGCGAGCTGGGCGACCACGACGACGCCGCCGAGCAGGCGCAACGGTCGCTCGACCAGGCGCGGGCCCAGCGGCCGGCGCTGGTGGAGGAGGAGGCCAGGCTCACCCGTCAGCTGCGCGAACTGGACGAGCAGCGCGGCGCGGCAGGGGCGGAGCTGGGCATGGCCGGCAACATGCAGGCCGAGGTCGAGGGGCGGCTCGCCAAGGAGCTGCCGGAGCTGGCCGACCTGGAGGCTCGGCTGGCGCAGTTGGAGGTCGACCTGGAAGCGCACCGGCTCACCGGAGAGCAGCGGGCGGTGCTGGAGGGCGGCGACCTGCCAGGCACCGAGTCGCTGCTGCGCGACGTGGAGTGGCTGACCGGGCAGGTGGCCGACCACGATCGCTTCCCCGCCCAGGTGCGCGACCCGCTGATCCTCGCCGACCGCGACGCGCAGGCCGCGGTGGTCGAGGAGACCGCGCGGGCCACCGAGGAGCGGCGCGTCGACCTGGAGCGGCAACAGCACCGCGTGGACGACTCCAGGCTCCGCTTCGACGAGCGCGTGCGCGAGGTGGCCGGGCGGATCAGCGTCGAGTTCGGCCGCATCTGCGACATGGCCGGATGGAAGGGCGAGCTGCTGCTGATCAACGCCGACCGGCCCGACGACTACGGCATCGACGTGCTGGTCGCGCAGCGGCCGGGCGAGCGGCTGCGCTCCTACCGGGACGCGGCCCACTCCGGCGGCCAGCGCGCCACCATCGCGATCGTGCTGCTGCTGGCCACCATGGGTGCCGCCGACGCGGCCGATCTGCTGATCATGGACGAGCACATCGCCCACCTGGACTCGACCAACATCGACCACGTCGCCGCGCTGATGCACGCGCTCGGCGGCCGGGTGCAGTTCGTGCTGGCCACGCCGACCAACGCCGAGTCCCTGCGGCTGTCCTGGTGCGACCTCCAGCTCGCCTTCCTGCCCCGCGACCCCGGCCGCGCCTACAGCCCGCCGATCCGCCTGCTGTCCCGCCTGGGCGTCGGCGACCTCCGCGAGCGCCTCCCCTCCGGCGAACTGGTCGCCTAGAGACCCGGCCCGCCGGGCCAGCGCCGAGGTGTGCGTTCGCGCGGCGCGAGCGGGCTCAGGCCGCTTCGTCGCTGCCGGCGGCGGCCGCGCTGGCGGCGGCCGGGACGGGCTGGCGCGCGTCGGCGGCGGGCTCGGCGGCCTGCTCGCGCTTGGCGCGGTCGGGGCGGACCAGGATGGCGACGCCGGCGGCGGCCAGGCTCGACAGGCCAGCGAGCAGCACGCTCGACCGGGGACCGTAGCGCTCCGACAGCCAGCCGATGATCATTGCCCCGATCGGCGTCGATCCCAGCAGCAGCAGGCCGTAGATGGACATCACCCGGCCGCGCATCTCCGGTGCCGAGCCGAGCTGCACGGTGGTGTTGGCCGTCGAGATCCAGGCGATGCTGAAGAACCCGACCGGCAGCAGCACGACCGCGGCCAGCACCGGGCTGAGCAGGAACGCCATCACCAGCGAGCTGACGCCGAAGCCGATGATCGACCACAGCAGCAGGCGCTGCGAGGGCTTGGCCCGGCTGGCGGCGGTCAGCGCACCGACCACCGAGCCGGCCGCCATCATCGAGGCGAGCACGCCGTACAGGCTGGGGCCGCCGTGGTAGGTGAAGCGAGCCAGCAGCGGCAGGGCGACGCGGAAGTTCAGGCCGAGCGTGGCCACCACGCCCATCAGCAGGATCGTCCAGCGCAGCGTCGGCGTGGCCAGCACGTAGCGGATGCCGTCGCGCACCTGCCCGCGGGAGCGCTCCACCGGCTCGCCCCGGAAGAGCTGCCCCGGGTCCATGAACCACAACCCGGCCATCACCGCCAGGTAGGAGATCGCGTTGACGATGAACGCCGGGGCGATGCCGACCACGCCGATCAGCACGCCGGCCACGGCCGGGCCGATGATCCTGCCCGCGTTGAACACGGCGCTGTTCAGCCCCACCGCGTTGGGCAGGTCCTTGGACCCGACCATCTCGGTCACGAACGACTGGCGCGCGGGCATGTCGAACGAGGTGGCGCAACCGAGCAGCAGCGCCAGCAGGTAGATCATCCACAGCCGCACCGCGCCGGTGGCGGTCAGCACGCCGAGCGCCAGCGCCAGCGCGCCCATGGCTCCCTGGGTCGCCAGCAGCAGCCGGCGCTTGTCGACCCGGTCGGCGATCAGCCCGCCCCAGATGCCGAGCACCAGCACCGGCGCGAACTGGAGCGCGGTGGTGATGCCGACTGGCAGCGAGCGGTTGGTCAGCCGCAGCACCAGCCAGTCCTGGGCGAGCTGCTGCATCCAGGTGCCGCTCACCGACACGAGCTGGCCGAAGAAGAAGAGGCGGTAGTTGCGGATACGGAGGGAACGGAAGGTTCGTTGGGTCGCCAGTTGGACCAGGGTCACGAGCGCTCCTCCTCCAGGAGCCGCTCGAGCACCGCGGTGGCTTCGCGGAGCACGTCCAGCTCGTGCGGAGCGAGCGTGGCCAGGCGGGTGGCCAGGTAGGCGTCCTTGCGGGTGCGGCTGCGCGCGAGCAGGTCGCGGCCGAGGTCGGTCACCTCGACCCTGGAGATACGGCGGTCGTCGGTGTCGGCGCGCCGCAGCACCAGGCCGGACTCCTCAAGGAAGGCGACCATGCGGGTCACGCTGGGCGGGCGCAGGCGCTCGACCGATGCGAGCTTGCCGAGGGTGATGGGTCCGTAGTGGGCGATGGTGTTGAGGACGAAGAACTGCGAAGCGGTGATCTCGCCCTCGTTCTGCTGCCGCAGCCGGCGGGCCAGCCGGCCCACGGCCAGGCGCAGGCTCTCCACCAGGTCGCGATCGACCTCGATCAGGGTGGGGGAAGCAGGTGGCATGACATTCCTTCGTAAGGCTAATTAGCTATGCGAACTATCTTGCGCCAGGATAGCACGCACACCGCCCGAGCCGCTACGATTCGGTCTCCGACCCCCGCTTCCCTCAACAATTGCTTGAGTTTCCTGGTCCTGTTAGAACGCAAAACTCAACATCTTGTGTAGGATCACGGCATGACCGTCAACCCGCGGCGTGAGCTCCGGCATCGGCTCACGGCCATCGCCGGCGCCCAGTCCGGCTACTTCAGCGCCGCCCAGGCGAGGGCCGCCGGCTACTCCTACCAGGCGCAGAAGCAGAACGCCGACCGTGGCAACTGGGTCAAGGTCGGCCGTGGCCTGTTCCGGCTGCCGGGCTGGCCGACCGGCCGCCACGAGGATCTCGTGCGGCTGTCGCTGTGGAGCCGCGGGCGCGCGGTGGTCTCCTACGAATCGGCCCTGTCCGTGCACGAGCTCGGCGACGTGAACCCCGCCCGCACGCACCTGACCGTCCCCAAGGGCTTCCGGCAGCATCCCCCCGCCGGCGTGGTGCTGCACCAGGGGGTGCTGCCAGAGGGGGACGTGCGCGACCAGGAGGGCTTCCGGGTGACCACCCCGCTGCGATCCCTGCTCGACACGGCCGCCGGCGACCTCGACCTGGACCTGCTGGCCGGGGCGATCGAGGACGCGCTGGAGCAGGGGGTCCTGACACGCTCCAGGCTGCTGGCCCGCGCCGACGAGCTCGGGCCCAAGGCCGCGCTCCGCATCGAGCGGGCGCTGCATCGAGGTGAGAGCTGATGCCCTACGCGACCCCGGCGGCCCTGCGCGCGGCGCTCGAGGCGCGCCTGGCCAGCGGTGAGGCCACCACCGTGCCCGGCCTCGAGCGACTGCGCCGCCGCGCCACCTTCGAGCGACTGCTGATCCGCCTCGAGCACGCCATGCCGGGCCAGTGGGTCCTCAAAGGCGGCATGGCCTTGGAGGTGCGCCTCGGCGACCGCGCCCGCAGCACCCGCGACCTCGACCTGGCCGTGCGGCAGGCGGGCGAGGACGCCGGCACGATCCGCGACCACCTCATCGAGGCGCTCGCCGAAGATCCAGAGCGCGACGGCTTCGAGTTCCGCGTCGGCCCGGCGAAGGCGCTCGACCTCGACGAGGCCGGGCGGGCCGGCTGGCGCTTCACCATCGATGCCCGGCTCGACGGGCGCACCTTCGCCAACGTGCGCCTGGACGTGGTGGCGCGCACCGAGGAGATCTCCAGGACCGACCGGGTCACCCTGCGCAGCATGCTGGGCTTCGCCGGGTTCCCGGACCACGAGGTCGAGGCGGTCGACCCGGCCCAGCACTTCGCCGAGAAGCTGCACGCCTTCACCCGCCCGCACGGCGACCGGGCCAACAGCAGGGTCAAGGACCTGCCCGACCTGTTGCTCCTGATGGACCAGGGCCTGGCGCCCACGGCCGAGCTGCTGGCCACCGTCCAGCACGTGTTCGAGGTGCGCTCGACCCACGACCTTCCCGGCACCCTGCCGGACCCGCCCGCCGACTGGACCAACCGCTACGCCACCCTCGCCGACGAACTCGGGCTGGAAGCGCGCACCGTCGACGCCGCCATGGCCCGCCTGCGCCCCTTCTGGACAGCCACCCTGGCCGCGGGGCCCAAGCAGCCCACGGAGGAGCAGCCGGAGGGGTGACCCGCGCGGCGCGTGGGCTCAGGCTACGGCTGGGACCACGGCATCGCCGATCAGGGCGACCATGTCGAGGTCGTCGTGCACCAGGTGCTGGAGCATCACGCGCTGGACCCCTGCGGCCTCATAGCCCCGGAGCCGCTCAGCGACCTGGTCGACGGTGCCGAGGATCCAGTGCTCCGGCGCGGACTCGATCAACGCCTCCGCTGTCCCGCCGCGGCCGGTGCGGTCGAGGAGGCGCCCGAGCCGCTCGCGCAGCTCCGCGCGGTCGCGGCCGACCACGCAGGTGGTCATCAGCGAGAACCGCAGGGTGTCCGGGTCGCGGCCGGCCGCGTCCCAGGCGCTGGCCACGCGCTGGCGCCGCTGGCGGCACTGCTCGAGCGTGGCCAGGGTGGTGTTGTACTCGTCGGCCCAGCGCGCGGCCAGCGCCGCGCTGCGCGGGCCGGCGCTGCCGCCGACGATCAGGTTCGGCCGCGGCCGCTGCACCGGCTTGGGCAGCGCGTCGAGGTCCTCCAGCCGGAAGTAGGTGCCGTGGAAGTCGAACGGCCCATCGGACCACTCGCGGTTGACGATCTCGAGCTGCTCGGCCAGCCGCGCGACCCGCTCCTTCGACGACGGCATGTCGAAGCCGTACGCGGTGTGCTCCAGGTCGTGCCAGCCGGCGCCGAGCCCCACCTCCACCCGCCCGCCGGAAATGTGGTCGACGGTGACCGCCATCTTGGCCAGCACCGACGGGTGCCGGAAGGTCGCCGGCGACACCAGGCTGCCGAGCCGCACCGTGGTGGTCCTGGCCGCCAGCCCCGCCAGCGTCGCCCAGGCGTCCAGCGAGCCGCGCTCGCGCCGGCCGGCGACCGAGAGGTAGTGGTCCGAACGGAACAGCGCCTCGATGTGGTGCGCCTCGCAGGCCTCCGCCAGCCCGAGCCACTGCTCCCAGGTCACGTCCTCCTGGCCCTCGATCATCAGGCAGATCCTCATGGCACCTCCTCGCAACCGGGACAAGCCGAAGGCCCCGGGTGCACCGGGGCCTTCGTGGGGAAGGTGCGCGCCGTTCTGGCTCGCGCAGGCTCTAGAAGGCGCCGCTGCCGTTTGGCGTCCCGAGACCGGACGGCCCATCGTAGCCGCGCATGGCCGTGCAGAGGTAGCTCCCGCCGCAGGACCCGTTGGCGCCGCTGGTCACGTCGTGCAGCGCGCCGGTGTGCGAGTACGGGAAGGAGCCATAGCGCACCGAGCCAGCGTTGCCGGCCAGGGCGTAGACGCCGGCGATGATCGGCGCGGACACGCTGGTCCCGCCGGCCTTGAACCAGGGGCCGCCTCGCACGCCGAAGGTGTGGTACATCGCCACGCCGGTGGCGGGGTCGGCCACCGCGCTCACGTCAGCCACCGTCCGCCCCGAGCAGCCGCCGTCGGTCTGCCACGACGGCTTCGGGAACACCCTGGAGCAGCCGCTGCCGGTGCCGCTCCACACCGACTCGGTCCAGCCGCGGGCGTTGGAGGAGCGGGTCAGCCGCGTGCCGCCGACCGCGGTCACGTACTGCGAGGAAGCCGGGAAGGAGAGCCCGAATCCGGAGTCGCCCGCCGCGGCGGTCAGCACGTGGCCGGGGTGGTTGAAAGCGGCGTTGGCGTTGCGCAGGCCCTGGGATTCCGGCGCGCCGTAGGAGTTGCTGATCACCTTGGCGCCCATGGAGGCCGCGCGGGAGACGGCCGCGCCCAGGTTCGCCAGCGAGTTGGAGTCGGCCTCGACCAGCAGCAGGTGGCAGCGCGGGCAGACCGCCGAGACCATGTCCAGGTCGAGCGAGATCTCCTGCGCCCAACCGGCGTCGGCCCGCGGGGGCGTGCTGCCGCCGCGCTGGTTGACCTTGCGGAAGCAGCCGTTCGCCCTGGTGCAGGACGGCAGGCCGAAGAAGCTCCGGTAGTGCGCGAGGTCGGACTCGGCGTCGGGGTGGTCGAAAGCGGCGACGATCGCCACCGTCTGGCCGGCCCCGCGGGTCGTCGACGGCAGCGCGTAGGCGCTCCGGAGGTCTGCCGGGCCATAGCCCCGCACCGCCGATCCCGAAGCCGCAGCCGAGACCGGTGCCGAGGCCGCGTCCGGCAGCACCGAGGTCGCCAGCCTCGCGAAGCACCTCGCGTGGCCCGCCGTCGCCGCCGGACAGGCATCACGGTAGGTCTCCCCCAGGAGCGCCTCGCCGAGCTGGTCGGCCTGGACCCGGTCCCAGAGCGCCCCGCCGACCTGGGCCTGCTGCACCGAGTCGCGGGGTGCCTCGCCGCCGCTGCCCGCCTTGGCGGCTGGCAGGGCGTGGGCCTGCGCAGCCAGCACGAGCAGCGCGAGAGCACTGAGCACGGCGACGGTCGGTCGTCGGCGGAGCCGCATATGGAACCTCCAGATCGTTTGCGTCGAGCCAGGTCAGGCCGAGCCGGGTGGAACCGGCCGGGCCGGGCCTCGGATACGGATCAGGCCACGCAGTCCGCGCCGGTCGCTCGACCGGCCGCGCGGGCCCATGGCCGGAAAGTATGTACTGAGATGATCGAGATGGAAAGCCGCTACGTCTGATTGCCCGGGACCGCCGGCCGATCGTGGTTGCGTAGGATCTGGCCATGACAGCGACCCGGCGCACGCGAGTGGTGTTCGCGGCCCACGCCTTCCCGCGCCACCAGGGCGACCTGACCGGCGGCTTCCTGCTCCGGCTGGCGGAGGCGCTGGAGCGCGAGGGGGTCGACGTCCAGGCGGTCGCCCCGGCGGCGCCGGGCCTGCCCGCCAGGGATCGCCTCCGGGGCGTGGCGGTCCGCCGCTACCGCTACGCGCCCCGCCGGGCCGAGACGCTCGCCTACACCGGTGGCATGCACCTGCGGGCCGCCAGCCCGACCGGCGCGCTGGCGCTCGCCGGCCTGCTGGCCGCCGGCGCGCTGGCGCTGCGGCGCGTCGCCGCCGGCGCCGATCTCGTCCACGCGCACTGGTGGTTCCCTGGCGGCGTGCAGGCGCTGGCCGCCGGGAAGCGGCCGCTGGTCACGACCCTGCACGGCACCGACGTCCGGCTGGCCCGAACGCGGCCGGCGGCGCGAGCCGCCTGCGCGCGCGTGCTGCGCGCCTCCGCCGCGATCACCACCGTGTCGACCTGGCTCCGCGACGAGGTCGCCGCCTTCGCGCCGGACCGCGCCGACCGCATCCGCATCGCTCCCATGCCTGTGGACGAGGCGCTGTTCTCCCCGGGCGACGAGCCCCGGACCGAGCTGCTGTTCGTCGGTCGCCTGGACAGCCAGAAGGGAGCGGAGGTCGCGCTGCGCGCGCTCGCCGGCCTTCGCGGGCCCGCCGCCCAACTGCCGCTGCGGCTGGTGGGGAGCGGGCCGCTCGAGCCGGACCTGCACCGGCTCGCCAAGGAACTGGGGGTCGCCGACCGCCTGCGCTGGGAGAGCGGCCTCACCCAGCCCGAGCTGGCCGCCCGCTACCGCCGCGCCGCCGCCCTGCTGGTGCCCGGCAGCCACGAAGGCCTCGGCCTGGTTGCCGTCGAGGGCCAGCTCTCCGGCGCGCCCGTGATCGCCGCCGCCTCCGGCGGGCTGCTCGACGTCGTGACCGACGGGCACAGCGGCTGGACCTTCCGCCCAGGCGACCCGTCCGCCCTCGCCAACGCCATCCAGCAAGTCGTCGACCACCCCGATCAGGCCGCCGGCCGCGCGGCCGCCGGCCGCCACGCCGCCGCCGACCGCTTCAGCGCCACCTCCGCCGCCCGCACCTACGCCACCCTCTACGCCGAAGCCCTCGAAGCCCACGCGAGGCCCCAACGGAAGGGTCCCGCAGGCTGACCGCCTCCTCGGCCCCGGACCGGCAGGCACCAGGCCTCCGGGCCGGTGGCGGGGCCTCCGGCAGGGCCCGGCTGGGAGCGATAGGCTCGGCCGACGTCCCCAGACCCGGCACGACCAGGAGCACTGAGCACGACATGAACGAGCACGCCGACCACGGTACCGGCAAGGTCACTTCGACCGTGTTTTCCGACGTCATCCTCGGCCACCTCGGCGCGCGCGACGCCGACGTCCTGGTCGGCCCCAGGCACGGCGTCGACGTCGGCGTGCTGCGCGTGGCGCCGGGAGTCGCCATGGCCCTGACCACCGATCCCGTCTTCGTGGTGCCCGGCTACGGCTGGGAACGAGCCGCCTGGTTCGCCGTGCACATCCTCGCCTCCGACGCCGCCACCAGCGGCCTCGCGCTTCGCTGGATGGCCGTCGACCTGAACCTGCCCCCCGATATCAGCGAGACCGATCTGGCCGCGCTCTGGGAGGCCTACTCACGCGCCTGCGCCGACCTCGGCATCGCCGTCGTCACTGGCCACACCGCCCGCTACGACGGCTGCAACTGGCCCATGGTCGGCGGCGCCACCTGCGCCGCCATCGGCGCCGAGAACGCCTTCGTAACCCCGACCATGGCCCAGCCCGGCGACCGCGTCGTCGTGACCAAGGGCGCGGCGATCGAGGCGACCGCCCTGTTCGCGGCCACCTTCCCCGACCGGCTCGCCAAAGGCGTCGGCGAGGAGATCACCGCCGCCGCGGACCGGCTGTTCGAGCAGATGACGGTCGTCCCAGAGGCACGCGTCGCAGCCAGGTACGGCCTCCGCGACCGCGGTGTGACCGCGATGCACGACGCCACTGAGGGCGGGGTCCTCGGCGCCCTCGCCGAGCTGTCCGCCGCCTCCCGCGTCGGCCTGCGCATCGAGCTCGATGCCATCCCGGTGCGGCCCGAGGTCCGGCTCGTCTGCGACCACGTGGGCATCGACCCATACACCTCCATCTCCGAGGGCACCCTGATCGCCACCGTGCGCCCCGAGCACACCGGCGGCTTCCTGGCCGCGCTCGGCAATGCCGGCATCCCCGCCGCCCTGATCGGCGACGTCACCGACGAGGCGTTCGGCAGCGTGCTCGTCGACCGCGGCACTGAACGACCGCTCGAGCACCCCGGCCTCGACCCCTTCTGGACCGCCTTCAGCCAATGGGCCAGCGAATCCGCCTGACCCACCCGGCGGCCTGAGCCACCCGCTCCAGCCGCGCTACCGGACCGGGGCGAAGCCGCCGTCCCGCTCGACCGCGCGGCCTTCGCGGATCAGCTTGACGAGGTGCGCCCGGACCGACATTTCGGCGAACCGGTGCAGGGCGGGGTCGACATCCGCGTAGATCCGCCGGACCATCGCCGCCGGCGTCCGGTCGCCGGCCTCCAGCGCCGCCAGCACCTGGGCCTCGCGCTCCATCCTGTGGTCGATGTACTCGCGGATCGTGGCGGCGGGATCTTCGACCAGCGGGCCGTGCCCCGGGTACAGGCGCCGCGGCTCGAAGATCCGCACCGCCTCCAGCGACGCGAGGTAGGAGACCATGTCGCCGCCTGGCCACTCCACCACGGTCGTGCCGCGGCCGAGAATATGGTCTCCAGTGAACATCGCGCGCTCCGCCCCCAGCCAGAAGCAGCAGTGGTCCGCGGCGTGCCCCGGTGTCGGCAGCGGCTCGAGCTCGACCCCGCCCACTCGCAACCCGACCCCGGCGGCCAGACCGGGTGCGCCCGCCGTCGCCCACTCCGGGTCGAGCGCGCCCAGTGGAGCGCCCACGCGCGCGGCCAACGCCGCCGCTCCCTCGGCGTGATCCGGATGGGTATGCGTGAGCAGCACCAGCTCCACCCCGCGGCCGCGCGTCGCCCCGATGACGCGGTCCAGGTGCTCGGGATCCGGCGGGCCCGGATCGATGACCACCGCGGTCCCCGACTCGGGCGCCGCGACTACGTACGTGTTCGTGCCCTCCAATGTCATCGGTGACGGGTTCGGCGCCAGCACCCTGGTCACCAGCTCACTCCAGCGATCACCAGCTTCCTCATGCGCCGATCCGCCCTCGGGCCGGCCCTCCTGTCCCCCGTGCGCACCGCGGCCGGGCTCCCGCGGGTCGCTCGCTCGCCTCGCCTCACCGCCGGTCATGGGCTGGCCTCCCGGTCTGGTGGGACCGGCACCGGGTAGCGCTCGTTCCAGGGCATGATCAGGACGCGGCCCTCGAGCCGTGGCAGCACCTGCTCGACCGGACGATGGTGGCCTGCCTCGAGCAGCTCCTCGACCGTGCGGAAGCCGGCAAGGTCACGCAGGGTGAAGCGTGTCGGCGGCAGCATCGGCATCGACTGGTCCGCCGCGGCCACGTTCGGCGCCAGCCACCGCTCGCGTTCCACCTCCGCCAGGCCCTCGGCCGATGCCACCGCATCCGCGGGCAGCGCCGCGACGAAGAAGCGGGTGTCGTAGCGGCGAGGCTCGCCCTCCGGTGTGAGCCACCATGCCCAGTAGCGCAGGCGCGCCGTGTCCAGCCGGACGCCCATGCTGGCCAGCATCGCCGCCAAGCCCCGCTCCCCAGCGAGCAGGGCGCCGCGGCCCGCCTGGAGCGGGAGCGGATCGGGCGGCCGATCGACCAGCAGCACGCCCGCCTCCTCGAACGTCTCCCGGCAGGCGGCCACCACGAAGCCGCGCGCCTGCTCCGCGGTCACGCCCATGCGTTCCGCCCACGCCGCCGGCGGCGGCCCGCCCCAGATCGCGTCCACAGCCGGGTCGGCGTCCGCCGCATCGATCCGGCCGCCCGGGAACACCCAGAGCCCCCCTGCGAACCCCATGGTGCGAGGGCGGCGCTGGAGATACGCCTCCACGCCGTCAACCCCGTCGCGCACCAGCGCGACGGTGGCTGCCGGCCGCGGCCCGGCAACTGGGTTCATCGGCGCAACCCCTCTCACTTCGAGTCGGGGGAGATGCTACGTGGACGCGCCGACAACCCGCAGAAAGTTGTCCACAGATTGCGAAACGAGCATGCCGCCCGCTCGGATCTCGCCCAGAATTGGAGCATGGACGAGAGCCCCAGAACCTCACCGCCCCGCAGGGGTGCGCCCGAGCGCGGGGATGCGTCGCCCGCGAGCGACCCGCGGCGGACGTTGCCCAGGGTGGACGTGCTGCTCGCCCACCCCGCGGTGGCGGCCAGGGCGGCCGGTTGGGGACGCGGGCCGGTACTCGGCGCCGTGCGCCGGGTGCTCGACTCCGCGCGGCGGGCAGCCACCGCGGGCGAGCCCGTCCCAGGGCTCGACCAGCTCGCAGCGATGGTCACCGGGGACCTGGACGGCCTGGCCGGCCAGCGGATGCGCGCGGTGATCAACGCCACCGGCGTGGTCCTGCACACCAACCTCGGACGGGCACCGCTTTCGCAGGCGGCGGTGGCGGCGATCACCCAGGCGGCGGGCTACTCCACTGTGGAATACGACCTCGCCGCCGGCGCCCGCGGTCGTCGTGGAGCCGCTGCCGAGGCCCTTCTGCGTGAGGTGACGGGCGCCCCTGCCGCGTTGGTGGTCAACAATGCCGCCGGAGCGCTGCTCCTGGCGCTCGGCGGGCTCGCCCGCGACTGTGAGGTGGTGGTGTCGCGCGGCCAGTTGATCGAGATCGGCGGCGAGTTCCGCCTGCCCGCCATCATGCAGGCAGCCGGAGTCGACCTGGTCGAGGTGGGCACCACCAACCGGACCCACCTGGCCGACTACGAGCGGGCCATCGGCGAGCGCACCGCCTGCCTGCTGGCGGTGCATCCGTCGAACTACCAGGTGGTCGGCTTCACCACCGATCCTCCGCTCGATGCGGTGGCCGACCTGGCGCACCGGCACGGGCTGCCGTTGCTGCACGACCTGGGGTCCGGCCTGGTGGGCGACCCGTTCGGCGACGAGCCCTCGGTCGGGCAGAGTCTCGCCGCCGGGGCCGATCTGGTGCTGTTCTCCGGCGACAAGCTGCTCGGCGGTCCGCAGGCCGGCCTCCTGGTGGGCCGGCAGGACCTGATCCAGACGCTGGCCAGGAATCCCCTGGCACGGGCCGTACGAGCCGACAAGCTGACCATCGCCGCACTGGAGGTGACCCTCGCCAGCCACGCGGCCGGCCGCCGGGGCGAGCTGCCGGTGTGGCGCGCGCTGGGGCTCCGCGACGATGACCTCCGCCCGCGAGCCGAGGCACTGGCCCGCGAACTCGGCACCGCCGCGACCGTCCGCGGCGGCGTGAGCGTGGCCGGCGGCGGCAGTCTCCCGGGCGAGGGGCTCCCGAGCGTGCTCGTCGAGGTCGACCCTGGCCAGACAGGTGACGAGACGATCCTGGCGCGGCTCCGTGCCGCCGACCCGCCCGTGATCGCTCGCGCCGAGCGGGGCCGGGTGATCGTCGACCTGCGCACCGTCCCCCCCGAACAGGATCAGGTCGTGTCGCGCGCGCTGCGCGAGGCGCTCGGTGCCCCTGGAGGTGCTGGCTGATGCCGCACGTCATCGGGACCGCCGGACACGTCGACCATGGCAAGTCCGCTCTGGTGCTGGCACTGACCGGGACCGATCCGGACCGCCTGGCCGAGGAGAAGGCCCGCGGAATGACCATCGACCTCGGGTTCGCCTGGGCGCGCCTGCCATCTGGCCGTGCGGTCGGCTTCGTGGACGTCCCGGGTCACGAGCGCTTCGTCCACAACATGCTCACGGGTGTCGGCGGCGTCGACTGCGCGCTCTTCGTGGTCGACGCGAGCGAGGGCTGGCGTCCGCAGTCCACCGAGCACCTGGCCATTCTCGACCTGCTCGGGATCGCCACCGGGGTGATCGCGCTCACCAAGGTCGACCTCGTCGACGAGGCGACTCGTGCCCGTGTCGCGGATGAGGTGACCGCGCGGGTCGCCGGCACCACCCTCGCCGGCGCCGCGATCGTGCCGACCGCCGCGCCATCCGGCATCGGGCTGGACGAGCTGCGCGCAGCCCTCGACGAGGCGCTCGACCGGCTCCCGGAGCCGGCGGACCGTGGCCGGCCGCGCCTGCCGGTCGACCGGGTGTTCTCGGTCCGCGGCAGCGGCACGGTGGTGACGGGGACGCTGACCGGAGGGACCCTCCGGTCGGATCTGGAGGCGGAGCTGCTCCCTGTCGGCCGCCGGGTGCGCATCCGCGCGCTCCAGAGCCACGGCGAGCCCGTGGCCAGCGCCGACCCGGCACGCCGCCTCGCCGTCAACCTCGTGGGGGTGGCCACCGACCAGGTGACACGCGGGGATGTGCTGGTGCTCCCGCGGCAGTGGGCCCCGACCCGGACCGTCGACTGCCGCCTGCGCTGCCTGCCGAGCGCGCCGGCACCGCTGCGCGCGCGAGGCGCCTACCTGGTGTACGCGGGCGCCGCGGAGACGGCGGCACGCCTGCAGCCGCTCGACGCGCACGAGGTCCGCCCCGGCGAGGACGCCCTCGTTCGCCTGCATCTGGAGCATCCATTGGTGCTGGACGTGTCGGAGCCGGTGGTGCTGCGGGACAGTGGGCGGGACGAGACGGTCGGCGGTGGGCGGGTCCTCGACCCGTTCCCGCGCGGCGAGGTGCACGGCACCGCCGCTCGCGTGCGTCGCGCAGAGGAGCTGGAGGCGCGCGAGGCCGCGCTCGCGCACGACGACCGCGCGGGCCTCCTCGAACGCGTGTTGGCGGAGCGGGGCCCGGTGGCGGTCGCCGAGCTACCGAGGCTGGTCGGCACAGGCCCGCGGCTGGTAGAGCGCATGCTCACGGGCGCGGTCGAGACCGGGCTGGTGGTGCGCTCCCGCAGCCTGGCCTGGACCGCGCCGGCCTGGGACGCGGCGGAGCGAGCGGTGCTGGAGGCGGTCGAGCGCCATCACCGCCAGGAGCCCCTGGCCGCCGGGCTGCCCGCCCAGGCGGCCCGCCAGGTCACGGCCGGCGCACCCGAGGTGGTCGAGGCGTTGCTCGCCGCCGGACGGCTCGTCCTCGACGGCCCGGCGGTCCGGCTGCCGGGCCACGGCGTCCGGCTTGATCCGCGTCAGGAGGCCGCGCGCGCTCGGGTCGAGTCGGCGCTCGCCGAGCGTGGGGTCGCGGTGCTGAGCGAGTCGGACCTGGCCGAGCTTGGCGCCGACCGGCGGCTGGTCGCCGCGCTGAGCCGGCAGCGGACCCTGGCCTCGATCGCCCCTGGCCTGTACCTGGGGACGCGGGTCCTCGACGAGGCGGTCGCCACCCTGCGGCGGGCGTTCCCTGACGGAATGGACTTCACCGCCTCGGAGGCCAGGGCCACCCTCGGCACCACACGCAAGACCGTGATCCCCTTGCTCGAGCACCTGGATCGGGCGGGCATCACCTTCCGGGCGGGCGACAAACGCCGCCTGTCGCCTCCCGGACCGCCAACATGAGGGGGTGGTCGGTCGCGACCGGCTTTCCGTTCCCACCGAGGTTTTGCCACCATAGAGGTCATGAGCAGCATGAGCACGACTGCACCGGCACGCGAGCGGGCACCCGAGCGGGAGGATGTCGCCGAGCCTGACGTGCCCTGGATCGTGATCGTCTGGAACGACCCGATCAACCTCATGTCCTACGTGGTGTTCGTGTTCCAGAAGCTGTTCGGGTACTCCAAGGAGAAGGCGACCAAGCTGATGCTGGACGTGCATCAAAAGGGCAAGGCAGTCGTCTCCAGCGGCCCGAGGGAGAAGGCCGAATACGACGTCTACCGGCTCCACGGCTACGGCTTGTGGGCCACCATGCAGAAGGACCGCTAGCCGTGGCCGGCACGGTCAAGCGGATCGGGCGCGACCGGTTTCGGCTGCGACTCAGCGCCGAGGAGATGGCCCTCCTCCGCAGCCTTCCTGACCAGCTCCGTTCGGTGCTCACCGGGCCCGGCGCCGCGACCCAGGAGCCAACGGGGCTCTTCGACGACGGCGCAAGCACCATGCCCGCCGATTCCTGGGAGAGGTCGGCCGGTCCACCTGGAGTGCCCGACGCTTCCGCGGGTCCTGGCGATGCTGGACCGGACCCGGTGCTGGAGCGGTTGTTCCCGCAGGCCTACCTGGAGCCGGAGGACGTCGAGCGCGACGCCGAGTACCACAGGCTCATGCGCGAGGACCTGCTCGAGGCGAAACTGGCCAACCTCGATGTGGTCACCAAGACGCTCGACCGCGGGACGGTCAGCTTGCGGCGCTGGACGGTCGACCTCACCGAGGACGAGGCCGCCGCCTGGCTCGGTGCGCTGAACGACCTGCGGCTCGCGCTCGGCGTGCGGCTTGGGATCACCGAGGATTTCGACGGCGACGTCGACCCCTCCGATCCAAACGCCCCGGCGCTGAACGTCCTTTCGTACCTCGGCTGGCTCGAAGAGAACCTGGTCGACGCGTTGTCGTCAGGCTGATCGCGCGTCGGATCCGCTGGACCGGGGGGATTCGGACCGGCCAGAGGCCGACCCGCGGCTCCAGCGTCAGCAGTTCAGGCCGTCGAGGACCCAGCGATCGCCGTGGCGTTCGAGCACGGCCGCGCGAGCGAAGCCGGCTCCGAGGGTGAGCGCGACGGCCGGTGAGAGGCCGAGGACGGCGCCGACGGCCAGTCGCAGTGGTCCGGCGTGGGTCCCGGCAAGCACCCGGCGGCCGGGCACCGCCGTGAGATCGTGCAGCGCCTCCTGGACACGAACCGCCACGGCGTCGTAGGGCTCGCCGCCGGGTGGCGTGAAGGCCGCGTAGGCGTGCGGGTCCGCCAGCACCTCGGCCGGGACCTGGGGCCACAGATCGTTCCAGAGTCGCCCCTCCCATTCGCCGAACGACCGCTCGACCAGTCGCTCGTCGAGCTCGACCGGCAGGTCCCAGGCCGCGACCGTCTCGCGGGCCCGGCGGGCGGGCGATGCCACGACCAGGTCGAACTCGCGGCTGAGGCGCCGCACTGCCGCGGCCGCCTGCTCGCGGCCGGGAGCCTCCAGTCCGGGATCGAACACCTTGGCCCCTCCTGAGCAGCGGACTCCTGCCTCGGCAGGAGCGGCGTGGCGCAGCAGGACGAGCCGGGCAGGCTCCGGGCCGGCCGTCCTCACAGCAATCCCGCCCTTGCCAGCGCGACGATGGCGGCGACAGCGGCGAGCTCCACCACCTGGTTGGCCGCCCCGAACGCATCACCCGTGATGCCTCCCAGGCGCCGCCGGAACAGCCTCGCACAGCCAAGACAGACGACCAGACCCGCCGCCAGCGGAATTGGCGCCCATGCTCGCGCCGCCAGCCCAAGCGTCGCCGCCACCACCGCCGCCGCCACCCCAATGCCCTGCGCGCCGAGCGGCCCCACCACCGAAACCCCCAACCGCCGCCGCCCGCCCAAGAGCGCCTCCCCATCCACACCCGCGGTGGCAGGGGTACCCGCGGGGAGCGGGTCACCGGCGGGGAGGGGGTCACCGGCGGGGAGGGGGCCGCCACCCACGGAACCAGGGCCACCCGCGGGACGGAGGATGCGGGCGAGGAGGAGGGTGGAGGCGCGGGCGAGGACGTGGCCGCAGACGACGGCTCGGGTGAAGTCGGCGAGGCCGAGAGGGAGCAGGAGGCCCGCGCGGAGGGCGATCACGATGATCAACGCGACGGCTCCGTAGGTGCCGATGCGGCTGTCACGCATGATGGCGAGCCTGGCGGCGGGGTCCCAGCCTCCCCAGAGGCCGTCGGCGGTGTCGGCGAGACCGTCCTCGTGGAAGGCGCCGGTCACCAGGATCATGGCGGCGATCGCGGCGAGGGTGGCGACGCCGCTGCCCCAGATGGGCTCGAAGGCGGCGCGGACGGCGACGCCGACGCCGGCGACGCCGAGGCCGACGAGCGGGAAGAACGCGGAGGCGCGCCGCAGGTCGTCGACCCGGATGTCCGTCTGTGGGACGGGCACTCTGGTCAGAAAGCCGACGGCGACCGCGAAAAGGCGCAGCGGCTCCAGCAACCCGCGAGCGCGCACCACTCCAGACCCCGGAGCTTGCGGCCGTACGGAGCGGTCCAGCTTACGAGTCCGAGACGCTCGGCTCGGCGGCGAGCCCGGTGCAGCCCCGCAGGTCATTCCAGGAGGCGACCGCCCGGTCGGCGGCGCTGCCGTCCACCGGGATCGGGATCCCGCCAGAGATCACGGCTGGAGTCCAGCTCGACTTGGTGACCGCTCGTCCGCGCACCGTCAGCGTGAGCACGCCGCTCTGCGCGGCCTCCCCACCGCTGGTGTAGAAGACGAAGTTGCCCAGCCCGTAGTCGACGTAGGCGGGACCGAGGTACCCGCCACCGAGCAGGACGTGCGCATGCGAGCCGATGACCACGTCGGCGCCCGCCTTGACCAGCTTGGGGGCGAGCTCCCGCTGCCGCTCGATGGGGCAGTGCGCCAGCTCCTTGCCCCAGTGCAGGTTGACGATCACGGTGTCGGCGACCTGCCGGGCGGAGCGCACCGCCTCCAGCAGCCGGTCGACCTGGTAGGCGGACGCGAGCCCGGGCTTGCCGTCGCCGGCGGTCCAGGCGGCGGCGAGACTGTCGTCGAGCACCTGGGTCGCGCCGATGATCGCGATGCGCTGACCGTTGATGGTGACGCGGAAGGGCCGGAACGCCTGGTCGGCGTCGCGGCCGATGCCGACCACCGGGAAATCGGCGTGGTCTGCCGCGTCGATGGAGTCCTCGAGGCCCACCTGCCCATAGTCCATCCCGTGGTTGTTGGCCATCGTCGCCACGTCGACACCGGCGGCCTCGAGCGCCCGGAAGGCGCTGGCGGGGGCGCGGAAGGTGAAGCTCTTGCTCTGCGCGGTGCCCCGGGTCGTGATAGCGGTCTCGAGGTTGACCATGGCGAGGTCGGCGCGGCGGAGCACCGACGCGATCGGGCCGAAGGTCGTCTCGGGGTTCGTGGTCAGGCGGCCACGGATCACCCCCTCGAAGTGCACGTCGCCCCCGAACGCCAAGGTCACCGCCGACCCTCTCGCCTCACCGGGCTTGGCCGCGGTTTGGCGCGGAGCGGTGGTGGTCGGCGCGGTCGTGCTCTCGGACTGGACCTCCGCGTGCGTCGGGGTGGGCGTGCCGGAGGTCGACTTGTCGATACCGCATGCCCCGAGCGCAGCCGCCAGCGCCAGCGCCAGCAAGGTGGCGATGGGGCGAGAGGCGGATACGGACAGACGTGACACGACGGCTCCGAGGTGGGGATGGGGGCTGCCGGGCGGATAGCCTCCCATGCTCGGTGCCGCCGTGTCAGGTATGTGCCCAGATCGTAAGGAAATCGCCCAACCGCCGAGACCGGCACGGCCACGCAAACCGCCCGCGGGCTCGGGAGTGGGGGATGTAGCGGCGGGGCTCGTCGCCGGCGGGCCAGGCTGGGCTGATGATCTCGCCGAGGAGCTCGTTGGCCGAGTGGGCGAGGGCGGATAGCCGGAGGGCGACTGCCTGACGGCGGAGGCTCCACCGCCGGCCTGCACGCGACCGCCGGCCGCGCCGCGCAGCGGCGGCCCGCCGGTATGCCTCAGCCTCACGACGCATTCCTTCGATCCGCTCGTCTGCGACCTCTTGTGGCACGTCATGGAAGCTCATGATCCGCTCCTCTTGGGCGCTCAATGCTCTCTCAACACCACTAAAGACTCTACACTGGTGTTCTCATGATCGCAACCGCTAAACTGCGATTGATGGTGACGACGAGACGGCGCGGCGAGGATGGGCGACCATGGATGAAGGACCGTTCCGGCGGGCAGGCGGAGGGGCCGAGAGGCCCGGAAGGAGGTGACCAGGAGATGACGACCGCGGAGACGACCACGGAGGAGAACGTCCCGGCTGAGCTCCAGCCGATCCGGGACCTGGTGAACACGTTCGATCTCGAGGATCGTGTCGAGCAGCTCACGGATCCGTCGGTGCTGCGCGACTGGCTGGTCGAGCACGAGCTGCTCGCTCGGGCGTCGCCGGTGAGCGAGGCCGACCTGGCGGCCACGATCGAGCTGCGTGAGGCGTTGCGGGCGATCCTGCGCGGGATGGCGTCCGCGGGGCGCTCGCGGCCATGCTGGCCGGGATCGCGCTGGCCAAGGCCCAGGGCACGTGGGGCCGACTCAAGGTGTGCTCCTCCGATACCTGCCAGTGGGCCTTCTACGACCGTTCCAAGAACCGTTCTGGTCGCTGGTGCTCGATGCAGGTCTGCGGCAACCGAACCAAGACCCGCGCCTACCGGGCCCGCCAGCACGACTAGGCTAGGTTTCGGTGGGAGAGGCCCGGGCCACCCGAAGCGACGGGCAAGGCGAGGCGGCGGGCCACCCGAGGCGCCGGGCCACCCGAGGCGCCGGTGGAGAGAGCTGGGGCGGGTCAGGGGGCTTCGACGATGGCTTCGACCTCGACGGGGACGCCGAGGGGGAGGGCGGCCAGGCCGACGGCGGAGCGGGCGTGCCTGCCGGCGTCGCCGAAGACCTCGACGAGCAGCTCGCTCGCGCCGTTGACGACTTTGGGCTGGTCGTGGAAGTCGGGCGCGCTGGCGACGAAACCGGTGACCTTGACCACCCTGCGAACGCGGGAGAGGTCGCCCAGCTCGGCCTTGAGCGCGGCGAGCAGGTTGATGGCGCAGCGCCGCGCGGCCTCCACGCCCTCTTCGACCCCCAACCCGTCAGCGCCGAGTCGGCCCAGGTGCGAGGGCTTGCCGTCCACCATCGGGACCTGGCCGGAGACGTAGACCATGTCGCCCGAGCGGACCGTCGGCACGTAGGCGGCCAGGGGCCGGGCCGGCTGGGGCAGGCTGATGCCAAGCTCCTCGAGACGCTGTTCGGGCGACGCCATCGCTGATCTCCTCCTGGCCGGCTCTCCTGACAGTCCCCCTGGGCATGGTCCCGTTCCCCCGCTCGACGCGGAGGAGCGGCCACACACCGGCACCGGCACGCCACATCGGCTGCCGGTGCGGCCCAAGCCTACCGCGTGGGGTCGTCGGTACCGAAGAACCGCCGCACCTCCTGGATCGAACGCGTCAGCGGCGCCGGTGGCAGGCTGACGAGCAGCCGCCGCCCGTAGCCCGCGTCCGCCAGCCGCCGGTCCAGCACCGCCATGACCCCGCGGTCCGACTCGGAGCGGATCAGCCGGCCGAGCGCCTGCTGTAGCGAGACGGCGGCGCTCGGCAGCCAGACCTCGCCGAACTTGGAGCCGCCGCGACGCTCGATCCGGCGCCCACGCTCGGCGAGCAGCGGGTCGTCGGGGCGCGGGAACGGCAGCCGGTCCAGCACCAGCAGGGACAAGCTCTGGCCGGGCACGTCGACCCCCTCGAAGAAGGTCCTGGTCGCCACCAGGACGCTGGCGACCTCGTCGCGGAAACGGGCGGCCAGCCGCGCCGGCGTGTCCTCGCCCTGGACGAGCAGCTCCCACGGGAGATCGGCGAGAGCGGCGGCGAACGACTCGACCGCGCGCCATGAGGTGCACAGCACGAGGGCACGCCCCTCGGACGCCTCGACCAGGCCGCGCAGCTCCCGCTCGGCCGCAGCCTGAAAGCCGTCGCCGGTGGGCGCCGGAACACCGCGGGGCACGTAGAGCAGGGCGTTGCCGCGGAAGTCGAAGGGGGACTCCGCCACCAGGCCGTCGGGCCGCTCGACCCCGAGGGCAGCGGCGGTTCCCCCGAGCTCACCGGCCACGGCAAGGGTCGCCGAGCAGGCCACCGTGGTGGGGATCCGGTCCCACAGCACGTCCCGCAGGACCGCCCCCGGCTCGACCAGCGCCGAGCGGATGGTCCGGCCACCGTCGCGGCGCTCCTCGATCCACACGGCCAGGTCGACGGCTGGCACGGGCGGGGCCTCGTCGGGATCGTCGGCGGAGCGCTCGGCCGCGACGGCGGCGGACACCGGCGCCTCGACCTCGCGGAGCCGCTGGAGGTCGCGGCAGAGCCCGGTGAGCCGGCGGCGGGCGGCGTGCATCCCGCCTTCGAGGTCGTCGGGGACCGCGGCGACCCCCCGCAGCGCGGCGGAGGCGGCCAGCGCCTCTCGAATGACGGGCTCCAGGGCCCTGCCCAGGTCGGCCGCCGCCCTGGACCCCGGCAGCACCGGTCCCGGCCGCAGCCCGTTGACGCGAGCCTCCCAGCGGGCCCGGAGCCGCCTGGCCCAGTCGGAGGTCGAGCCGCTCGCTTTGATGATCGCGTCGGCCGCCGCGCCGGCGCGCGAGACCCGCGCGCCCGTCACGGTCACGCCGTAGAGGTCGGCGGCGTGGTCGGCGAGGCGGTGCGCCTCGTCGACCACCACGACGTCGACCTCGGGCAGCATGACGCCAGGGGAGTCCGAGGCTTGGCGCAGCTCCAGTTCGAGCAGGAGAAGATGGTGGTTGGTGACCACCACGTCGACGTCGCGCGCCTGCTCCTTGGCTCGCTCGGCGAAGCAGCGCTTGAAGAACGAGCAGCCCTTCTGGCCGGGGCAGTCCTCACCCGGAGTCGAGATCAGGTCCCAGACGTCGTCGCGCGTGCCGGGCGGCGCGTCGAGCCGGCTGCCGCTGTCGGAGTCGACGGCCCAGTCGACCACCTGGAGGGCCGCCTCCTCCTGGGCGGTGGCGGCCAGCCGGGTGGCGGCAACCAGCGCGTCCACCTTGGCCAGGCAGACATAGTTCCCTCTCCCCATAAGGAGGGCCGAGGTGGTCTGGAAGGCGTCGGCGAGGCGTGGGAGGTCGCGGTCGATGAGCTGGGACTGGAGGGCCTTGGTCGCCGTGGCCACGATCGCTCGCCGGCCGGCGGCTGCGATGGGAACCAGGTAGCCGAGCGATTTGCCGACGCCGGTGGGGGCGTGCACCAGCAGGGGCTGCTCACGTTCGAGCGCGGTGGCCACAGCGCTGGCCATGGTGCGCTGCGCCCCTCGGGTGGTGAGGCCGGGGAGCGAGGCGAATGCGGCATCGAGGTCCATGACCGCACACTATCCAATCGCCGCGACAGGCGGAGCCGCTTGTCCACAAGCCTGCCATGCGGGGAGCCTCCGACCCGAGCTAGCC
>WNGA01007405.1_pt1 | contig 35815 bp, 32 predicted proteins | sample 5400061 | NCBI WGS metagenome assembly WNGA01 (sample SAMN13153366, study PRJNA577476) | soil metagenome | isolation source: 100 cm soil or saprolite under grassland replicate 2 | place: USA:California | collected 2016-06-15
CTTTGTGCAAGTGCTCTTATTTCATTGTTGTTCGCACATTTTGCCTTTTCATCAAGAGAAGATAGATACAGATTTAATGCAGAAAGTTTGGTGCCAACATCATCGTGGAGATCTCGTGAAATGCGTTTGCGCTCTTGTTCTTGCGTAGCGACCATTGCCTCGATTTGCGCTGCCTGTCTCTTCTTTTCCATCTCCAACTTTTCATGGGAAAGTTTTTCTATTTCTGCTAATTTTTGTTGTAATGAGCGAGTGGTCAACGCAAAATCGTAACCGAGGTAAATAGAAACTGCAAGAGGAATGCTAAGTTGCGACAAATTAAATAAATCTAATGAAGCAAAAAAACCAATATTAGGTATAAAGCCCAGCCACTGAAAAGAAAACAAAAGCCAGGATATAAAAAAAACCATTCCACCTGTCGCAATAATCCAGGCTCCTTTTTTATTTTTTCTGACAGATTCAAAAGCTATACGGATAATATCAAAATTGATTAAATTACTAGCGAGAAAAGCAAAAACTAACCAGCCCCAACCGTAAATATAAATACTGCCGAGAATATTGATAATTTCGAAAGCCAGAAGACAGCAATAAATGAAGCCTATTTTTTGATCTAATAAACGATATATACCTGCCAGCAAAATTAAACTTGCCGTAACTCCCGCAATTAACGCAAGACTAATTAATGGAAACCGTAGTTCAATTTGATTTAAATTGTTATAATAGATAAGGAGAGACCAAAATGTCCCGGTTAAAAAAGCATATAAAGAAAAATAGAGATTGACTTTTTGGGCAGGATAAAATATATAGAAGGCAAAATACAGAACGGCTAAAAGCAAAAACACACCAATTTTAAAAATCTCATTTTCATCATCACGTGTATGCAATTGGTAGTATTGATTAATAGTATTTTCTGTTGTATTCACAATAATATTTAAACCGCTGTTTTTAGCCCCGAAAAGAGTAGTGTAGGACATATTAGGTTGTAAAGCATAACGTACTGCCAATACTCCCTGAGCAGCATTATTAACAGGAAATGAAACTGGCTTTTCCAGCGGATTAAAAGCTTTTATCTTATTTGGATCAGTACTCAATATTCCGAAATGATGAATCAATTTTCCATTTAAATAAATTTCAGAGGCGCCTGATTGTTGAATCATCATAGCCAACTGATTGTTTATAGTACTATCCAACAAAAGATGCAAACGAAACCAAACAATACCTGATTTAGGAATTTGTGGCAACAAATCATGAATATCTAACGTAGGATTAATAGATTGCCACTTACTGTCATCATATTCGGGTTTAGCATAATCAGGATTATCCCCTTTCTGAAATTTCCATCCTTTATCTAACAAAATACCTTCCGGTGGAAGTTTGTTTAAATGAAAAACATAAGCAGATGAATCTTGTGAAAAGCAGTTATCAAAAGATAAAAAGAGGAATAGAAAAATGCAGCAAAAAATTTTCATGATGACTCGCTATGGTTTTTCTTTTACAAACACCTCGATAAACACCTGCAAAAATTAAGGACATAATAAACAATTCCCAATACACCATTTAGTGTATTTTTCTTATACCCTTTTTGGTGTAGGGGAAATGAGAATTGGGACAACAAAATCTCTGATCTTATGAAGGCAAATTCTCAAGCAAAACGAACTTTTAAATGTGTGTCTGTATTGATGCCATTTGCAATACTGATGAAAGGATTGCGACCACGCCTGAGTCGGGCACAGCGCAAGGAACGATACCATGAAATACAAAGCCGGTATCCGCCTAAGGCGGACAGGTCATAAAAATCACTCAATCATTCTAATCATTTTTATCCCATCATCAAAACTGAAAATAAATAAATGAACTGCTGCTTTCCTGGCTTAGAATCAGCAGTAATATTATTATTGACCAGATGATTCCTACCAGCCACCACGGAAGTTTATAAACTACATCCAATACCCTTGTATTTCTCATAAACCAATGTGCAACCAACATTCCGGTAATAATAACAGAGACTTTAATGATGGCAAGTGTAGATAATAATGGGGTGCCACTATTTTCATTTCCAAACATTGATTTCAACAATGCCCATGCTTTAGAAAATGTTGAAGACCGGAAAAATACCCATGTAACATTTACAAGGAAAAAAGTAAACATGGCATAAAGAAAACCGGAAAATTTTTTGCCTACTGTAATTGGAACAACAGACGCTTTGGTTACAACAGGCTCAATAATTTTAATCGTTGTTGTTGGCTCAGGAGTTTTAGACTTAAGGTCTTTAAAAAATTTTTCTACCCACAAATACAATCCGTGCAAACCACCCCACACCACAAATGTCCAGTTGGCACCATGCCAGAGCCCACCCAATAACATTGTTATCATCAAGTTTATATAAGTCCTGAATTTTCCTTTCCTGTTTCCTCCCAGCGGAATGTATAAATAATCACGCAGCCATGCCGACAATGTAATATGCCATCTGCGCCAAAAATCAGAAAAACCAATGGCCGCATATGGGTATAAAAAATTTTGAGGCAACACAAAACCAAGACAGGATGCAGCACCAATGGCACAGACAGAGTATCCTGCAAAATCAAAAAATATTTGACCGGAAAAAGCAAGCACGCCCATCCATGCATCAAGCGCAGGCAAATTACCTGTGGAACTAAAAACAGCATCAGCAGAAGCAGACAACATACTATCCGCTAATACTACCTTCATAAACAAGCCGAGGGACAACAGCATTAATCCTTCCAATAATTGTTTTTGTGTTGCCTTGCGGGGTGTTTCAAATTGTGGAACCAATTGTGGCGGACGTACGATAGGACCAGCAACAAGATGTGGGAAAAAAGTAACAAACAGAGAAAAATCAAGCATTGATTTTACCGGCTTGCTTTTCTTTTTATACATGTCAATTGTATAGCACAATGTTGTGAAGGTGTAAAATGAAATACCGGCAGGCAAAATAATATTTGGCTTTGCAGGATGAAAATTAATTCCAACAGCATTTACCAATGTTGTAAAATTCTCCAGCAAAAATCCTCCGTATTTAAAAAAGCAAAGCATACCAAGATTACCGATAAGACTTACTACCAGCAACAATCTTTTTTTGTGTTTATTTTCCTGTGTATATAAAGCCCTTCCCACAAAAAAATCAACAACGGTAGAAAGCCACAGCAGCAGTATGAACGGCGGATTCCATGCAGCATAAAAAATATAACTCGCAATCAGGAGATTAATCTTTTTTACTTTCCACGGAAAAGGAAGGTTATGCAAAATGAGCATAACGATAAAGAAGGCGATAAATGTGTAAGAATTAAAAAGCATATTGTTGGTTTGATGTGTGAACGATGGGGTTATAAAGAATTTTTATGAGAAAATTTCCAGCCTTTATCTTTTTCCAGTATCTGCACAAAATTTTCTGTAAATATGATCGCGTCCTTTGGGGTGAGGTGCGACCATTCAGGACAAATAAAATGATCAATAGCAGGATAGTCTTTAAAATGTATTCCGGGGCAATTGGTAAATGCCAACAACCTGTCCCAATATTTCTCTCTTGGAAAACCTATACTTTCACCTTGCAAAAAAGGTCCGCTGGAAGGAGGACGAACAAATAATACTTCACCACCTCTTGCTTTTATTTTATCAATCGAAGTTTTTGCTCTGTTTAAAATTCCAAGTAAGTTTTCTTCCGTAAAAGGAGGAGCGGTTTTACCTCTTTCCATAAAAAATTGCCAAATATTTGTTACCCTGTTTTGAAGAGATGTATCTGTTAGAAATTTATCTGACATTTTTGACTGCCTGTCGAATGTATTTCTGTTAAACTCCAATGGAAAAATCGGCATCGTAAATATTCCCTTACGGTTTGATAATTCTAACTTATCAAGTAGTGCATTTAAAGAGAGAGATTGTTTATCGAGAAAAACAAATTGAGATTCCAAAGCATAATTCAACGGAAAGCTTGCCCTTTGGGTGGGAGTTCTTTCTTTAAAGAAGTTTATATTTTTACGCGTTTCAGCATCCCTTGGCGAGCCGTTTGAAAAAAATGTGATTTCAGTAATATCAACAATCAATTTGCCTTTAAAATTTGCATCGTTGCCTAAATCTTCTAAAACAAAAATTGGTGAACTTCCTTCTACTGCCAATTGGATAGCTTTTGTCCCGGTCTCTTTTTCCCAGGTATCAATATCGAGGTCATACTTGATACGCGAAGAACCAATAAAAACAGTTGCTTTATCTGCTGGTTCATACACCATGGCGCGTTTAGCAGACCATAAAGGCGGGCCATCATCGTAAGCAATTTTAATTCCTTTATTTCTCAGGTGAAATTCCCAACAGATAACAGCGGATGAAACAATTATCACCATTAAGATGGCTGATTTAGAAAGAGAATTTGTTGTCATAGAGTAAAAATTTATGAGATTGAAAATTTTGTTGATTAGTAGTTATTCATATAAAAAGTTTTTTGGGCGTTCGCGCTCTTTAACCGAACGTCAATTCTGTTCATCAATGCGAAATAGATGCCTCATTCTTCGGCATGACAAGCTTAAGTTGTTTGATAAAGCTGAGAATTTTAACTTCAGCATTTCATTTTTTCTTCGCCTTGTCACCCTGACGCAGGAAGGGTCTATACTTCATGTGCTTGTTAGGAAATTTATTTTTATGATTAATCGCATGTTAATTCACTCTTCAACTTTTATAAGAGTCCCTACAAAAATTACTGCACACATTTCAGATGTCTCATTCTTCGACATGACAAGCTTAGTTCTTTGATTAAGCTGAAAATTAACTTCAGCATTTTATCTTTTTTTCGCTTGTCACCCGACGAGGCTGCCTGACCGGACGGGCAGGGAAGGGTCTATTTGATTTATGACAAAATCAACCGGCAGTGATTTATGACACCGAAAATTTTGTACTTCTACACTAAAAATTTTATTGCTTTGGAATTGGTGTTCCTTGCCCTGCAACAACCTGCCAGCGACCATTCGTTAACACGAACACATCTGTCCACCTGTATTCACCGCTTACATCCATATTCCCAACATGACCTTTGTCATTGCTGTGAAAAGTTACTACTGCCGCATTCCCATAAACATGAACTTTCATGTCATCATTGTTTAAAGATTCAAACTTGAAAATACCGGCTTTCATACTGTCAAGCATTTCTTTTTTGCCACTTATTCCGCCTGCCGGATCTGTGAAGGTGTAAGTGTCCGCAAAATATTTTTCAAGTACAGATGCATCGTTTTTCAGGAAGGCGTTGGTTAATTCCTGCTCAATCTGCATCAGCGTTTGTTCAACGTTATTTTGCCCAAAAGAAATGGAAGATGTTACAATCATCAGCATCAAAATAGAAATGATCTGTTTCATAGTAGTGTGGTTTAATAATGATTAAGTATTTGATATTTCGAAAAAAAATTATTTAGCGAGTACTGTCGAAAAAACTTTGACACAAAATTGTAGTATAAACATGCCAGGCACAATACCCTAATTAGTGTATTTTTTATATACCCTTTTTGGTGTATGCAGTGAAGGCAGGATATTATACTAACTTATGATCTGCGGCGTATTTCACCAGGGCGGCAATGTTTTTTAAGTGAGTTTGGCAAGAATATTTATTAAGGGTATTTGTTGCAATGGGCTGAAAAAAAAGTGAATGGCTATTTCATTTATTGGAAGGTCTATCACAATATAGAGAATAATTTCTATTTCTCTTGTTGCAAAATTAATTTTCTTGTCGAAAGAACCCTTTTGTCAATAAAATAAGTAAAAATATCAGCAATGACATATTGATAAGTAGTATCTGAAAAGTTTCTCAATTGAAATGTAATTTTTTCATTCGATCTATATTAGTCTTTACATTTAAAAAGATAATGCTTTCATTTGATATGAGTGAATAAGATATATTGCTTGTAAATAAACATAAAGTCAGCCGCATACAAATTTGCCTCATAAATTAAATTTTTATAGTTTGTTAGTTTCACCGTGTGTTGAAGAGGCAGGCGTTGGATATTCAATAGTAAACGGATATAACGATGTCCTTTATTTCTATAACTTTAAATAACCAAAATAACTGTATAACCGTCACCGTGTGACCAAGCGAAATCTTACACTTTAAAATGCTCTTTCATCGCTTTCGGATAATCTGCCAGTGCTATTTCAGGTTCTTCAATTTCAGGATGCCACATTTTTTCCCACTCAAAACTGTAGTAACCTTTGTAGTCATTTTTTGCAAGAATATCAATTGCCTCAAAAATCGGAGTTTCTCCTTTACCTAACAGCACATACCGTTCTTTTCCGTCAACAATTTTCAGGTCTTTAATATGCGTGTGGTATATATATTTTTTCAGCTTTTCATACACTTGTGCAGGCGGCTCTTTTGTTACTGACCACATATTTACTATATCCCAAACCATACCTACGTTCGGATGTTCTGCCGTCTGCATAATTTTTACAATGTCATCGCTGTGAACCACTTCACCATGTGATTCCATCAATACACGGACATTACTTCCCTTTGCATGATCGCCTAATTCAACCAAACTTTTTACAATGAGGTCAATGGTCGCATTTTTCTCCTGCTCTTTAGGAAAATCGTTGGGGATTTTGCTTCATCCAGATTTTTTTGTCGCTCAGCAGCATCTGCGTGATGCATCTCTGCGGAAGAACCAAGATCAACAAACCTTAAACCTTTTTCTTCCACCAATTTGCGTGAAGCATTTATGTTTGCTGCACTGCTGAATTCAGGACATTTTGTAAGATCTAACTGGCGCTGTACACCGCGAATCTCTATGCCATTGTAATTATTTGCCACTGCAAAATTTACAATATTTTGGAATGACCAGTCAGGGCAGCCAAGAGTAGAAAAGGAGAGGAGTGGGGTATATTTTTTAAAGTCGAAAGAACTTGTCGCAAATGCAATTCCAAATAGTCCTGCTGTTTTTAAAAAACCTCTTCGTGTAGAATAGCGTATCATAAGTTTTTGTTTTATTAAAAGAATAAAAGGAGAAACAAATTAATAAACAAAATTGAATTTACTTATTCCTCTTCAGGTAATTGATAAATCACCTTATTACCTTAGTAGAGTATTGTAAAAAAATAGTTTAACCTTATTACCTTATATCCAATTTGAGTTTTTGTAATGATATTCAATCCTGCTTGTCGGCCGACAGGTCTCATGATCACTTATTTATAAGGTAATAAGGCATTTTAACGCGAGTGACTCCATAATGCAGAACAGTGAAAAGAACAATACTTTGCCCAATTTTAAATTGGATAGTGCAAAAAGAAAGCAAGATTTTCACCCGATGTCACTTATCTCGGTGGAACTAATAACAATATTAATAACAAGATTAACAGGTCATCTCTAAACAACAGGAAACAATTTGACTGTTTTAAAAAGACAATCATTTTTATTTTTGTTGAATAAGAGCTGAGGTATGATGAACTACAACTATATTAAATTGATTTTCCAGGTAATAGCAACAATATTATTTCACAGACTTTCTCATTACTCCAACACTATTAACTTTGCGTTTTTATTTATTTATTATTCTCAATCACAAATCGTAAATCACAAATCGTAAATCTAAAAATCCCTGCTATGCCTTCTTTTGATATTGCCAGTAAAGTTGATTTGCAAACACTCGACAATGCAATCAACACAGTTAAAAAAGAAATCACCAACCGTTTTGATTTTAAAGATTCACATGTTGCAATAGAATTAAATAAGAAAGATTTTATAGTGAATCTTGAAGTGGAAAGTGATATGAAAATGAAACAGGTAATTGATGTGATAATCAGTCGTGCAGTAAAGCAGGGAATAGATGCCAATGCTTTTGACTTTGGGAAAGATGCCTACCCCAGTGGTAAAGTGGTGAAGAAAGAAGTGCCTGTAAGAAATGGTTTAAAACAGGAAGATGCAAAAAAAATTGTAAAGCTTATTAAAGATTCTGGTTTAAAAGTGCAGGCACAGATTATGGAAGATATTGTGCGCGTAAGCGCCAAAAAAATAGATGATCTGCAGGAAGTAATTGCCAAGTGTAAATCCGCTGACCTTGGAATTCCGCTTCAGTTTGTGAATATGAAATCGTAAGACAGTTGGCAGTTGCCAGTCTTCAGTTGGCAGTTTGCAGTTGGTTGTCATAGTTTCAAAAATTGTTAAATTGTCAAACGCTTAAACTACTGCATAAAGAACAGAATGTATAAGTGTGCGACGCAACGAAGATGCCATAAAAATCCATAGTTTGGCCCATAAAAAATCTCTCTAAATTTCATTTGGTTAAAAACGAATCGGAAGTTATCTTTGCGCCTCAAAATTTTAAAATTGTACGGCAAATATCGTACAGCCTAAAATCATAATTATGAAAAAAGGTATCCATCCCAAGGGTTACAAATTTGTTGTGTTTAAGGACATGAGTAATGGTTATTCGTTTCTTGGACGCTCTACTGCGGGTTCAAAAGAAAGCGTGAAATGGGAAGATGGTAACGAATACCCGCTGATAAAGCTGGAAATTTCGAACACATCGCATCCATTTTACACAGGTAAAAACGTATTGGTTGATACTGCGGGACGTATTGACAAATTCAAGAAGCGTTACGAAAAAAAGAAATAAGCTTCTGATAATTTTACAAATCCCTCCGCAGTGCAAGTACGCCGGAGGGATTTTGATTTAAATCCATACCAACATTTGTTACAAGCAACGATAAATATGAGCCAGTTAACCAGTTATCCAAAAGAGAAAATAAATATTCTATTTCTTGAGAATATCAGCGATAAGGCTATGCAACTTTTTAAACAAAATGGATACACCAATGTAAAAAAACTTGGTGTTGCTATAAATGAAGAAGATTTAATAAAAGAAATAAGAGATGTGCATTTACTTGGCATTCGTTCAAAAACACAGGTCACAGAAAATGTGCTGAAGGCAGCGCAAAGATTACAGGCTATCGGTTGCTTTTGCATTGGTGTAAACCAAGTGAATTTAAAAGTTGCCACCAAACGCGGCGTTGTGGTATTTAATGCGCCTTACAGCAATACAAGAAGTGTGGCGGAACTGGTGATCGGTTTATCCATCATGCTTATTCGCCGCATAGCCGATAAAAACAAAGCTGCACACGAAGGCTTTTGGATGAAAGAGGCAAAAGGCAGTTATGAACTTCGTGGAAAAACACTTGGAATAATTGGTTATGGAAATATTGGCTCTCAGGTAAGTGTGCTGGCAGAAGGATTGGGAATGAAAGTTATCTTTTATGATATTGAAACTAAATTACCATTGGGCAATGCTATAGCATGCAAGAGTTTGAAAGAATTATTAAACGAAGCAGACATTGTCACATTGCATGTGCCAGAAACGCCGCAAACAAAAAATCTTATCAATAAAAACAATCTCAAATATTTTAAGAAAGGTTCTATACTTCTCAATTATGCAAGAGGAGAAGTGGTTGATTTAAATGCGTTGGCGAAAGCATTAAAAGATGGTGAATTAAGCGGCGCCGCAATAGATGTGTATCCATGGGAGCCGGAAAAAAATGGAGACCGTTTTGAAACACCCTTGCAAGGATTAAGCAACGTTATTCTTACGCCACACATTGGTGGGTCTACCGAAGAAGCACAGCAAAATATCGGTGAAGATGTAAGCATTAAACTTTTTAATTTTCTTGAGCGTGGTATTACTTATGGTTCACACACAGTGCCCGCTATAAGCCTGCCACCTGTGGAAGGTGCGCACCGCATTCTGCATATTCATAATAATGTGCCCGGAGTTTTGAGTGCAATTAACACGCAGCTTTCCAATCACAACATTAATATAGTAGGACAGTATCTTAAAACCAATGAAGATATCGGTTATGTAGTGCTTGATGTAGACAAGCAACTTTCAAAACAGGCACTTGAATTATTAAAGGATGTGAAAGAGACAATAAAGGCGAGAATATTGTATTAATACTGATTGTAAATTTTTTCCGCGGGTCGCAGGCTCTCTGAGATACTGCACATGGTCATAGCAGCAGGTTTGATTTTTAGTTAGGCGCATGGTTTTGTTTCTGACCAATCCCCTGATAAATCGTCAAATCTTTTTTAACGATGCTTTTTTTCTCTCCAGTCGTTCATTGTTAATTCAAATTTGATTTCTCCATTTTGTCTTTTTCCTACTTCTTTCCAACCTGATTTTCTATAAAAATTTTCTGCCCTTGTATTGAGACTTGTTCCGAGCCACAGTGTTTCAGCATTTTCATTAAAATACCAATCAGGCATTATCTCCTGTAATTTTTTTCCTATGCCTTTTCCCTCAAACTCAGGCAGCACAAATAAAGCCCAGATATTATGTTGCTTACAATCAATTATTGCAAACCCAACAACGTTGTTATCAACTTCACAAAGCCAGCCTTTTCCACAAAGACTCAAAAAGTTTACATAATTTTCCTCAGTAACTAATGAAGGATTTCTCAATACATTTTCGTTAACAGATAATCTTATTGAATGTAATTGCCGGACATCATTTGTATTTGCTTCCCGAAAAATCATTTCATTATTTTATCAGGTACACATGTATTATGGGGAGTAATTTACAGGACATTTTAAAGATAAAACAGTTCATTGATAAATGAAATAGTTAGCATAGTCATATAGCCCCGAACATATTCATCAGCAATTTTTTTATTTGTTTTTTCATTGCAGCTTAAATAGATTAAATGGTATTCAAATAATAATTAAAATCAGCTTGTGACGTTGATTTTTTATGCAGAGTTTATAATTTTAAATAAAAAATTTGACATGGCCGAAATAGAAATAAAATTCATATTTGAAGGAGTCATTTTTTCTTCGCGTGTATTCATGTCCTGCATTTCAAATTCTCTGAACCGCTACGAATTTTCAATAAACTTTTTTAGCAATTATCTTATCTCAAAATATACAGGAGCTTACTTTTTTGTTTTTGAGAATGACAAGTTTAAACCTGTTCACACACAAAATGAAAAAGAAAAGGAGCTAATTAATTCTATACAGGAAGCAATTCTTGATATCCCGGAATTTATTAAAGAAAATTTTTTATCCACTCATATGGAAAAACTTACCTGCTAAAAGACTCATTAAAAACCTCTCCAATATTTACAAACAAGGAATAATATTTGGCCGCCATTACGAGTTGCCGTTAAACTTTGTTATGCGCGTTCCATTAGTCACTCGTTACCTAAGGCAGAATGTATTAAGCTTTTGTACGACACGACGAGACAGAATATCTTTATGCAAAAAATATTTCCTTCAACATATTTAAAACTTCTTATGAAGCATTTCAAACATTCTTTCTCACGGAGAAATTTATTTCGCATGGGCGCAACAATCGGTGCAGTCTCCTTACTTCCACAAATGTTGTATGCAAAAGAATTGCAAATTGAAAATGTTTATGGTATTAATGATAATGCAGAAAACGAAACAGGCAGTCAAAGATTAAGTGTAGAAAAGTTAAAACAGTGGGAGAGTCTCGGCTACGGCATGTTTATTCATTTTGGTATGAGTACTTATGATGGAGATGAATTATCACGCGGAGATAAACCCGCTTCGTTTTATAATCCTGATAAATTAGATGTTGACCAATGGATAGGCGTGGCAAGAGAGGCAGGAATGAAGTATGCTGTTTTAACTACAAAACATGTTTCAGGATTTTGTTTATGGCCGAGCCGTTACACAAATTATCATGTTGGCAACAGCAGTAATCACACTGATGTAGTGGAGCGTTTTGTAAAAGCATGTGAAGCAAAGAATGTATTGCCGGGCTTTTATTACTGCTCATGGGATAACCATCATCTTATGGGTTCTCTTACTCCTTCCATGACAGGTTTTACACAAGCATATACCACCGCAGCTTATCGCGATTTTCAATGGAAGCAATTGGATGAGCTTGCTTCGCAATATGGAAAGATTGCAGAATGGTGGATTGATATTCCCGGTGTGTTACCCCGGGATTACCGTAATGACTTGTATCATTTTCTTGCAGAAAAACATCCTGACTCGCTTGTGGTAATGAATCATGGAATTGGCGACGGATCAACTTACAATGTAGCGTATGCATGGCCAAGTGATTTGGTAAACATCGAAAGATACTTACCCAACAGCGCAACTAAGCATGTGAAATGGCGTGAAATAGAAGGAAAGAAATATTATTTGCCTGGTGAAGTGTGTGATCCTATTGGGAAGGAATGGTTTTTTAAAGATGACGACCAGCCCCGCAGTGATGAAGAATTATTGGGCATGTATCTCGTAGCACGTTCAAGAGGCACTAATTTACTACTGGATGTTCCTCCTGATAAAAGCGGCCTGATTCCTGAAACATCTATACATTCTTTACAACAGTTGCGAAAAAATCTTGACATATTGCGCATGTAAAAAACAATGCATTCTATCTTGCTTTTTAATTATGCATATTCATTGTGTCAACAACATTCAGCTCATGCTTTCAAATACTCAACTTTGAATATTCAAACGCTTTATACCAAAAAACACTATACCCTTTACACCCCCTGTGATCCGCTCTGAGCAGCAGGATCAGTTAATTCGTACTAAATAAATTTTTAAGAAGCATAAGAACTTATAATGTCTTTACAAACTTAGTTTAATGCTTTTGATGATTCTAATTTGATTGTTAGTTTTAGTTTTACCGCCGCTAAAGTGGTATATCCAGGTCCCTTAAAAATCTGTTCTCCACACAGGAGACAAAAAAGTTTTTAAATAATTAAATCCAATATCAAATCCAATGTAATGCTTATAAAACATTGGCACTTGATTACGTTAATATTCATTGGCATGAGCCATTAAAGCCGGAAAATATTCCTGATGCAGCAGCGCCAGGTGTATTGGTAGAAACAGCTGATTATTTACGCTCTGCCGCTGGTAAAGAAATCTGGTAAAGAAATAATGACTAATGAATTTGGACAGTACAATGATTCACCCGAATTAATGACAAGTCTGATGGAATCTTTTAAATCATTACATTTTATATATGCTGTTGTATTTTCTGGCGATAATGTAAATAAGGCTGCATCCCTGAGTAATGGAAAATATTTAACACCAGTTGGTGAATCCTTCAGAAATGAACTTGGTAATTTTTAGTCCGTTTATAGTGAGAAAGCTATTATTAAGCTTTACTTGTGTCACTTGTTTCATTCCGACCTTTCAGGCACTTAACGCTTTGTTCATTATTCAACAAGGCAAAAACTCAGCTTCCCCTATAATATTCAGCGCGTCATTTTACCTGCAAAATAAAATTTTGCATCAGGAGTTTTTGCATAAAAATGAACTTTGGAAAATTGAAAAATAATTGGTAAGCTTTGAAGCAAAATTCAGAACCATGAAAAAAATAATTTTACACGGCTTCATTTGTGCTTTTTGTTTTACCATTATCACAAGCTGCTCTAAAGATGTAAAATCACCATCCTCTCAAACAAAGAATACAGCTACTACCAAAACCACTTCTTCTCCTGGTACGCAAACAGAAAACCCCAATCAGGATAATCATACCTGTGGCAACCATACAAACTCAGGTGGCGGTGGCGGATACTAATTAACCATTAGCTATATTGTTAATTAATTCATTGACTAAACGCAGAGCGGATTTCTTCAGGAAGATAAACTGCACATAAAACATTTGCTTCCTTGAGACGGTAAACTTTTTCAGGCTCAATTCTTAAGTGATTAAATTTTTCGGGTAAAATTTTTAAACTTCCTTCTTTGATCTGATCAATCAGGTAATTTTTATGAGATCCTTTTTCTTCATTGTTTTCTTTTATTGTAGTAAAGACGCCACTTACAAATAAATTACCCTTCTCATTTATTCCCATAAGATAAGCTTCGCCCTTTCTTGTTCCTTCTTTCTTTTTGTATTTATCAATATAATAAAACTCAATAGGATGCTTTTCAATAATGGCTTTGTAAAGCTGTTTTACAATTTGCTCCTGATATTTACCTGCGCCATTTTTATTTTTCATAAATCCTGTTTTTCATGATTAACTCAAATACTACACCATTTGCTTCAATAAGTTATACGTGAAAAATCACGCCTGTTTTAGTGATTTCTCACCTTGACTATACCTTTCGCTCATTATATATTTGTGTTCTCATGTATAGATATAGCAAGCAGTTTTTCTCAAAGGTGGTTTTTACCACCTTTATTTTCGTGCCTTCCGAAGAAAAATGAATGACATTATAGTAATATAAAATAATTTGAAACGGCTTTACAATTTTATTAATCCTATTTCGATTCGTATGTGGCTACACCGTAATGATGCAATACTTTTACTTTTAGCTTATCATCTTTCACACTTACAAGCTTATATTCTTTAAAATTATTGCCCCTGTCAAAAAAGCCAACGATGCAGGAGTAATCATCGTTTCCTTTGCGAATTTCAATCCTCGGCCAGATACCAATGTTCGGAATTTTCAAAGTATCTGCTTCACTCAATTCCATATACTCCATTTTCATCAGGTAATGAAATGTTTCTTTGGTTTCATATACATCAACAGAGAAATGCCAGTTGTTAAGCGAGTTGGAAATTGCTTTGAAATAAGAAGCAACGGGTTTCGGATTTATTTCTTGTCTTATAGTTGGGATGGTGTTATTTGTAATAACGGTTGAAGAGTCATTTGATTTATTACTTACTGAAGCATTCTGATTGTTATTACAGGAGATGATTATTAGTACAACAATTAGCAAGAAAAGGTTTTTCATTTATCATTTTGATTGCAAAATAAAATTTTTACTCAAAAGCCCAATAACGTTCAGTCCCGATAGCACCGGGAGTATAAGTGACCCGATAGCTATGGGGTGACACAACGTAAGAGGAGAAAAGAACTACTGCAGAGGCAATAAAAACAATTAAACAATTAATCATTAAACAATGCATCGTTTTCCAAACTACTAAATTTTTAAATCGATCAGTTCATCATTAAAATATTCACGCTGCGTTGTAGAATGTTGAATGCGATTTCTGCCATCAGGTTTTCTTTATCAAGGGTTGGATTTACTTCTGTTATTTCAAAGCAACAAATTTTTCGGTTCTGCATAAACTTACTGATAAGGTCTTCTGCTTCTCTTTCTTTTAAACCATTGCTAACTGGTGTACCCGTGCCTCGTGAAATAGAAGAATCGAGACTGTCTACATCAAAACTTACATAAATATCCGTGCAATCGCTTAAATAGCGAATCACTGAACGCACAATATTTTCCGGGCCTTTGCGTCGCACTTCATTTGTTGTAACTACTTTCATGTTATATTTTTCAATGAGATGTTTCTCCTCTTTTTCATAATCACGCAAAGAGATGAATACCACATCTTCAGGCAAAACCTTCGGCGCAATTTTACCAATATTCTTAAGATAATTCCACTGCTTTTTTGTTTCCTCTTCTATGTCATGCACAGCGCATTCTTCATTGTCTTCATTAATTGCAACAGCAAGTGGCATGCCATGCATATTCCCCGAAGGCGTGGTATAAGGTGTATGCAGATCAGCATGTGCGTCTAACCAAATCACACCTAATTTGCTCTTTGGTTTTGCCATCTTTATACCTGCGATGGTAGCGCCTGCGTTACTGTGATCCCCACTTATTACTACAGGAAAGAAATGAGATTTTATGGTATCACTTACTGCTTTTGATACCTTTTCATACATTGCTGTGACACCCTTTATTCTTTTGGCATAAGGCGAATCAATAGGCTCGTATAAAATTCTGTTGTCTGTAGAAATTTTTTCTGACGGAAAGTGAATAAAAAAGCTGCTCATAAAATCAAGTGCTGCAATCTTTATCGCCTCTATTCCTAAGCTTGCACCGCGTGTGCCAGCGCCTATTTCTGATGCTACCTCTATCAGTTTTATATTCTTCATGGTGAATGGTGAGTAGTGAATGGTGAATAGTGAATAGGAAACTACACTTATTCAGGAATATAAAAATTCACCGGCAGTAGTAACAAGGCGAATGAAACACAAGGTAAATATTTGAAGCGGGTACACTTCATAAGCAAACAATCATGGTGGCAAAACTACAATTTTCCTTCTAAAGGATTATTCCCGTTCAAAGAACCAAATGCAGCAACTGGTTTAAAGCGAATAAACATTTCCTCGCTATACCAGTTTTCTTTCCGCGTTTTTTTTATTACTTCTGTATGTGCATGCATTTTATAAGCAAAGGTTTCCATGTCTTCCCTGCTCTGCCAAACACTAAAAGTGCCTTGCCTTATCCATGGCGTTTCTCCAATACTGACAGAGAAAATAAAGCCTGTTGCAGAAGCCATCTTTGAAGAAACGCCATCAACATGTTGCCAAAAAGTTTTTAGTCTTTTCAAGCGAATAGTTGCACGTGTAAGTACAGCGATCAATCCTTCATATTCTGATAGTTTAAAAATATCGCCAAAGGCTTTTTTGCCATCCCAGGTACCGTAACCTTTAAGTGGTTCAAGAATGATTGTGTAAGTTTCGCATTTAAAAAATTGCCACCACCAGTTTATAAAAGAGCCGTAGATGAGTTTGTAGCTTGCCTGTCCGGAAGGCAGGTTTGTAGTTTGTGGTTTGCAGCTAACCGGCAACTGGAAACCGGCGACTGCCAACTGCAAACTGTTAAAACTGCATACTGCCTCCAATCGGGATGTATATCAAATGTTCCATTCTTTCCGCAGCCAAGTAATTTCCAAAAACTTATTTTTTTGTTCAAGAGTAGGGGCAAGCGAAATAGTGCCATAGATAAAAGGCCGGCAAAGCCTGAATATTTTGGACAACGCACTATTGTTAACGCACAATGCAATTAAAAAAATTAATTCCAGAAAATAATGTTTGCTATATCTTAGACGCACTACAAAGTATAAAACCTGCCTCCGGCAGGAGGTGCAAAATATAAAATGTAAAAATAATTTTTAGTTCAAAACTCAGAACAGAATTGAGAATTCGAAACTTAGAATTACCTATGACTAAATTAATCACAACCATTTTTTTACTGATGTCTTTTAATACTTTATTAAAATCCCAGCAAGTGATACCATTATATGAAGGTAAAATTCCCAATGCCAAACCTTGTAATGAAACCGATCATGAATTCATAGATACTTCATGGGATAAGAATGGGATATTAACCGTCGATAAAATCACTAAACCAACGCTAACTATTTATGAAGCGCCCAATGAAAAAAGAACGAGTGCGGCAGTCGTTATTTGTCCCGGTGGGGGTTATTCTATTCTTGCTGCCGGTCATGAGGGCGCTGATGTTGCGAAAGCTTTTAACAATGCTGGCATCACTGCATTTGTGGTACGATACAGGTTGCCAAAAGATGAATGCATGACCAACAAATCTTTTGTCCCTTTGATGGACGCACAACAGGCTCTTTACATTGCCCGTAAAAATGCAAAGCAATATGGCATTGATTCAAATAAAATCGGCATCATGGGATTTTCTGCAGGCGGGCATTTGGCTTCAACTGTTGGTACACATTTTAATCAGCCTGTACGCAAAGAACTTGACGGTGTAAATCTTCGTCCTGATTTTATGCTGCTCATTTATCCTGTCATCAGTTTCAACGACAGTATTGGTCATAGAGGCTCAAGGGATAATTTAATTGGTAAAAATCCTGATAAAAATTTAGTTCATTTATTTTCCAATGAAAAACAGGTTACTGCGCAAACGCCGCCAACATTTTTGGTACATGCATCAGATGATGATGGTGTAAATCCTGAAAACAGTATTCGCTTTTATGAAGCATTGCTAAAAAACAAAGTGCCTGCTGAAATGCATTTATATGAACATGGTGGTCATGGATTTGGATTGCATAATAAAACAACTGAAGAGAACTGGTTTCAAACATGTATCAACTGGATGAAGACGAATAAGTTTGTGCCCTAAACCCTAAAGGGACTTTTTAGAATGGAATTTGGAATTAGGAATTTGGATTTTTTGTACCCGGCAGTGAATTTACTATTTGTCTTTCGTTGCGTCGCACATTATACGTTCTGATTATAATTCAGCAATAACGATTCAACATGAATATACCTTCCTTCAGCGGCTTGGGGCATTGCCAATAAAAAATATCACTAGACACAACAATATCGCTACAACTATTGCTACCACTATCTTGTAGCGACTCCACCTGTCTTTTCTTTTTTGCTGATGAAGAAAATCGTTTATTTTATTCTCAAGATAAGTATCACCGTCTGCAAGAAACATCAATATATCTTCAATCTCTTCAATAAAATTAAAATTAAGCGGCTTGCATATACGCAGTAATGCTTCCAGAATCTGACTGTTAATTGTTGACTGATTTTCTTTTTGCAATAACGATAAATTATCCTCTGATAAAATTTGTTGTAACTGAAAGAACAATGCATCCTGATTTAAACGAAAAGTATTTGCTTTTTCTATAAGCTTTTTTAACCGGATAATATCATTTAAAATTGATTGAGGAGTTGCTTCTGGTTCCGGGTATTTATAGTCATGCGCATAAAAATGTTTATAGTGATAATCTTCTCTTTTTTTTGCATCCGATAAAATATCATATGCTTCCGCAATTTCTTTAAATGCAGCTTCTGCTAAAATATCATCAGGATTTTTATCGGGATGATATTTTATAGCAAGTCTTCTGTAAGATTTTTTTATCTCACTGTTTGTGGCATTTGGTCTTACACCAAGTATGCGATAATAATCTTTTGAAGACATACTGTTTATTCAGCCGGCGAAATTAAAACATGATAATTAACTTATTGCATTACAAATTTCCCTTTTGATTTTTGATTCCATGTGATAAAAGTTCTGAACGTACAAGAGAGTGACACAACCCGCGATACCCGAAGAACAAAAAGCTCGTCCCAAAAAAAATTCCCTTTAGTTTTAACACTTCTTCACCAGTTCTCCACACAAAAAATACCATCTTTCTTTTTTTTATCGTTTTAAGTTATGTTCGCACCAGATAAAGTGGATTTGAAGTGAAATAATTTTGGTTATTAAACAATATCATTTGAAAAGTCACCGTGAGTTTATGAGATTAAAATCACTGGAAATAAAAGGTTTTAAAAGTTTTGCCGATAAAACGGTGGTAAACTTTGATGAAGGCATTACCGGCATTATCGGGCCAAACGGTTGCGGCAAAAGTAATATCGTTGATTCAATTCGCTGGGTAATAGGTGAGCAAAAAATTTCTGCACTGCGCAGCGAGAATCTTGAAGCATTGGTATTCAATGGCAGCAAAACCCGAAGTGCCAGTGGTTTGGCGGAGGTAAGCCTTACATTTGAGAACACAAGAAATTTATTGCCTACAGAATTTAGTACCATCACTATCACACGGCGCTTTTATAAAAACGGTGAAAGCGAATACAGGCTTAATGATGTGCAATGCCGTTTAAAAGATATTCATAATCTTTTTCTTGACACGGGTGTTTCTACTGACAGTTATGCCATCATTGAACTTGGAATGGTGGATGATATCATCAAAGATAAAGAGAACAGCCGGCGCCGAATGCTTGAACAGGCAGCGGGCATTTCTATTTATAAAACGCGTAAGAAAGAAGCAAAAAATAAACTGGATGCTACAGAGCAGGATTTGAACCGCATTGAAGATTTGCTTTTTGAAATTAATAATCAATTAAAAACATTAGAGAATCAGGCAAAGAAAGCAGAGAAATATTATGAGATAAAAAAAGAGTATAAAGAAGTTTCTGTTGAACTGGCAAAAGCCTCTTTAGAAGGCTTCAATATTACTTACAAGGAATTGAATGAGCAACAGGAAACCGAAACAAATAAAAAAATTCAGTTAGAAGCGGAGATTGCAACAGACGAGGCGGCAATAGAACAGGAGAAGATTGGTTTTATTGAGAAAGAAAGAGCATTACAAAGTTTGCAGCATGAATTCAATATGCTCGTGCAGGATGTGCGCAGTAAAGAGAACGAGAAGAATCTTGCTACACAAAAACTGCATTATCTTAAAGAAAAAGAAACGGGTTTAAAAAACTTTTTGTCAAAAGCTGAGGGACAATTAAGCGGTGTTACTGAGTCAATACAGTTTAGTGAATTGCAAATAAGAGAAGAAGAAACTAAACTACAGGAAATGCAGCAAAGTCTTGATGCTGTTAAAAAAGAAGCAGAAGAAAAGCGCAATTTTTTTGAAGAGAAAAGAACCACGGTTGATAGTTTACGCAGCAGTTATCAAAAAATACAATGGCTGCATTTTGAGGCTGAGAAAAAAGTTGCTGTTGCAGATACTTCTATTCAAAACCTGCAAAGGGCACAAATACAGTTGAGCGATGAAAGGGAAAATCGTGAAGGTCAAATTCATCAGTTTGAAAATGAGTCAAAAGAAAAGGAAGTCTTGCTTGAGAATAAACGAACAGATTTGCAACAGTTGCAGGAACATCATGAAAGGACAAAAGAACAGATACTTGAAACGCAACAACAGCTTGAAGCGCTGCGTGCTAAATTAGCAGAAGAAACACGAAAGCTGGATGCAAGGTGCAATGAACATGAGCTTTTAAAAAGCCTGATTGATTCAATGGAAGGTTATCCTGAGAGTGTAAAATTCCTGCATAAAAATCCCAATTGGAATCATGCTGCACCTATCTTATCTGACATTATTTATGTAAAGGAAGAATATCGTACAGCCGTTGAAAATGTGCTGGAGCCTTACTTAAACTACTATGTTGTAAATAATTTAGAAGAAGGTTTGAAAGCCGTGCATTTGCTTGATGACAACAAAAAAGGCAAGGCTAACTTTTTTATACTGGACAGAATAAATGAAATCGTAACCGAAAGCCATCACCCAGCAAATACAATTCCCGTTTTGGATGTAATAGAAGTTGATGAACAGTACAACAAACTGGCTGCTCATTTATTGGGAAACGTTTATATAGCGGAAAATGAAGAAGCTATTAATAACAGCAATGGTGCTATTGTTATAGAAAAGAATGGCAAATATGTAAAAGGCAAATTCACATTAACTGGCGGCAGTGTTGGATTGTTTGAAGGCAAGAAAATTGGACGTGCTAAAAATCTTGAAAAGTTACATGATGAAATTATATTACAGGATGCTGTTGTAAATGCTTTGAAAGCAGAGATAAAACAAAAGCGTAACGAGGTGATTGCATTTAATGAGGAGTTGAAAGAAAATGCCATCAAGCAAACAGAAAATGAGATAAATCAATTAATCAACAAGATATTTGCTACAAAAAATAAAATTGAGAATCTGCAGGCAGCACAACAAAATGCAGCGCTGCAATCACAGGATATTGAAAAGCGCTTACTCGATGAACAGGATGAAATTGCTTCTACACGGGAAGAGCTAATGAATCTTAATGAAGAGTTGAATGCAACTTCCCTCCAAATGCGAGGCGTGCAACATGAGTATCAATCGGCAGAACAGGATTTTGCAACGGCTTCTGCACAGTACAATGAAACAAACCTCCAAGTAACAAAACAGCAAAGTAAGATCACAGCAATAAAACAGGAATTGTTATTTAAACAAAACCAGTTAAATGATTTGCATACACAAGTTGAAAACAATGATAGGCAATTAACCGAAGTTGCTGAGAACATTTACGCGGGTGAACAGGCATTAATGCAAAGCGAAAGTTTATTGATTGAATTAATGCGCAGAAAAGAAGAGGAAGAAAAGAAATTGAATGAAGCCGATCAAACTTATTACAATTTGCGCAATGCTTTGCAGGAAAAGGAAAGTGAGCTGCGAACGGTTGAGTGTTGAATTTAAGGTAGATCTTAATGAAATACTTGATCAGCCTCGTGCTACCAATTCTGCCCTTGAAGATCTGCAGACTACTTCTGATAGAATGAAGAAACGTCTTGAAAATATTGGTGAAGTAAATCCAACAGCTATAGAAGCTTTTCAGGAAATGAAGAAACGATATGAATTTATTCTTGAACAAAAGAATGATCTTGTAACGGCAAAAGAAAGCTTATTACAAACCATACAGGAAGTGGAAGCAACGGCCAATCAACAGTTTCTTGAAACATTTAATAAAGTGAGGGATAACTTTCAGAAAGTGTTTAAGGCATTGTTTACCGAAGAAGATACAGCAGACCTGATTATGGAAAATCCTGAAAACCTTGCAGAGACAAGTATTGATATTGTGGCCAAGCCTAAAGGGAAACGTCCGTCTTCTATTAGTCAGTTAAGTGGTGGAGAAAAAACATTGACTGCAACTGCATTGTTGTTTGCTATTTATCTTATTAAGCCTGCGCCATTCTGTATTCTTGACGAAGTAGACGCACCGCTCGATGATGCTAATGTGAACAAGTTCACACAGATGATTAAGAAGTTTAGTGAGAATTCGCAATTCATTATTGTTACCCATAATAAAATGACAATGGGCACTGTAGACGTAATTTACGGTGTAACGATGCAGGAGCCCGGTGTAAGCAAATTGGTGCCCGTAGATTTTAGGAGTTTGAATTAATAAGGGAGAATGATTTTATAAAACTTAAAGGATTGGAAAATAATGTTTTCTAATCCTTTTTTCATTTACATATTTGCACATTATCACTTTTCTTGTACAAATTCATCATCATATTATACATCGTATGTTTTGGTTTATATCTTCCGTTTTCACGGCAACCGGATTATTTTGACGGCGAAAAAACAAAAGGAATCATTCACTTTGTAAATGATAACATAACACATAAATCACATCCTGCTGCTATTTACACGATAAATAAAATAAGCTATTCGATTAATGTTGCCTATCTTTTTAAAACGTATAAGGAAGGAGAGCAGGTAGAGATTATTTATGAAGCATCGCAGCCGCAAAATACCGCTGTATATGGCTTGTGGGGCTACTGGTTTAAATGGAATGAAATTCTTTTTTCACTGGTCTTGCTGGTAGTTATGTTTCAAATAGCAGTTGCTATAACAAAAAACCCAACACCCGAATCTTTGATTGAACAACTGGAAAGTAAACCTTCCCGCAAAAGAAAATACTGAGACTAAATTTTCCTGTTACTAATTCATAAAGCCAATTTAAACTCCACCGGTTAATTCAGGTTCAAATATATTTTTGCAGTCAATTAATTATTATATGAGAACAATCGGATTGTTGTTTATGTCGAACATTTTTATGACCACTGCCTGGTATTGGCATTTAAAAGAAACAAATATTTCTTTATGGAAAGCTATTGTAATAAGCTGGTGCATTGCATTTTTTGAGTATTGCCTGACTGTTCCCGCCAACCGGCTTGGTTATACTGCTGGTTGGAATGTTTTCCAGTTAAAGATTGTACAGGAAGTCATTACCGTTATTGTTTTCAGCGTGTTTGCTGTATTGTATTTAAAGGAGCAATTTGAGTAGAGATACCTTATTAGTTTTATTTGTTTATTAGGGGCTGTATATTTTGCTTTCAAAAAATAAAAAATAAGGGCATCACGCATATAGCAATGACGCCCCGTTTTAACCCTGCTGCAAGTTTATACTGATAAGTATTTTTCGGTTTAATGTTGTCGTTACTTTATCTTTTTTTTGATACCAGCTTCAATTCTTTGTAGCATCGTCCCTTGCGTCGCAGTTACTTTATCTGAAGTGCTTATGGTATCATTCGAACTCCGCTTTATAATCTCTCCCAATAACAACGTATAAGAGACGAAAACTATTTTGAAAGGTTTAAAAAGAAAATAAAAATTATTTCAGCATCAATGTTGCAATCTTTACGCTCAGTTAGTCTGCCGAGTAAACGCAACTTTTTTTGCGTTATTTGAATAAAAATTTCAAGAGAAAGGAAATCAGAAAGCAGAAAGCACTGCAATTTTACCACTAGCTCCGGCAAGAAAAACCTTAGTTCCTTTTTTTGCTCTCTGGCAAACATGAAAACTGTGTGTAGAAATTAATTCCCAGTTCTTACCACCATCGTTTGAAACATCAACCCCGCTGGTACCGCAGGTAATTAGTTTGTCTTTTGTAATGTATTCTACACAACTGCGGTAGCCATGAGGTGGAATTTGAGGATTAGTAAATACAGGTTCCTTTTTTAATTGCACCAAAACACAGTTTAGAGATGAGATTGTACCAGCTTTAAAATCGCCGCCAACAATAACAGCATTTTTACCGTTGTTGCCAATTGCTACTGAATTAGCACCTGTTGATTCTGTGCCTTGCACAATATTGAGCTTGTAAAAATTTTCACGATAAAATAATCTTGAGGCGGTACCGCCTGTTGCGTATAAAAGAGGATAATCTTTATTGCCTGTGACTTTTATATTAGTGCCACTGGAAGCAAAGAAAGCCTCGCCATCCTTGAGCTTATAAGTAGAATCAACAAATTGAAGTGTCATCCAATGGTCCCCATAATCAACGGTAAGCGCTTTAAATAAATTCCCATTTAGCGGATCTCCAATTATGGCTCCGGTACCCGATTCATCAAAATCCATCGCATCTAAAAACATTCCTTTGGTGGTATCTTTAAAAACTTTTTTCCATGTTTTGCCGCCGTCTTTTGTTTTTAAAATAATCGCTGGTTCTGCTACAGCCATTATTAAAGCCGTTTTTGCATCAAAGGCTTCCACATCACGAAAGTCTCTTTGCTCGTAACCCTGCACTGTTAACCACTCAAAAGTTTTACCGCCATCTGTTGATCTTGCAACTGTCCCATTGCTGCCACTTGCCCAAACTATATTATCATCAACAACACTTAATCCGCGTAATGATGTTTTTCTTCCTGAATCAAGAAGATTGATAGTTGATTTTTGAGCTTGTCCATGAAGTGTTGTTATAACAATTAAAGCGAGAAATATTTTCGTTCGTAAGGTCATGAATAAAATTTAATTTCAAATAACATAAATGATAAGGACAATCGAAAATAGAATAATAGATGCTTCCTGCGTCAGCATGACAAGCCAAACAAAGAATTACAAGTTCAAGATTGATTTTCAGCTAATTGAAAAAATGTAGTTTGTCATTCCGACAGGAGGAATCTATCATAACATAAAATAAAATGTTGAATTAATAAGGAAATCAAAACTGAATTATTGATGATAAATAAACAAACACACAAGAGCCCCGTACGTATGGGAACAAAAGCATCATTGGGATGGATTTAATTATTTTCTGCTGTAAGTTTTAAATGCATTTTATTACCTTTCAACATTTGCATCCCTGCTTTGTAACTCATGTAAGGAATGTTATAAAGTTTATGATTTAAAACACTGATGCGTTGCAACAAAACCCAGTGTCGTATTATTTCTTTCCACGCAAAAAAGATAGAATGTTTTGGATCGTAAATATGTGTAGGCTCACTTCCTGAACCATTCAATTCAATAATTGAAAAATTTTTGCCTTGCCTTAATTCATCCCAACTGTTGAATTTAATATCCATTCTCCCAAAACAAAAGCCTGGAATTTTTTTGCAAATAGTATCAATTGTTTTTGTCAGGTCTTCATCTATTTCATGACTTGCATCTAAAAATTTTGACCCTCTTGCATGATTACCATAAGGAACTAATATTTTTTTCTCGCCTTTATTTAAAACTGTTTTTAATTTTTCTCCGTACACTTTTATCAATGCCTGTATTTGCAGTACAAACCGTTTGTTGCGATTCAGTAATTCCTCTATTGTTGACATGCCATCACCAGTGACAGTTAAAAATTCTTTTGCTACAATACCGGAAATATGCCCTGAAGATTCCTGCGGATAACGATAATAAAAAATACCCGCTTCGTATTCCCACTCAACCAATTCCTGCAACAAAAAATTTTCTTTGATATTGGTGAGATAAGCTTTCAGCTCCTCATCATTTTTTATAACGCTTACCATGCGGCCACGTGCTCCAATATCAGGCTTGGCAATAAGCGGATAACTTAATCCAGCCTCCTTCATTGAACACAATGCCCGTGCTAATGACACTCCTTTTTTCAGGGAAATAGTTTTAGGATAATATTCTTCGGGAATGAGTTTATATATCTCATTTTTTGATTCTAATAAAAACCCTCCGTTTTCAATTGAAGGGTTTGCGGCATTAAAGAAAAAAAATGAACGTGATTTTATCGCAAGCCACAACCAGTAAAGATAGATAGGGCCATACACCGCATTGAATGACCAGTATTCCCAGTTAAATAGTTTTATAATGAAGGGACGGTATGTTATTTTTTTTAAGAAACTCAAACTTTTACATATTATATTTCAAAAATAGAGAAACAACAATTTAATGTATGTATAACGGATGACAAAATCGCTACATGAGGAATGAATATAAGCCCTCGACAAAAATCAAAAAGGTTCTCCATGTGTAGAACGAATTAATTTATTGGCCAGCCAGGGCATGTTGTGCATTATTTTTAAAAATAAAGATGTAGTAGTGTTATTGCCGAACAGCCTTTGCACCATTCTGCCCATAAACAATCTTTTATTAAAATGTTGTTTCCACTGATTTGTGTATTGTTGTTCCATTTGTTGCCGGCTTATTTTTTGCTCAAGAAAGGCTTGAATATTCTCAAAAGCAAGTTTGCCGGCATGCATTGCCATACTCATGCCATTGCCGCAAAGAGGTGTAATTAATCCAGCAGAATCACCTATCATTAGCACATGATTTTCTACTTGTTCTTTTTTACTAAAACTGATTTGTGAAATAACCAATGGTTGATTGTATAAAAACTCCGCATTATTGAATATTTCCTTAAGCACCGGATTTTTCCACAATACTTTTTTTTCCATCTGCGACACAGAATTATTGTTTTCTTTCAGATGGCTTGCTGTAGTTAAATAACAAAAGCAGCATTTGTTCTCTTCAATGTTCGAGATGCCGCAATAGCCATTATAAAAATTGTGCAATGCGATATTATCTTTTTGAAATGGGTACCGGATGTGGTATTTAACACCAATATAATTGTTGAGTTTATCCGGCTTTTGTGTAATAAAATCTCGCTTCCATTTTATATCCAGGTTACTTCGCTTGCCAAATGTGCCTGCTGCTATTTTGCTTATAAAATTCCCAGTAGTAGTTTGAGTTGTAAAAACATTATTTTCAAAACTTACATCAACCACTTTTACACTGGTTAATACACAAACTCCTTTTGCTTTCGCAATTTCATATAAAGCATTATCGAGCTTATAACGGCTGATGCCAACGCCGCCAAGATCAAGATCAAATTCATAGAGTTTACCTCTCACATCTGTTAACTGTAACTTTTTTATGATCGGTACATCAAATTCTTTCAGTGTTAACCCAAGTTGTTCAAGGAAGGAATAACTTTCGAGACTAATATATTCACCACAGACTTTATGAAATGGATATGTTTCTTTTTCAAACAGAATTGCATTGTAGCCTTCATCAGCGCATTGAATAGATAATGTAAGACCCGCAAGACCTCCACCAATAATGGCAACGTCATACATATTTTCCGGTCTATCCATGCTTGCATGTTATTAAATACCTGAATGCCCACTGCCATTGTATATTGAATTGGTCTATGCCTGCATTCAGGAAAATTTTTTGCCATTCCTTTTTTATAAGGCCTCTTGCTACACTTAACGGCGCATCATTTTTTACAAGATAAGAATTTGAAAAAAGTCTTGTAAGTATAAGAATCGAATAATAGGCAATTGCATTTCTCTCAAGATCATTGATAAAAAATCCTGCAGTGCAATTCTCATTCATCCATTTTAGCTGCTTCTTAAGTTCTTCCTCTGTAAAGTGATGACAGAGAAGACTGGAAAAAATAACATCGGGTTTCTTCTCAAATTGCACTTTGGCGTAATCACTGGCAATCCAGTTAGTATAATTATTAAGCAACTTATTTTGCTTTGCAAATGCAATGCATTCTTCTTTTAAATCTATTCCAATACATTTTATCGAAATATTTTTTTTGTTGCACCATCGTACGATGGCAACAAGATTATCGCCACCGCCGCAGCCAATTTCACAAACAGTGATTTCTTTTTTGCCGCCAATAAGTTTTTGCAAACCTTTTATTGTAATCGCATGGCCACCCAACCATGTATTAATGAAATTTAATTCCTGCATATTCTTTTTGAGGTCTTCAAAAGGAATATCACCTCTGTCTAATAATTCTTCCTGGTATGCGCGTTGGGTCAGGTTCATATCGCAGAGGCAAGAAATGTTTCCATAGTAAGTCCGGGTCCAAATGCAACACCGAAAATGTTCGAGCCATGTTGAATATTATTCCACATTTCTTTCAGCACAAATAATATAGTAGGCGAGGACATATTCCCATATTCTGCCAAAACTTTTCTTGAATAACATAAATCATCTTTTTGCAATTGCAGTTTTTGTTCTATCACTTCTACTATTTTTTTTCCACCGGGATGTATACACCAATGTGTTATTTTGGATTTATTGATGTGATGATAGTCAAGCGAAGCATCAACAAGCGCAGCAATATCTTCTTCTATTAATTGCGGCACATAACCACTCAATGTCATTAAGAAACCTTTGCTGCTAAGTTCCCACGCCATATCTTTTTTACCCCTGCGTTCCACCTGTGAATAAAAGCCGTGAATAGAAAGAGAATTGGTTTTTTTTATTTTGTTTGAAACAAGAGCTGCAGCACTTCCATCACCAAACAACAAACTGCTTGCAGCATTATCAGGTGTATATTCTTTTTGAAAATGTATGGTGCACAATTCAGTATCGGCAATGATGATATTTGAACCGGGTGTTGTATCGCAAATCAGCTTTGCGAGCTTTAATGCATGAATAGCCGCATAGCAACCCATAAAATTTACTGATGTGCGGAAAATATTCGGAGATAAATTTAATGCTTCGGCAATTTGCAGATCAAGTCCGGGTGCACACATCCCCGTGCAGGTTACAGTAATAAGATGAGTTATTTCTTCAGGCTCTATAAAACCATCAATACATTTTTTAATTGCAGTTACAGATAATGGTAAAGCTTCTTTGTCAAATATTTTCATTCTGTCATCAACAGATGGGAAACCATTTCCATTGCCGTGAGGAATAAAATCCCAATCCTTTTCAGGTAAACTAAAATCATCAATAACAGAATATCGGGTTTCTATGCTGCTGTGGTTATAAAGAAAGGATAATTTGCGCGTCTCTGCTTCATCTAATCCATATACATTCGACATAAAATGAATAATATCTTTTTGTCTGTGGCGGTATGCTGGTAATGCTGTTGCTATGGATATTATCTCAGCCAAATTGTTGTAATAGTATTAAAGTGATAAAAGCAAAATTCGTGCAAGTGCTTGCCAGCATATTCATCCGCATTGTATGTTTAAAATCAGCCATTGATTCATTCTTCCATACCTGCAGCATCCATTTTACGAAATAAATAATCACTGCTATAAAAAAGATTTGCAGTATAAGAAAATCCATCAACCTGTTTTCTTCCTTGTAGTAAAGAAATAAAATTGAAAATGCAACAGCATACATTACAGCACAAAATATAAAAGTACCTTTTTTGCCCATCATCATGCTAATGCTTTGCACACCATCTTGTGCATCAGCTTTGTGTTGATAGATCTGTGTGATAGGATAAAAACCGCCGATAAGAAAGGCCGCGGCTACCATCCCTTGCAAAGGAATAGATATACTTAAATTTTGGCTTGCTGCATGATAAGCCATTGCAAAGATCAAAGCACCCTGGTTTAATATTACTATCAGGTATCCTATAACAGCAAATTGTTTTAGCCGGATTCCGCGATAGCTATACATTCTTGAACAAAGAATATAAAAAGTAAAGCCTGCTGCAAATTGCCATGATATAAAAAAAGAAAGCATCAAACCTGCAACGTCCATTATAAGTGTTGCATAAAACAATTGCCTTGTAGGCTGCATCGGTTTCTCAAGGCCACCAATACTTTCAATGTCTCTGTCCATAAAACTATTGTAACCATTACTCGATGGATACAGCAATACATGAATCAATACAAATGCAAAAATTGTACGAGACCAATTAATATCGGGCACAAAGCTTACAGCAAACCAAAATACAGGCATTAAAAAATAGGAAAAACGAAAACGCAACAATTGTATAGTAGAACGGTGTAGCAAGCGGTTATGTTTAAAAAAGAATTGATGACAATTATTTTATCATCAATTCTGTCTCAATATAATTAAATATCCCAAATGTTTAGCCAAATGTAAATTGAGAGAATAAAAATTTAAACAAACTGTAATTTTTGTATTTGAATAACTAATGATCTGCAATGCACTGTTTTATTTTTTCATTCTTCACGCAGCCAAACAAAAAGATCTTCATCCTGCAAGTTTTATTATTGAGGAAGCAAAAATCCCAAATCAAAGCTTGCTCTTATACCGCTTAATAAAGCTTTTAAGAAATAAAAAGTAACAAGACGTGTGGAATCGCGTGGATAATCAATTTTGCCTGTCCGCTTTGCTACACTCATATCTTTATCTTTATTTTTTGGAATAATAAGATGCTTTAAAAAAAAGGTGGGAACTTTTGCAACTTTTTTCATACCATTTTCATTCTTCAATCTATCTATTACCAGATTATGATATTCGCCCACAATTTCACCGTAAGCTTTTTCTTTGGTTGCAGTAAAATGAAAATCCAGATTATTAAGAATACCTGATTCAATATGAAACCTGCCAAGATTTTCAGAAGATGGATTAAGTTTGGGAAGATTTAAATTTTTTATAGCGCCTTTTATATAATAAATATCGCTTGTCATGGGCGCATGAATAGATGCCTGTATTGTGCCTGCATCCATGATTGAACCTTCCACATAAGTATTCGAATAATCAGGATCATTTTTACGAGGATGATTAAGCAGTGGAGACATGAACAGGTTAATTCTTTCAATTTTCAATATGCCTGATTGTGTTCCAACTTTTGGGAATTCTTCCGAAACTGCCAATGCATTATTTATTTTGAAAGTGTTTATGCGAACTTCTAAAGGTATTTGCCTTAAGTAACCAAGAAGCATTGGCTGCTCTTTTAATTCGCGTGGTAATCTTCTGTCTCTGAACACATACACTTTACAATTATTAATAATCAACTTATCGGCTATTAGTTCTTTCTGTATTAACCGGAGAACATCAAGTTTCGAAATTTCTATATTAGGAACAGTTGCTTCAAGATAATCTGCCTGGTACCCTAATTTTTCGCCCAATTTATATTTTGAGTATTTTGAATTAATTTTTAAATAATCAATTCGAAGAAGTGCCTTCCTGCTATCTATCAACAACTGGTTTAAATACACAGTATAGTATGAGTTGGGAATTGAATAATTAATATTTGATAAACTGCATTCGACCGCAGCAAAATGAAAACTGCCATTACCGGGTTTCTTCAAATCATCGAGCGTGATTCTTTCAATCTTAAATTGATTTTCCTGGTTTGAAAGAAGTTTTACATTCGTTTTTGCAATTTCTAAATGATTAATTGAAATATTTCTAAAATGCATTGAATCAAAAAGATTTTTTTCCTCTTTTAAACTGATTTTCGATTTTTCTTTGGCAAACTTTTTATACACAAATGAGGAATGATTGATTTTAAAAGTATCGATGCGTACTTCTAATGGAATTTGATTCAAATATGCAGAAGACATCGGCTGTGATAACGAACTTTTTTTTGAATCTCCATTGGTGAAAATATTCGTTTTGCTGTCGCTAATAAGTACTTCCTCTGCAGTGAACTTTTTATCAAACAAGCTCATTATGTCAAGCTTCAAAATTTCTACACTTGAAATTGTTGTTTCAATATGATTTGTTTCAAGGCTTTGCTTCCCATTAAATTCAGACTGTGAATATTGGGGAATAATTTTTAAAGAATCTATTCTTAGCATTGCCTTCTTGCTGTCTATCACTAATTTTTTTATTTGCAGGGCATGATAAGTGCCGGGAATAGAATAATTAATTTCAGTCACATTGCATTCGATTGCGGCAAAATGAAAATTATTTGAAAATGATGATTTATTTAAATTATTGATGTTTATTTTATCAATGTTAATATTTCCTTTCAGCATTAATTTATTCCCCCTATCTGAATGAAGCCAGACTTTGCTTTCTGCTATTTCGAGATGATTTATCGAAATATTTTCAAAAGGAATGCGTGACAAAAAATCATATTGTATTGAATCTTTTTTATTTAAAATAACCTCGTCAAGTTTAATTTCCCCTTTTTCAAGTCTTAGTTTATTTATGGAAAGTTTTTTATGAAACATTACTTTAAAAAAATCAAATCCTGTAAATTCAGCTTTGGAGAAATTAAAAAGATGCTGATGTTGTTGGTCGGCTGTATCACGTTTCAACTGTATGAGCAAATCATTTATTGAAAGTGATGAAGCAAACAGATTAGTGTGTATAGATGAGAAAACAATTTTTGCGAAAGGAGAAAGTTGTTCTAGATTTTCTCTAACCTTGTTTTCAACCACTTTATTTAAAATAGCATTTCCGGACAACACAATAATAAATACTCCAACAATGCAGAACGTTATTATTTGCCATCTTGACCATCTCCGCTTTTTTTTCTTTGTCTCATTCATTGTAATTGCATTTTAGATTATCAAAGTGCAACAACAATTCAGCACTCGTGGAATCTAAAAAAATATTATGACATAGAATTCTCAGGTAAAGTTTTCGTCATGTTTGTATTACTGTTTAATAATGTTTAAATTTTTTCTTTGTAACAAAAAAATGAAGACCAACATAAAAATCAGCACCTTCGAAATCGTTGAGCTTTAGTAAACCTCCTAAAGCATCCCCACCAATAAAAAAATAACCTGCTCTTGCTGCTAATCCAATTCGTGGCTGCCAATGCCCGTAATACAATAATGATACAGGAACACTTAATTCAAACCATTTCTTTTCATAACGTGGCGTGATGGAATATACATCAGGGCGGATAACTCCTGCACTGCTTTTGTTCCTGATATTTTTGATAATCGTGGCATTGATAAAAAAGTTGTTGTAAAAATTCCAGTCTGCTTGTAAGCTAATGGCTACAGGCAGTTTCATGTTAAAATGGTTTGCCCGAAAAGATTTTATTGAATCATTATTATAAAAAACAGCGCTGAGTATTTTATCAAGTTGGGTATTGTTATAAATATGTATCTGCTTCCAGTTTAAATAATTAGCACTATCCGCCTGAAGATGGTATACAGCGCTATTTTTATTAAAATTGATAGAACCTAAATCAATAACAGAAACACCTATTCTATATACATAGTTGTTTTCATTTTCATCAATCATCTTTGTATCCTCGTTTGAAAAATTCTTAAAACGCTGGTAGGTAAATCCAATATTCGTTCCAAAACCATGGCCGTGAATCAAATCTTCATGACCGTTGGTATTAATAAGGGTATTATAATCAGTTCTTCCATAATCTATAGAAGAGTTTGTGAAACTAAATTGAGCAGTGTTGATAATATTGTAATTGAGATGGGTGTTTTTAAGATATGCGGCAGCGATTCCATGTAAATATTTTAGAGTAATTCCTCCTTTAAGCTCATTTCTTTCGTTTTTATAAATTACAGTGGCATAGTTTAAACCATATTCCAGCCAGCCCATTGTATTTAATCTCGCAGTGCTGTCATGAAAAATTTTGTTCCAAAGATCCTGCTCTTGTAAATACGCAAAAGCGTTTTGGCCAAAATGACCTGTTATGTTATTGATGTTTGCATAAAATCTGGCGGCAGTAGTTACACCAATTGCAGATTGATTGCGCAGATTAACCATAAAAGATGGCCCTATCAATTCATTGGAAAGTGTTACATTATACAACTTGTTGGGATCGTATGAATCAAAATGCGTGGTGAATTGAGTTTGATGGATGATATCGTTAATAATATTTTTAAAGCCAAAAAGATGAAGAGAATCTTTGGGAATAAATAAAAAGGTATTATCAAAAACAGTGCTCGTTGAAAGAACGTTCACGTCCCACTTTAATTTAGAATCAGCTATTGAACCAGGATTAAGACTGGTTCCCTGAATACCTGCATAATTGCTATTGCGAATTCCCAGATCTTGCTGGGCAGAAACATTGACCACATTATGAAAAAACAGCAATAGAAAAATGGTTTTTTTCATAAATCAGATTTTACCAAACTACACAAAATACATCACACAATGTGCCAATCTAAAAATAATGGAGGTGATAGAAAACTGATTGTTGCTGAACGGGGAATTTTTCTTTTTTAACGGGCAAAAAAGTGATTTGACCAAAATATTCGGTAAAGAAGTGTCTTTAGTTTTATAATCAAAGAATAGTTTGCTTGTATTAATCGTAATTCTGATGATAGTTTACCGCAGAATAAAACTTCTTGTAAGGTTCAATTCAGTAACAATCGGGTTATGAGCTTGTATAAATATCACACTGCGATATTGCCCTTGCCGTCCGGTCAGGCGAGAGTTCACATTTCGTGAAAAGTTGGAACAATTTGTTGAATACTATAAAATATTAGTTAATAGAAGCTGTTTTTAATTTATCACGAAAAACTTTTTCAAATTTTTCCACCTTGGGCAGAATAACAAATCTGCAATAAGGTTGATTGCCGTTTGCATCATAATAATTCTGATGATAAGCTTCAGCAGAATAAAAGTTTTTGAAAAGTTCAATTGCAGTCACAACCGGACTATTAAATGCACCACTTGAATTTAATGCTGTTTTATAATGCTCTGCTTTTCCTTTTTGCTCAGGAGTTGTATAAAATATTACGCTGCGGTATTGGGGGCCAACATCATTGCCCTGCCTGTTTAAAGTGGTAGGATCATGTGTTTTCCAGAAAACTTCCAATAATTCATCATAAGGAATAACCGAAGGATCATAAATTACTTTGCATGCTTCTGCATGACCGGTAGTGCCGGTACACACTTCTTCATAAGTTGGATTGGGAACATTGCCGCCACTGTATCCACTGGTTACTTTTACCACGCCTTTTAATCGCTGAAAAATAGCTTCGGTACACCAGAAACAACCCGTACCAAAATAAGCCGTATCGTAATTGGCATTTTGCATTGCTCTGTCGTCTGCTGTTATATCCATAGTTTGACTTTTATGTTCTGCACATGAAGTAAGAGATAAAATGCTTAGGAAGATTCCATTGATCCAGTTAACCATATTCAGAATTTTTGTTTGTGCATTCATGTACGAAAATAACAATTGCTGGTTTGGACGTACAAGTTAATTAACATTTTTGTTTACTTTTCATCTCACGCGCAGTTTAACAATTTAACTTTTATTCTCTTCAATTAAATTGCTTTATTGTTCTATAAAAGTTTTGAACTGTATTCGCTTCTTGCTGCCATATAATCCAGCGGCACAAGAGTCCTGTACCTACCGGAACGAAAGATTCATTGACATTCTAAAGTTTGTCCTACAAAAAACTCAACCCAAATCAATGTAACAACTTAATTACGGAGAATTATTTTCTGCCTTACAATAAACAGAATTAAAACAGTTAAAGAATTTTAAAAAGAAAAACGGAAGGATATTATTCATTTATAATCAATGTCGTTTACTTAAGCTTTATATAGCGATTGTGAGGATACAATCACGGGCACTGCCGGAATTTGTGTCCTCACAAATTCGTTAAGTAAACAACATTGATTTAATAATGTGCAAAATCTGTTTCGAAATTTCCTTTTATGCGTTCGAAAGGAGGATTATAGTAACCAAATTTTATGTGAGGAAATTCTTCGTGGATCAATTCCATCAATTGTTTTATGCCAAGCAATTCACCCGTTTCTGTAACGCCAATCTTACCAAGATACCAGTCTGGATCAATATTAAAATTCCGCCATTGGATCATGTTTAGATCTGTTTCCTGTATCAAGTTGCGCAATGCTTCATATTCTTCCACACTATCAGTCATGCCCGGAAAAACAAAATAGTTAATACTTGTCCAGCCACCATAACTGCCCATCA
>WNGA01004713.1_pt1 | contig 35802 bp, 35 predicted proteins | sample 5400061 | NCBI WGS metagenome assembly WNGA01 (sample SAMN13153366, study PRJNA577476) | soil metagenome | isolation source: 100 cm soil or saprolite under grassland replicate 2 | place: USA:California | collected 2016-06-15
CCAGCCCCCCCAGGCCCCCCGGCCCCGGAACGCACGCGCCGCCCGCAAGGCGCCGCACGGCGTCCTCGAGGTGGACTGGCCGTTCTTCGGCGAGATGTGCCGGGCGCTGGCGCTCAAAATCTTCCGGGAATACGACCCGGAGGTGGTGATCGGTATCGCCCGGGCGGGCGTGATCCCCGGGGCGGTGGTCGCGAGCATCCTGCAGCGCGACTTCGCCTCCATGGCCATCACCCGCACGGAGACGGGGGGTCGACCGGTGGTCATCGCCGGACCGACGCGCCTCGTCACCGGCCGCCGCGTGCTGATTGTGGACGAGACCTGCGACACCGGGGCCACCATGAAGCTCGCCCTCAACGCCGTGCGCGAGCTCAAGCCCGCCGCTGTGAAAACCGCCGTCTCGTTCCGCACCGGCGAGTTCCGGCCGGATTTCTACGCGCTCGAGACCGACAACTTCATCATTCTTCCCTGGGACCGTGAGGTCATCATCGACGGGGAGATCGTGATGCGGCCCGACTACGCCGTGAAGCTCAAGGAACTCGGCGGTTGATCGACCGGCTGACCGCGGCGCTCGCACGCTCCCGCGCCGCCTACACCGAAATCCGCGTCGAACGCACCTGGAGCACGGCCGTGACCTTCCGCGGCCGGCGACTCGAATCTGCCACGGCGAGCGAAGACCAGGGCGGCTTCGTCCGCGCGCTGCACGCGGGCGGCGGCTGGGGGGTCGCCTCGTTCACGTCGCTCGACCGGCTCGAGGCGATGGTGGCGCGCGCGGGCGAGCTGTCGCGCGCGGTGCCGGTGGACCCGCCCATCCGCCTCGCCGACGTCCCCCCGCATCAAGCCGATGCCATACCCGACCTCGACGGGGACGTGCGCGGCGTGCCCATCGCGGAGAAGAAGCGGCTGCTCGAGGCGTACAACGGCGCCATGCTCGCCGTGAGCGACCGTATCGTCGACACGCTCGCCGCGTACCGCGACGAGGTGAGCGAGTACTGGTATGTGAACTCTCAGGGTACGATCCTGCACGAGCTGCGGCCCGAAGTCACGCTCTCCGGGACCGCGGTGGCGCGCCGTGACGGGACGATCGAGAAGGGACTCGAGTCCATCGGGCTGCGCCGCGGCTGGCACTCGGTGCAGGACAAGGCGGCCGGGTTCCGCGAGGTCGCGGAGCGGGCGGTCGAGCTGCTCGACGCGCCCATGGTGAAGGGCGGCACCTATCCCGTGATCCTCGATCCCGAGCTGGCCGGCGTGTTCATTCACGAAGCGTTCGGGCACCTCTCCGAGGCGGACTTCGTGTACGAGAACCCGCAGGCGCGCGAGATGATGACCCTCGGCCGCCGCTTCGGCAAACCGGTGCTCAACGTCGGCGATAACGGAGCGGCCCCGGGCCTCCGCGGCACGCTGCCGTTCGACGACGAGGGCACCCCTACCCAGGACACGGCCCTCATCAAAGAGGGGATCCTGGTCGGCCGGCTGCACTCGCGCGAGACCGCCGCCGCGATGGGCGAGCGGCCTACCGGCAATGCACGGGCGATATCGTTTCGCCACCCGCCGATCGTGCGCATGACGAACACCTACATTGCGGGCGCCCCCGCGGGCGGAAGCTTCGAGGACTTGATCGGCGACGTGAAGCTCGGGGTCTACGCGTGCGGCGCGTTCGGCGGCCAGACGATGCTCGAGAACTTCTCGTTCACGGCGGCTTACGGCCGCATGATCCGCGACGGGCGCGTGGCGGAGCTGGTGAAGGATGTCGTGCTCGCGGGGAATCTGTTCCAGACGCTCGATCGCATCGATCACATCGCCGCCGACTTCCGCTGGAATCAGATGGGTGGCGGTTGCGGCAAGGCCGGCCAGTACCCGCTCCCGGTCACCGAAGGGGCGCCACACGTTCGCATCGAGGCGGCGCTGGTCGGCGGCGAAGTGGGGGGCACGGGGGCGGCGTGATCGCGCAGCTCGTCGAGCTGGCCCGGCGTCGCGCGGACGGCGGCGCCGATGCGCTGTGGCGTCGCTTCGAGCGGACGACGGTGGCCTTCGAGTGGGGGCGACTCAAGGCAGCCGGTACCACCGAAGAAGCAGGGGCGAACCTCCGGGTGCGCCACCGCGGGCGCGTCGGGGTTGCGGGGACCACGGCGGTGGGGGGGAACGATCGAGGGACGCAGCATGCTGCGCCCCTACTGGATCGCGCCTTGGCGTCGGCTGAGCTGGGCGAGGCACTGGACCTGGCGTTCCCTGGCCCCCCCTCGGCGCCCCTTCCCACCGTCGCGACATTCTTCGACCGGGCGGCGAATGCGTCGCTCGACCATCTGATCGGCATCGGGCGCTCGCTCCTGGCCCGGCTCGAGCGCGACGGATGCCGGGTCAACGTCGCGATCGAGCGCGAAACGACGGCGACGCGGGTCGCCAACTCCGCGGGGGCCGGCGGCGAGTATCGCGGCACCGGATTCGGCGTGAGCGCGGACGTGTGGCGCATCGCCGGCGACGACGTGCTCGTGGTCTCGGATGCGCTCGAGGGAGCTGATCTTCCGTCGGACGAGGCGTTGGCCGCCCTGGTCGCCTCGATGAACGCCCGGCTCGATCACGCGCTGCGCGTTGTCGCGCCGCCCGAGGGCGCCCTCCCCGTCGTCTTCACCCCCGCCGGTCTGTCCGCTCTGATGCTGCCCGTGACGCAGGCCCTCTCTGGGAAGGCGGTGCTGCAAGGCATTTCCCCCCTGGGGGCGAAGGTCGGGGAGCAGGTGTTCGACGCCCGGTTCTCGATCTCGGATGATGCGCTGCACGCGGGTCGCGCCGCGTCACGTCCGGTCGATGACGAGTGCGTGCCCTCTCGGGTGACGTGCCTCGTGGAACGTGGCGTCGTGCAAGGATTCATCTATGACCTCGAGACGGCGGCGCGCGCGCAGACCGAGAGCACGGGGCACGGGAGTCGTGGGATCTTCGGGAAACCGGTGCCGGGGTACACGAATATCCTTATACACGAAACAGGGGCGGTCATGAACGATGTAGGGGCGCAGCATGCTGCGCCCCTACAATTGGGCGGCGGTCTCCTGAGACACATCCGGGATGGCCTGTTGGTCGACGAGCTGATCGGCGTAGGGCAGGGGAACGTGACCGGCGGGGCGTTCAGTCATCCCGTCGCCCTGGCGTACCGAATCGAGCGGGGCGAGATCACGGGTCGCGTGAAGGACGCCGCGGTCGCGGGGAACGCGTACGAATTGTGGAAGCGGGTCGGGGGCTTCGGGAACGACGCGCGCTGGACGGGGTCCCGCTGGGCGCCGTCGGTGCTCTTTGACGGGGTGAGTGTGGCGCGGCGGTGAGCGGAGGAGGAGGGTGGAGGATGGTGGAGGATGGCGGAGGATGGTGGATGGTCTTGCCCCGGTTTCGTAGACACGGGTTTAGGCAGCGGTGAGGTGCCGTTCGAACACCGCGGGACTCACGTAGTCGAGCGTCGAATGTAGCCGTTGCCCGTTGTACCAGGACAGGTACTGGCGGAGTGCCTCGATCCCGTCGTGGCGGCTTCGCCAGTCGCTTCCTGCGACCAACTCCGTCTTGAGCGTGGCGAAGAAGCTCTCGACCACCGCGTTATCCCAACAGTCCCCCCGGCGGCTCATGCTCGCGATGCCACCGTGGGCCGCCAGGAGCCGCTGGTAGCTGGTGCCGGTGTAGTGCATCCCACGATCGGAATGGTGCAGCAGCCCCGCGGGCGGGGTCCGGTGAGCCAGCGCCTGGCGGAGCGCCGGCAGCGTGAGCTCTTGGCCGGGGGTCGCGCGCGCCGCCCAGCCAATCACCCGCCGCGAAGCGAGATCCAGCACCACCGCCACATAGCACCACCCCTGGGCCGTCCAGCAGGCGGTCACATCACTGGCCCAGACCTGATTCAGCGTGGCGACTTGGAAGCGGCGCCCCAGCCGATTCGGGGCGGGCGGCGTCCCATCGGCCTGCGTCGTGACGCGATAGCGGCGGGCGCGCTTTCCCCGCAGTCCATCCAGCCGCATCAGCCGCGCCACCCGCTTGCGGCTGCACGACCACTGCCGGGCGCGCAGTTCACGGTGGATCCGTGGACTGCCATAGCGCTGCCAGCTCTCGGCATGGATGGCCCGGATCACGATCCGCAGCCGCGTGTCGGCGGCGGCATGCGCACTCGGAGCCCGTGACCGCCAAGCATAGTAGCCCGTCCGCGACACGGTGAGCACCCGACACATCAGGACGAGCGTGAACGCCCCCTCGTGCGCCCGGATGCAGGCGTACTTCACTGGGACGGGTTCGCGAAGTACGCCGCCGCTTTTTTTAAGAACTCGCGCTCCTGGCGGAGGAGCTCATTCTCCCGCCGAAGCCGCCGTAGCTCCTCGGCCTCGGACAGGCTCACCGTCCCACGCGCCGCTCCGGTCCCGTACTGCTTCCGCCAGCGCCACAACGACTGCTCAGCAACCTTTAACTCCTCCGCCACCTCACGCAACGGCCGCCCGGTCTCCTCCAGAAACCGGACGGCCTCCCGCTTATACTGCTCGTCGAACTTCCGTCGGGCCTTCCCCATCGGACACCTCCCACCCAATTATGGGCTAGGAATCAGGTGTCCACCAAATCGGGGCAGGTTCAGGAGGTTGATGCCGCACCTCCACCAACCTCCAGAACCTTCACCAACCTCCACCATCCTCCACCGCTCAGTATTCCAGCCTCCCCCAACCTCCACCACCTCAGTATTCCAGCACTCCCCACTGCGCGATCATCTTCCACTGCGTCCCGACCTGCGTGTAGATCTTGCAGGTCCGCCCCTTCCACTGCTGCTCGGCGCCCGTCTGCTTGTGCCGCCACAGCGTGTCGATGTCCACGACCGCGAACGCCCCGTCGCCTTCCGCCGAGACGACGATCTTTTTGATCTCGCGCCGGTTGTGGACCAAGGTGTGGGTGTCGAACAGCTCCTGCCACCCGCGTCGCCAGCGCTCCGCGTTGAAGCGCCCCCACACCATGACCCACGTCATCGGATCGTGCGATTGGGCGGTGGGAGGCCAGGGCCAGACCATGGCCGGATGGAAGCAAGAGACGAGCAGCTCCGCGTCCTGAGCATCCCACGCGCCCGTCTCGCGGTTGACGATCTCCCTGATCTCCGCTTCGGGGCGGCTCAACCAAGCGCCTCTTCGTAGCCTCTCCCCTCTTTCATTTGCTCGTACACCTCGTTCAGCGTGTCTGGCGAAGCGGACAAGAACCGGCAGCGCTCGTCGTTCTTGGACCGGCACTCGACCTCCATCACCGCGACGGGCTCCCCCGACAGGCGACCGAAGAAATCCGCGAGCATGCCCGACGAGAAGAAGCACATCGGCTCCTGGGCAGTCCCGGGGGCCGATTCGGCCCAGTCGCTCGAGTCCACGACGAGCGCCGCGTTGCCGAGTGGCGCAAGGCTGACCGAGCCCCACCCCGTCGCCTGGAAGAACGCAGACAGGACGTCGTTCAGCCGGGCGGCGTCGAGGTCGTCGGGCCGCGCGACGCCGGTCTCCGCGGGCAGCCAGACGCAAAACGCCTGAAACACGCCGGCGCCGGCGGCGAAACCGACCTCCTGCAGGATGGGGACGGTGAAGTCGGGGGCATCGCGGACCAGGCTGTCATGGAGCTGCCGCAGGGCGGCGCGACCGATCGTGAGGGCCTCGGTCGCGGCAGCGGTGGAGGGGAGGGCGCTCATCTGGGACGCCAACTTAGGGTTTGGCCCGTGCGCGGCGCAAGAGTTCCGCCTCGTCGATGACCCGGATGCCGAGCGCTTTGGCCTTCTCGAGCTTCGAGCCCGCGTCCGCACCGACGACGAGCGCCGTGGTTTTCTTCGAGACGCTGTCGGCGACGTGCCCGCCCGCCGCCTCGATCAGCTCGGCCGCCTTCGCGCGGGAGAGCGACGGGAGGGTGCCCGTCACCACGTAGGTCTGTCCCGCGAGCGGGCCCTTTCCCTCGGCCGCGGCCGGCTCGGTAAAGTTGAGCCCGAGCTTCTCCAGGCGCTCGAGCAGCTTGCGGTTTTTGGGCTCGTCGAAGAACCCGGCCACGGCCTCGGCGATCGCCGACCCGACGCCGCGGATCTTGCTGATCTCCTCGACCGAGGCGTTGCGGAGCGCCTTCATGGTGCCGAACTGGCGGGCGAGGAGCTTCGCCACCTGCGCGCCCACATGCCGTAGCCCTAGCGCGTGGAGCAGGGTCGAGAGCGGCTGCTGCTTCGACGCCTGGATCGCGTCCACGAGCTGCTGCGCCGACTTTTCCGCGAACCCCTCGAGCGTGAGCAGCTGCATCGGCGTCAGCTCGTACAGATCGGCGAAGTCCTTGATGAGCTTGGCATCGAGCAGCGCGCGCACCCGCTCATACCCCAGGCCGCGGATGTCCATCACGGCCGCGAAGTGGACGATGCTCTCGAGGATCCGTCCGGGGCACGAGACGTTGGAGCAGTACGCCATCACTTCGTCCGACGGGTATTCGACCTTCGCGTGGCACACGGGGCAGCGCTCCGGGGGCTTGAACTTCCGCTCCTTTCCGGTGCGGCGCTCCCGCACGGGCCCGAGCACCTGCGGGATGACCTCCCCCGCCCGCGTGACTTCCACCCAGTCGCCCTCGCGAATGTCCTTCGCCTCGATCAGGTCGAAGTTGTGGAGCGTGGCGGTGGTGACCGTGACGCCCCCGATCTCCACAGGCTCGAGCACGGCGTACGGGTTGAGCGCGCCGGTGCGTCCCACGTTGATCCGGATCTCCTTGAGCTTGGTGATCTGGACCTCGGGCGCGAACTTGCGTGCGATGGCCCAACGCGGCTCGCGGTTCCCCACCGTGCCCAGCTCGGCGTGCAGCTTGATCGGGTTGACCTTCACGACGACGCCGTCGGCGCCGTAGTCGAGGGTGGGGAGGACCTTCTCGAGCTTGGTGATTTCCGTGTTGGCGTGTGGCAGGTCGGGAACGAGCGTGTGGTGCTGCTCGACCGGGAATCCCCACGCGGTGAGCTGCTCGAGCAGGTCGTGCTGCGTCGCGACGGGGAGCTTCTGGCCGGGCGCTTCGACGTGGAAGCAGAAGATCCGCAGGCCGCGGCTGCGGGTGATCTTCGGGTCGAGCTGTCGCAGCGATCCGGCGGCGGCGTTCCGCGGGTTGGCGAACGTGGGCTCGCCCGCCTGCTCCCGCTCGCGGTTGAGCTGGGCGAACCGCGACTTGGAGAGATAGACCTCGCCGCGCACCTCCATCAGCTTGGGCCAGCCCTTGCCTGAGAGTCGCAGCGGGACATCGACCACCGTGCGGAGGTTGGCGGTGGCGTCTTCGCCGACCAGGCCGTTCCCGCGCGTCGCGCCGACGATGAACAGCCCCTTCTCGTACGTGAGACTCACCGCGGCTCCGTCGATCTTCACTTCGAGCGTATAGCCGGCGGTGCGGACCTCCGCTACGAGCCGGGCGTTGCGATTCTCCCACTCGGCGAGCTCCGCCTCGTTGAAGGCGTTGGCGAGCGACAGCATCGGCACCAGGTGGCGGTGCTTCTTGAACGCCGCCGCGGGCTCCGCGCCGACGCGCTGCGTGGGGCTGTCGGGGGTGCGGAGCTCGGGATGCTTGACCTCGAGCTCCTGCAGCTCGCGGAACAGGCGGTCGTACTCGGCGTCGGACATCTCCGGCTTGTCGAGTACGTAGTAGGCGTCGTTGGCGCGCTCGATGAGCCGCCGCAGCTCGGCGGCTCGGGCGGCAGGACCCTTCACCGACCCTTGGCTTCCTCTTGAATGACGGCCATCGCGACGCCGACCAACCGGTCGAGCTCGTCGGCCGAGGCGCGCGGCAGGAGCCCCTCGGCCCAGGCGCCCTCGCGCTCGCCGAACGCCGCGAGCAGGCGGCGGAGGAACGACAGCAGCGCTACCCGCTCGAGCTCCATGCGCCGCATCGTCTCCCCGGTCTCTTGCTGGCGCTGGGCCAGGCGCTCGTAGCGGTGCGCGTTGCGCAGCGCCTGCGCGGTGATCGCGGCGACCACCTGCACGAATCGCACGTCCTCGTCGAAGAACGTGGGGCCGTCGCGGAAGGTGCGCAGGAAGATCGCCCCGATCGCCACACCCCGCCACGTGATCGGCACCACCGTGATGGACTTCACGCGGCGGCTGATGAACTCGCCCTTCACGTGCTTCAGGCTCGGATCGGTGGCCGCGTCGGGGATGAACACCGTCTCGCCCCCCTGCATCGCGCGCTTCAGCTCCGGGTAGCGCTCGAGGTCCACCACGTAGTTGCGAATGGTCGGATCCTCGTAGGAGGCCACCAGCCGAACGGACCGGCCGCCCCGCTCGGCGAGAAAGATCGAGCAGCGGTCCAGCCCGAATGCCTCGCCGAGCTTGCGTGCGATGGCCTGGAGGATATCGATGAAGTGGAGCGAGCTGGAGACTTCCTTGAGGATCTCGATGACGGCGAGCAGATGCTTGCGCTCGCGCTCGAGCTCGGCAACGCGCGCCTCGAGAGCGGAGGGGAGAGTCATGGCATAGTTTGCGTCCCCGGCGGATGCGGCGTCAAGTTGCCGCGCGCGCGCGCGCGCGATAGCTTCGGAGCCGATGCGATCGCTCATCCTCGCCGCTTGCGTCGCCGTGCCCGCGCTCGCCGCGCAGGGCCGCCCGAGCCCCGCGCCGCCGCTCGGCGCGTGGACGCCGGTGCCGGAGTTGCCGGGCATGGGTCGCCCCGTCGACACGGCGAGCGTCGCCGCCCGGCGGCGCGCGCTGCTCGCTCGCATCGGGCGCGGCGTCGTGCTCGTGCCGGCCGCGCACGAGCGCGAGCTCGAGCGCGACTACCTCCAGGACAACGACTTCCGCCAGAGCAACACGTTCTTCTATTTCACGGAGCTCGAGACCCAGGACGCGTGGCTCCTCCTCCTTGCGGGCGGGGGCGCTACCGAAACCGTGCTGTTCCTGCCGCCGCGCAATCCGTTCCAGGAGCGTTGGACCGGCCTGCGCCTCGGGCCGGACAGCACGGCGGTCCGCCGCACCGGCATCGCGCGCGTCCTCGCCACCGACTCCCTCGATCCGGTGCTCTCCGCCGCGGTGGCCCGCGTCCGCGGCCCGCTCTACGTGCCTCTCGACCAGACGACGCGCGACGAGCCACGGATCCGTGACCTCATCTTCGCGGGGAGCGATGTGCGCAACGTGCGCCCCATCGCGGACTCGCTGCGGCTCGTGAAGGACGCTGACGAGGTCGCTCGCATGCGGAAGGCGGTCGAGATCTCCGTCCTGGGCCACATCGCGGCGATGCAGGCGGCCCGGCCGGGGGCGTGGGAGTACGAGATCGAGGCGGCGCTCGAAGCGGAATTCCGCAGGAACGGCGCCGATCGCGTGGGCTATCCGTCGATCGTGGGCAGCGGTCCCAACAGCACCACGCTCCACTATGACGTCAACCGGCGCCAGACGCGGGACGGCGACCTGGTCGTGTTGGACGCGGGCGCCGAGTGGGGACAGTACACCGCCGACGTGACGCGTACCTTCCCCGTGAACGGGAAGTTCACCCCGCGCCAGAAGGCGATTTACGACCTCGTGCTGGCGACCCAGCAGGCCGCGTTCGATTCCACGCGGCCCGGGGCGACCATCGCGCAGCTCAACCGAATCGCGCGCAACTACATGCGCGCGCATTCGGGCACGCTGTGCGGCGCGGAGACGTGCGATGCCTATTTCATTCATGGCCTGTCGCACTGGCTCGGCATGGACGTGCACGACGTGGGCGACTACACCACGCCGCTCAAGCCGGGGATCGTATTCACGATCGAGCCCGGGATCTACCTCGCGCAGGAAGGCCTGGGCGTGCGGATCGAGGACGACGTGCTGGTGACGGCGACCGGAGCGGAGTGGCTCTCCGCCAAGGCGCCGAAGACGACGGCCGAGATCGAGCGCCTGATGGGCCGGCGCTAGGTCTCGTCTTTCTCGCCCTTGATGTCTTCGAGGACCTGCTTGGCTTCCCGTTTGTACTCGTGGTCGAGCACGTCGGCGATGGGCAGCGGGTCGATCGCCGTGAACTGCTCTCGCGCCTTGGAGTACTTGCCGAGGTCGACCGAACAGCGTCTTGGCGAAGAATTTCTGGAACCCCGACAGCCGCTTGACTTCGGCATGCCACGCTCCGATCAGGTGATTCGCGCCGTCATGCGTCGAGTCGAGCTCGAGGGCTTTCATTCCTTCATCGTAGATGAGCTTGGCGAAGCGGACCCGCTCCTTGCCGCCCTTGGTGCGCGACAGCCGGCCCAGGGCCTGGGCGACGGTGAAGTGCCCGTCCGCTCCGTTCGGGTTCACGCGCACCGCGGCCTCACCGTACGCCCGCGCCACGACATAGAGGCTGTCCCGGACGTGTTTGGAGGAGTCGTCCTTGCCCTCGATCTGTTTCGCGATGTCGACGGCCTCGCGCCCCGCCTTCCACAGGGCGGCGTAGTTGGTGGAATCGTGGGCCAGCGCGGCGCGATAGTGCCCCAGGGCCTGGTGCGGCGCGAGGGCCGCGTGCGCGCTGTCACCCAGCGCGATGTGCTCTGCCACCGTGGGCTGCGCCTGGGCGGCGAGCAGCGCAGGCACGGCGAGGCAGATCAGCAGGGACGCGGGACCGCGCATCGAGGACTCCGTGAGGAGGGGGGGCGATAATGTTGGTCGTGCCGCTCATCGAGCGCAAGCGCGACGGCGGCGCGCTCACGCCGGAGGAGTGGTCCGCCCTGGTCGCGGCGTACACCGCGGACCGCATCCCCGACTACCAGATGTCGGCGCTGCTCATGGCGGTGCTGCTCCGCGGACTCGAGCGCCAGGAGCTCGCTGCCCTCACCGACGCGATGCTCGCCTCGGGCCAGCGGCTCGCGTTCGACTCGTGGGGGACACCGCGCGTCGACAAGCACTCGACCGGCGGCGTCGGCGACAAGGTGTCGCTGGTGCTCGCGCCGCTCGTCGCCGCGTGTGGCGTGGCCGTGCCGATGATGTCGGGACGCGGGCTGGGCCACACCGGCGGCACGCTCGATAAGCTCGAGGCGATCCCCGGCTTCCGCACGGGACTGTCGCTCGCGGAGGCCAAGGCACAGGTGATGAAACTCGGCTGCGCGATGATCGGGCAGACGCCCGAGATCGCCCCCGCCGACCGCCGGTTGTACGCCCTGCGCGACGTGACGGGCACCGTGGCCGCGATTCCGCTGATCGCCGCCAGTATCATGTCGAAGAAGCTCGCCGAGGGGCTGAACGCGCTCGTCCTCGACGTGAAGCGCGGCAGCGGCGCCTTCCTCCCCAAGGTCGAGCAGAGTCTCGATCTCGCGCAGACGATGATCGCGCTCGGCGAGGACCGCGGCTGCCCCACCGTCGCGCTGCTGACCGCCATGGACCGCCCGCTCGGGCGCGCCTGCGGCAACGCCCTCGAAACCGAGGAAGCGATCCTCGCGCTGCGGGGCGAGGGGCCGGCCGATCTGATGGAGGTGACCTACGCCCTCGGTGTCGAGATGCTGCTCGCCACCGGCGTGGAGAAGACCTCGAAGAAGGCGCGCCAGCGCCTCGAGAACGCGCTCGGGTCGGGCCTCGCCGCCGAGAAATTCGAGCGGGTGATCGAGGCGCAAGGCGGCAACCCCAAGATCGTCGAGGATGCGTCGGTGCTGCCGCAGGCGCAGGAGGTGGAAGTGTACAACGCGCCCCGCACGGGCGTGGTCCAGCGCGTCGAGCCGAAGATCATCGGCCGGGCCGTGGTGGCGATGGGCGGCGGGCGTCTCGCGGTCGACGATGCCGTGGATCCCACGGTCGGGTTCGTCATCACCGTGAAGCCAGGCGACAAGGTCCCGGCGGGGGAGCCGATCGCCTCGGTGTTCGCGAAGGATCCGGCGGGGATCAAGCTGGGGTTCGAGGCGCTGCAGCAGGCGATCGTGATCGGCGACAAGCTCGCGGAAAAGCCGCTGCCGTTGATCTCACATCGGGTGACGAAGGACGGCGTCGAAGAGCTGAAGCGCTAGACCCTAGATGTCCAGGTTCCTCACGAACTTCGCGTTTTCCTCGATGAACTTCCGCCGCGGCTCCACTTCGTCGCCCATCAGCGTCTCGAACAGCGTCGACGCTTCGAACGCGTCCTCCATGGTCACCTTGAGGAGCGTCCGGCGCGCCGGATCCATCGTGGTGTTGCGCAGCTGGTCCGGATTCATCTCCCCCAGACCCTTGTAGCGCTGGATCATGGCGTTCCCGTGGCTCGCCCCGGCTTCGCCGTTCGTGAGCCGCTTCACGTAGGCGTCGCGCTCCTTCTCGTCGTACGCGTAGAACTCCTCCTTGCCCTTGGCGACGCGATACAGCGGCGGTTGCGCGATGTAGATGTACCCGGCGTCGATCAGGAACTTCATCTCCTTGTAGAAGAACGTGAGGAGCAGGGTGCGGATGTGGGCGCCGTCCACGTCGGCGTCCGTCATGATGATGATCTTATGGTAACGCGCTTCGTCGAGTTTGAAATCCTCGCCTACGCCCGTGCCGATCGCCGTGATGATCGTCCGGATCTCCTCGTTGGAGAGGATCTTGTCGATGCGGGCCTTCTGCACGTTGAGGATCTTGCCCCGCAGCGGGAGGATCGCCTGGAAGCTGCGGTCGCGACCCTGCTTGGCCGAACCGCCGGCGGAATCGCCCTCGACGAGATACAGCTCCGTGAGCTCGGGGTCCGAGACCGAGCAGTCGGCGAGCTTCCCGGGCAAGAGCCCGCCCTCGAGCCCGCTCTTCTTGCGGACCAGCTCGCGTGCCTTGCGTGCCGCCTCGCGCGCCCGCGCCGCGCTCACCGCCTTGGCGATGATGGTGCGCGCCACGCTCGGACTCTTGTCGAAGAACCCGCCCAGCGCGTCGTTGACCACGCTCTTCACGATCCCCTCGACCTCGGAGTTGCCGAGCTTGGTCTTGGTCTGTCCCTCGAACTGCGGGTCCTTCACCTTGACGTGCAGCACCGCGGTCAGGCCCTCGCGAACGTCGTCGCCCGTGAGAGTGAACTCTTCCTTCTTGAGGAGGCCGTCCTTCTTTGCCCACTCGTTGATCGTGCGGGTGAGCGCCGAGCGGAAGCCCGTCAGGTGCGTGCCGCCCTCGTGGGTGTTGATGTTGTTGACGAACGAGAACGTGTTGTCGTTGTACCCGTCGTCGTATTGGACTGCGCCCTCGACCTCGACTCCTTCTCGCGTCGTCTCGAAGGTGATCGGCTTGGGGTGGAGCGACTTGCGGTTGCCGAGCAGGTATTTCACGAACTCGGCGAGCCCCCCCTTGTAGAAGAACGTCTCTTGCTTCAGCTGCCCCTTGCGCTCGTCCTTGAGCGTGATCGTCAAGGCCTTGTTCAGGAAGGCGAGCTCGCGCAGCCGGTTCGCCAGCGTGGCGTAGTCGAAGCGCGTCTCGGTGAAGATCTCGGTGTCGGGCTTGAACCAGACGGTTGTGCCTGTGCCTTTCGCCTTGCCGATGACCTCCAGCTTCTTCTTGGTCTCGCCCCGCTCGAACGCCATGTGATGGCGCTTGCCGTCGCGGTCCACCCACACCTCGAGCTTCTCCGACAGCGCGTTCACGACCGACACGCCGACGCCGTGCAGCCCGCCCGAGACTTTGTACGTGCTCTTGTCGAACTTGCCCCCGGCGTGCAGCACCGTGAGCGCCACCTCGACGCCAGGTTTCTTTTCCGTCTTGTGGATATCGACCGGGATGCCGCGGCCGTTGTCGACCACCGTGATCGCGTTGTCGGCGTGGATGGTGACGTCGATCTGCGTGGAGTAGCCGGCGAGCGCCTCGTCGACCGAGTTGTCCACGACTTCGTACACGAGGTGGTGGAGCCCCCGTCCGGACACCGATCCGATGTACATCGCGGGGCGTCGCCGCACCGCTTCCAGGCCCTTCAGGACCTGAATCGAGTCGGCCTGGTAGTCGCCGTTACCCTTGTCCTTCGATGCTCGGGGTTTTGCCTTCGCCATATCCCTCTACTGTGAGAGAAGCCAGCGGATCGTCTTGATTCGAAAGGCGCCGCGGCCGGCGTTGATCGCCGCCATGATCTGCGGCCCCATGAGCTGCAGCTCGGTCATCCAGGCGCTCGTTGCCACCCGCACGAACAGTGTCCCGTCCGGGGTCACGCTCTCGGGTGCCGTCACTCGGGCGATCTGCGGGCCGACCAACCCGGGCCAGTCGGGAATCACCTGCGCCTGTGCGAGGCGCGTGGCGAGCCCCGACCTGGCGAGATAGCTCCGCAATGCCTCACCGACTGCCGTCGGCCGTTTCCCTCTGCCCCCCTCGCGCTCAGCCATCGGGTTGCCCCCCTACAAGAAGCGCCACGGGATACCCCGTGGCGCAGCGCGGCGGCGCCGCGAGTGCCCCAGATAACCCACTAAAAATACCCAGAAGTTATTGTCGTGGCAAGACTTACTCTCATCGGCCGCGGAAGCGCGGGGGCCGCTTCTCGAGGAACGCGGTTAAGCCTTCCTTCATGTCCTCGGTCGCCGCGAGCAGCCCGAAGTGATTGGCTTCAAGCAGCAGTCCCTCATCCAGCGTCATCTCGAGCCCCTGGTCCACCGCCTCCAGGGCGAGGCGCACCGCCAGGGGGCCCATGGCGAGGATACCCCGCAGCGCCTGTTCCGCGGTCGCGAGGAGGTCCCCCGCCGGGACGACCTGGTTGACGAGGCCGATGCGAAAGGCTTCCTGGGCGTCGATCGTTTCGCCCGTGAGGATCAAGCGGAGCGCGTGGCCCTTGCCGACGAGCCGCGGTAACCGCTGCGTGCCGCCATAGCCGGGGGCGATGCCGAGCTTGACCTCTGGCTGGCCGAACTTGGCGGTGTCGCTCGCGATCCGGAGGTGACACGCCATGGCGAGCTCGCAGCCGCCGCCCAGCGCGTAGCCGTTCACGGCTGCGATGACGGGCTTGCCGCAGGTTTCGAAGCGCCGCAGCATCGCTTGACCGTGCAGCGCCCGGGCCTTCCCGTCGAACGGGCCTTGTTTCGCGAGGTCCGCGATGTCCGCGCCCGCCACGAACGCCTTCGGCCCGGCGCCCGAGAGAATAGCGCCTTTGATCGCGTCGTCGGTGGCCACGCGCTCCGCCGCGTCCGCCAGCTCGTCGACCACGTGATCGTTGAGCGCGTTCAGCTTGTCGGGGCGGTTGATGGTGATGAAAGCGATGCCGTCACGGATCTCGAAGACGAGAGTTTGGTAGCTCATGGCGACAATCCTAACCCCAGAATGCGGAATGCGGAATTCGGAATGCGGAATGTAAGTGGAAGGTTGGGCTGCTGAGCGAGCCTCCATTGCAATTCTGCATTCCGCATTCCGCACTCCGCATTAGGTTCATCCCAATGCCCGTTCAAGCGATCACCTGGTCTCCCTCCGGCGCCGTGCGGATCGTCGACCAGCGCGCACTACCCGAGGCGAAGATCGAGCGGGACCTGGAGAGTGGGGACGCCGTGGCGGACGCGATCCGCACGCTCCAGGTGCGCGGGGCGCCCCTAATCGGGATCGCGGCGGCGATGGGCCTCGTCGCGGGAACGCGGGAGCTGCGGGCGGCGCCGCGCGACCGCTTCCTCGCCCGGCTCGACGAGCTGGTGCGGCTGCTCGGGGCCACGCGGCCCACCGCGGTGAACCTGCGCTGGGCCCTCGACCGCATGGCGCGCGCCGCGGTGGAGACGCCGGGCAACTGGGGGGGCGGGGCGATCTGGGAGCGGCTCCAAGCCGAGGCGACGGCGATCTGGGAGGAAGACCGCGCCATGTGCCGGCGGATCGGCGAGGCCGGGCTGCCGCTCGTCCCGGACGGCGCGAAGGTGCTCACCCATTGCAACGCGGGCGCGCTCGCGACCGGCGGGATCGGGACCGCGCTCGCGCCCATCTACCTGGCCCACGAAGCGGGGCGACGCGTGCACGTCTTCGTCGACGAAACGCGACCCGTGCTCCAGGGCGCCCGGCTGACGGCCTGGGAGCTCGTGCATGCCGGGATCCCGTGCACCGTGATCGCGGACGCCGTCGCGGGGTCGTTGATGCGCCAGGCCCAGGTGGACCTCGTGATCGTCGGCGCCGACCGCATCGCGGCGAACGGCGACTTCGCCAACAAGATCGGCACCTACTCGCTTCGCGGGGCGGCCCATCGCGCCGGCGGCAGCCGCCGCGATCAATCCCGCCTTCGACGTCACGCCGGCGCGCTACGTGACCGGGTTCGTGACCGACCGTGGTCTCGAGAAGCCGCCGTTCGGGGACGGAGCGGGCCGCCGATGAGAGGCCCGCTCGTCGCCGTCGTGGGAGGCGCCACCTGCACGCCGCAGGAGGCCGAGTGGGCGACCGCCGTCGGGCGCCTGATCGCCGAACAAGGGGCGGTGCTCTTGTGCGGTGGGCTGGGCGGCGTGATGGCGGCGGCGGCGCGCGGCGCGAAGCAGGCCGGCGGGCTCACCGTCGGGATTCTGCCCGGGAGCGATCCGCGCGACGCGAACCCCGAGATCGATGTCGCGCTCGCGACGGGCATGGGTGAGATGCGCAACGCGCTGATCGTGCGCGCGGCGAGCGCCGTGATCGCCATCGGGGGCGGCTGGGGCACGCTCTCGGAGATCGCCCTGGCGCGGCGTATCGAGACACCCGTGGTGGGGCTTCATGATTCCTTCATGCCGGGCGTGGATATTCCGCGCGTCGAGCGGCCGGAAGAGGCAGTGCGCTGGGCATTGGAGCACGCGCGGCGCGGGGAGGTATAATTGAGCGTATGAACGCGGGAACCAAGTTCACTATCGGGGCCGTGCTGATCGTCGGCTCGGTCGGCTATCTCATGGCGTCGGGCGTGAAGCAGACGGGCCAGTACTTCCTGACGCCGACGGAGCTGACGCAGAAGATCGCGGTCGATCCTTCCTTCTATGACGTCGGCATGAAAATCGGGGCTCACGTCGTGCCGGGCACCGTGTCCAAGGACGTCGCCACCCAGACGCTGCGCTTCCAGGTGACCGACGGCAGCGCGCGCTATCCGGTTGTGTTCCACGGCCTGCCGCCCGATACGTTCAACGACAGCGTGGAGGTCGTGGTCGAGGGTCGGCTCAAGAAGGACGGCGTGATCTACGCGACCAACGTGCTCGCCAAGTGCGGGTCGCGCTACGAAGCGGTTCCGAAGGCGTAGATGACTCTGCTCGGCACGTTGGCGCTGTGGCTCGCCCTGCTCGTGGGCGTCTGGGGAGCGCTCGCGGGATTCGTGGGCGGGCTCAAGGATCGGCCCGACCTCGCGCGCAGCGCCCGCCACGCCGTCTTCGCGATGTGCGGCGCCCTCCTCGTCGCCGTCGTCTCGCTCGAGTGGGCGCTGTTCCAGCACGACTTCAACGTCGAGTACGTCGCCGCCTACACCAGCCGTAATCTGCCGATCTTCTACACCTGGTCGGCCCTGTACGCGGGCCAAAAGGGGAGCCTTCTCTTCTGGGCCACCGTGTTGTCGCTGTTCGGATCGCTCGCGCTGGTGCTCACCCCGCGCCACCATCGCGAGCTCCTCCCCCACGTGGCGGGCGTCGTGTCTCTCGTCGCCGCCTTCTTCATCTCAGTCATGCTGTTCGGGCAGGCGAACCCGTTCCAGCGCTTGCCGTACACGCCGCTGGACGGAAACGGCCTCAACCCGCAGCTCCAGAACCCCGGGATGGTGTTCCACCCGCCGATGCTGTACCTCGGTTACATCTCGATCACCATCCCGTTCGCGTTCGCGATCGCGGCACTTCTCTCGAAACGCCTCGACACCGACTGGCTCGTCGCGATTCGCAAGTGGACGCTCTTGTCGTGGCTGTTTCTTTCGATCGGGATCTGTCTCGGTATGTGGTGGGCCTACGTCGAGCTCGGGTGGGGCGGCTACTGGGCGTGGGACCCCGTCGAGAACGCGTCGCTCCTGCCGTGGCTCACGATGACCGCGTTCCTCCACTCGGTGATGATCCAGGAAAAGCGCGGGATGTTGAAGAAGTGGAACCTCGCCCTGATCATCGGGTCGTGGCTCTTGTCGATCTTCGGCACGTTCATCACGCGCTCCGGCGTGATCTCGAGCGTGCACTCGTTCACCCAGTCGAGCGTCGGATACTTCTTTCTCGCGTTCCTGATCGTGACGGGGACCGCGAGCTTCGCACTGTACGCGAACCGGCTGCCGCTGCTCACGGCTGAGGCGCACCTCGAATCGATGGTGAGCCGCGAGGCGAGCTTCCTGTTCAACAACCTGCTCTTCATCGGGATCGCCTTCTCGGTGCTGTGGGGCACGTTGTTCCCGATCCTCTCCGAGCTGGTCCAGGGGACCAAGGTGACCGTCGGGCCGCCGTTCTTCAACCAGGTGAATATCCCGCTCGGACTCGCGCTGCTCGCGCTCACCGGCATCGGGCCGCTCATCGCCTGGCGTCGAGCCTCCGTCCCGAACCTGCAGCGCCAGTTCGCGGTCCCCGTCACCGTCGGCGCGTTCACCGCATTGATCCTCTTGGTCGCGGGGATGCGGGACTTCTACGCCCTGATGGCGATCGCGCTGGGCGGGTTCGTCATGGGGACCGTGGTGCAGGAGTTCGCCCGCGGAGCGCGCGCCCGGCACCGCCAGTACGGGGAGGGCTATGGGCTCGCCCTGGGCCGGCTGCTGGCCCGCAACCGCAGGCGGTACGGCGGCTACATCGTGCACGCAGGTATCGTGATCCTGTTCGTCGCGTTCGCCGGCATGGCGTTCAAGACCGAGACCGAGGCCAGCCTGCGCCCGGGCGAGTCCGCGTCGATCCGCAGCCCGTATGGCTGGACCTACCGGCTCACCCATCTCGGGATCTCGCAGTACGACGCGCTCAACCGCCAGGTGACCGCCGCGACGCTCGAGGTGAGCCGCGACGGCAAGCGGCTCGGCGTGCTCACCACGGAGAAACGCCAGCATGTGGACGCGCTGGGCCGGCCGACGTTCCAGCCGTCCACCGAGGTCGGCATCCGGAGCGATCTGCGCGAGGATCTCTACATCGTCCTCGGCGGCGTGGTGAACGGCACCGAGCAGGCGGTGTTCCGGCTCACCATCAATCCGCTCGTGTGGTGGGTGTGGTACGGCGGGATGGTCATCGCGCTCGGTGGGCTGATCGTAATGTGGCCGGGAGGCGCGCCGGCTGCCAAGCGCTCGCAGGCGGGGTATGCCGTGCGGCTGGTGGGGACGGAGGAGAACACGTGACACGACGCCACGACGCCACGTTGCACGTAAGCCGCCGGGAGTTTCTCACGCTCGGTGTAATGGGGCTCGGCGCGACCTCGTGGAACGTGGCGACGTGGCGTCGTGCAACGCTTCAAGGGCCGGATTCGCTTCCGGGAACGGGACCCTCCGGCCGCCTCTGGGATCCGGCTCGCGCGGGGAGGCCGCTCGAGCCCGTCTCCGCCGCCGACAACGACGCCGTCATCCAGGCGATCGAGAAGCAGCTCCACTGCACCTGCGGCTGCAATCTCGATGTGTACACCTGCCGGACCACGGACTTCACCTGCACGGTCAGCCCGGCGATGCACCAGCACGTGGTCGAGCTGGCGGAGCAGGGGATGACGGGGCAGCAGATCATCGATCAGTTCGTGGGCGAGCATGGCGTCGCGATCCTCATGGCGCCGCCCAAGCGCGGGTTCAACCTGGCGGGGTACTTCGTTCCCTCTTTGCTCATCGTCGCGGCGGGCATGGTCCTGACCCTGGTGTTGCGCCGCTGGACGCGGACCGCGGCGCCGGACGCGGTCCCGGCTGGGCCCCTCGTCGCGGCTGGCACGCCCGACGAGCTCGAGCGACTGCGCGGCGAGCTCGATCGGCTGTCGGTCTAACCAATATGCTCGAGTTGATCGCGGGGATCCTGCTCGCCGCGGGCGCCGTGTATTTCGTCCTGCGGCCGATCTTTCGACCCGAGATGGCGGGAAACGGGAATCGGGAAGCGGGAAACGTGAGTGACGGGGAGGACCCGGAAGACGACTTCAGTGCCCGAGCCGTTGCGTTGCGCGCACTGAAGGAGATCGAGTTCGATCGCGCGACCGGGAAGCTCTCGGACGCGGATTACGGCGCGCTGAAAACCCGGTATACCTCCGAAGCCCTGGCCGCGCTGCGCGCAGGGAGCGGGGAGCAGGGAGCGGGGAGCAGGGACGTCCCAGTTGGAACTGCTCCCCGCTCCCTACTCCCTGCTCCCTCGTGCCCCACCCACGGCCCTCGCCCGGAAACTGACGCGCTGTTCTGTTCCGAATGCGGTCGCCGCCTCGCGACGGCGCCCGGATATTGCGCGCGGTGCGGCACGGCCCTCGAGCACGACGCCCACTACTGTCATTCGTGCGGGGCGCGCGTCGCCGCTTAACATCACCACCAGCCCCGCGTCTGTACCGCTCGGAGTGCGGATTCGACGTTCCAAGACTTCGACAGGCGAGCGCATCCATGCGGCACACCGTCCAGTTCACCCTGGCCGCCGCCCTGATCGGGCTCGCGGCCGCCGCCTGCGGCGAGGGCACGGCCCCCGCGTCCGGGCAGGCCGAAGTGCTCGCCGCCGAGGTGGACCAGCTCGGCGCCATGGTGGACACCGAGTTCGGCGTCCCGGGCGCGGCCGCGACGGCCGCACCCGCATCGACCACGACGGGCGGCCTCACAGCCGACGCGGTCGCCGCCACCGGTGACACGGCGCCGACGTTCTGGGGTCGTCTGCGCGTCGTGCCCGGCGGCCCGCGACCCGTCTATCATCGTGAGGTGACGATTCAGGGCGACACGGCCCGTGTGGAGCACAACGTCACATTCCAGGGCCTGTTCCTGGTGGATACGACCGCCGATGGCCTCTTCAACCCGAGCGCCAAGCCGCTGGCCGACCGCATGACGCAACGGGCCGTGCTGGTGCGCGATCGCTCGGCGCGCCGTGGATGGCGGGCCGTACAGCTCTCGCCGCAGGATTGGACCGTGGTGGATGCGAGCCGCCAAACCGTCACGGTCACCGACGTGAAGATTTATCGCAACGACACGCTGCTCATCGAGGTCACCGATCCCACAGCCCTGTTCGATGTGGCCAACCGCATCCCCCGGTTCCGTGTGGATGACACGGTGAAAGTGGTGGCCGCGGTGACGAACACGACGGGCTCGGGTTTCACGCCGCCGACCTTCGTGTTCCTGCATGTGCGCCACGCCGATCGGCTGGGGACGGGCTGGCGCCGGGTCCCGATGACCGACAACGGCGACGGGACCTACGAGCGCACCTGGATCGCGCGCCGCACCGGTATCGATCGCTTTGTGGTGGACGCGCTCGACTCGGCCACCCTGTTGCTCGGCACGGCGGACAACTACCGGACGAACGAAGTCGGGATTCCCTACCGGATCGAGTAGCCGGCCCTTGATTTTCGCAACGCGCTCCGGTATCAGTGTGCGACCTTCAACGGTGGAGCGCCGGTGTGACGAGACTCACAGCGCGGATCGCGATCGTCGTCGCGGGATTGGCCGTGGTGGCGACGGCCGCAGAAGGGCAGCGACGGGTGCGTGGCGGGCGCGCGGTGAGGGTCGAGCGGCCTTCCGTGGGACCGCGGATCGGCTACGACTTCGACTTCGAGCACGTCTTCATCGGCGGTCAGCTCAACCTGCCCGTGGGGCGTCGCTGGGGGCTCGTGCCGTCGGCGGAGTTTTACCCGGGCCAGACCGGCTCGCCGTTCCGGCTGAATGCCGACCTGAAGTACCATCCGCCGACGGTGTACGGGTTGTTCTATTTCGGCGCTGGGTTCGCGTACCTGCATGCCAGTGGCGCGAGCGACGCCGGCGCTAACCTGTTCGCGGGCTGGGAGGGCCGGCGGGCGCGGCCGTTCAAGCCGTTTCTCGAGGCGAAGTTCGTATTTGCCGACAACACCGCGTTCAACGTCCTGGCAGGGCTCAACTTCCCTCTCTAGCTAGAACTCGAAGCGCTCGATCCGCCGCAGGCCGATCCAGAGCGGGACCGCCGTGGCCGCCGCGCACAGAGCGGCGGCCAGGGCGAACCACGCGATCATCCACGCGTCCACCACCACCGGCTGCCCCAGGAAGACGGATCGGACGTACTGGTACACCGCCTGCCACAACACGAAGATCACGGCGCCGAGTAGCGCGATGGTCGCCATCATGAAGACGAGCCCGCCGAACGACGTGGGGATCTGGGCCGCATTCTCGGTCTCGAACTGCGGGTACAGCGCGCCGAAGCCGAGCGCCAGTGCGGCGATCGCGAACGTCAGCCCACAGATGGTCACGAGCTCCATCACCATCATGAAGGGCCGCACCTGGAGCAGCACGTTGGTCAGGCCGGTGAGGACTAACGCCAGTACCAAGAGCGGGATGGTCCCCACCCAATACTTGGACCACAGGAGCGCCCGGAGGTCGAGCGGGCTCGAGCGTAACAGCCACATGTGCCGGCCCTCGAGGGACACGGCCGGAAAGATGAATCGCGCGCCGATGGCGGCGAGCACGAACCCCGCGAGCCCGAGGTTCAAGAACGACACGAGCGTGACGTAGAAGAAGCCCACCGCCTCCCCGCGGTGCAGGGGCAGGGTCTTGATGTTGAACAGGTACACCAGCACGAGGACCGCCAGCAGGATGAGCTGGCTCCACTGGGTCGTGTCGCGGAAGAACAGCTTGATGTCCTTGATCACGAACTCGCGCTTGGCGACCGGCAGGAACCGAAGCAGTGTTCCGACCGTGCGGCGCCACAGCTCGCCCCGCACGAACCGTTCAGCCCCCTCCTGCGCTTTCGTGAACCCCGGCGCAAACAGGCTCCGGTGGAGCATCGCGCCGCCGGCCACGAACGCCGCCGCCGTCGTCCAGAGGAGGGCGAGGGGCAGCAGGTCCGGCTGACCGCGCAGGAAGCTCATGACGGCCTGGGTCACCCATTCGCTCGGCAGGAACGGCGAGGTCGGCGTGCGGAGCACCGCGATGTAATCGAGCAAGTTGCGGAACCCCTCAGGCGACGCCAGCCGCTCCGGCCGAACCAACCGGAACAAGAGGATCAGGCCGCCCGCCGCGCCCAGCGCCACGATCGACAGCAGATCGCGCGTGCGACGCGCCGGGAAAATGTTCACCAGGACGAGCGTGAGGGCCGAGCCCGCCACGGCCGGGAGCACCAACAGCGGGACAAGGGTGAGCACGGCGTAGGGGATGAACAGGAGCCCGCCCCGGTAGCTCACCCCGTACGCCGCGAAGATCGGGACCGCCATGAGCGCCACCATCCACGATGAGTGCAGCAGCGTTTCGCCGAGCTTCGCGAGATAGATGCGCAACCAGTCCACCGGCGCCGACACCAGCAGATCGAGGTCCTTCGCCAGGAAGAAGCTCGACAGCGCGGTGACCACGTTCGAGAGCACGAGAATGGTGACGAACGAGAGGAGCGTCACCCCCAGCAGCTTGCCCGCGAGCAGCGGCCCCAGGTCCTCCACGCCGCGGAAATAGATGAGGATCCTATAGAGCAGGCGATACACACCGAGCCAGAACAGGATGCCGACGGCCACCAGAACGAGCAGCTTGCCCGAGCCCCCACGCGAGCGCTCCTCGCGGATCCGCTGCAGGGCCGTGCGCCACTTGGGCTCGAGCACCCGCCACAGCGACGGCTGCGTCACGCGGCGCCACCCCCGTCTCCGTCGCCCAGCACCTCGACCAGGTCGCGGACCTGCGCCCCTCCGGTGAGCTTCAAGAACAACTCCTCGAGGCTCGCGTCGCCGGCGCGGTGCTGCCGCCGCAGGTCGTCGACCGTTCCCTCCGCGACGATCTTGCCGTGCTGGATGATGGCGACGCGGTCGCACATCGCCTCCGCCACCTCCAGCGTGTGGGTACTCATGAGCACGGTACCGCCGCGGCCCACGAACTGGCGGAAGATGTCTTTGAGCAGCCGCGCCGCCTTGGGGTCGAGGCCCACCATCGGCTCGTCCACGACGATGCACTGCGGCCGGTGTATGAGCGCGCTCGAGATGATCAGCTTCTGGCGCATGCCGTGACTGTAGGCTTCGACCAGCTCGTCCTTCCAGCTCACCAGCTCGAACACCTCGAGCAGCTCGGCGATGCGCCGCTCGACCGCGTCGCCTTCCTGGCCGTACAGCGCGGCCACGAAGCGCAGGAACTCGACCCCGGTGAGCTTGTCATACACGAACGGCCGGTCGGGAATGAAGCCGAGGCGCATCTTGGCCGGGAGCGGATTCTGATGCACGTCGTCGCCGCCGAGCAGCACGCGCCCGTTCGTGGGCCGGAGGATGCCGGCGATGATGCGGAGCGTCGTGGTCTTGCCGGCGCCATTCGGGCCGAGGAAGCCGTAGAGGACGCCGCGGGGGACCTCCAGCGAGATGTCGTCGACGGCGACGAAGCTGCCGTAGTGCTTGGTCAGGTTCTCCAGTCGGATCATAGCACCTCGAGCTTGATGCGCCCGATCCGGCGCACGAGTTCCGCCTGCCGGGCAAGACCGTCGATGCTGAACCGCACGTGCGCGGCGCCGGCGGGGAACTCGTCCAGCATCGGGTCCACGGCGACCCAGTCACCGAGGTATACCTCGGCCCACGCGTGATAGTAGAAGCGCCCGTCCACCGGCACGAGCCCCGCGACGGTGCGGGCGGGCAGTCCGGCCGCCCGCGCCAGGGCGACGAACAGCACCGCGTGCTCGTTGCAGTCCCCGACTCGTGCCTCGAGCACCTGCCTGGCGCTGGGCACGGTCGCGGCCGACCGCCTCGCCACGTGGGCGTGCACCCACGTGGCGAGGCGCCGGGCGGCGCGCGCCGGGTCCTGCTCCCGTCCGATGATGAGCCGAGCCTGCGCCTGGAGGCGGGGGTCATCGCTCTGGATCAGCGGACCGGGGGCGAGCCAGCGGGCGAAGCTCGAGTCGCGGGCCGGCAGAGGGTAGCGTGCCGCGAGCGCCGCTCGAGTCTCGCGGCGGATCACCAGGGTGTCGCCGCTCAGCTGCTGGCGCCCGCCCCCGAGATCGAGCGCTTCGGCCGCCACTCCCCGCAGCCGCACGCGCAGCAGTGAGAGCGTGTCGTGCGGGAGCGGCGCGCGCGCGGCGAGCACGGTCGTCGCTACCACATCGCCCGGGCCTGGAGCGATGCTCGCGCGAATCAGGCGCGTCGTATCCCGGTGCCGGAAATTCGTGTAGGCGAGCTCGAACGCGGTCCGTTCCATGACGAAACCGACCGCGTTCTCGGCGCGCACGATGTGACCCTGCGCGTCGATCCACGCGCGCGTCGTCATCCCCCCGTCGTGCTGCTCGATGCGGAATGCCCGCACGGTGTCAAAGTGCGCGGGCACCCACGCCAGGGCCGTCGAGTCGTAGCCGGCGCTGTCGGCGACGACGAGCGTGGACTCCGCCGCCACCAGCACCGTCACCGGCCGCTCCGCGAGGAGGATCGGGTCGAACACGACGCTCGCGTAGGTCTTCCCGCGCTTCAGCTCGCCGCCGAACGCCAGCCGCAGCGGCAACAGGGTCGGGAGCACGATCGGGCGCGCCAGGGGGACGTGGGTGGTCTCGGAGTCCGGGCCGGCGAGGAGGGTCACCGTCAGCAGCGTGTCGCCTGCGACGAGGCTGCGGGCGGCGAACCGGCCCAGGTCGCCGTCGAACCGGGCGTCCACCCGCTCGAGCCGCAGCGTTCGGGACAGGGTCGCGCGGCTCATGGCCGCGGTCCGGTGCAGCACGCCGAGCGCCGGGATGCGGAGCACGAGGATGTCCGTCACGCCGATGCTCGTCGCCTGGGTGTCGATCGTGGACGATGCGAATCCGACCTGCTGGCCCGCGACATTCAGACGATAGTAGACGGCGCCCGGCGGCACGCTCAGGGCCGCTTCCGCCAGCCGCGTTCCCGTGGGGCGGAAGACCTCCCGCTTGACGAGCCACCCGAGCGAAGCGGCCCACGCGGCCAGGATCGTGATGGCCCAGGTGCGACGCGTCATGACTCGGCCGCGCCGGTGCGGCGCAAGGCGGCCTCGAACGCGTCGCGCTCCTCCGGGGTCTCTACCACGATGGATACGCTCGCGGGAAAGGCAGCAGTCCCGAGATGAGTCTTGAGGATGGGCACCATGATGTCGGCGGCGTCCTCGACCGAGAGGTTCCCAGCCCCGATCCCGATCGGCGGCACCGCGAGGCTCGTGAACTCCCACTCCTGCGCCTGTTGCAGTGTCGAGCGCCACGCGCGCGCCACACCATTGCGCGTCACCGGCTCGGTCTCGCTCTGGATGATCGCGTGGATGACGAACTCCGCCGGCAGGTCGCCTCCACCGGCGGTCACCACCGCCGCTCCAATCGCGAGCTCTTTCTGTACCTGCCGCCCGCGCGTGAACGCCGTGCCTCCCACCGTCTCCAGCCGGCGGACGGCCGGCGTGGTTGGATCGAGACGGGTGGTGGCGGGGCGCACGACCGCTACCGCTGCGAGGAACGCGAGATCGTCCACGACTACGCGGATCACCTGCCGGTGGCCTCCCGCGAGCGGCGATACATCTGCGTAGCTTCGTCCGAGCGATTGAGCCGGTCGAGCACAATCCCCAGGCCGTAGAGTGCCCGCGTGTTGCGGGGCTCGAGCTCGACGGCGCGCTCGTAGGCGGCCAGTGCGCCGGCGAGCTCGTCCACGTGATTGAGCGCTTCGCCGAGATAAAACCAGGCGGCCGCCCGGCCGGGGTCGACCTCCGACGCGCGCCGTAGGTGGGCCACTGCGTCGCTCCACAACCCGCGGCGCGACAGCAGCACGCCGAGGCCCGTGAGCGCCTCGCCGTGAATCGGGTCCACCCTCAGCGCCCGCTCGTAATCCTGCTGCGCCGCGTGGTAGTGCGCCGCGCCCGCGAGCAGGCCGGCTCGTTGGATCAAGAGCGGGACGTTGTCCGGGTCCGCCGCGAGGGCGTCGTCGAGCGTCGGCTCAGCGGCGGCTCGGTCGGGGGCGGCCGGGTCGGCGGGCCCCGGGGGCGCCGAGGGCGCCGGGAGCTGGGCCGTGACCGGAGGGGGGAGGCCGGCGCGAGCCACGTCCGCCGGCGATGCGATGGTGCTGGTCTCCGTGAGCGATTCCGCTTCCTCGATCAGCTCGGCCGCGACCCGGGCCCGCTCGGTCGCCGACTGCCACCGCGGCTCGCGCTTGCGGATCACTCGACCACCTCGCGGGTGAGCCACGAGAGGTATCGCTCGAGCCCCCGCTCCACCGGCAGCGCCAGCAGCTCCGGCACCTCGTATGGATGTCGCTCCCGCACGGCGGCGCACAGCGCCTCCCACCTCGAGGCGTCCGTCTTCAGTAGGACCACCACTTCGGCCTCCTCCCTCACCTGTCCCTCCCAGCGGTAGATCGAGCGGGCGCCCGGGAGGAGCGTCCCACAAGCTACCAAGCGCGCTGTGACGAGGGCTGTGACGAGCGCCCGCGCGTCGGCATCGTTCGCGAGCGTGGTCAGCACCACCAGCGCGGTCTGGGCCATGGGGAGGGCTAACGTAGGGAACGGAAGGGACTTAATCAAGGTTGGGGAGGTTGTGGAGGTTGGTGGAGGACGGGGGAGGTTGCTCCGCGGACGGGCCAACCTCCCCCATCCTCCACCAACCTCCACCGTCCTCCACTGACCTCCGGGCCCCGCAGAGTTGACCGGGAACCCGTCTGCCTTCTAGCCTACGAGTCTATGTCCAGCGATTCGCTAATCGTTCGCGGCGCCCGCGAGCACAACCTCAAAGACATCACCGTCGAGATCCCGCGCGACAGCCTGACCGTCATCACGGGGCTGTCGGGATCGGGGAAGTCGTCGCTCGCGTTCGACACGATTTACGCCGAGGGGCAGCGCCGTTACGTCGAATCGCTCTCGGCCTACGCCCGCCAGTTCCTCGGCCTCATGGAGAAGCCGGACGTCGACGCCATCGAAGGGCTGTCGCCCGCGATCTCGATCGAGCAGAAGTCCGCCGGCCACAACCCGCGCTCCACGGTCGGGACGATCACCGAGGTGTACGACTACCTGCGTCTCTTGTGGGCGCGGCTCGGCACGCCGCACTGCCCCAAGGACGGCTCGCCGATCGAGCGCCAGAGCGCTTCCCAAATCACCGACCTGGTGCTCGCCTGGCCGGAGGGGACGAAGCTGGAGGTGCTCGCTCCGCTGGTGCGCGGCCGCAAGGGCGAGTTCCGCGACGTCTTCGAGGCCGCCAAGAAGCAGGGGTTCGTGCGGGTCCGCGTGGACGGCGAGACCTACGACCTCGCGCAGGTCCCGAAGCTCAACCGCCGCCAGAACCACGACATCGCGGTCGTGGTGGACCGGCTCGTGGTGCGCCGGGCGGACCGCTCGCGGCTCGCCGATTCGGTCGAAACGGCGCTCAAGGCCGCCGACGGGACCGTGGACGTGGTGCACGGCGCCAAGTCCACGCTCTTCTCCGAGCGCTACGCCTGCCCCACGTGCGGCCTGTCGCTCCCCGAGCTCGAGCCGCGGCAGTTCTCCTTCAATTCACCGTACGGTGCATGCCCCGACTGCTCGGGACTCGGCACCCGGCGCGAGGTGAGCCCCGACCTGGTCCTCGGCGATCCGAGCCTCTCGATTCTCGAAGGGGTCATCTTGCCGTGGGGCGAGCCGAGCGGCTATGTGCGCAAGGTGATCCTGCCGAGCTTGGCCCGCGCGTTCAAGTTCGACCTGAACAGTCCGTGGCAGGCGCTGCCCGCCGCGGTGAAAAAGGTCGTCCTGTCCGGGGCGCCGGGCAAGACGCTCACGTTCCAGTACGACAGCGAGCGCTGGCACGGCCAGTACGAGTCGGGCTGGGATGGGGTCCTGAAGCACGTCGAGCGGCGCTACCGGGAGACCGCCTCCGACAGCGTGCGCGAACAGCTCGAGGAATACATGATCGAGCAGCCGTGCCCCACGTGCGGCGGTAAGCGGCTGCGACCGGAGAGCCTGTCGGTGCTGCTCCACGGCAAGAGCATCGGCGACGTAGTGGACCTCCCGGTAACGGACGCGCTGGCGTTCTTCGAGGGCATCCCGCTGCGCGGGAACGGCCGCACAGGGGGAGGTCTCGACCCGGAGATCGCCCGGCCGATCCTCAAGGAGGTGAACGATCGCCTCCGATTCCTGCGCAACGTAGGCCTCGACTACCTCACCCTCGGCCGCTCCGCGGACTCCCTCTCGGGCGGGGAGGCGCAGCGCATCCGTCTGGCCACGCAAATCGGGAGCCGGCTCGTCGGCGTGCTCTACATCCTGGACGAGCCGTCGATCGGGCTGCACCAGCGCGACAACGCGCGGCTGCTCGCGACCTTGAAGGAGCTCCGCGACCTCGGCAACACGGTGCTCGTCGTCGAGCACGACGAGGAGACGATCCGCTCCGCGGACCATGTGGTGGACCTGGGACCGCGCGCCGGCCGGCACGGTGGCGAGGTCATCGTCGAAGGCCCCGTCAAAGCCGTGCTCGACCACCCCGACTCCCTCACCGGGCGCTACCTGCGGGGCGAGCTGCGGATCCCGGTCCCACCGCGGCGGCGCGTCCCTGACCCCCAGCGCAAGCTGGGGGTGGTCGGAGCCAGGCAGCACAACCTCCGCGACCTCACCGTGGAGTTTCCGCTGGGCCTGTTCGTCGCGGTCACGGGCGTGTCGGGCTCGGGCAAGTCGACGCTCGTGACGGACATCCTGTACCGCGCCCTCGCCCGGCACTTCTACCGCGCCAAGGTGATGCCCGGTGCGCACGACCGGCTCGATGGGCTCGACCTGATCGACAAGGTCATCGACATCGACCAGAGCCCGATCGGGCGCACCCCGCGGTCCAATCCGGCGACCTACACCGCGTTGTTCACGCCGATCCGCGAGCTCTACACCTACCTGCCCGAATCCAAGATCCGCGGCTACGGGCCCGGCCGGTTTTCGTTCAACGTGAAGGGCGGGCGGTGCGAGGCGTGCCAGGGGGACGGCCTGGTGAAGGTCGAGATGCACTTTCTCCCTGACGTGTACGTCTCCTGCGAGGTGTGCAAGGGGCGGCGCTACAACCGGGAGACGCTCGAGGTGCGCTATAAAGGAAAGTCGATCGCCGACGTGCTCGACATGTCGGTGGCGGAGGCGCTCGATTTCTTCGAGAGTCAGCCACGCATCCGCACGAAACTGGAGCTCTTGAACGACGTAGGATTGGGCTACATCCACCTCGGCCAGTCGGCGACCACCCTGTCCGGCGGCGAGGCGCAGCGGGTCAAGCTCGCCACCGAGCTGGCGAAGCGCGACACGGGCCGTACCCTCTACATCCTGGACGAACCGACCACCGGCTTGCACTTCGAAGACGTGCGCCTCCTGCTCGAGGTGCTGCACCGGTTGGTGGACAAGGGGAACACGGTCGTGGTGATCGAACACAACCTGGACGTGGTGAAGACCGCCGACTGGGTGATCGATCTCGGCCCGGAGGGGGGCGTGGCGGGTGGCGCCGTGGTCGCCGCCGGAGCGCCGGAGGACGTGGCGCGCACGAAAGCGTCGTTCACCGGCCAATTCCTGCGAAAGGTGCTGGCGGTCGGCGACTAGGTCGGTAAGTTCACCTCAAGGAGGAAACCGTCGCATGGGAGAGTGGGCACCCGCCGTCGGCGTGATCGGCCTGGCCCTGGTGATCGGCGCCACGCTCGTCTTGACGGGGCCGGTTGGCAAGGCGCTCGCGGAGTGGATCCGCGGGTGGTCGAAGACCGACGAGCAATGGATGGCCATGAAGGCCGCCAAGCACGGCGTTGTGCTCGGGGGCGAGTCGGAGCGGTTGCTCGCGGAAGTCGAAGAGCTCAAGCGACGGCTGGCGGAAGCCGAAGAGCGGCTCGACTTCACCGAGCGCCTGCTCGCAAAGGGGCGCGACGCCGATCGGCTCGCGCGGCCGCGCTAGGCCATGGATATGGAAGGCGTTCTGGCCATCGTCTTCATTTTCGGGGGCGGCTCCCTGTTTTTGCTCTCGATCTCCCCTGTCGGCAAAGCCGTCGCCGATCGGATCCGGGGGAGCGGGACCGGTGCGCTGCCGGAACACGTCCGCAGAGAGTTGGACGAGTCCCGCGCGGCGCTCGAGAGCGAAGTGCAACAGCTTCGGACTGAGGTCGGGGATCTCGCCGAGCGACTGGACTTCGCCGAGCGGCTGCTAGCCAAGCAGCGGGGAGTGGGGGGGGCCGAGCGCATTGCCCCGCCCAACAGCTGATGGACCCCGACGCGGTGTACGTCCTGATTCCGGTTGTTGCGATCGGGGGCTTCTTCGGTTGGATGATCGCCCTGACCCTCAGCAAGGCGTACACGGCGAAGCTCAAGGCACAGAGCCAGGCGGCTGGGATGATGGGGCAGGAGGACGTGCTGGCGGCGGTGGAGGAGCTGCGGCGGGAAGTGGCGGAACTCGCGGAGCGGGTAGATTTTACGGAGCGCTTGCTGGCGAAGACGCGTGATGGAGAGGCGGGGAAACTGGGCCCGGGGGAAAGGCGTACGGGGTCCACATGATGCAGGCCCCCCTGCCGCCGCCGGGGTTGGACCCGAATCTCGTATTCAACGAGGTCGTGCCCATCATCGCCGCGGTGGTCGTGATTGTGGTGGTGGCCGTGGCCCTGCGCTGGATCTTCCGGACACCGGTGGGAGAGGCGATTGCAGCGCGCATCCGGACGCGGGCGCAGCGGCGCTGGGGCGCCGAGAGCGAGGACCCGCAGCGGGTGGCCGCGCTGGAGGAGCAGGTGTCCCAGCTCCAGGGCCAGGTCTCCGAGCTCGCCGAGCGCTTAGATTTCGCCGAGCGCATGCTCGCCGAGCGGCGGGAGCGCAAGTTGGGCGCGGGACAGTGACGCCCCGCCAGTACACCGAGGACTCTCATGGGAATCTTTGACCGTCTCTCGACGCTGTTCCGGTCGAACATCAACGACCTGATCAACCGTGCCGAGAATCCGGAAAAGATGCTGAACCAGCTGATCGTCGATATGCGCAGTCAGCTGGCGAAGGCGAAGCAGCAGGTGGCGGCGGCCATCGCGGACGAGAAGCGCCTCTCGGCGCAGGTGGACACGGAAAAGAAGAGCGCCGAGGACTGGGAGCGCCGCGCCGTGCTGGCGGTCCAGGAAGGGCGGGACGACCTCGCGAAGCAGGCCCTGCTGCGCCACAACGAGCACGGGCAGGGGGCGGTGCAGCTGCACGAGACGTGGGTCAAGCACCGCGAGGAAACCGAGAAGCTCAAACTGTCGCTCCGCCAGCTGAACGACCGGATCGAGGAAGCGAAGCGCAAGAAGAACATCCTGATCGCGCGGCAGAAGCGCGCCGAGGCGCACAAGCGCATCCAGGAGACGATGTCGTCGATCGGCGACAAGAGCGTGTTCGAGACGTTCGAGCGCATGACCGAGCAGATCGAGCACGAGGAGCGCAAGCTGATCGCGGCGGCCGAGGTGAACGAGGATCTCTCCGGCGATACCCTCGTGAAGCAGTTCCAGAGCCTGGAAGTAAGGGCGGACGCCGATCAGCAGCTGATCGAGCTCAAGCGCAAAATGGGGCTCCTCCCGGCCGGATCCCCCGACCAGTCGAAGCAGCTGGGCAAGGGAGCGGCGGAGGCGGAGCTGGTCGAGGATGACGATGCCCCCCCTCCCCCCGAGCACCACCGCTGAGCACTGAGCCGTCTGCTTCCTCTCGGTTGTCGGGCGCCACGTTCGTGGCGCTCTTCGTTGCCGCCCTGGCCATCTGGTTCGTCATCCGGGTGGTCGAGGTGCTGCTCCTCGTCTTCATCGCCGCGCTGTGCGCCGTATACCTCTCGGCCATCACCGACCTGCTCGAGCGGCGGTTCCGCCTGGCGCGCGGGCTGGGGCTCACGGCCGCAGTGGTGGCGACCCTGGCGGCCGTGGTGGGCATCGGCGCCCTCCTCGTCCCGCCGGTCATCGACCAGACGCAGGCCCTCATCTCGGGGCTGCCCCAGACCCTCACGAACATTCAGAACGTGATCGCCGCGTGGGCGCGCGAATACCCGGTGCTGCGCAATACCGAATTGGCCAATCCCCAGTCCGGCTTGGTGGCTGGACTGATCGACGACGCGACGAACTTCCTCCGGGGATCGCTCCTGCCGTACGTCACCGCCGGGGGCAAGCTGTTCATCGAGAGCGCGAGCGTCGTCGTGATGGCGCTCTATCTCGCGCGCCAGCCGCGTCTGTATCGCGACGGGATCCTATCGCTCGTGTCGCCGAAACACCGCCCCGTCGCCGCCCGGATCCTCGACGACCTGGGAGCCACGCTGCGCGCCTGGGTCGTCGGCCAGCTCCTCGCCATGATGGTGCTCGCCGTGCTGACCGCGCTCGGGCTCTGGGTCCTGGGCGTGCCCTACTGGCTCGCGTTCGGCATCTTCACGGGGCTCGTCGCCGTCGTGCCGTTCTTCGGGACGCTCGTGTCGACGCTCTTGCCCGCGCTGTTCGTTGTGGGCACGGGCGACTGGCTGCGGGTGCTCGCGGTCATCGTGCTGGGGGTCTTGGTCCACGTGGTCGAGGCCAACGTCGTGGTGCCGCGCATCATGCAGCGTCAGGTGTCGCTGCCCCCAGTCCTTACGATCGCGAGCGTGCTGACCATGGGGACCCTGATCGGCGTCGTGGGCCTCGTGGTCGCGGTGCCCGTGCTCGCTGTGACGATGGTGGTGGTGCGACATGTAGTACAGGGCGAGATCTACGGCGACGCCGAACACTTCGAGCCCGCCGTGCTGCGCACGACGTCCGAGTTCCGCGCGCCCAGGACCCCGACGGCCGCCTGATGCCCGCTGCGAACAACCAACGCTTTCTGATCATCGCCGACGGGCAGTTCGGGCCCATGACGTCGAAGACGGCCAACTGCTGTATCCGCTACATGCCCGAGCGGATCGTCGGGGTGTTCGACCGGACCCAGGCGGGCAATACCGTGCAGGAGGTGCTGGGGTTCGGCGGCGCGCTTCCGGTCGTGGGCGATTTCGAGCGGGGTCTCAGCCTGGGCGCCACCGCGGTGCTGATCGGCATTGCGCCGATGGGCGGTCGGCTGCCGGCCGAGTGGCGCGGCTGGCTGCGCACGGCGATCGAGCGCGGGCTCGAAATCTGGAGCGGCCTGCACACCTTCATCGGGGACGATCCCGAGCTGGGCGCGCTCGCCCGCGAGCGGGGCGTGCGGATCTTCGATGCGCGTAAGCCACCGGCGAACCTCCCGGTCGCCGACGGGCTCGCCGCCGAGGTCGACGCGTACGTCGTGCACACCGTGGGATCCGACTGCAACGTCGGGAAGATGACGGCGCAGGTCGAGTTGCGGAACGCCCTGCACAAGCGCGGCCACCGCACCCGCTTCGTCGCCACCGGGCAGACGGGCATCTTCCTCGAAGGGTGGGGGATCGCAGTGGACGCCGTCGTGGCCGACTTCATCGCCGGGGCGTCGGAGTGGCTGGTGCTCGAGGCGGCCAAGGACGCCGACATCATCCTCGTCGAAGGGCAGGGAAGCCTGATACATCCGGGGTATTCCGGCGTCACGCTCGGGTTGTTGCACGGCGCTTGTCCCGATGCGCTGGTCCTGTGCCATCAGGCGACGCGCGACTACATCGGCGACTACCACGGCCGCGAGCCGTGGGTGAAGATCCCCCCGCTCCCGGAGCTGGTGGAGATCTACGAGCGCGCCGCCGAGCCCGTCCGGCCGGCGAAAGTGATCGGGATCTGCCTCAACACGTTCGACATGAGCGAGGCCCAGGCGAAGGAGGCGGTGGCGCGGGCCGCCGCGGAGACCGGGCTTCCCGCCACTGATCCGGTGCGATTCGATTCCGCGCCGCTGGTGGATGCGATCGTGCAGGGGGCGATGGCGGCGAAGTAAGGATGTCGGCCGCGGCGATCGGGTGCCGCCCGTGCCGCTGACGCCTGTACTCTCGCCGGATGCCTGTTCCGGCGTCGCTCTTCACCGAGCCTCCCCTCCTCGTCGTGACCGACGTCGCCGCGCGGCTGGTCCGGCGTGGGCTGCTGACGCCGGCGGACGCCGCCGGCCGATGGCGCTCGGCACGGGTGATCGTGTTCCGGTCCGGCCCTGTGGTGTGCGATCCGCCACCGGGCACGCGGGGACTCGGCACGCGCTGCGACTTGTTGCCGGCGCGCACGCGTTGACCTGCCTATAGGGCGGTCCTACGTTTCAGCCGCACCGATGACCCTCGCGCTCTACAACACCCTCACCCGTCGCGTCGAGCCGTTCGCACCGCTCGCGCCGCCGCGCGTTACCCTTTACACCTGCGGCCCGACAGTCTGGAACTACGCGCATATCGGCAACTTCCGGACGTTCCTATTCGAAGATCTGCTGCGCCGCTACCTCGGCTACTCGGGATACGACGTCTTCCACATCATGAACCTCACCGACGTCGACGACCGCACCATCAAGGCGGCGGCAGCCGCGGGCAAGCGGCTCGACGAGCATACGGCGCCCTTCGTGCAGGCGTTCTTCGAGGATCGTGACTACCTGCGGATCACGCCCGCGCACGTCTACCCGCGTGCCACCCAGTCGGTGCCCGCGATGGTGCGCCTGGTCGAGCGACTGCTCGAGCGCGGCGTGGCCTACAAGAGCGAGGACGGCTCGATCTACTTCGCGATCGCCAAGTTCCCGGCCTATGGGCGGTTGTCGCGACTCGATACCCGGGAGCTCAAGGTCGGCGCGCGGGTCGCGAGCGACGAGTACGGCAAGGACGATCCGCGCGATTTCGCGCTGTGGAAGAAGGCCGAGCCGGCGGACGAGCAGGTCGGCGCAGCGTGGGACGCGCCGTTCGGGCGGGGCCGGCCGGGGTGGCACCTCGAGTGCTCCGCGATGTCGCTCGAGCAGCTCGAGAAGTGTTGCCGCACCGAAACACTCGACTTTCACGCCGGCGGCGTCGACTTGATCTTCCCACATCACGAAGACGAGATCGCGCAGTCCGAAGCGGCGAGCGGGAAGCCGTTCGCCCGTTTCTGGCTGCACGGCGAGTTCCTGAACGTACGCGGCACGAAGATGTCGAAGCGGTTCGGGAATTTTCTCACGGCGCGCGATCTACGGGATCAGGGCGTGGACGCAGCCGCCGTGCGGCTGCTCTTCTGGCAG
>WNGA01002310.1_pt1 | contig 35781 bp, 26 predicted proteins | sample 5400061 | NCBI WGS metagenome assembly WNGA01 (sample SAMN13153366, study PRJNA577476) | soil metagenome | isolation source: 100 cm soil or saprolite under grassland replicate 2 | place: USA:California | collected 2016-06-15
CGCCAAGTGCTCCTGGCAGTGGAGCGCGCCGGAGCAGGAAGCCGCCGGGTACGCGGCTGCGTCCGACGGGACGCCCGCGTATGTGTGGGACTCGTGCAGGAGCTCGTCCGCTTCGACCTTGTCGAAGCAGCGCTCGCTGGAGGGCGCGTGCGCGCCCGTGACAGAACTCGCCGCCGCGCCAAGCAGAACACCGATCCTGTGACTGGTGGCGCGCCCGTCAGTCGTCGATTCGGATGAAACCGAGCCCGGCCCGCTCGATGCAGAACTCCACCGTCTCCGTCGACAGCTTGTCCGGCGCGGACAGCAGCAGGTGCCGGAGCCGCACCTGGTCAGCCAACTGCGCCGGCAGCTGCGGCCGCCCGTACCGCGCCCAGAACTCGTCGGCGGGGTTGGCCAGCCGAGCTAGGAGCGCATCGACGATCAGCGGCCACCGCGGCGAGCCCCACCAGTCCGCGCACGACATCCGGCCCCGCGCGGCGAGCCACATGAGCACGACAGCGACACCATGCAGTTCGGCCTGCTCGAGCAGCGCGCCGAGCTGCGTTGCGGCATGGTCGTACAGCTCGGCGACCTGGTCGCCGCCGAGCTCACCGAGCGTTACCCCGTGCGGCAGCGTCCGCTCCGCTGAGAACGCGCCCTCGAGCGCGTCAGCGAACGCGCCGGCGAGCATGTCGATGTCCTCGTCGGTGAAGTCGGCGCGGCACATCAGCTCCGCATCGGCGATCTGGTCGGCGAACGCCGCCCACAGCGCCTGTGCGAACAGCCGCGTGGTGGCGACGTTGCCGCGCATCATGTCGCCGTCGTGGATCCGGGACTCCGGTCCGGCGTGCCAGTCCTCGAGCACCGTGTTGCGCCAGCACAAGTGCGTCAGCCCGAGGGGCGCGTACCGCAGCAGTGTCACGATGTCGTCCGGGTGGACACCCGCGCCGTGCAGCACCTGATCGAGCGTCGCCGCGTCGAAAGTGGAGGCGAACAAGTCGTTCAGCCGGCCGATGTCGTCGTCGTCCTCGACGCGGTCGATGTCGTCGCGCTGCTCATCCGGCATCGGGCACGTCCGGCAGGTAGCGGTACACGACCGTCCAGGTGTCGGTGAACCTCGTGATGTCTTCGGTGTGCAGGTTGATGTATCCGCTGCGGTTGCGCAGTAGCCGCAGCAGCTCCTGCTGCGGCCAGGCGAGCTCCTCGACGAACGTCGAGAAGCTGCGGCCCGACTGGTGCGCGTAGGCGAGCATGGTGTCGGGGTCGTCGAACTCCGGCCGCCGCGTCGTGAACTTCACCGCCAGGTCCAGGTCACCGAGCTCGGTCACGTCGGTATGCACATACGACCCGAACACGACGATCTCCGTGATCACGTACGGCTTGCCGTCGTCGGCGTTGTATGCCTCAGCTCGATCGATAACGCTGGCGAGCAGCCTCTCCGCGCGAGCGCGCGGTATCGGCTTGAGGAACGACGCCATCGTCAGCGCACCGCCGGCCAGGGTCGTGTTCCACTCCTCATCGCCGCTGCTCCACTGCGCGTCGCGCAGCTCAAGGAAGCCGGCGTCGGCGAGCTGACGCAGCATGGACACGGCGACCTCCACCGGCAGCCGGACGCGGTCGGCCACCCGCTCGGTCGAACGCCAAGAGTCGTGGCATGCGCGCACAATCTCCCTCGCCACCTGTGGGTCCACACCGGCGACTGGCACCCCCCGCTCAACCGCATGTGACCAGTATTCCGCGAACCACCGACCGGCGTGGAACGAGTACACCAATCGCCGAGGTGGGTGGTCATGGTCAACTGACGAGTGCCACGGTCGCTTCGACGACCAGACTGCGGCCCTGACCTGCGCAGACGGGTGTTTCCCCTGTTCTGGGTGGCCTGCCGGGGGCACACCTTCTGATGCGATGAAGGAGCGGGGCCTCCGCTCCTCGTGACCTCCCCGGCGGATGCTGGGGGTGTCCACGTCTACGACGAAGGAGGCCCCTGGTGGAAGGGTACGTGGGTCAGCAGTTTGTGGGGGTTGATCTGCATCGGCGTCGTTCGGTGGTGGTGCGGACTGATGTGGCGGGGCTGGTGTTGGAGGCGGTGCAGATCGTCAACGACGCCGACCGCCTGGTCGAGGTGATCGGCCGGGCTGGGCGGGCGCCGGAGGTGGTGTTGGAGGCCACGTACGGCTGGTACTGGGCGGTGGATGCGTTGCGCTCGGCCGGGGCCCGGGTGCATCTGGCGCACCCGCTGGGAGTCAAGGCGTTTGAGTACCGCAGGGTCAAGAATGACTTCCGCGATGCCAGCGATTTGGCGGATCTGCTGCGGATGGGCCGGTTGCCCGAGGCGTGGATCGCGCCGCCGGCGACGCGTGAGTTGCGTGAGTTGGTCCGGCACCGGGCCAAGCTCGTCGCGCTGTGTAGCCACTGTAAGGCCGAGGTGCATGCGGTGTTGGCCAAGTGCGGGGTGCAGGTGCCGATGTCGGACCTGTTCGGGGTCGGGGGCACCCGGTTGCTGGACCGGCTGGAGTTGCCGGCGCCGTACGCCGCGCGGATCGCCTCGCTGCGCCGGGTGATGGACGACCTGGACTTCGAGACCGACCTGTTCACCGGCATGGTCCGCGCCCGGCTGGGAGCCGATCCCGGCTACACCGCGGTGCGGACCATCCCCGGGATCGGAGCGGTCCTGGGGGCGATCTTCGTCGCCGAGATCGGCGACATCGGCCGGTTCGGCACCGCGCCGCAGTTGGCGTGCTGGGCCGGGTTGACACCCAAACACCACGAGTCCGACACCCACGTGCGGCGCGGACCGATCACCAAACAGGGTTCCCGGCTGGTCCGCTGGGCCGCGGTGGAATCGGTGCAGACCCTACCCAAGACCACCGCCGTCGGGCAGCTCCGCGACCGGGTCGCGGCCCGCCGCGGCCGCAACATCGGCGTGGTCGCCGCCGCCCGCCGGCAGATCGAATACGTCTACTACGCGCTGCGTGACCACCACGTCCGCGCCCTACACCCCATCCCGGTGGCGGCCACATGAACCGCCGCCCCCATGAGCTGGTCGGCGCGGGTCGTGCAGGTCATGACCCCCACACCCCGTGGCGTGGTCGCCCCGTCTGATTGACCCCGCCGACCAAGGACACCGCGAACCCCATCATGCCCGCCACCGCCGCGGGCGAAGGGATGACCGGCAGCCCCCCACCGGGCCTGCCCACCGCCGGGACACCCGGCACTGATGAGCGCCACACCCCCCACCCCCTACACCCCCCGGAGCCGCAGCAACCCCCTTCTCCGCTGTCCACATCGTGCGCCGACCGGCGTCGGCCTCAAGGCCCTGCGGCCGCTACGCGGTCGGGCTCCGCCCGAGCCTTGACCCCGACGCCTATTTCGACGTGCACACAACCAGCCGGAGAAGACCAAAAAACGGTCAGCACCCCCCTTGACCGGCCCCGCTCCTTCAGGGATGACCTGCGGAAACGCGTCACGTGTCGGCTTCGACGTGCATTCGTGGGATGGAACGTGGGATGAGCCGCGCTAACTTCATCCCATGGCAGCTCGCAAGCGTCGGCCGCGCGGCTACATCGAGGAGCTTCCGTCGGGCAACTTCCGTGCTGTCGTGTCCGCTGGCGTGGATCCGCTGACCCGCAAGCCGCGCTACCTGCGCGAGACCGTGGCGACCTACCGCGCTGCTGAAAGTGCGCTGGCCAAGCTCCGGGACAAGGTGGACGAGGACAGCCAGCCGAAGGCAGCCGTGACCGTTGGCCGGGCGATCGAGCAGTGGCTGGAGGTCGCCGATCTGGAGGCCACGACCCGGGAGCGGTACGAGGACCTGGTGCGGATCTACATCGGACCGGCGTTCGGCGAGGTGGCCGCGTCGAAGGTTGACGTCGAGCTGCTGGAGCGGTTCTACGCGCGGCTGCAGCGCTGCCGGGAGATGTGCAGCGGCCGGCCCCGTGCCGGGCACACCTGCCGGCCGCTGGCGAGTAGCACGGTGCGGAAGATTCACTTCATCATCAGCGGCGCGCTTGCCCGGGCAGTGCGGTGGCGGTATCTCCCGGTGAACAGGGCCGCCCTGGCGGTCGCACCGGCGCCAGCCAAGTCGAAGCCCGACCCACCCAGCGCCGCTGAGGCAGCGGCCATTCTGGGGGCCGCGTGGGCCGATCCAGACTGGGGCCTGCTGCTCTGGCTGACCATGGTCACCGGCCTACGGCGCGGCGAGCTGAGCGCATTGCGCTGGCAGCACGTCGATTTCGACCGGTCCTGCCTGCTCGTCGAACGCGCGAACGCGCAGCCGAGGTCCGGCGTCGCTGAGAAGGAAACCAAGACCGGCCAGCAGCGCCGGATCGCGCTCGACCCGCAGACGATGGAGCTACTCGCCGCCCAGCGCGACCGCGTGGTCGCCCAATGCGCGGCGCTCGGAGTCCCGCTGATGTCCGACTCCTGGCTGTTCTCCCCCGCCCCGGACTGCTCGATCCCCTACCCGCCGCGCTCCTTGAGCCAGCGGTACCGCCGCCTGGCGACCAAACTCAACCTGCGCAGCACCCGCCTGCACTCGCTCCGCCACTACTCAGCCACGGAGCTGATCGCCGCCGGCGTGGACATCCGAACCGTCGCCGGCCGGCTCGGCCACGGCGGCGGCGGCTCCACTACGCTCCGCGTCTACGCCGCCTGGGTGGACGAGGCCGGCCGCCGCGCCGCCGACACCATGGCCGGCATCATGCCCCAGCCGGTCGCAACACCCCGCCCGCCCCGCGGCCCCTACGAAGTCATCGCCGAGCACCTCCGCGCCCAGATCCGAAACGGCGAACTCAAGCCGGGCGACCCACTACCCACCATCGTCGAACTCGCCTCTACGCATTCTGTCGCCGCCGGTACTGCCCACCGCGCCGTCGCCCTGTTGGCCGGCGAAGGATTGATCTCGGTCGGCCGCGGAAGACGCGCCATCGTCAAGTAAGGGGGCAGATGTTGCACAGCCCCCGTGTGGGCTCGGCAACCTCGACAACAGGGACGAATGGGCCGCCAACCTGGCACCCGACGTCCCGACGCTGCCGGCTGATCAGCTCCATCCCTGGATCTGGGGCGCCGCTCACACCCTCTGGACGAGCAAGCACTACCGCGAGGCCGTCGAGGCAGCAGCAAAGGCCATCAACGCCTACACCCAAACCAAGGTCAACCGACGCGACGTGTTCGACACCGAGCTGATGAACCAGGTCTTCACCGACAGGCCCAAACCCGGCCAGGCATACCTGCGACTGCCCGGCGACCCCACCGACCTGACGATCAAAGACCGCAACCGAGCACTGCGGCCCTTCGCCGAGGGCTGCTTCGCCGGGATCCGCAACCCAGCCGCACACCAACACGGACCCGACTGGCCAGAACAACGCGCACTCGAGTACCTCGCCGCCCTCAGCGTCCTCGCACGCTGGATCGACGACTGCGACCTCAAACAAGACCCCTGACCATCCGTGCCCGACACGTGTCGCACACCCGAACCAACCCGCCAGCAGCGCGCTGACCAGCGGAAACACCCAACAAGAGCCCGACGGCCGACCCGGGAGCCAGACAGAAAGGTCCGACATCGAGTTGACGAAGATCATCCGAGGGGCACGCCACTGCCGTGGCACGTTCAAAGACGCCCGGTGCACGGCCAGCCCGAACCCGGGCCCGGAGGTCCGCGGGTCGCCGTCACGCTGATACTTCGTCGAGCCCATCGCCTTCAGCCGGACGGCCAGGTCCAACGCGTAGCAGTGGTCACACCCGGCCGAGACCCGGTCGCAGCCGGTCGTCGGGTTCCACGTGGCGTGCGTCCACTCAATCGGTGACCGATCCGCCATAACCTTCATCCTCCCCAGCGTTCCCACATAGGCAACGATCATGGCCGGACACACGAGCAACAGGCATCCGAACAGGTGATACCGCCTTGCCCGTTGCCGGCCGCGTGCTCAGCGCTCGGCAGCGCTGTAGGCGCGGTGGATGAGCGCCGGGATCCGGGCCGCGGCGGCGCGGCTCAGACAGTCGGCAGTGCCAGGGCTGCCATCGAGCAGGAACCCCAGGACCAGGTCCGCGCCGAGCTCCACCATCGCGGCGTTGCGGGCCATGCCGGCCCGCCGATCCACCCGCCCGTCCGGGCCACGACGGCGCTCTTCGGCGACGCCAAGGAGTCGCTGGCCAAGCTCGTCGCCGCGATCAAGGCGCTCTGAACCGCTCCAGACCGCGGGTGCGGGCCCCGTAAACCGGTCGTGTTCCAGGGCCGCAACCGTTACATCAGAACCGTCGCATCAGAGCTGGGCTGCTGCGGGGGCGGCGTCACCCGTCATCGCGGTCCAGTTGGATGCTCCACACGCTGCGGCCGTAGGTGGCCGCGTAGAGGGTGTTCGTCGCGGCTTGGTATTCCAGGTCGTTGACCGGCGCGCGTGGAAGTCCCCGGCCGAGCCGAAGCCACCGCACCGACGGGTTCTGGCTGCCGGCCTTGGCCACATTGGCGGTGAAGACGCCGAGGTCGCTGGCCACGAAGACCCGGTTCGGGTTGAGCGGGTCGATGATGACGTCCTGCGTGGGGGCGAACGGCAGGTCGCCGCTGATGTCGGTCCAGTGCGTACCTCCGTCGATGGTCCGCAGCACATGCGCGTTGTTATCCGCATTGCGCAGCCCCGAGTAGGTCACGTAGGCCACGTTCGCGTTGGTCGGGTCGATGGCCACCCTGGTGACCCACCGGCTGGGCAAAGCGGGATCGGTGAGGCGGGTCCAGGTCGCGCCGCCGTTGCGGGTCGACCAGAGCCAACCGTCATCGGTGCCGGCGTAGATGACGTTCGGGTTGGTTTTCGCTGCCTTGGTTTTCGCTGCCGCGACCGTGGTGATGGTGCCGAACGGATAGGCCGGATCGGTGCCGGAGGCCGGGTTGCTAAGGCTCGGGCTGATCACGCTGAACGTCACCGCCAGGTCGACGGAACGGTTGAGCAGGTTTCCGCCGTAGTAGACGGTCGAAGGTGTCGTCGGGTCGAGCACCACCGGGGTCTGCCAGTTGCGGCGGTCGGAAGTCGTCGCGTTGGTGAAACGGGTGCTGTTGTTGCCGGCGTTCACCGACCGCGCGCACACGCCGAACTGCGAACAGGCGTAGACGTTGTTCTGGTTGCTGGGATCGATGACGGTGTAGAGGCCGTCACCACAACCACCGTATGACCCCCAGGCGCCGGTGACCGCGCCGGCGGAGTCCCAGGAGCGCAGGCACCCGTTGTCCTGGGTACCGCCCACCACCCGGGCCGGGTCCTGCTCGCTGACGTCCACCGTGTAGAACTGGCTCCACGGCTCGTTCAGCGCCTCAGTCCAGGTGCCGCTGGCACCGTTGCCGACCGACCAGTAGAACCCACCGTCGTTGCCCTCGTAGGCGCGGCCGGGCGCCGTCGGGTCCCAGGCCATCGCGTGATGGTCGGCGTGCAGGTTGTTCACGTTGGCCCAGGTCGCTCCCCCGTTCGCGGAGGACCGCAGGCTGACGCCGGCGACGAACAAACGGTCCGGGTTCACCGGGTCGACCCAGATCTTCGACGTCCAGACGGTGTCGCCGCCCGCGTTCGCCGGGCTCATGGTCTGGAAGGTCGCCCCACCGTCGTCGGACCGGTAGAAGCCGCGGAACCCGCGCTGGGTCGGGCCCGCTCCCGATTCGGCCTGCGACCAGTTCCCGGTAGTCACATAGACGCGGTTGGGGTTGCTGGGCGCGAACGCAACGCCCATGCGTGCCTGGGCCGTCGTGGTCGTGCTGGTGCTCGACGCGAACCCGATGGTGTCGCCCGGGGTGAAGGAGGTGATCCGGTCGTTCTCCAGGCGGGTCCAGCTGGCTCCGCCGTCCGTGGTCAGGTACAGGCCGGTTCCCGGCCCGGCATAGCAGCGGCACAGCCATTCGCGATGGTGGTCCCACATGGGGACGATGAGCTTGTCCGGGTTGGACGGATCCATCGCGATATCGGTCGCGCCGGTGAAGCCGTTGAGACCTTCGAGGATCCGGGTCCAGGTGGTGCCATAGTCGGTCGACTTGTACAAACCGCGGATACCGCCCTCAGCGAACAGCGACCCACCCGAGGCGACGTAGACGACGCCGGGGTTCTGCGGGTTGAACCTGATCGCGCCGATAGTGCTCGAGCCTTCCAGCCCGACGCGTGTCCAGGTGGCTCCCTGGTCGCTCGACCTGTAGAGGCCGTCGCCGCCGTAGCTCAGGCTGCCGCCGCCAGGGTTGACCTCCCCGGTGCCGACCCAGACGTCACCGTTCGGCGCGACCGTGACCGCGCCCAGGGACTGGGGGAACGTGTCCGGCCACGCCTTGGTCATGGTCAGACCGCCGTCGGTGCTCTTCCACAGGCCGGCGGTAGCAACCGCCACGTAGACCTGACCGGGATGGGTGGCGTCGGGCGCGATGTCGGTCACCCGACCGCCCACGTTCGACGGGCCCACGAAGGCCCAGTCGGGATTGACCAGGCCGCGTAACTCCTCGGGGATCGCGGCGGCCTGCTGGTTGGCGAGGTCGATGTCGCCGGGGGTGATCACGTCGCCGGGGATCTGCCGCGCGTCGAGGTACCCGTCGCGGAGTTCGGCACCCTCCTCCTCGGCGTCCTCGCAGTTGGTCCCGAAGTCCGGGTCGGAGGCATCACACGCCGGGATGCCGTCCGGTCCCTCCGTCGCCAGTGCCGGCACCAGTCCCTGCAACCAGATCACCAGCACGAATAGCACAACGAACGCCAGCAGTCGTTTCATACCCATCCTCCGTGCCGCAGGCCTGACCAGCACGAATACAGCGGATGGGGCGGCGGATCGGCCGGAAAGACCATGCATCGTCGGGCCAGGCCAGCCTAGTACGGATGCCCGCCGGCGCTAAGCCTTCCGGCACGTTCCTCCTCCGGCGGCGTCCGCCACGGCACCACTCAAGACAGCGCCGACGTGGACTGCAGGAACACCAGATGGAAACAGCCCGCGACCAACTCACCACCGCCGGCGGCGTTTGCCCCGAGGACCCAGCCCACCCGCTCGGCGCCATCGGCCACGCCGTCCTGGCCACCCTGCTGCGCGCCCGCCGTCCCCGCTACAGCACATGCAAGGTCAAACCCCCACCGCCCGCTACCTCCACCGCGACGACAACCGCCCACAGGCGCCCACCACCATCACCGCCATCGACATCACCCTGCAACACCCCACCCCTCGACACCCGACAACGCCGCGGCCGCAGCCACAGCGCACTCAGCCGGCCCGCCTCGCCGACCCACCGGCAGCGCAGTACCGCGATCATGAGCAGCGACCGGCACCGCGACCGCAGCGGCGCCGAACCTGCCCGGCAACTCCAGATCAAGCCCCGCACCTGCTGACCCAGCTAGCCGAATAGGCCCGCCTCGGCCCGAATCACCCGCACCGGCCCCGGCACGCACGCGCTCAACACACCGCCTGCGCTCCGCGCGCACGGCGGCATGAGCGGATGCGTTCGCTGTCGGATGCTGAGCGCGAAGGCGATCCCAGATCAACTCAGGTCAACCGGGTCTTGTCCTTGGTGTGTCTGACATCATTCTGGTGTGAAGCGGCGGTAGTATTCGGCGGCGATTGCGTCGCCAGCGGACTGCGCTAGTTGGCCCACGACGGGGTGGATGACGATTCCGGCGACCAGGCCGGCGAGTCTAGGCAGGTTCTTTCCGAACCAGTTTCGGACGTGTTCCATTGTGGATAGATCCGGTTCCGTTGCGGTGACGGCCTCCTCCAGTTCGTCTAATTTGTCTTTCGCTTTGGCTGTGGTGGCGGCGTCGAGTTGTTCGGCGTTCAGTCGGCCTCTGATCTCCTCTACGGCTGCGTGCAGCGTGGCCAGGTCGGCCTCGGTGGTTGGGCCGTGTTGGGCTGTTTGCTGCCAGGTGACGCTGTTGCGGTGGCCGGCCACGAACTGGCCGGTGTTGGTACCGGAGAAGGTGACGTGTACGTGCCCGGTGGTGTTCTCGCTGTTCATGGTGTTCCTGTCATCCGGTCGCTGGCGCGAGGAGTCTTATCCGGTATTCATGTTGGGTGGTATCGGCGAGCACTACAAGGTCCGCGGTGTACCAACGCGGATCAGACGGCCGGAACAGGATCCACAGTGTGCAAGTCTCGGCCAGCTCGCGGTTGGCGCAGTCGCTGGCGTCAACCTCGAACGCGTCCGCGTCCACTCCTGTCACACTGATCCGCAGTAGCCGGATCGGTTTCTTGGTCGCGTTGGCTACCTCGATCGGATTTGAGGCGTACACGGTACCTACCGTCGTCGGCGGAAACCGCAGCGTCATCTTCGGGAAGGGCGTCCGCCCGCCGACCAAAATCGGCGGCAACGGCCCTTGCCCACTGCCTGGCGTCGGCGATGGCGTTGGCGGGTCTGTCGGCCCGTCGGTGCCGTGCGTTGGCTCCGCGCCCTGCACCGCCTGCGATACCGGGTGGGCTGTGGTGGTGACTACCGTGCCGGTGACCACGGTCGCCAAGCCGGCGAGGGCGGTGGTCAACAGTTTTACCCGTAGCCGGCGCCTGGTGGTGATTGACCGCTGGCCGCGGCCGGTCGATCGCCGGATCGCGTACTCGAGTGTCTCAGTGCTGATCCGCGCGCCCACCGCGTCGCCGGCCGCCTCACGAAGCCGCCGCGCCTCGGCCAGTCGGGGCGCAGCCGCCGCTGTGTCACCGCGGCACAGGTCCGCGACGCCTCGCTCGTGCAGCAAGTACGCCCAGTCGGGTCCTTTCGGCATGCGATGTGCGGCTCGGATACCGATGTCCAGGGTGTCAACCCAGCCGTCAATACGCAGCGATGCGGCAAGCAACGGTGCGGTGGCGCGGACCGCTGCGACGGTCGCTGCGTCATGGCCGACGCGTAACCCCGCGTTCAGCGCGGCCGACAACGCCTCGTACTCCGCGGCCACCATTCTTGGGGTTGCGGCGGCCGCGGCCACCCACCCGGTCAGCTCACCGAGCCAGGCCGCCACCCAACCGGAAGCATCCACCACCGGCTCGACAACGGTGCGAGCGGGAGCCCGAATACGCACCCGCCCGTCCAGGCGATCCACCATCCCCGCCCGAGCCAACTCCTCGACCACCGTCGCTGACTCGGCCAAACCGGCGACGGAGGCAAGCCTGGCCTGGTCCACCGCGGCACCATCCAGCACGGCGAGCGCGGTTAGAGCTCGGCGGGCCGCCGGTGACATCGCGGCCATGCCTTCTTCCGCTACCTCGAGTGGCACGCCGAAGGGTCCGGCCTCGGTGCAGGCCGCGCTGTCTCCGGCGGATGGAGGAACGCCAGGACCGCCGGACGGGCGATCGGTCCGGCGATCCCTCCTGTTGGGGTCGATCAGCGTGCTGGCGCATTGCAGGAGCCGCAGCGGATGGCCACCAACCTGGACGCACATCTGCCGGACCCACTCGGCCTCCTGCGCGCTCAGCGGCCGGCGCAGCTCCCGGCTGATAAGCATCACCGCCGCCGCCGGGGACAACCCACCCAGCTCGGTGACCTCACCGCGGCCCCACAAGATCCGGGCAGCGGCGGTCAGCACGACAGAGACTTCAGGTAGCCGGTCCAGCAGCTCATCGGCCGCATCCCGGCCGCCAGGCAGGTCATCGACAACGACCAGAACCCCGATCCCGGACATGAGCCTGGTCAGGTCGGTACGGGACGGCCGCCAACTCTCCCCGTCGTAACAGGCCTCGAACACCTCCTGCGCCAGATCGCCGACCGGCAGCCCGCCGCCCCGCAGATAGATCACGCCATCAGGAATCGCATCCACCAGTACGTGGCTGAGATGACGGACGACGGTGCTCTTACCGACCCCGTCCTCGCCGTACACCTGCACCGGCACACCAGCCCGGACGCCCGCCGTCAGAGCCTCCTGCTCCACCTCGCGACCCAGCGGATCCGGTCCCGGCCGCGGCAACACCGCAACCCGTGGCCGCCGGAGCGGCACGCCACGACGAGCCGGGTACGACACTGTCACCGACGAGCCATGCGTCGCGTTGATCATCATGATCTGCTCGCCGACCGCCACCTGGCCCGTATTCGTTCCCGACCAATGCAGATCAATACCGTGGGCCGCCCGCTGCCCATCATTTGCCGCCTCCGGCCGCGGAAGGACCCCAAGTTCACCCACCGACCGGTGCTCCGGCCACACACCCGTTCACCGCGACTCCCCCTGCGCGCGGACACGCACGCAGCCCAGTGTGCTACAGAGCACACATCGGCCGCGCCTGATACACCGCCAGCCGCACTCAGTATTCGTAGGAGTCGACGGTCCCACGACACGACGCCTGAATCCTACGAAAAGGGTCAACCCGTCACGCCCTTGGCTGCACACCGGCCGGTTCGGCATGGGCAGGACCGGTTACCGGCAGCAAGTCATCCTGCGGTACAACATAAGGCAATGGATCTTGTCCAGGAATTGGCCAGAATCAGCCTCTTGACCAGTCCGTGCGCGAAGAGCCGCCGCCGGCGTTAGACGGCCAGACCGATGGCGCAGTAGGCGGTCCATACGACGGGCCAGAGCGGCTTCCGGCGGATTGGACGAGACCATGACCAACTCCACAAGAGCCGTCGATACCACAAGGCCCCGAAAGATCCTGTCCGCGGTCCGCGCCGCAGACACCGACGAAGCCAACCCTGTCCGGAATGTTGGAGGCTCGCCAGCCGACCAGCGGCATGATCGGACTATTCGCCTGGCGGCTGTGCTGGCACGATCTTGTTCAGCAGCCGGAGCAGGAGGTCCGCGAGCAGGACAATCTCAGCTGCCTCGGTGGCATCGGTGAAGTCCACCCGTCGGTGACTCGATAGGTACTTGAACAAGCCGATGGCGCCCTTGAACAGATCCATGAGCGCCACGGACTCGCCCGGGTCGATGTCCTCACGCCACAGCGGCCCTGCCGGCGGACCGGTCTTGAAGTGTCCATTCACGGGGGTGGGTTGACCTGCGTGGATGCGGGCAGGCGACACGCCGGGGGGGTAGTTGATCTACGCGGTCGACCTGGTGATCATGTCGGCTTGTGTGTGAGGTGCCGGCCGGGTCGGCTGCTGAGGTGGCGGCGTTGCGTGAGTCGGTCGCGCGGTTGCGGGAGGCGAACGCTCGGTTGCGGGAGGTGGTGGCGGGCAAGGACGCGGAGTTGGCGGCTCGGGACGCGCAGATGGAGGTGTTGCGGGGCGGTCATGCGCGGTTGGTGTTGCGGGTGGCGGAGTTGGAGCGGCGGTTGGGGATGGACAGCGCCGATTCGGGTACGCCGAGCTCGCGGGAGTCGATCGGGGCGCGGGAGCGGCGGAAGGCGGCGCGGCGGGAGCGGAAGAGCAACCGGGATCGGGATTCTTCCTCGCGGGAGCGGTCGGCGGAGCGGGGTCGGGGTGGGCAGGTCGGGCATGTCGGGGCGGGGTTGCGGCGTGATCCGGACCCGAGCCGGGTGGTGGGAGTGGAGCCGCCGGCGGAGTGTTCGGCGTGCGGTGATGATCTGGCGGGGGCCGATGAGGCTGGGGATCATTGGTCGCAGACGTGGGATGTGGAGATCGTGCGGCGCACGGTGGAGTACCGGTTGCCGCGGCGGCGGTGCGGGTGCTGCGGGAAGGTCACTACTGCGGTGCCGCCGTGCGGGCAGGCCGGGACGGTGTCCTACGGGCCGAACCTGAATGCGGCGGCGGTCCTGCTCGGTTCCTACGGCAACGTGCCGACCGAACGGGCGGCGCGGCTGATCGGGATGCTGCTGGGGGTGCCGGTCTCGGCCGGGTTCGTTGACCGCGCGGCGCAGCGGCTGGCCGAGAGGCTGGCCGCGGCCGGGTTCGATGAGGCGATGCGCGCGGCGTTGCGGTGAAGCCGTACGCGGCGCATGCATCCCGGGCCGCGGTGAGCGTCTGGTCGGCGGCCGGGTCGAGGGTGCCCACCAGCATGACGTACGGGCCCGAGGCCGGCAGGCCGAGTAGCGACGCGGCTTCGGCGACGACGGCCGGATCGGCCCCGCGCCCGTCCAGCAGGGCGTCGAACATCACCTGCTGGCGCTGCGCGTCGCGGCGCCGCGACTCCGCCTGCCGGTAGCTCTCGACCACCGCCTGGGAGTAGCGGTCCACGACCTCCAGGGCCGCCGTCGCCACCTCCAAGAACGCGGCCAGCTCGGCCGCCGAGCGTCGCTGCGCCCGGGCGAGCAGCGCGCTCATCAGCGACTGGCCGGCCAGGCTGTACGCGCGCAGCACCGCCTCCAGCGGCACACCCTGCTTGGCCCGGCGCCGCCCGGTCGATCGCGGCACCGACAGTTCCCGCTCGCCGATGGTGCCGACCCCGGACAGGACGTCCAGCATCCCGGTCAGGTTGGCACGCACGGTCCCGCGCAGATCCCCGACGACGACCACCCCGCGCGCCCCGTACGGCGCCTCCCGCGCGGCGATCACACCGACGATGGGCCCGCACAGCTCCGGCAGTCCCTCCGCCACCTCCGCCGCCACCGAGCGCAGGACCGCGCGGGAGAACTCCATCGATGTCCTGGAGGCTGCTACAGGATGCCCAGTTGGTTTGCGCGGGCCAGTGCCTCGACCCGGTTGCGGGCGCCGAGCTTCTCCAGCGCCCGCTGCAGGTAGGTCTTGACGGTGTTGCGGGTCAGGCCCAGTGCGGAGGCGATTTCGGGATTGGTCTCGCCCATGGCGACCCGGCGCAGGATGTCGTACTCGCGCCGGGTCAGGCCGTGCTCGCGCAGCTTGCGGCTGAGCATGGCACCGCTGCTGCCGCCGGCGTCGGCGTGGACGACCCGTTCGCCGGCAACCACCCGCCGGATGACGTCGACCAGGTCCCCGCGTTCGATGTCCTTGGCCACCGCGCCGTGCGCGCCGGCGGCAAGTGCCGCGGCGAGTGCCGCATGCTCGGGGTAGGCGGTGAAGAGGATGATCTTGACGGCGGGGTCCAGGGCGCGCAGTGCCTGCACGACCTCGGGGCCCAGCATGTCGGGCAGCCGCAGGTCGAGCAGCACCACGTCCGGATGGAGGTCCCGCACCGCCACAATCGCCCCGCGGCCGTCGCGGGCGTAGCCGGCGACCCGCAGCCAGGACGTCTTCTGCAGGGCAAGGGCCACTCCGTCCAGCACGATCGGGTGGTCGTCGGCGACGAGAACCCTCACCTCGCGGGTGTTCATGCCGGCACCCAGGCCTGGACGGTCACGCCGTCGTCGTCGTTGGGTCCTACCATGACCGTCCCGCCGACCCTGGCGACCCGCTCGGACATGGCCGCCAGGCCCAGGCCGTCGCCGCGGGTGTAGTCCTCGTCGAGGCCGACCCCGTCGTCGGAGACGGTGATCGCCACGCCCTCGCGGTAGGAGTAGACGCTGACCACGACGGACTGCGCCGCGGCGTGCTTCTCGACGTTGAACAGCGCCTCCCGGACGGCGTCGGACAGCGCCGCGCCGCGCGAGGCCGGCAGGGTCGGCAGCTCGGTGAGGGTGATGACCCGGGCGGTGACCCCGGTGCGTTCGGTGAAGGCGCTGCAGTGTTCGCGCAGCGCGACGCTCAGCGCGAGCTGCTCCGGCGGCGCGGTCAGCACCCGCAGCGAGCCGCGCAGCGCGGCGGCCGCCTCGACCGCCTGCTGCTCGAGGGCGCTCAGCCGCGCCCGGAGCCGCTCGTCCAACTGGGGCTCGTCGCCCAGCCGCTCCAGGCCGGCGTGCAGGGTGAACAACATGGCGCCGACCGAGTCGTGCAACTCCAGCGCGACCCGACGCCGCTCCTCGTGCACGGCGACCTCGGCGGCGTGCCGGGCGCGCTCGGCCACGACCTGCGCGGCGGCGGTCCGGTCGGCGATCTGTTCCAGCGCCCGGGTGGTGCGGTCGCCGAAGTCCCGCTGGTACCTGTTCGCGCCGTACAGGACGCCGAGCAGGCGGCCCTCGTGCGCGATCGGGACGGCGATCATCGCCTTGATGCCCTCGGTCGCCGCCTGGGTGGCGAACTGGTGGGTGATGTCCGGGGCGGTGCAGTAGTCGCTGACCCACAGCGGGCGGCGGGTGAGCAGCACCTTGCCGCCCAGGCCGACCCCGGCCGGGACGACCAGGCCGTCGATGAGGTCGGTCTCGGCCTGCACGGGGTGGTGCAGCACGATCCGCTCGTCGCCGTCCGGCTCGCCCACCCAGGCCAGGTCGACACCGGCCAGCCGCGGCACGTTGGCCACCATCCGCCGTGCCGCGGCCTGCCGGTCGAGCAGGATGAGGACCTCGGCGTAGTCCTCGTCGAGCTCAGCCAGCACGTCGAGCGCGCGCCGTGCCGGCCGGTCGTGCCTCACCACACCCATCGCGGACACCCGATTCCTGGCTGCCCTGCCCAGACACGAACGCCTCGTTGCCCGGCGCTGCCACCCCGACCATGGTTGCTCGCCAGCCGCGCGGCCGCCATCTCCATCTGGAGACTTCCGTCCGGCGGTCTCCGCTTGCGGCTACCCGCCGCGGCCGACTGCACGCACTCTCAGTGTCCGACCGGTCACAGGGGGGTCCGCCGGGCCGAGGCCCAGGAACCACCGGCCACCCACCTCAGCCGATCCAGGAGACCAGGGATGTGCAACTCGATGCAGGACGTACCGCGCCAGACCCGCCGGACGCCGCAGCAGGGCACGGACGGCCGTGGCGCCGCCGAGGCCGCCATGGCCGTACCGGGCGGAGCCAGCCCCGGCCGCGCCGAGGTGGGCGAGGGCGCGGTCCCGAACGCTGGGCGACTCCTCGCGCAGGCGGCGGCGCTTGCCGCGGACCGCCCCGCCGACCAGGACCTGGGCAGGCTGGTCTCGCGCTACTGGCGGCTGGTCCCCGGCGAGGAGCTGATGGGCTGTACCCCTGGCGAACTGCTCGCCGCCACGGTGTCGCACCGCGAACTGGCCGCACAGCGGCTGCCCGGCGAGCCGAGGCTGCGGGTGGCCGAGTCCACGGCGGACGCCGGCCGCACGGTGATCGAGATCGTCACCGACGACACCCCGTTCCTGGTCGATTCCGTCACCGCGGCGCTGGCCGTCCGGGATCTCGACGTCCACCTGCTGGTGCACCCGGTGATGGTGGTCGACCGCGATGCGCTCGGCGGGCTGGTGGAGGTCCGCCTGGGGGTGGAGCCGGAGGACGCCGGCCACGGCGGGGTGGTGGAGAGCTGGATGCGCCTGGAGATCGACCGGATCCGCGACCAGGCCCTGCTCGGCGGGATCCGCACGGAGTTGGCCCGGGTCCTCGGCGACGTACGCGAGGCCGTGGAGGACTGGCCGAAGATGCGCGCCCAGGCGCTGCTGCTGGCCGAGGAGCTGGCCGGCGTGCAACTGCCGGTCCCGGCAAAGGACATCGCCGACGCGGTCGAGCTGTTGCGCTGGCTGGTCGGCGACCACTTCACCTTCCTCGGCTACCGGGAGTACCGGCACGTCGAGGAGGACGGAGAGAGCCTGCTGGCGGCTGTGCCCGGCACCGGCCTCGGCATCCTGCGCTCCGACCGGTCCACGCCGCGGGTGCTGTCGTCGCTGACCCCGGAGGCGTACGCCAGGTTGCCGGAGAAGCGGCTGATGATCATCACGAAGGCGAACTCCCGGGCGACCGTGCACCGCTCGACCTACCTGGACTACGTCGGCATCAAGACGTTCGACCCGGCCGGCAACGTCGTCGGCGAGCGGCGTTTCCTCGGGCTGCTCTCCTCGGCCGCGTACCGGACCAGCGTGCGCGAGCTGCCGGTGGTCAAGCGCAAGGTCGCCGATGTGCTGGACCGCTCGGGGCTGTCGCCGCGCCGCCACTCCGGCAAGGCCCTGCTGGAGATCCTGGAGGCCTACCCGCGCGATGAGCTGTTCCGGATCGCCACCGACGACCTCTACCGCTCGGTGATGGGGGTGCTGCGGCTGACCGGGCGACAACTGCGGCTGTTCGTGCGCCGCGACGTCTACGGCCGGTTCATCTCCTGCCTGGTGCACGTGCCGCGCGAACGCTTCACCATGGACAACCGGCTGAAGATCGAGGAGATCCTGCTGCGGGAGCTCAATGGCGTCGGGGTGGACTGCAGCACCCGGGTCGGCGAGTCGCGCCTGGCGCAGGTGCACTTCACCGTGCGCACCGACCCGGCCGACCCACCCGGCGAGATCGACGCCGACCGGCTCGCCGGGCTGCTGTCGGAGGCCACCCGGCTGTGGGACGACGACTTCCGTCTGGCCCTGACGCGCGAACTCGGCGAGGAGCGGTCGAAGGCCCTGCACGCCCGCTACGCCGAGACGCTGCCCGACACCTACAAGGACGGGTACACCCCCGAGGAGGCGGCCGGGGACGTGGCCAGGCTGGAGCTGCTGGAGACGCCCGGCCAGCTCGCGATCCACGTGTTCGGCCGCCGCGGCGACGCGGAGGTGCGGTTCAAGGTCTTCCGCTACGGCGAGCCGATGCTGCTCTCGGCCGTGCTGCCGGTGCTGCACTCCCTGGGAGTCCGGGTCAGCGACGAGCGGCCCTACACGCTCTGCCGCCGCGACGGCCGGATCTACCTCTACGACTTCGGCCTGCAACTGCCGGCCGGCTCGCTCGGGCTGCCCGAGGTGCGGCCGCAGATGGAGTACGCGTTCTGCGCGGCCCTGTCCGGCGAGACCGAGATCGACGGGTTCAACACGCTGGTGCTGACGGCCGGACTCACCGTCCGGCAGGTCGTGGTGCTGCGGGCGTACACCAAGTACCTGCGCCAGGCCGGCACCGTCCACACGCAGGACTACCTGCAGGACACCTTCTGCGCCCACCCGGGCATCGCCGCGCAGCTCGTCACGCTGTTCGAGATGCGGTTCGACCCGCGGCGGCCGCTGCCGGCGGAGGACCGGTCGGCGCGGTGCGAGGAGCTGGCGGCCGCGATCCGCGACCAACTTGATGCGGTCACCAGCCTGGACCAGGACCGCATCCTGCGGGCGTACCTGACCCTGATCCAGGCGACGCTGCGAACGAACTTCTACCAGCGCGGCGCCGAACCCGGCGCGGCCGGGCATGCCAAGCCCTACCTGGCGTTCAAGCTCGACTCCCAGGCGATCCCCGAACTGCCCGCACCCCGGCCGAAGGCCGAGATCTTCGTGTACTCGCCCCGCTTCGAGGGCGTACACCTGCGCTTCGGCTCGGTGGCTCGCGGCGGTCTGCGCTGGTCGGAGCGCCGGGAGGACTTCCGCACCGAGATCCTCGGGCTGGTCAAGGCGCAGATAGTCAAGAACGCGGTGATCGTGCCGACCGGGGCCAAGGGCGGCTTCGTGCTCAAGCGCCCGCCGGCCGGGGCCGACGGCGAGCGGGTCATGGCCGAGGGCGTGGCCTGCTACCGCCAGTTCGTCTCGGCGCTGCTCGACCTCACCGACAACCTCGACGCCGGCAAGATCGCGCCGCCCGCCGAGGTGGTGCGGCACGACGGCGACGACCCGTACCTGGTGGTCGCCGCCGACAAGGGCACCGCCACGTTCTCCGACATCGCCAACGAGATCTCGCTGGCGTACGGGTTCTGGCTCGGCGACGCGTTCGCCTCCGGCGGGTCGGCCGGCTACGACCACAAGAGGATGGGCATCACCGCCCGGGGAGCCTGGGAGTCGGTCAAGCGGTGGTTCCGCGATCTCGGCCCGCAGGACGGCATCGACATCCAGAGCCAGGACTTCACCGCGGTCGGCATCGGGGACATGTCCGGCGACGTGTTCGGCAACGGCATGCTGCTGTCCCGGCACACCCGCCTGGTCGCCGCGTTCGACCACCGGCACATCTTCATCGATCCGGACCCTGACCCCGAGCGGTCCTACGTGGAGCGCCAGCGCCTGTTCGAGCTGGCGCGCTCCTCGTGGGGAGGCTACGACCGCGCGCTGCTGTCCGCCGGCGGCGGGGTCTGGCCGCGCACCGCCAAGTCGATCCCGGTCTGCGAGCAGGTCCGGGCCGCGCTGGGCATCGGGCCGGACGCGCCGGACGCGATGTCCCCGTCCGAGCTGGTCAGGGCGATCCTCACCGCCCCGGTGGACCTGCTCTGGAGCGGCGGGGTCGGCACCTACGTCAAGGCCAGCACCGAGTCGCACGCCGATGTCGGGGACAAGGCCAACGACCATGTCCGGGTGGACGGCAGGGACCTGCGGGTCCGGGTCGTCGGCGAGGGCGGCAACCTGGGCCTGACCCAGCGCGGCCGCATCGAGTTCGCGCTGCTGGGCGGGCACATCGCCACCGACTTCATCGACAACTCCGCCGGCGTGGACTGCTCCGACCACGAGGTCAACATCAAGATCCTGCTCGGGGCGGCCATCGCGGCGGGCGAACTCCAGGCCGACCAGCGCAACGCGCTGCTGGCCGGGATGACCGGGGAGGTCGCCGAGCTGGTCCTGCGCGACAACTACGACCAAGCCACCGCGCTGGGCAAGGCCACGGCGCAGAGCCGCTCGCTGCAGCCGGTACACCGGCGGCTGATCGCCGACCTGGAGCGGCGCGGGCAGCTCGACCGCGGGCTGGAGGCGCTGCCGACCGGCGAGGAACTGGAGGCACGCGCGCAGGCCGGCGCCAGCCTCACCTCGCCGGAGTTCGCGGTCCTGCTCTCCCACGTCAAGATCGCTCTGAAGCGCGACATCCTCGACTCGGCGCTGCCCGACGAGGCGTGGACGCACGAGGTGCTCGTGGACTACCTGCCGACCCCGCTGCGCGGGCGCTACGCCCACCGCATGGCCGGCCACCCGCTGCGCCGCGAGATCGTGACCACCCAACTCGTCAACGAGGCGGTGAACCGCGGCGGCACCTCGTTCTTCTACCGCGCGGTCGAGGAGACCGGCGCCTGCCCCGCGGACGTGCTGCGCGCCTACGTCATCGCCCGTGAGATCTACGGGCTGCGGGAGCTGTGGCGGGCCGTGGAGTCCCTGGACGACCGGGTGCCGGGCACCGCGCAGGCCGCCGTCCACCTGGAGGTACGCCGCCTGCTCGACCGGGCCGTGCGGTGGCTGGTCACCAGCCGGCACTCGCCCATCGACGTGCCCGGCGAGATCGGCCGGCTGCATGACCGGGTCAGCGGGCTGCTGGCCGACGTGGGCACGCTCCTACCGGGCGGCGAGCGCCTCGCGCTGCGCTCCCGGGTGGAGGGGCTGCGCAGCCAGGGCCTGCCCGAGGACGTCGCCGACCGGGCCACCCGGATCGGCTACGGCTTCCGCCTGCTGGACATCGTCGAGACTGCCCACGCCTCCGGGCAGGACGTCAACGAGGCGGCCGGCGTCTACTTCGTCCTGTCCGAGCACGTCCGCGCGGACTCGCTGCTGACGAAGATCTCCGCCCTGCCCCGCGAGGACCGCTGGCAGACCTTCGCGCGGATGGCGCTGCGGCACGACCTCTACGCGGCGCTCGCCGGCCTCACCGCCCGGGTGCTCGCCGCTACCTCGCCGTCGTCGGACGCCCAGCAGCGGGTGGACGAGTGGGAGCGGGCCAACGCCGCCTCGATCGCGAGGGCCCGCGGCGCGATCGGCGACTTCGACGGGTCCCAGGCCGATCTCGCGGCCCTGTCGGTCCTGCTGCGGCAGATCCAGACCCTGATGCACGCGGCCGCCTGATGTCCACGACGGGAAGCGTCATGACCCACCACACACCGCCCGCCATGCCCGACATCCCGTTTCCGGCGGCGATCAACCCGCTGACCCGGCACGCGCAGGAGCACACGCTCGACTGGGCGTACCGGTTCGGCCTGGTCCGCGGAGGGGCGGCGGTCCGTCGGGTCAGGCGGCTGCGCCTTGGCTACCTGGGCGGCCGCACCCACCCGCGCGCGACGTTCGAGCCGCTCGCGGTGGCGACGGACTGGCTGTCGTGGCGGTTCCTGCTGGAGGAACAGGTCGAGGAGCTTCCCCCCGCTCTGCTCGCCGCGACGGGCCGGGACCTGCCGCGCCAGATGGCGGTCGCGCTCCAGCCCGGAGAGCCGTTCGCGGACACCGCGGTGTCCCGGGCGCTGGCCAACCTGTTGCGGCGCACCGCGCGGCTGACGTCGAGCCGGTGGCAGGAGCGCTTCGCGGCCGACCTGATCGACCACCTCAGGCGGCTGCGCCACGATGCGTCCCACCGCGGCCAGCGGCGGGTGCCCGACGTGGAGTCCTACGTCGCCACCCGCCGGCACGCCAGCGGCGTGTTCCTCGCGCTGGACATCGTGGAAGCGGCCGAACGCGTGGAGGTGCCCACCGGCCTGGCGGCCAGCCCGGAGTACCAGGCGCTGCGGGCGGCCACCAACGACGTGGTGTCCTGGACCAGCGACATCGCCTCTTCGGGCCGGGGACGCGGCAGCATGGACAACCTCGTCGTGGTGCTGCAGCACCGGCAGGGCTGCTCGACCACGGCGGCGATCCGGCACGCCGCCGAGATGGTTCACCGGCGGATCGAGGACTTCCGCGCCGCCGAGCGGACGCTGCCGGCCGCCGGCAACCGGCTGGTGCTCGGCCCGGCCGGCGGCGCCGGGCTGCGCCGCCTCGTCGGCGGGTGCGAGACCTGGATGCGTGGGCACCGGGACTGGTTGCTGGAAAGCCAGCGCCGGCTGGGCTGCCATCGCTGAGCAGGTGGACCGATTCGCGAGCGGGACGGCCGGGACGGAGGTGTGCCAGTGGGAGCAGCGCGCAGCAGGGTGGCGGTGGCGCGGGAGGCGGTGCCGGGCCTGCGGTGGATCGTCGACGCCGACGAGGCGTCGCTGGACCGGATGGTCGCCGCGGCGGTCGATGCGATCTGGGAGCAGGTGGCGGCTTACCGGGACAGCCCGGACGCGCGGCTGCGGGACGACGTCGCCGAGCACGTGCGGGCGGTGTTCCGGGTGTTGGTGGCGAGCCTGGCCGAGGCCCGGCCGGCCCGGCGGGCCGACTTCCCGACCACCCGCGACCAGGCGTTCCGCCGGGCCGGGCAGGGGGTCCCGCTGGCCGCCTTCCTGCAGGCGTTCCGGGTCGGGCAGCTTTCCCTGTGGCAGGGCGTCCTCGAGCTGGTGGGCAGTGACCCGCTGGCGCGGGAGACGGCGCTGTCGGTGGTGGGCTGCCTGATGCAGGTCGTCGAGGTGGGCAGCACGGTCGCCGCGGAGGGCTACCTGGAGGCGCGGCAGCACCGGTTGGCCGACTGCGACCGGGTCCGCCGCGACCTGCTGGAGGACCTGCTGGCCGGGCGGGAGGTGTCGCCGGGGCCGAAACAGGCGGCGCTGCGGGCCGCCGGGCTGGAGCCCGGGGCGAGCCTGCTGGTCGTCTCCGCGGCGGCGGTCCTGCCGGTGGCCGCTGAGTCCGTGCTGCGCGATGCGGCAGCCGCGATCGGTCGCGCCCGCGGCGGGGGCGCGGGAGGGCTGGCCGTGGTGCGCCAGGACGAGATCGTCGGGGTCCTGCCGGTACCGGCGCGGGGGCCGGCGACCACGGTGGCGAACCTGCAGCGGGCGGTCGCCGGGATGGACCCGCGGCAGCCGCCGCTGGCGGTCGGGATCAGCACCGTGCATGCCGGTCCGGGTGAGGTGCCGGACGGCTACGCCGAGGCGTGCGCGGCCCGGGACGGGCTGGGCGAGCGGCCGGGCGTGATCGCGTTGCCGTCGCTGTCCACCTTCGACTACCTGCTGCTGCGCGAGGACGAGACCGCGCGGCGCCTGGTCCGGCCGCGGTTGCGGCGGTTCGTCGAGGAGGACGCCGCGCGGGGCGGCGCGTTGATCGCGACGCTGGTGGAGTACGCCGGGTGCGACCTGAACGCCAAGACGGCGGCCCGCCGGCTGCACCTGCACGTCAACACCGCGTACTACCGGCTGGACCGGATCGCCGAGCGCACCGGGTGCGACCTGCGTCGCTTCGCCGACGTGCTGGAACTGCTGATCGCGGTGCGCCTGTTCGGGCCCGGGCGGGGCGGAAGTTGGTGAGCCGGCCACCACCCGGTTTGTGGTCCGTCCACTAACCCGATCTCGCCGCGACTGGGGACCGTTGGCGGTATCCCGACCACTGGTGGAGGTGCCCATATGCTCAACCTGGCCGTCCTGCTGGAGGACAGCGCCCGGGAGTTCCCGGACCGTGCCGCTGTCGTGCTGGGCGAGCACGGGCTGACCTACGCGCAGGTCGATGCGGCCGCGAACCAGGTCGCGAACGCGCTGGTCGCCCGCGGCGTCGGGCCGGATGACCGGGTGGCGCTGAGCTGCCCGAACCTGCCGTACTTCCCCGTCGTCTACTACGGGATCCTCAAGGCCGGTGCGGCCGTGGTGCCGCTGAACATCCTGCTCAACGAACGCGAGATCGCCTACCACCTGCAGGACTCCGGCGCGACGGGGTACTTCTGCTTCGAGGGCACCGCCGACCTGCCGGTGGGCAAGGCCGGCTTCGCCGCGTTCGAGGCGACCGCGGGGTGCGAGCTGTTTGTGCTGCTGTCGGTGGACCCGGCGGACACCTCGCCGATCGTGCAGGTGGACACGCTCGCGGAGTTCGTGCACGGCCAGCCGACGTCGTTCGACACCGTGCCGACGTCCGAGACCGACACCGCGGTCGTCCTGTACACCAGCGGCACGACCGGCCGGCCCAAGGGCGCCGAGCTGACGCACAGCAACATGGTGCAGAACGCGCTGCTGTCCGGCCGGCTGTTCGGGCTGGTCCCGGACGACGTGCTGCTGCTCACGCTCCCGTTGTTCCACTCCTTCGGGCAGAGCGTGCAGATGAACGCCGGGTTCGCCAGCAGGGCGAAGGTCGTGTTGCTGCCGAAGTTCGACCCGGCGGCCGCGCTGTCGCTGATGGAGCGCGAGCGGGTGACGGTCTTCGCGGGCGTGCCGACGATGTACTGGGCGCTGCTGTCCTGCCCGGACACTGACGGCGTCGACCTCGACCGGATCGCCGGCACGCTGCGGCTGGCGATCTCCGGCGGCGCGGCCCTTCCGATGGAGGTGCTGGGCGGCTTCGAGCAGCGGTTCGGCGTACCGATCCTGGAGGGGTACGGCCTGTCGGAGACCAGCCCGATCGCGACGTTCAACCGCCCGGACCGGCCCCGCCGCCCCGGCTCGATCGGCCTTCCGGTCTGGGGCGTCGAGGTCAGCGTCGTGCGCTCCGACGGCACCCAGGCCGAGGTCGAGGAACCCGGCGAGATCCGGGTCCGCGGGCACAACGTGATGAAGGGCTACCTCAACCGCCCGGAGGCGACCGCGGACGCGATCGACGCACGCGGCTGGTTCCGCACCGGCGACATCGGCGTGCAGGACGCCGACGGCTACTTCCGCGTCGTCGACCGGAAGAAGGACATGATCATCCGCGGCGGGTTCAACGTCTACCCGCGCGAGCTCGAGGAGGTCCTGCTCACCCATCCCGAGGTCAGCCTCGCGGCGGTCGTCGGCGTGCCGCACGACAGCCACGGCGAGGAGGTCAAGGCCTTCGTCATCCGCGCGCCCGGAGCGACGGTCAGCGAGGCCGAACTGGTCGCGTGGTGCAAGCAGAACATGGCTGCCTACAAGTACCCGCGGACCGTCGAGTTCCGCGACAGCCTGCCGATGACCGCGACCGGGAAGATCCTCAAGCGCGACCTCGTCGGCACGGCGCGATCATGACCGACCAGGCGGCGAACGCGATCGCCGAGGCCGCTGTCGACGCCGTCAACGCCGGGATCGGCCTGGTCGGCGTGCGGCCGCGCCAGGCCGCGACGGCACTGGCCGCGGCGCTGGCCAACAGCCCCGGGCTGCTCTCCCGCGGCGGCGCGCTGGCCGGCGAGCTCGCCCGGGTCGCGGCCGGGCGGTCGGCCGCCTCCCCGGCCACGGGGGACCGCAGGTTCGCCGACCCGGCGTGGTCGGAGCACCCGCTCTACCGCCGGCTCGCGCAGGCCTACCTCGCGCTCGAGGCAACCGTCACCGACGCGGTCGAGCAGTCCGATGTGGACTGGCGAACGCTCGAGCGGGCCCGGTTCGCGGCCGGCATCCTGGTCAGCGCCGCGGCGCCGACCAACACCCTGCCGGGCAACCCGGCCGCGCTGAAGCGCGCGTTCGACACCGGCGGCCGCAGCCTGGTCCGCGGCGCCCGGAACCTGCTCGGCGACCTCGCCGGCAACCGCGGCATGCCGCGGCAGGTCGACACCCGACCGTTCCGGCTCGGTGTCAACCTCGGCGCGACGCCCGGGCAGGTGGTGTTCCGCAACGAGGTCGTCGAGATCATCCAGTACACGCCGACGACACCGATGGCGCGGGCGGTGCCGATGCTGCTGGTGTGGTCGCTGATCAACCGCTTCTACATCCTCGACCTCGCGCCGGGGCGCAGCTTCGTGGAGTACGCCGTCGGCCAGGGGATCCCGGTGTTCGTCACCAGTTGGCGCAATCCCACGAAGGCGCAGGCGCACTGGGACCTGGACACCTACGCGCAGGCGCTGCTGGAGGCGATGGACGCGGTCCGCGAGATCAGCGGCAGCGAGCAGATCGGCACCGTCGGGTTCTGCGCCGGCGGGCAGCTACTCGCCGCGACGCTGTCCGGCCTGGCGGCCAGGGGTGACGACCGGATCGCCTACGCCTGCTTCGCGGTCAGCCAGTTCGACATGTCGGTGCCGAACGTCGCCGGCATCGCGCTGCACCCCGCGCTGACCGGCGCCGCGCGGGCGGCAACCATGGCCGGCGGCGTGGTCGACGGCCGGGACATCGCCGCGGTCTTCTCCTGGCTGCGGCCCAACGACCTGGTGTGGAGCTACTGGGTGAACAACTACCTGATGGGAGCCGACCCGCCCGCCTTCGACATCCTCGCCTGGAACGCCGACACCACCAGGGTCGCCGGTGCCGCGCAGCGGGACCTGATCGAGATCGCCGAGCACGACCTGCTGGTCGAGCCGGGCGGTCTCACCGTGCTGGGGACCCCGGTCGAGCTGTCGAAGGTCACCCTCGACACCTACGTCGTCGGCGCGGAGGCCGACCACCTCGTGCCCTGGCACGGCGCCTACCGGACGACGGGGCTACTGGGCGGCAGGCCCACCTTCGTGCTGTCCGGCGGCGGTCACATCCAGCACCTGGTGAACCCGCCGGGCAACCCGAAGGCCCGCTACCGCACCGGCCCGGCGCCGGGACCGGACCCGCGGGAATGGCTCGCCGGGGCAACCGCGCACGAGGGGACCTGGTGGCACCACTGGGCGGACTGGGTGAGCGAGCGGTCCGGCGAGTGGCGCGTGGTGCGCAGCGCGCCGGGCAGCCCCACCCATCCGCCGATCGAGCCGGCACCCGGCCGGTACGTGAGGGAGAAGTGACCACCGGCGCGCCGTACGTGGTGGACGGCCTGCGGACCCACGTGCAGGTGCGTGGCCACGGGCCGTCGCTGCTGCTCATCGGCGGGCTGTGGGGCCAACTGCGGCTGTGGGACGACCTGATGCCGCTGCTGGCCGGGTTCCGGACGATCGCCTTCGACCCGCCGGGCATCGGCGGGACCCAGACGCCGAGGCGGCCGTACTCCATCCGGCGGCTGGCCTTGTTCGCCGCCGAGGTCCTGGATGCCGTCGGCGTGGCCCGGGCGCACGTCCTGGGGGTCAGCCTGGGCGGCGCCGTGGCGCAGCAACTGGCGAGGTCGTTCCCCAACCGGGTCGACCGGCTGATCCTGGTGTCCACCTCGCACGGCTGCCTCACCGTCCCGGGCCGGCCGGACGCGCTGGTGCGGTTCCTGCGGCCCACCGCGTACGCGTCCATGCGCGGCCTTGAGCGCAACGCCGGCCGGATGTTCGGCGGCCGCCTGCGCGAGCAGCCCGAACTGGTCCACCGGTGGCACTTCCGGCCGCCGGCGAACATGAAGGCGTACGCCTACCGGCTGGCCGGCACCGCCGGGTGGACCAGCCTGCCCTGGCTACGGCACCTGGTTACGCCCACCCTCGTCGTGCACGGCGAGGACGACCCGATCGTTCCGCTGCACAACGCGCGTGTCCTGGCGTGGCTCATCCACGGCGCTCGCCTGCACGCCGTACCCGGCGGCGGGCACCTGCTCCTGCTCGACAGCGCCGGCGAGGTCGTTCCGGCGATCACCGCCTTCCTGGCCGACTGAACCAACAAGGTTGCGGACACGTTCTCCGGGCGGGCTCGGCGCAAGCCGCGTCCAGGGTGGCTGCGGCATCAACGGGAGGAGTGCAGACATGACGGAGTTACAGACGTTCGAACTGCCTGAGGCGGTTGACGGGACCGAGGCGGACGTAGCCCTAGCGGGCAGGATGATGCGGGCCTGGCGGCAGGACGGGATCTTCCAGATCGCCACCGACCCGGAGCAGAACCGGAAGACCGCCGCCGCCATGGAGGCGAGCAGGCGCTTCTTCGCCCAGCCGGTGGAGGTCAAGTCCCGGCACGTCAGCGACCTGACCTACAGCGGATACATCGCCTCCGGCGAGGAGGTGACGGCGGGTGAGGCGGACTACTCCGAGATCTTCACCGTGTGCCCGGACGTCGGGCCGGACGACCCGCGGGTGCTGGCGCAGTGGCCGTGCCACGGCCCGGTGCCCTGGCCGGGCGCCGCCTACCGGCGGTCCATGCGGACGTTCATGGACGGGCTGGGATTGGCCGGTGAGAAGCTGCTGAGGCTCACCGCGCTGGGGCTGGGTCTCGGCGACCTCGACGCGCTGACGAGGTTGACCAGGGACGGCTGGCACCACATGCGGGTGCTGCGCTTCCCCGCCAGGTCGGAGCGGACGTCGCGGGGCATCGGCGCCCACACCGACTACGGGCTGCTGGTGATCGCCGCCCAGGACGACGTGGGCGGCCTCTACGTCCGGCCGCCGGTGGACGGCGAGTGGCGGCCCAGGAACTGGCTGGAGACCGAAAGCGCGGCCGGCCTGTACGAGGACGAGGAGCCGTGGGCCTACGTGCGGCCGGTGCCCGACGTGTTGACCGTGTTCCCCGGCGACATCCTGCAGTTCCTCACCGGCGGTGCGCTGCTCTCCACGCCGCACAAGGTCACGTTGAACACGCGCGAGCGCTTCGCCCTGGCCTACTTCCACGAACCGAACTTCGAAGCCCGCGTCCGCCCACTGACCGGCCCGGCCAGCGAGGAGTACATCCACTACGGCACGCACTTCACCAACATGTTCATGCGCTGCTACCCGGACCGGATCACCACCCGCCGGATAGACGCCGAGGACCGCCTGTCGGTGCTGGCAACGCTGCGAGAGGGCGCCCGCCCGTCCGCTGCTCATCGCCTTTCCCTGGCGCGCTGATTCCCGCCCCCGCGTGCGGCGCCGGGCGCCGCACGCGGGGGTTCAGAAGTCAGTTCTCGACGTTGACCTCTCGCGGCACCGTCGCAGGTCGCCCACGGTCTGCCCCGGTCGTACCGGGGGCCGTGGCCGGGGCACCGAAGCGGGCGGACAGGAACGGTTCGATCGGCTGGCAGGCGGGTTGGCCCGCGGCGAGTTCGGCGATGGCCAGACCGGTCAGCGGGGCGTTGAGGATGCCGGTGCGGAAGTGGCCGCAGGCGTTGAGGTAGCCGGCGAGGCCCTCGACCGGGCCGAGGATGGGTAGCTCGTCGGGTGAGCCCGGGCGCAGGCCGGACCACATCCGCTTGACCCGTACCCGCGCCAGGGCGGGGACCGCCCGGATCGCGCCCTCGGACAGCGAACCGGCGGCGGTCAGGGTGGTGCCGGTGTCGAATCCGGCGTCCTCGGTCGTGCTGCCGATGATGACCTCGCCGTGGGTCTTCTGGGCGAGGTAGCAGTCGGTGGTGGAGATGCAGGCGGTCAGGGTCTCCGGGAGGGTCTCGGTGCAGACGATCTGGCCGCGCACGGGGGTGACCGGCACGTCGATGCCGGCCATCCTGCCGACCTGGGCGGCCCAGGCGCCGGCGGCGTTGACCATCACCTCGCACCCGATGGTCCGGTCGGGGGTGCGGACGCCGGTGACGCGCGAGCCGCGGCGCACGATCCCGGTCACCTCGGTGTGCGGGATGACCGTCGCGCCGAGGTTGCGCGCCCCGGCGCGCAGTGCGTCGGCGAACTTGTAGGGGTTGATCTGGTCGTCGCCGTGGAAGCGGAGTGCGCCGCGCAGCCGGCGGGTGAGGGCTGGCTCCGCGGCGGCGACCTCGCCGGGGGTCAGCCACTCCAGCAGGCCCCGCTGGTCCGGGTAATCGGACCACAGCGCCCGCGCGTAGGCCTCGTCCCCGTCGTCGTAGAGCAGGAACAGCAGCGAGGTGGGCTCCAGTTCCACGTCCATGCCGGCGTGCTCGCGCAGGGACTCGGCCAGCGCGGGGAACATCGTCCGCGACTTCAGCGCGAAGTCGAGGAACGTGCCCGGCAGCCGCCCCGGAGCGGTTCCGGCGTTCCCGGCCGAACCGTGCGCCAGTCCGGCCTTAGCGAAGATGACGCCGCAGCCGAGGCCGACGGACTCGCCCATCGGCCACAGGCCGCCCGCCGACGCCGAGGTCGCCCGGCCCCGCTTCGGCATATCGACCAGCGTCACATCGAGTCCGCGGCCGGCCGCGTAGTACGCGACCGCGCAGCCGACGACGCCGCCACCGACGACCACCACCGTGGAGTGACCGTTCATCATGCCTCCTTCCGCTGCCTGGCGAGCGTGCCCAGCGTGACCGGTCTGACCGGTGGCCGCGGGTTGATCCGCCCCGCGTCCTGCGGCGGGCGCCCCGTCTGGGCGGACAGCAGGACCGCCGCCGACGGCCCGCAGTTGCGTGCCTGGCAGGCGCCCATACCGAGCCGGGTGAGCAGCTTCACCGCCTGCAGGTCCCGTGCGCCCTCCTCCACGGCCGCCCGCACCTCGGCCCGGGTGACCTCCTCGCAGCGGCACACGACCGTGGGCGCGGTGGCCAACTCGCACAGCCCGGGTCGCACGGAGGAGATCTCGTCCAGTGCCGCGCGCACGCCGGCCATCAGGCGGAGCCGGCGCAGCGGATCGCGCCGGCGACGCCGGGCCTGCTCGGGGGTGATCGCGCCGCCCTGTTCCGCCGCGGTGATGCCGGCGACGCGGCCCTCGTCCACCGCGGCCAGCACCCCGGCGACCCCGGCGCCGTCGCCGACGGCGAAGATCCCGGCGGCGGTGGTCCGCATCATCGCGTCCCGCACCGGCACCCAGCCGCCCAGCCGGGGCGCGTAGTCCATCCGGCATCCGGCCAGCTCGCACAGTTCGGTACTGGGGACGAAGCCGAAGCCGGCCACCAGCAGGTCGACGTCGACCCGGGTCTGCCGCGTGCGGTCCGGCCGCCAGTCCGAGGCGGCGACCGGGCCGTAGGTCACGCTGCGCAGCTCGCCGTCGCCGTGCGCGGCGAAGACCGCGTGGTTGTACCGGATGGGGATGCCCGCCCGCAGCAGCCCGAGCCGGTACCGGCTGCCGTCACCCAGCAGGCCCCACTGCCGCCAGGCCCTGGCCAGCATGGCCGGCGTGAAGGCGGACCGTCCCGCCTCCAGGACGGCGGTGACCCGGACGCCCGCGTGGTGGAGCTGGTTCGCCACCACCAGCAGCAGCGGGCCGGTGCCGGCGACCAGGGCGCGGTCGCCGGGCCGTACCCGCATGGTCTTCATCAGCGCCTGCGCGCCGCCCGCGGTGAGCACGCCGGGAAGGGTCCAGCCGGGAAAGGGCACCGGGCGGTCGTAGGCGCCGGTGGCCAGCACCACACGTTCGGCGGCCAGCCGCTGCGTCCCCCCGCCGGGTGAGGCGCAGACGACCGCCGGGCCGTCCACGATGTCGAGCACGGAGGTGCCCGAACGCACCTCGACGCGGTCGGCGACCCGGGCGAACTCACCGAGCAGCCGGCCGCCGCGACGGTGGTCGCGGCCGAGCCGGCCCGCAGCGTCGATGCTGAACTCGCGGGGCGGTTGCCGGTAGATCTGCCCACCGAGCGCGGGAGCCTCATCGACCAGCAGGCATCGAAGGCCCGCCCGGGCCGCCTCGGTGGCCGCGGCGACGCCGGCCGGACCACCACCGACGACGACCAGCGGCCACACCGCCGGCGTACCGGCCGCGCCGGTCATCGCGCGCCGCCGCGGCCCACGACCGGCGACCCGCCACCGCGCTGCGGCGCACCGACCAGCATGCCGTCGCGCACCGGCGTCAGGCAGGTCCGCACCCCGGGCTCCCCGTCGACGACCATCACGCATTCGAAGCACAACCCGATGCCGCAGTACATTCCCCGCGACTCGCCCCGCCGCGGTGCCACCCGCAGGCCGCGCCGCCCAGCCGCCAGCAGCGCCGCGGCCACGCTCTCACCCTCGAACGCCGGCACCGCGGCCCCCTCCACCACAAGCACCACCGGTCGTCCCCGACTCATCGCCCCGGCCACTCGCCGGTCGCCCGCAACGGTCACGGTGCACCTCCCGATGCCTCTGCCGGCCCGAAGTCGGCGCCGGACACGCCTCGATGTTGATCACCTCGATGGCTGTAATCAGGGTGAAATATCCGGGTAACAACGGGATAGCACCGTACGGAGACCTCCGTTTGGGGACCACCTGCGCGACCGGCGCCCGCGGTGCGATCCGGCTGCGCGGCCGAAATCTCCGTACGGGGTCTCCATCTGGCGCTACCGGCCGGCGTCGGCCGCCCGCACGCTCAGCACCCGCAAGCCGGACGGCAGGCCATGGCGGCCGGGCACCGGATCGGCGCAGGAGGACACAGATGGTGGCACGCCCCGATCGCGGCGACATGGGTCGCCGCCCGGACAGCAGCGGGTGGCACTGGCTGCTCGCCGTTCCCGTCGCCGTGCCGCTGGCCGTGCCGCTGTACAACCGGTTGGAGCCGGCGCTGCTCGGGATGCCGTTCTTCTACTGGTGCCAACTGGCGTTCGTGGCCCTGGCCAGCGGCGTCACCGCGGCGGTGCACATGCTGACCAGGCGGGGGCGGTAGGCGTGCCCCGGCTCGCGGACCACCGCGTCGAGTTCGGCGTGTTCGTCGCGCTGTTCGCGCTGGCCGCCGTGCTCGGGTACGCGGCCGCGCGGTGGCGGCGGCCGGCGACCTTCGACGACATCGACGAGTGGGGTCTCGGGGGCCGCAGCTTCGGTCCGTGGGTGTCGTGGTTCCTGCTCAGCGGCGAGCTCTACACCGCGTACACCTTCGTGGCGCTCCCGGCGCTGATGTACAGCGTGGGAGCCGCGGGATTCTTCGCGGTGCCGTTCGCGGTGATCGCCTACCCGCTGGTCTTCGTCCCGCTGACCCGGATGTGGTCGGTGGCGCACGTGCACGGGCTGGTCACGCCGGCCGACTTCGTCCGCGCCCGGTTCGGCTCGCCCGGCCTGGCCCTGCTGGTGGCGCTGACCGGGATCGTCGCGACGATGCCCTACATCGCGTTACAGCTCGTCGGTTTCGAAGCGGTGCTCCAGACGGTCGGGATACCCGGCAGGTGGCCGTTGACGGTGGCCTTCGCCGTCCTGGCGGTGCTCACCTACCGCGCGGGCCTGCGGGCACCGGCCATGATCGCGTTCTTCAAGGACATCCTCTTCGCGTGCGTCACGCTCGCCGCGCTGGTCGTCATCATCACGACCTGGGACCTGTTCCGCGCCGTGGACACGAAGTTCGCGGCGACCCCGAGCCGGGCCGACGGCCTGCTGCTGAACCCGGCCAACCACCTCAACTACGTCACGCTGGCGCTCGGCTCGGCGCTCGCCCTCTTCCTCTACCCGCACGCGATCACCGGCGTCCTGGCGGCGAAGAACCGCGACACCGTCCGGCGCAGCATCGCCGCGCTGCCGATCTGGACCCTGATGCTCGGGCTCATGGCGCTGCTCGGCTTCGTCGCGATCGCCGAGAAGGTCACACCGATCGGCACCGGCCCGGCCGCCAGCCGGAACACGGTGGTGCCGGCGCTGTTCCAGACCCTCCTGCCGGACTGGTACGCGGGCATCGCCTACGCCGCCATCGGGGTCGGCGCGCTCGTGCCCGCGGCCGTCATGTCGATCGCCGCGGCGAACCTGTTCACCCGCAACATCTACCGGGAGTACCTGCGGCCGCACGCCTCGCCCGCCACCGAGGCCAAGGTCAGCAGGGTCGTGTCGCTGCTGGTCAAGCTCGGCGCCGTCGCGTTCATCGTCTTCCTGGACCCGCGGTTCTCCATCGATCTCCAACTGATCGGCGGGGTGATCATCCTGCAGACGCTGCCCGCCGTGGGGCTCGGCCTGTACACCAACTGGCTGCACAGGTACGCCCTGGTCGCGGGCCTGGTCGCCGGCCTGGCCACCGGCCTCGCCATGCTCTACCAGATCCCGCAGCCGGGTGCGGACGGCAGGACGGTCATCCGCGCGCACTTCGGCGGCTCGGCGTGGCCGCTGTCGCACATCGGCGTCCACAATGGACAAGCCGTCTACGTCGGCCTCGTCGCGGTCGCGGTCAACCTCGCCGTCGCGGTCGCCGCGACGCACGTGTTGCGCACCCTGGAGGTGCCGGACGGTGTGGACATCACCGGCCCCGGTGACTACCTGGCGGACGAAGGCGACCCGTCCGTTCGGCGGCTGGCCGAACTCGTCGACGGCGGGCCAACCGACTCGAGCCTCCTGCAGCGGACGATCCCGCGCCACGAGGCCGAGAAGGCCACCCCGCGCCACCGGGCGGCGCCCTGAGCTCCCGGGCTTACCTGGTTCTCCTGGGCCGGGTGCGCCGCGTGGACCCCCGCCCCGGCCCGGTGACCAGCAACCCGGGCTGGGGCGGTTTTCAGCCCCTCGTCAGAACGTCGGGATGTGCGGGTCATCGGCGGTAGACGAAGTCGGGCGGCTGCGCAGTGCCCTGCGTCACCAGGAGCGGGGCGTTCGCGCTGAAGGCCCCGATCGTCGCGAGCAGGACCCGGCCGCCGATGCGGGACCTCGGGAAGACGATCCCCACCTGCCGGATCGACGTCAGCATCGTGCCGGCGGGGTCGGGCTGGTGGGTCAGCTCGACCGTGCGAACCAGCCGCGGCAGCGGGCCCGGCCCGAGGTCGGCTCCGAAGTCGTGGAACACCATGACCCGCCGGCACAGCCGCCAGGTGCGTAACTCGAAGCCCGTCCGGTACGTCGAGAACGGGTCCGGCCGCGCCGGCCACGGTCCGTCTCCGCGATCGCCTCGTCGTGCTCGCCGTAGTCGAACGCCACGACGAGCCGTGCCGACGAGCCGTCGTCGGGCGTCGCGTTCGCGTACCGGACGTACTTCAGGTAGCGGCCGGCGGGCGGCGCCGTCGAGGCCTGGCGGTGCCCCTCGTAGACCGACGGCGGGACGCCCGCCGTGTCCTCGGCCTTGTACTCATACCTCGCCACGTTGCCGCGGTCGTCGGAGACCTCATCGAGCAGCCACTCCGCGACCCGCCGCGTCGCCGCCGGATCGGCCGGGTCGTGGATCCTCGATGCCGCGCTCCGGCCGAAGACCATCGTGACGTTGTTGCGGGAGACCGTCCGCCAGAACACGTCGCCGGTCGCCGGGTCGCGGCACTGCTCGACGCGCGTGTAGCCGGTCTCGGTGCGCGGCCGGAAGCGGCGGACCCGGCGCGCGACCCCGTCGATCGTCGCCGGCTCGTCGTAGGCCGCGAAGCCGCCGGAGCCGTCCGGTTGCAGCAGTGGGACGAGATCGTCGCCGCCCAGCACGAACACGTCGCTGTCGGTGTACGTCGGGACCCCGCGCGAGGTCTTGCGCGCGATGCCGGGGGCGCCGACGTGCCAGCCGAGGCCGAACGGGGAGTTCCCGGCCCCCGGGCCGGTAGACCAGGCGGGAGAAGTGCCTTCGGAAAGGGTTGGTCCGGTTCCCGGCTTGAGGTACCCGGCTTGGTCCGTCGATGTCCGGTTCCAGCTCGGTCCAGCAGTGGTGACGGTACGTCGACCAGATCGGGGTGGGCGGATCGGGGTGTGGAACCCGGCCATAGGCCTGGAACCGGCTACGGCACCGCAACCCGAGTTCCGCATCCCGGGCGAGGCGGTCGGACCGCTGGTTCTTACGCTCTTGGCCTTCGCCCTCGCCGCCGTATGCGGCATCTTTGCGAGTGCCCTGCGGTGGCACAACGTGGCCGCGCCGGATCAACTCAACGTGAT
>WNGA01005742.1_pt1 | contig 35760 bp, 32 predicted proteins | sample 5400061 | NCBI WGS metagenome assembly WNGA01 (sample SAMN13153366, study PRJNA577476) | soil metagenome | isolation source: 100 cm soil or saprolite under grassland replicate 2 | place: USA:California | collected 2016-06-15
CCGCTACCTCGAGCAAACGGTCCTCATCGTCCCGCGCCGGAGCGGTTCCGGCTACAGGCTGTACGGTCTGCGCGAGCTGAACCAGCTGCGCTCGCTCGCGGAGCTCCGGCGCCGCTTCCACGTCGAGCTGGCCGACGTCGCGTTCGTAGCGCGGCTGCGCCGGGAGCCCGACCTGCGAGCGGCGGTCGAGACGTGGTTCGCCGGCAACGACGATGCGCTCGAATGGGAACAGCGCAAGCACGAGCGGCTGCTCGCCGCCTGACAGAGAGGACACGATGGCTACAACGAAGCGATACGACGTGAAGGACCTCGCCCTGGCGGCGGAAGGCGTGCGCCGGATCGAATGGGCCGACCGGCAGATGCCGGTGCTCGCCGCGATCCGCCAGCGTTTCGGGACCGAGCAGCCGCTGAGCGGCTACCGGATCTCGGCGTGCCTGCACGTGACGACCGAGACGGCGAACCTGATGCGCACGTTGAAGGCGGGCGGAGCGGACGTGGTGCTCTGCGCGTCGAATCCGCTCTCGACGCAGGACGACGTCGCGGCTGCGCTCGTCGACGAGTTCGACGTCAGCGTCTTCGCGATCAAGGGTGAGGACAACGACACGTACTACGCGCACATCGAGGCCGCGGTTGATCACAAGCCGCACCTGACGATGGACGACGGCGCCGACGTGATCGGTGTTCTCCACTCTCATCGCCGCGAGCAGCTCGGCGACATCATCGCCGGCACCGAGGAGACGACGACCGGCGTCATTCGTCTCAAGGCACTCGAGGCCGACGGCGCGCTCGGCTTCCCGATCATCGCCGTCAACGAGGCGAACACGAAGCACCTGTTCGACAACCGCTACGGCACCGGCCAGTCGACGATCGACGGGATCATCCGCGCGACGAACGTCTTGCTCGCGGGGAAGCGGTTCGTCGTCGCCGGCTACGGCTGGGTGGGCCGGGGCGTCGCCTCGCGCGCACGCGGTATGGGCTCGCACGTGATCATCACCGAGGTCGACCCGTTGCGGGCGCTCGAAGCGGTGATGGACGGCTTCGAGGTGCTGTCGATGGCCAGGGCGGCGGAGATCGGCGACATCTTCTGCACGGCGACGGGCGACAAGCACGTGATCGCGCGCGAGCACATGGAGAAGATGAAGGACGGCTCGATCCTGGCGAACACCGGGCACTTCAACGTCGAGATCGACATCCCCGCGCTGAAGGCGATTGCCTCCGAGACGCGGCACGCCCGCGAATTCGTGGAGGAGTTCACGCTGGAAGACGGCCGGCGCCTCTACCTCGTGGCCGACGGGCGGCTCGTCAACCTTGCTGCCGCCGAGGGTCACCCGGCGCTCGTGATGGACATGTCGTTCGCGAATCAGGCGCTCGCCGCCGAGTACGCGGTGCAGAACGCGGGCAACCTCGAGCGCAAGGTCTACGGCGTGCCGGACGAGATCGACAAGGAGATCGCGCGGCTGAAGCTCGAGACGATGGGCGTGGACATCGACACGCTGACGGAGGAGCAGGCGAAGTACCTGGCGTCCTGGGACGAAGGCACCTGATCAGCCAAGTGACACTTTGTCACTTGGCATGAAGGCGCTCATTCTGGCGGGCGGATACGCGACGCGGCTCCGCCCGCTCACCGAAAACCGCGCGAAGCCTCTCCTGCCCGTCGCCGGCCGGCCGATCGTCGACTGGATCCTCGACAAGGTCGACGAAGTCGAGGACGTCGACGAGGTGCACGTCGTGACGAATGCGCGCTTTGCGCCCGCGTTCCGCGAGTGGGCTGAAGGCCGCGAGGTCTTGATTCACGATGACGGAACAACCTCGAACGAGGACCGACTCGGCGCCATAGGCGACATCGCCTTCGTCGCCGACCACCAAGGCTGGGAAGGTGAGGACCTGCTCGTGATCGCGGGCGACAATCTCTTCGACTTCATCCTCGCGGATTACGTCGACTTCTGGCGTGGCAAGGACGGCAGCGCGATCGCCGTCTACGAGCACCCGGTGCGCGAGCTGGTGCGCGAGTACAGCGTTGTCGAGCTCGACCGGGACGACCGCGTCGTCGGCTTCGAGGAGAAGCCCGAGACCCCGGAGACGAACCTGATCTCGATCGCGACCTACCTCTACCACCGGGCGCATCTCGCTCTTTTGCACGCGTACCTCGCCGAGAACAATCCCCCCGATCAGCCCGGCCACTTCATCGCGTGGCTCTACTCGCGCGCCCCGGTCTACGGCTATCGCTTCGGCGGCGAATGGCTCGACATCGGCGATCGCACGCAGCTGCTCGAGGCGGACAACCGCTACCGCCGCCGCGCGGGGCTGCCCGAGCGGGACGAGTACTCGCTCGATTAGGCCGTTCGCCTAATTCACAATCGTCACAGCGGCGTCACATGCGGCGACGTAACGTCGCCGCATGCTCGAGTTGCTGCTGCCGCAGCGCTGCCTCGGGTGCGGTTCCAGCGGCGCGACCGTCTGCGAGCGCTGCCTCGAAGCCCTGCCGTGGATCGAGCCGCCGCTCTGCGAGCGCTGCGGCAGCCCGACGGCGTGGCCTGTCCGCCGCTGCGCCGAATGCTCCGGCCGGCGCTTGGCGTTCGCGTCAGCCAGAGCGGCGGTTGCATACGACGAGCGTGTGCGCGCGATCGTCGCCGGCTGGAAGGAACACGGGCTGCGGCGGCTAGCTGCAACAGCGGCCGACCTGGTCGTCGCGGCCGTTCCGAGGCAACCGGTAGAGACGCTCGCGTTCGTGCCGCCCGACCGCGGACGGCTGCTCCAACGTGGCCACCATCCTGCTGAGCGACTCGCGCGCGAGCTCGGCGAGCGTTGGCAGCTCGCGGTGTCCGACGTCCTCGCGCGAAGTGGCCCGGCGCCGCGGCAGCGTGGATCGACGCTCGCCGAACGTCGCCGGAACGTCCGCGGCGTCTTCACCGCGAAGACAGCCCCGCGCTCCGTCTGTCTCGTCGACGACGTCTACACCTCGGGCGCAACGGCGGCCGCGGCGGCCGCCGCGCTCCGGAAAGTGGGAGCGCGCGACGTGAGAGTCGTCACGTTCGCCCGAGCGCTGCGCCTCCGCTAGGGTCCATGCTCCGGCCTCAGGATCTGCGAGGAGGGGCTCATGCGTCTGCAGGTGAAGGGCAAGAACCTCGAGATCAGCGACTCGATCCGCAGCTACGCGGAGCAGAAGCTGCGCAAGCTGGACAAGCAACTCGGCGATCTTGTCCAGGTGGAGCTCGAGCTGACGGTCGAGCGCAACCCGTCCATTCGCGAGAATCAGGTCGCCGAGGCGACGGTCTTCACCAAGGGGCATCCGCTGCGCGTGCGCGCGGCGACGACGGACATGCGTGCGTCCATCGACGGGCTGACCGACAAGCTCGCGCGTGAGGTCAAGGAATACCGTGACAAACGACGTCGAGAGCCCCGGCGCCGCGCCGAGCACAACGGGGCGTGATCTTCAGGCGCAAGCCGCTGCACGAAAGGCTCGCGCGCGAGGGCGGGCTGCTCGACTCGCCGGGCGAGGACACACGGGCGCCGTGGGACAAGGCGGGGATTCACGGCGTCCACCGGCCGCGCGAATGGGACGAGGTGACAACGGTCGACGCGGACCTGCAGGGTGAGCAGGCGAGATTCGTCGTCCTGCCGAACGACGACATCCTGATCGAGGACGGGCCCAGCGACGTCGAGCCGCTGGCAGACGCGCTGTTGCTCGAGCCGCCGTACCGCGCCGAGGCGGTGCGGCGCACCGGGGGCGTCTGGGCCGTGGCGGCGCGGCGGATCGAGGTCGTGGAGCTGCCCGACGTCGACGGCTCTGAGCTGGGGCTGAGCCGCCACGGCGACGAGCGGACGCTCGTCGTCGACGGCGAGCGCCGCTTCGGCTCGATCCCCGTGCTGGAGCGGGAAGGCAACTACGCGATCCGCGCCAGGCGCCTCGACGGGGATCTCTGGGAGACGGAAGCGTCGCTACTCTAGAACCGTGGCCGGCAAAGACGACTTCGAAAAGTTTCTTCGCTTCGGCGAAGGCCGGCGCGTCAAGCGCATCGCCGAACAGGCGGAATACGTCCTGTCCCTGCAGCCGGAGTTGGAGAAGCTGTCGGACGCCGAGCTGCAGGGGAAGACGGCGGAGTTCAAGCAGCGGCTCGAGAACGGCGAGGCGCTCGAGGAGCTCCTCTTCGAGGCCTACGCAGCGATCCGGGAGGCATTCAGGCGCGACCGGCAGGTCGACCTGTTCAAGGTGCAGGTGATGGGCGGCATCGTCCTCCACGAGGGCGACATCGCCGAGATGAAGACCGGTGAGGGCAAGACGTTCGTCGCGACGCAGCCGCTCTTCCTCAACTCGCTGCCGGGGACCGGCGTCCACCTCGTCACCGTCAACGACTACCTCGCGAAGCGCGATGCGGAGTGGACGCGCGCCATCTACGAGCGGCTCGGGGCGAGCGTCTCCTACATCGAGAATATGATGCCGTTCGCGCAGCGCAAAGAGGCCTACGCGGCCGACATCACGTACGGCACGAACTCCGAGTTCGGCTTCGACTACCTGCGCGACAACATGGCGGTCTCGCTCGAAGGCGTCGTGCAGCGCGGCCACTCGTACGCGATCGTCGACGAGGTCGACTCGATCCTGATCGACGAGGCGCGCACACCGCTGATCATCTCCGGCGAGCCGGAGACCGCTGCGAAGGTCTATTACGACTTCGCGCGCATCGCGAAGCAGCTCGTCGGGGTCCAGTCGAAGCCGAAGTCCAAACTGGCCGGTCCTTCCACGGAGGAGCCCGGCGACTACGAATACGACGAGAAGTTCAAGACGGTGTCGCCGCGCGAATCGGCGATCGAGGAGGTCGAGCACGCGCTCAGGATCGACAACCTCTACGACCCGCGGAACGTGCAGCTCGTCAACCACCTCAACCAGGCGCTGAAGGCGCAGTCGCTCTACCAGCGCGACGTCGATTATGTCGTGCAGGACGGCGAGGTGAAGATCGTCGACGAGTTCACCGGCCGGATCATGGAAGGCCGCCGCTGGAGCGAGGGACTGCATCAGGCGGTCGAGGCGAAGGAGGGCGTGCGGATCCAGGAGGAGAACGTCACCCTTGCCACGATCACGCTGCAGAACTACTTCCGTCTCTACGAGAAGCTGGCCGGCATGACCGGTACCGCGAAGACCGAAGAGAAGGAGTTCGTCGAGATCTACGACCTGCACGTCGTCGAGATCCCGACCAACGTGCAGGTCGCGCGGCAGGACAAGAACGACTTCATCTTCAAGACGAAGGATGCGAAGTGGGGCGCCGTGGTCGACGATCTCGTCGAGCGGCACGAGAAGGGCCAGCCGGTGCTCGTCGGCACGATCGCCGTCGAGACGTCGGAGTACCTCTCGCAGTTGCTTGATCGCCGCGGCATCCCGCACAACGTCCTCAATGCGAAGCAGCACGAGCGCGAGGCTGAGATCATCGTCGGCGCGGGACAGACCGGTGCCGTCACGATCGCGACGAACATGGCCGGCCGCGGCGTCGACATCAAGCTCGGCGAGGGCGTGCGCGAGGTCGGCGGTCTCTACGTGCTCGGCACCGAGCGGCACGAGGCGCGTCGCATCGACAACCAGCTTCGCGGCCGTTCCGGCCGCCAGGGCGACCCCGGCGAGTCGCGGTTCTATCTGTCAGGCGAGGACGACCTCGTGCGGCTGTTCGCGGGCGACCGGATCAAGAACATCATGAACCGCTTCAAGCTCCCGGACGACCAGCCGATGGAGGCGAAGATTCTCTCGAATCAGGTCGAGGGCGCGCAGAAGAAGGTCGAGGAGCAGAACTTCGTCATGCGCAAGAACGTCCTCAAGTACGACGACGTGATGAACACGCAGCGCGTGGTGATCTACGAACAGCGGCGGCGCGTGCTCGAGGGAGAAGACCTCTCGGAGGACGTGCAGGAGTGGATTCGCGAGGTCATCGAGCGGACGGTCGACGTCTTCCTCGCCGCCGAGTACTCGGAGGAATGGGATCTCGATGCGCTCGTGCAGGCGATGCAGAACCTGTACGGCTCCGACGTCACTGTCGAGGAGCTGCGCGAAGACGTAGGGCTGGAGCGCGACGCTCTCGTCGACGAGTTCGTCGACGACGCGCTGGACGAGTACAAGCTGCGCGAGGAGCGCTTCGGGCTCGACGACGAAGGCAAGCCGATCATGCGCGAGCTGGAGCGGTTCGTCATCCTGCAGATCGTCGACACGCGCTGGCGCGAGCACCTCGAGTCGATGGACTACATGCGCGAGGGCATCCACCTGCGCTCGTTCGCCCAGAAGGACCCACTGGTCGAATACCGGGGCGAGGGCCACGCCATGTTCGAGGAGCTCGGGAAGGAGATCCGCGAGGAGGTCGTCTTTACGCTCTTCCACGCGGAGATCGCGCCGGCCGAGGCTGCGGAGCTCGAGCAGGGGCAACTCGCGCAGAACGGCAATCTCTCGTACGACCATGAGACTGCTACGGGCGCGGACGCGATCGCGGCTGCGGGTGCGAGCTCGGTAGCCGGCGCCGCCGCTCTTGGAACCGGCGGCTCGACGTCGACGACGACGTCACGCACCGTGGTCGCGTCGCCGCAGGAGAAAGTCGGCCGCAACGATCCCTGCTGGTGCGGCAGCGGCAAGAAGTTCAAGAAGTGCCACGGAGCTTGACTCGCGCGCTGCGCGCGCTCGTCTAAGCGCGAAATCTGCGATTTCGCGCTTGCACCGGACGGACGGGCCTGCGGCGCGTCCGCCCGGTGTTCGGCGGCGGTCGAGGCGTGCTGCTTCGGCGGTAGTGCGCGACGGCGCGGCCAAGCCGCGCCTACTTCGAGCGGTAAATCGAAGATGAACCTTTTAGCCGGCAGCGCGGCTTGGCCGCGCTGCTCAGCAACCTCGGCCGAAGTCGAACGCCCTTCAATGACAGCCAAATGGGCATGCGGGCGAATCCCGCATGCCCGGTTTTCGTCGCTCGAAATGCGCAGCATTTCGAGCGAAGCCGGAGAGCGGCTAGCATCGTCCGCATGACCGAGGCGTCTGCGCCGCTCAACGAGCAACTGGAGGAGATCGGGGCTCGGCTCGACTGGGCCCGTGGTTACCTTTGACCCGGATGCCTTAGCGGCGCGCGTTGCAGAGCTCGAGCAGGAGCTGTCGAAACCCGGCTTCTGGGACGACCAGCAGCATGCCGCCTCGATCTCTTCGGAACATGCGCGGCTGGCGAAGCGCCTGGAGCGCTTCAACCGCCTGCGGCGCGAGTACGAGGACGCCCGCGACCTGCTGGCGATGGACGGCGACATGGCGGCCGAGATCGAGGCGTCGCTCCAGCCGTTGCGGCGCGAGCTCGAGCGGCTGCAGGAGGACGCGCTCTTCAACGGCGAGTACGACGCGGGCGATGCGGTGGTCACGATCCAGTCGGGCGGCGGCGGCACGGATTCGCAGGACTGGGCGGAGATGCTGCTGCGCATGTACCAGCGCTGGGCGGAGCGCCGCGGCTTCCAGACGGAGATGCTCGAGGCGAGCCCCGGGGAGGAGGCGGGCCTGAAGTCCGCGACGATGCTCGTCCGCGGCGAGAACGCGTACGGAATCCTGAAGACGGAACGCGGGCCGCATCGGCTCGTTCGCCTGTCGCCCTTCGACGCCGCGCACCGTCGGCACACGTCATTCGCGGGCGTGATCGTCTCGCCCCTCCTCGCCGACGAGAGCGCACTCGAGATCGACGACGCCGACCTGCGCATCGACACCTACCGCGCGCAGGGCGCCGGTGGGCAGCACGTGAACAAGACGGACTCGGCTGTGCGGATCACGCACCTGCCGACCGGCATCGTCGCGCAGTGTCAGAACGAGCGCTCACAGGCGGCGAACAAGCAGACGGCGATGCGCATCCTCAAGTCGCGGCTTGCCGAGCTGGCGGAGGAGGAACGCGAGGCCGAGTTGGCGAAGGAGCGAGGCGATGTCCAGAACATCGGCTTCGGGGGCGAGGCTGTGCGGCACTACGTTTTGCACCCCTATCAACAGGTCAAAGACGAACGGACGAGCCTAAAGATCGGCAATGCCCAGGGCGTCCTCGACGGCGACCTCGACCCTTTCATTCACGCCTACCTCCTGGCGAAGGCAGCCGGCAAGGTCGTCTAGCCGAACCGGTGCTGTAAACTGCAGCCTCAGCTCCCGACCGGCGCGGCCAGTTGCCGCTGCCTTCCTTTAGAGACCGGTGCAGGAACTAGACCTCAAGACAGAACCTTCCCTCGACGTGGCGACCGTGGAGGAGCCGCGCCCGACGTCGAGCGCCGGCTCGATGATCGTCTTCGAAGCCGTCACGAAGGTCTACGAGCCCGCCGTGATGGCCCTGTCGGACGTCACGTTCCTGATCGAGAAGGGTGAGTTCGTCTTCGTCGTCGGCGCGTCCGGGTCCGGGAAGTCGACGCTCGTGCGGCTGCTCTTGAAGGAGCTCGAGCCGACGGAGGGGAAGATCGTCGTCGGCGGCCGCGATCTCGGGCGGCTGAAGCGCTCGAAGATCCCGATGCTGCGGCGCAACGTCGGCTGCGTCTTCCAGGACTTCAAGCTGTTGCCGAACAGGACCGCCGCCGAGAACGTCGCGTACGCGCTGAAGGTGCAGGGCGAGAGCCGCAACTCGATCCGCCGCAAGGTTCCCGAGGTGATGACGCTCGTCGGCCTCCCGGACAAGATGAACTCGTATCCCGACCAGCTCTCCGGCGGCGAGCAGCAGCGGGTCTCGATCGCGCGGGCGGTCGTCAACCATCCGCCGTTGCTCGTTTGCGACGAGCCGACCGGCAACCTCGATCCCGATACGTCGGTCGGGATCATGCAGCTGCTCTACCGGATCAACCGAAGCGGCACGACGATCCTGATGGTGACGCACGACCGCGAGATGGTCGACAAGATGCGCCGCCGCGTCATCGCGCTCGAGGACGGTCGGCTGGCGCGCGACGAACGGCGCGGCGGGTACGAATCCCCATGAGCTTCAGGACCGTCGCCGCCGAAGCCTGGCGCTCGCTCGCCGCAAACGCCTCGACGACGATCGCGGCGACGATGACCGTCCTGATCGCGATGTTCATCCTCGGCTTGTCGATCGGCCTCGGCTCGTGGGCGCTGTCGTGGTCGAATCACGTCAAGCGGGAGCTCGTCGTCCACGTCTACTTCTGCACGCAGCTGTCTTGCGGGACGGATTCGTCGCGCGCGCAGGAGGAGAAGATCGGAAACATGATCGGCGGGTTGCCCGAGGTGAAGTCGGTCAAGTTCGTTCCGAAGGCCGAGGCTTTGCGGATCATGCGGAAGAAGAATCCCGAGCTGACGAAGCAGCTCCCGGGCAATCCCCTGCCGGACGCGTTCGAGATCACGCCCAAGCACGGGGAGGATGTGGAGTTGATCGCGAACAAGCTCCCGCAGGGGCAGGCCGGCCAGGCCGTGGGCGTCGAGAAAGTGACGTACGGTAAAAAGACCGCGAGGCGGATTCTGCACGTCGCCCGCGTGATCGAGATCATCTTCCTGCTCGCCGTGGTCGTGCTGCTCGTGGCGGCGACGCTGCTGATCGCGAACACGATCCGCCTCTCGATCTTCTCGCGGCGGCGCGAGATCGAGGTGATGAAGCTCGTCGGCGCGACGAACTGGTTCGTGCGCGGGCCGTTCATGCTCGAGGGCCTGATCTGCGGTCTCGCCGGCTCCGTGTTCGCCGTCATTCTCCTCGTGCTGGGGAAGGAGATCGCGCTTCCGGCGGTCCTCGGCCACATCAGCGAGTCGAGCGACGCGCATGCGCTGGCGTTCGCCTGGACGTCGCTGATCCTGCTCGGCTTCGGCGTGCTGCTCGGCGCCGCCGGCAGCGGCGTCACGATCAGGCGCTTCCTGCGCGTCTAACCGTCCGCAGCGGCCACTGTCTCGGCGGAACCCTGGTGCCTGGCACCGGACCATCCCGACGAGGCGTCGCCTCCTCCGGCATGGCCGCCGGTGAATCCCGCATCGTTGGGCACGAAATGCTGTGGACGAACTTGCACAGTTTTGTTTTGGTGCCTGGCACCACATGACGGGCCCGGGCGCGTCCGAAATGGTCGTGGTGGAGGTTGCGCGACGCGGCAAGCTCGTCGTCGGCGAGCCGTTCTTCACTGCCGCGACGCCGCTGCTCCTCGACCGCAAGGGACTCGCCGACGCGGGGCCGGGCGACCTCGTCGTCGCCCGGCGAACGCGCGGTCGCGCGCGCGTCGAGCGGGTGCTCGGACCGGCCGACCGGATCGAGAACGTGCTCGAGGCGCTCCTCGTCGAGACGGGTTCGCGCGTCGAGTTCGAGCCGTTTACGCCGCCGGCGGTCACGCTCGACGGGCGAGTCGACCTGCGCGAGCTGCCCACGTTGACCATCGATCCCGAGACGGCAAAGGACTTCGACGACGCGCTCTCGATCGACGACGAGCGCGCGTACGTCCACATCGCCGACGTCTCGTACTTCGTGCACGCCGGCTCGCCGCTCGATTACGGCGCCGCCCGCCGCGGCTTCTCGACTTACGTTCCCGGCCTCGTCGCGCCGATGCTGCCGCACGAGCTCGCCGACGATCTTTGCAGTCTCCGCCCGCACGTCGATCGCCTGTGTGTCACCGTCGAGCTGCCGCTGGACGAGAGTGAGCTGGCGTTCTATCGCTCAGTCATCCGCAGCGACGCGCGCCTGTCGTATGGCGAGGCGGCGCGGATCCTCGCCGGCGCCGACTCGTTCCCACTCGTTGACGTGCTTCGCCGGCTCGACGCGCGGGCGCGCGACCTGCGGCACCGACGGTTCGCGCGCGGCGCGCTGCGCATCCAGACGCCCGAGGTCGTGTTCGAGTTCGACGGCCGCGGGGGAGTCGCAAGCGCACATCGAGAGGGCGAGCCCGAAGCGCACGCGCTCGTCGAGGAGTTCATGATCCGGACGAACGAGGCGGTGGCCGAACTGCTCGCGTCACGCAACAGGACGGCGCTCTATCGCGTGCACGAGCGTCCCGATCCGCAGTCGGTGCTGCTCTTGCTCTCGAAGCTCGCCGAGCTCGACGTGCCGACTCCACCCGCACCGGATGAGCTCACGTCGTCGAGCGCCGCCGCCGTCGCGGCGGCCGCCGCAGAGCAGGTCGAGACGTACGTCGTACAGTCCGGCCGCGGCCGCGATGCCTTCCCGCCGCTCGTCCTCCGCGCGCTGAAGCAAGCGCGCTACGACCCGCGCAACCTTGGCCACGCCGGCCTCGCGAGCCGCGCGTACTGCCACTTCACGTCGCCGATCCGGCGCTATCCCGACCTCGTCTGCCACCGCGCGCTGCTCACGGAGCTGGGAGTCGCCGACGATCCGCCGCCGGACGACCCGACCGAGCTGGCCGAGCACGTGTCCGCACGTGAGCGCGAAGCGGCACAGGTCGAGTATCAGGCGGACGAGATCTGCCTCGCGTGGCTACTCGACTCCGTCCTCTTCGAGCGCGGCTGGGAGGAACCGTTTACCGGAGAAATCGTCGGCGTCATCGGCTCCGGCCTCTTCGTTCGCTTCGCCGACGTCTTCGAAGCGTTCCTGCCGGCGCGGCGCCTGCCGGGCGACTACTTCGAGGCCTCGCCGCTGGGCACCGCGCTCACCGGTCGCCGCGGCGGCGGCACCTTCCGGCTCGGCGATCCGATCGACGTGTCCGTCGAACGCATCGAACGGACGACCGGCAAGGTCGAAGTCAAGCCCGCGTGACATTTCGTGCCTCCGCACGGATAAACGAGTGTTCCCGTCGAAGGAGGCTCGAGATGCGAAAGGCTCTACTGCTTGCGGCGCTCGCGACACTGGCGATGCCCGCGCTGGCACAGGCGAAGGAGATCAAGACGCTCGCCGTCTGCGGACCGTCCGGCTGCGAGCAGGCGCAGTCGGGTGATCAGCGGCTCGCTGCTTTCCGGGGCGCGTTCGAAGGCGAAGGCCCGGGCGGCGGGCCTCCGGCGGTCCTCGCCGCCGTTCCTGCCGGCGAGTATTACCGGCTCGGAATCGAGATCAGAGGCGACGATGTACCGGCCGGCCATTTCTCGATCGAGTTGTGGTACGTCGCGCCGAACCTGATTCGCTTCACGGCCGACAACGGCGGCTCGGAGCCGTTCAAACGAGTCGGCCCGGCGTCGGCGTCGCTGCTACAGGAGCTCGCACGTGACGTGAAGCCGTTCCCGCGCCCGCAGGTGATCGATGCAACCGTCAACGACAAGCGGGTCGCGGATCCGCAGAAGCTGAACGCGCTCTTCACAGGGCTCCGGGGTGTGGAAGACCCCAGCGGAGACTTCGGCCGCAAGATGGCGACGCTGTTCCTCAAGCCGGATCACGACAACCCCTGGGTCGGCGCTTACTCGCTGCTCTACATGCCGGAGACGCAGGTGCTGATGCTCGACGAGCCGGTGAAGGTCGAGCGCGACGCGGCCACGCTCATCGCCAAGACGGGAGGGTTCGCGCCGCCGCCGTCCGCCGATGACGGCATCGGCTGGGGCCGGCCGGTAGGGATCGGCATCCTCGCCTTCTGGCTCGTCCTGGCGTCGGTGCTCTACGTCGCGCTCACCAGGCGCAGGCGTGAGGCGGCGAGCACCTGAGAGGTGCAGGGTGGCGAGGAGCGGGCTTTCCGGCGCTACCAGTGCGACTTCGATGCGCTGTTTCGCGAGCACTATCCGGAGATCGTCCGTTTCCTCGCCGCCCGCGTCGGCTCGCGCGAAGTCGCTGCGGATCTCGCTTCGGACGTCTTCGTGGAGGCGTTCAAGCGCGTGCGGTTCCTGCGTTGGCGCGGCAAGCCGGTGCTCGCGTGGCTGTACCGCGTCGCGTCGAACATGGCGGCTGATCACTTGAAGCGCGCGATGCGCGAGCAGCCGGTCGCGGAAGTGGACGAAGCCGCGGTCGACGTGTTCGAGACGCTGCCCGAGCGCGACGCCGTCGCGCGCGCTTTGCGCCGGATGCCGCCCGACTACCAGCTCGTGGTTCACCTGCGTCTCGTCGAGGGCTACCCATTCGAGGACGTCGCGACCGTGATGGGACGAACCGCCGGCGCCTGCCAGATGCTGATGCTGCGCGCCGGGCGGGCGCTGCGCGCAGCGCTCGAGCAGGAGGGAATCCGTGCCGGAGCTTAAAGAGGAGCTGAAGCTCGCCGGCGCGGCGCCGGACGAGGCCGTGCAGCTCGCTGCGCTGCTCGAGCGTGCCGCCGAGCCCGCCCGGATCGACGTCCCGCCGGCCGAGATCGAGCGCGCACTCGCGCGTGTTTCGCCGCGACGGCGACGCGCGTGGACACGGCCCGGGATCGCGGCCGCCGCCGCCGCCGCCGCCGCCATCGTCGTTGCGCTGCTCGTGCTTCCGTCGCGCCAGCAGTCGGTGCAGGCGCGTGCGGTCGCCGCGCTCGGTGATGAGAACACCGTGTTGCACGTCCGAGAGATCGTGACGTCGACGCTCGGCGGGGAGACACGCGACGTCTGGTTCGATCCCGCGCGGGGCCGCGCGCGGTGGACCGAGTTGGCTCCCGACGACACCGTGATCGCGGAGACGCTCGTCGAGCCCGGGCGCTTCGATCGGGCGATTGCGGGTGAGGTGCACATCACCGGACGCTCGTGCTCGTCGATCGCCGCCGGCTGCTCGGAGCTGCTCGACCCGGTCTCGCGCTACCGCGAGGTCCTGCGCGACACGCATGTGCGCGCGGTTCGCTCGAGCTTCGCGGGCCGCAGGACGTACCGCCTCGTGTTGCCGCTCCAGGCCGGCCTCCAGCAGGTCGCTTATGTCGATGCTGAGACGTTCCTCCCGCGCCGCCTGGAGTGGGTGGAACGCGGGAGCGTCGTCTCGACGATCGACATCACGGATGTTCGTTCCGTCCCGCGCGCGAACGCTCCACCGAGCGCCTTCGCACGGCCGGAAGGAGGTCGAGTCGTGGCGATCGCGCCCGCGGGCAAGCTCGACTCCGTGCGCCGCCTGACGCTTGCGCAGGCACGTGCGTTGCGTCCGTTCTGGCTCGGCGCGCGCGGGCTGAGGTCGTTCGTGCAGCGGCGTTACGCGAACGGCAGCCTCGTCGTGGCGCGCTACTCCGGTGACCTAGAGGTGTGGACGTACGATCGCGCCGTCCCGGTCGAGCTGCTCGCGCCGCGGCTGCAGGAGACGAAGACGCTCGACGTGGATGGCAAGCCGGCGACGTTCTTCGAGGCCGCGGGACGCGCCGTGGTGGTGCGAGACGGCTCTCCCTCCGTCGCCGTGGTCGAACGATTCGCCACGAAGGAGGAGATCTTCGGCGCGTTCGGTCGCGTCGAGCGGCTCCGCTAGCCTGGCCGCGTGGCCGTCAAGCTTGGCCGCGTGGCCGTCAAGCTGATCGCAGACAACCGCAAGGCGCGGCACGAGTACGAGCTGCTCGAGCGCTACGAGGCAGGGCTCGTGCTCACAGGCACGGAGGTGAAATCCCTTCGCGACGGGGGCGCGTCTTTGCAGCAGGCGTACGCCGATCTACGGAACGGAGAGGCCTGGCTGATCGGCGCACACATCGCGGAGTACGGCCAGGGGAACGTTCACAATCACGAGCCCGACCGCGATCGCAAGCTGCTGCTGCACCGGCGCGAGATCGAGTCGCTGACCGGGAAGGTGCGCGAGCGCGGCCTGACGCTCGTGCCGACGCGGCTCTACTTCAAGGACGGCAAAGTGAAGGTCGAGGTCGCGCTCGCACGCGGCAAAGAACGCCGCGACAAGCGTCGCGACATCGCGAAGCGCGACGCCGACCGACAGATCGAACGCGCGCTCAAGTCGCGCAGAAGCCGTTCTTCGGCGTGACGAGGTTCCACACGCGCCCCGGAACGGTGACGCGCGCGATCTTGATCGTGTAGCAGCCTCGACGCACCGTTCGCGCAAAGGTCGCGGTACCGCGCGCGTTCGTGCGCACCGATGCTGCGGCGACCCAGCGCTGATAGCGCCGGAGCGAGAAGCGAACCGTTGCGTGCGCAACGCGCCGGCGGCGGGCGTCGACCACTGTGAGCGTGACGTGTAGCCGATGAGCCTTCATGGAGTAGGCGACGCCGGACACGCGAACCGGCGCCGCGACGGTCACCGTCGCCATGCCCGTCAGGGATCCCGATCTTGCGGTGATCGTCGCCGTTCCCGGCCGACCTGCCTTGAACGTTGTTGCCGGTCCTGTTGACGGCGAAAGCGTTCCGCTCGTTGCAGCCCAGGTGATCAAGGCCGGAACGGAGTTGCCGTACGCGTCGACACCGCCCGCAGAGAACCTTTGCGTCTTGCCCGGTGCGAGCGTTGCGGACGCCGGTGACACGGCGATCGCGGAGAGAGGACCGGGGAGCACCGTCTCGACCTGCTCGGCCCCCGCGCGGCCCGGAGCGGATGCACCGAGCGTCACGCTCCCTGCCTTCGTGTCGCGGTAGTAAAAGCTCGCGTCGGTGGAGCCTGCAGGGATCTGCAGCGTCAGTGTGCTCGTCCACGGGCCCGTTGCGTTCGCGGCGAAGCCGCCCCGCGGCGAGCTCGATGCGAGCGTGACCGCGACGGGCTGTGTGTCGGCCCGCGTCACACCGGCGACCTGCAGGCGAACCGTCAGCGGTCCGGCCGCCGTGCCGGCGGCCAGCGTGACGGGGCCGTTCGCGAACACGACCGTCGGCGTCGACCACGTCGCGAAGTCCTTCCACCCCTCGTTGAACAACGCTCCGGCGACCGGGTTCGTACACGACGCCGCGCACGCCGCTGCGGGATCGTGAATCGCCGCCGCGAGACGGTCCGCGACCGCGCCGCTCTCGATGGCGAACTGCGTCGTCGTCACCGTGTCGGGCCTGTTCGGCGACCACGCGAAGCCGAAGTGCTTTCCCGCGGATCCGAGCGCGTACGTCTGCGCCGACACGTAGTCCTGCATCTGGTCGAACGGCACATCCGTCCAGCCGAACCCGGCACCGGCCGGATACCGCCAGGCCGCGTTCGCGACCGGGCTGTACGCCGACTGCAGGAACGAGCGCGCCGTCGCGACCTCATCCGGACCCGTTTGCACGAGTGAGAGCGGGTGTTGCAACCACGCGTTCAGCTCGTCGCGCCGCGTGTCGGGCGAAGCGCCTGGCACCGCGTAGTTGCGAATGTCGCCGTAGAGCTCCTGCGACCAGTCGCTCACGTACGCGGCCATGTCGTTCCAGAAGGCGTTTTCGCCGTACCACAGCTGGAGCGTTCCCTTGTACGTGGAGAGGCTCACCGCAGTCTGACCGACTCCGACCACGAAGACGGCGCCCTTGACGGGCGGGCCGTTTCCGCCCGCGTCGTAGAGGCCGCGAACAAGGTTGCGCAGGTTCGCGCGCGCGGCGCCGGTTCCGGTGCGGACGGCCGACGACGACTCGTTCACAGCCCACATGTCGCCGGCGGCGACGTCGAATCCCTGCGCGGCCATCCGGCTCCGAGCCTCGACACCGGCGGCGTACCAGCTGCCGCCGTTCGCGGCGACCCAGGAGGCCCAGCCGTTGTAGCTGATCTCGGCGACGGCGTGGAAGTTCGAGCCGAGCGCTCGGATGCGCCACGGCTGATCCGGCCGGAAGGTCGTCTTGTCCGCGGCGAGCGGCGGGATCGAGACGTAGTACTGCCCGCACGGCGCCTGGTTCGCGGCGAGCTTCGTCGCAAGGCGCAGCCAGTCGGTCGGCGCGTAGAACACGAGGCGCAGGCAATCGGCGCTGACCGCCGCGGTGTGACGGCGCTGCACGAGGCGTTGCCAGAGCTTCGCCGTCGCCTTCGGCTGCAGCGACGGGACCGGCTTTGCCGCAGCGGCGCCGGCGGGCGCGGCGAGCGCGAGTGCCGCTCCGGCGACGAGCGCAGCGATGTGAGACCCCCTCAACATCCGCAGCGTCAGCGTAGCTTTGATGCGTGAATCAAGCAGGTAATCGAATCGTAAAGATCGGCCGCGTTTCCCACGACGTCGATCGGGAACGGCAGGCGGTCACGGTGTTGTGGCCGGACCGCGAAGCCTCACACGGCCCGGCGCCGGGCGGTAACCCAGTGACGCGTTGATGTGCTGCATCGCCGCACTGCGCTCCTCGTTCGTTGCCGCCAGACGCTCGATGCCGTTCGCCTGAGCCCACGCGATCTCCGCGCGCTTCAACGACTTCGCGATGCCGTGGCCGCGCCATGTGCGCTTCACGGCCGTCATACCGTGCGTCGCGGCGCGGCCGTCCGGACGCGCATGGAGTTTCGCGTAGCCCACGACTTCTCCGTCCGCGACGGCAAGGAAGACTGCGAGACCGCGAAGGTGAGTCGCGAAGAACTGCTCGAACGGCGGCGGTGTCCAATCCTCGCTGCCCGGAACGTCGGGTAGCGCCTCGCTGCCGACGTCGTACGCACCGCGGGCGAGCTCGGGACGATCCGCGAGCGTGACGATCTCGATGCCTGGCGGCGGATCAACCGCCGGTGGGTCCAGCCCCAAGAGGGCCAGCTCGAGACCCGCCTCCCGCGCATGCTCATGGAACCCGCGTCGCAGTGCGAAGCCGAGACTCTCCTCGTCGTCGGACTCGATCGCCGTCTCGAGCTCCCGCACGTCGTGGTCGGCTGCCCACGCAGAGACCGCCTCGAAGAGCCCGGCGCCCACGCTGCGCCGCCGGCGGTGAGGCAGCACGGTTATGAATGTCATGCAGAGCTTCGGCCGCGACGTGGCGATGCCGGCCGCGGCGGATCCCGCCGTCGCTCCGTCGACGTCGGCAAGGAAGTCGACGGTTGCGATCGAGGCCTGCTCCCAGGCGCGCACGTCCTCGTGGGTCGCGGCACGCTGGGGCCAGACCTCGTTGTAGATCTCTAGCGAGCGCCGCTTGTCTTCTTCGGTGGTGCAGACGCGGACGGTGGGGTTCACGAGATCAAGGCTAGAATGTGCGAACACATACGGGGGCGACCAGGTCTCGACGTGGTCGGTTCTCCGGCAGAGCTGCAAGCGGAGGTCCCCGGTCGGCCTCCTAAAACAACCGGGACACAAAGCAAGTGCGAACGACAATCTCGCACTCGCCGCCTAACCTAGTTAGGTAGCGCGTCGCTCCGAGCTCGGCCCGTGGCTCGGGTAGCGGCGTCAACAACGGGCTGGCGCCGAAGGAGAGCCAATCGCCGGAGGCGTGAGACCAAAGGATGGCTGGCCCGGCGGTAGGGCGGCTGCACTCCGGCCGTCCGGGCGAGAGCAAAGGGCAGCCTAAGCTTGTAGACGTTCTGTCGGTGCGTCCGCGGACGCGGGTTCGATTCCCGCCGCCTCCACCGCGCTCACCTCGCGGTGGGGGCCCTCGCTGAAGTGCTGCTGGGCGTGTTCATGGAGGTACGGATACGCATCGACGGTGATCGTCTGTGCAAATTTTGCAACGAAGTTCGAGACCTCCTCCGCCGTGTAGGTGTGACTCGTCTCCCAGAGCGAGAAGCCGAAGATGTGTCCGTCGAGGACGTGGTACGCGTGGTAGGTCGTCTCGGCAGAAAACCCGGCATCGCGCAGCCGTCCGAGGAGCAAATCCATGTATCGCAGCCGTGCGGGGCGGATGCGTCCGGGCGCCATCAACAGCGTGCACGACCAGGGATGACGCCGAAGAGCTTCGTGGACGGAGATCGCACTTGTTCGGATTGCCGCGTCCCAGTCTCCGGCCGGCGAAGGCGGCTCGCTCTCGCCCAGGACGAGATCGAGGATGCCGTCGAGGACGTCGTCCTTGTTGGCGACGTGGTTGTACAGCGACATTGCCTCGAACCCGAGCGCTTGGCCGAGCTTGCGCATGGTGAGCGACTCGATCCCTCCCTCGTCGGTGAGCTCGAGGGCTGCCTGAAGGATCCGGTCCCGGCTGAGGGGGAGGCGAGGCTCGGTCTTCGTGGCCATTGACAAAGCTTACGTCGTACGTCTATCTTACGCCGTAAGCTTACAGTGTACGAAGGAGAGGCGACATGGCGGCGACAGCGACGAAGCGGGCGACAACGATGACGGCGATAGTCCGCGACAAGTACGGCCCCGACGTCCTGGAACTCCAAGAGATCGAGCAGCCCGAGCTCGCGGATGACGGCGTCCTGGTGCGAGTGCACGCCTCTTCGGTGAACCGAGTGGACTGGTACGACGTGACGGGCACGCCGTGGGTCGCACGCCCGATGATGGGCCTGCGCAGGCCGAAGTCCCGTCTGGTCGGCGTGGATTTCGCCGGAACGGTGGAAGCGGTCGGCAAGGACGTCACGGACGTTCAACCCGGTGACGACATCTTCGGCGGTGGGAACGGATCGTTCGCCGAGTACGTGTGCGCGCGGCCGGGGGTCGCGCTGAAGCCGGCGAACCTGACGTTCGAGGAGGCGGCGGCCGTGCCTGTGGCGGCGCTCACCGCGCTGCAAGGTCTGCGCGACCACGGGCAGCTTCAGCCGGGACAGAAGGTCCTCGTCAACGGCGCCTCCGGAGGCGTCGGCACCTTCGCGGTGCAGATCGCAAAGGCGCTCGGAGTGGAGGTAACCGCCGTCTGCAGCACGAGGAATGTCGAGCAGGCGCGATCGCTCGGCGCCGATCACGTCATCGATTACACCCGGGAGGACTTCACTCGGAGCGGGCGGCGCTTCGACGCGATCCTGGATGTCGCGGGGAGCAAGTCATGGTCGCAGTGCAGGCGCGTGCTGAACCCGAACGCGACGCTCGTCATCGTCGGAGGACCGAAGGGTTCACTGCTGGGGCCTCTCGGTCACATCGCCAAGGTGCGGTTGGCGGCGTTGCGCGGCAGTCAGAAGGCCGTCTTCTTCATCGCGAACTTCAATGGGCCGGACATGGGTGTCCTGCGAGAGCTGCTCGAGTCGGGACAAGTGAAGCCGGTCGTGGAGAAGCGTTACGAGCTGGGCGAAGTCGCCGACGCTCTTCGATACATGGGCGAAGGACACGCGCAAGGGAAGCTCGTCATCAACGTCTGAGGAATCTCGCGCGTTGTCACACTTCGCCGCGTGACGCGGCTTACGTTGAGACCGGAGCACGCAACCTGTAGGCGGATCGCGACTCGTCGAAGCCTTTCAACTCGAGGTCCTCCGGCTCGACTGCCAGTCCACGCTCGTCCAACCAGGCCGCGACTCGCCGGAAGGCTTCGTCGCTGAGGAGGATCTCGCCGCCCGCGGCGGCTGTCTGCAGACGCGCGGCGAGGTTCGTCGCCTCCCCGAGAACGCTCACGTTGGCGTCGCCGACGGACCGCGTGACAACGGCCGGGCCGACCGCGATGCCGATGCCGACCGGAAGATCCATCAGCGCCGCCTTGTCTCTAAGCGCGAGAGCCGCCTCGAGCGCCAGAACCGCATGATCGACGCGCGCGCCGGCCGCGTTGAACGTCGCCATCACCGCGTCGCCGGCGAACTTGTCGACGATGCCGTACCGCCGGCCCACCTCGGTGGCCGCCCAGCGGTGCAGCGTCGTGATGCGGTCCGTGAGCTCTTGCGGCGCGCTCGTGGACGTGAGCGGCGTGTATCCGCGAACGTCCGCGAACATCGAAGTCACGAGTCGTTCGCCGGCCGGAAGAACATCGGGCTCGGCGATGTCGTCGACCGGCTGGTCGGCGAACAAGGGAACCTCGAGACCTAGACGCGCCGCTCTGCCCTGAGCGTCGTCTCGAATCCGTATTGCGCCCACGTGGTGAGCGTCGTGAATGCACGAGGCGAAGAGCGAGGTCGCAGCGTCGCGATCTCCCGCCAACGCAGCTGCCTCCGCGGCGAGAGCGGCGGCGCGCCACGCCCAGATCTGCAGCCCGGCGTCCTCGAATTCGCGCATGGCACGCTCGAGGTGGGACCGGGCGTCGGCCGCCTTTCCGGAGGCGAGGAGAATTCTCCCTTCCGCGATTGCGATTCCCGCGGCACCCAAATCGCCGCGCCCTCGCTTCGACCGGCTGAGGACGTCTTCGGCTTCGTCCAGAAAACCGCCGGCAACGAGCGCCTCGACCGCGACTGCTGTGGTCTCCCGGAAGATCAACGGCTCGTCATGCGCCGCCGCCCTTCGCCCCAGCTCGACCGCCTCGTCGACCCGACCGAGCGCGAGCGCGATCCCCACCCGCGCCGAAGTGTCGTAGACGATGTCCTGCAGCTCGTTGCCCGGCGACATGCCCGGGAGCTCGGCCGCGGCCTCCGAAGCCCGTCCGAGCTCGAGCAGCGCTTCCGCGGCCGCGAGATGAGACCGCCACGCGAACTTGCTGGCGCCCAGGCTCTCGTGACGCTCGGTCGCCGTGCGTGCATGCTCGAGCGCTTTTCGTGGCTCGCCGAGAGCAAGGAACGCCATGCTCGTCGCGATCGCTCCGCCGCCCCACATCCATGGCTCGACCGGCATCCGCTCGCTCTTCTTCAGCGGCCCGTCCAACCCGCCCGCAAGCGAGTGCACGCGATCCCAGGTCTCGTTGAAGAGGACGTTCGAGGCGATGATCGCGTAGCCCTTGGCGAGAGCTTCGCGAAACGACCGGTCGAGCAAGGTGAACTCGTCGGACGTCCCGTAGTGACCCAGCGCGACATGGCTCAGCGCCCACACGCGCTCGTAATCGGCGTCGGCCTGCTCTGCAATCGTTGCGGCGCGCTCGGCCGCGACGCGGCAGCGCTCGTAGTCGAGCTGGAACGCGTAGATCCCGGCGATCCTCAGGTACGCGAGTGCCAACTCCGGTGACGGGCCGTCCTTCTCCAGCGTTTCACGTGCGCGCTCGTACTCGCGGAAAGCTGCGTCGGGCTGGTCGAGCTCCCAACGGGAGCGGCCGAGATGCACGCGCGCCCGCGCCGCATCGAGCGTGAGCCCGAGGTCGTCGAGCTGCCGGACGCCCTCCGCGAGGAGCTGCTCGGCCGCGGCAGGCTCGCCGTTCAACCAGCGGAGATGACCCATTCGAGCTAGCAGCTGCGCTCGCTCGCGCGGATCGGATACATGGGGGAGGACTCGCTCGAGCAACTCCGCCGCTTCCCTGAACGCGACCGCGCGCTCGGCTTCGTCGGCCGCGCGAAGGCACGCGTCGACGGCCTGCTCGGCGCGGCCGGCTCCCAGCAGATGGCTCGCCACCGCCGACGCGCGTCCGCCCGTCGCGAGGAGCGCGTCAGCCGCTCGCGAGTGGATCCGCTGTCGCTTCGGAAGGACGGTGTCGCTCGCGATCGCCTCCTGGGTGAGCGCGTGGCGCCAGTTGTAGCGATCGCCCGCATCCGCGCCTTCTTCCAGTAGTTGCTGCGTGACGGCCGACTCGAGAGCCGCGAGAACGACCTTCTCGTCGGCCTCGGCGACCTCGACGAGTAGTCCGTAGCCGAACGACCGGCCGAGCACGGCGGCCGCTCGCAGCACCTCGATCTGCTCCGCGTCGAGCCGGCTCACGCGCAGGAGCACCGCGTCGCGAACCGTCTCCGGCAGCCGCAACGCGTTGACCGAGCCGCGTTTCGAACCGGTCTCGGCTCTCGAGATCTCGCCCCGGTCGAGTGCCTCTTTCAACATCTCTTCGAGCACGAACGGATTGCCCTCCGCGCGCGAGTCGACGAGCGCCGCCAGCTCGGCGTTCAACTCGTCGGCGTTGAGGATCGCCGCGATCATCTCTGCGACGTCATGCTGCGTCATTGCCGAGACCGTGACCGTTTCCGCGAGCCCGGCTCTCCGCCATGTTTGAACCGCGCGCGTCAGGGGGTGACGACGCTCGAGCTCGTCGCTTCTGTACGTGGCGAGAATCATCACGCGGCTCTTGACGAGCCGGCGCGCCACGTAGTCCATGAGCTCGCGCGTCGAGCTGTCGGCCCAGTGGACGTCGTCGAGGACGAGCAGCAAGCCGCGATCGCTGGCCCAGAGCTCGAGTACCGTCACGACCGACTCGAAGAGGCGCAGCTTCGCCTGCGAAGGGTCGCCCACCGGTGCTGCCGGAGGACCTTCCGCGAGCTGCGGAAACAGCTGGGCCAACTCGGCGGCGGCCGGACCGAGACCGGTGCGCACGACGGCGGGGTCCTGCTCGCCGAGATGGTTCCCCACGGCCTCGAGGAACGGCAGGTAGGGAAGCGTCAGCTCCGCCTCCGAGCAGCTGCCCCACAGGACGTCGCAGCCCAGCTTGCGCGCGCGCTTGGTCAGTTCCGTGGCGAGGCGGGTCTTTCCGATCCCCGCCTCCCCTGCAAGCAGGACGAAACGCCCGTCGCCCCGGTTCGCCGACAGAAGGGCGTCCTCGAGTTGGGACAGCTCTTCTTGCCGTCCGACGAGCACCGGGGAGAGAACCCGCTGGAGCATCCGACGATTCTTCCAGGCAGACATTCGGCGGCGAGCAGCTTGCGCGGGTCGATTCCCGCCGCCTCCCGCACGCGCGGGAATACTGTGATCGATGCGCGGGCGGAAGGTTATCCCGGTCTGTGTCGCGTTCATCGCGGGTACAGCGGCGGGCGGGACGGGCTCCACGACCGCGCTCAGCGTCCGGGAGTATCCCGTCCCGGCGGGAAGCCGACCCCACGACGTAGCTCCCGCGCGCGACGGAGGTGTCTGGTACACGGCACAGGGATCGGGCGAGCTCGGCTGGCTCGACGCGAAGACGGGCAAGACAAGGCACATCGCTCTCGGAGACGGCTCGGCGCCGCACGGTGTCATCGTCGGCCCCGACGGAGCCCCGTGGATCACCGACGGTGGGCTCAACGCGATCGTCCGCGTGGACCCGAAGACGCGGCGCGTCCGTCGCTTCCCGTTGCCCGCTTCGTCCGGCTACGCCAACCCGAATACGGCTGTCTTCGACCGGCGTGGCGTCTTGTGGTTCACCGGACAGAGCGGGATCTACGGGCGGCTCGACCCGCGTGTCGGGAAGGTGCGGGTCTTCCCGGCGCCGAGAGGAGCGGGCCCGTACGGCATCACGACGACGCCGTCGGGTGCCGTCTACTACGCGTCGCTCGCGGGCGGTTACCTCGGCCACATAGACCCCGCGCGTTCTACCGTCCGCATACTGCAGCCGCCGACGCGCGACCAGGGCGCGCGGCGCGCGTGGTCAGACTCGAAGGGGCGGATCTGGGTGAGCGAGTGGAACGCCGGCAACGTCGCGGTGTATGTGCCTGCGACCGGGCGCTGGCGCGAATGGCGCCTCCCGGGAGCGACGCCAATGCCGTACGCCGTCTACGTCGACGAGACCGATGCCGTCTGGCTGAGCGACTTCAGCGCGAACGCCCTCGTCCGCTTCGACCCCAAGACTGAGAAGTTCACTCGCATCCGGCTCCCGAGCTCGCCCGCGAACGTCAGGCAACTCCTCGGTCGCCGGGGCGAGGTGTGGGGCGCTGAGTCGGGCGTCGACAAGCTCGTCGTTGTTCGGACGCGCTGACCACATCGCAGGGCTGCACGCGAGTCACATGCTGGGGTTCAGATATGAGCAAGCACGAGGTCAAGCGGCCTGGGCACTTGAGCGAGATCAAGTGCCTCGACGAGCAAACGCGCGTACCGGATCTTGCGGCTGCCGCCGCTGCCCATGAAGCGCCGAAGCTGCTCCTCACTGGTCCGTCCTTGCCACGCAGGCTGTTTCTGAAGGGTGCGGAACGATCCAAGGTCTCCCTGAGCGTCGACGACCTGTTCCACGGCAGCGGCACCGAGAGCGCGGATCAACTCGTCCTCCAGGTCTGCGACGCACACGTAGAAACCGAGTCGTTCCATATCGGCGCGAGTGAGGTGGGAGCCGAGGCCGGCCCGCTCGAGACCGCGTCGGAAGTCGCCCTCCTCTCCGGCGTCACAGAGACCCGCCAGCTTGACGTCAAGCCCCTGAGGGCCGAACAGATTCAGGAAGCGTCCGATGGATTGCGCGCCCCCGATCGGCACGACGGAAACACCCTCGGCGTCAAGATTCCGACCACGGCGCTGAGCGAGCGCTTCGAGCGCGCACCGGTCGCTGATCCCTTCGACGAGCAAGGCCGCACGTAAGTCGACGCCGGCGGCCGTCTCGTCCACATCTCATATCTTCACAGCTCACGCGCAGCGCGCCCGTGGCCATTCGCGCACCATCTGATGGCGTACGCGCCCGAAAGGTTCGATCGCTCCGCGGCTGAATGCGCTACCTTTTCGGCACTTCACCAGGTCGCCCGGGGTGGAACTGCGGTCCGCGGCGCGGCCGTCACGACGGGGAGAGGAGCCACATGGGCAAGGCATTCCTTCTGGGTCTGCTCGTTTTCGCTGCGCTGGCGTTCGCGGGATCCGCGACGTCGCAGGTGCCGCAGACGGCGATCCAGACCGGCAGTGACATCGTCCTCAACGACGATCCCGAAAAGCTCGTGGACGTCGGCGCTGAGGCGGCGACCGAGCGGCCGTTCAGGGCACTCGGCCCGCAGGCGTCCATCGCCGTGAGCACGCCGCCGCTCGGCACCGAGAAGTTCTGGTATTCGCGCAGCGGCAACTCGTTGCTTCGCGACCGCCTGTTCAGGCTGCGTTCGATCACCGCGCACTCGGAGGTTTGGGTTTCCAAGGTGCTCGACTTCAAGGCGGGTGACTGCCGCAACGACGGCGATCGCAACGTGATCACAGACGCCCAGGTCAATTACCTGGCCGATCAGTTCGAGAACAGCATCTACCCGAAGGAAGCAGCGGAGTTCAGTGTCCCGCCGAACCGCGACGGCACGCATGCCATCCGCGGCGAGCCGGGGACGCCATTCGCGTTTACCGGCGGCGACAATTACTACGCGGGCGACGGCGAAAAGATCGTGATCCTCGTCGACAATGTTCGCGACGACAACTACAACGACCTGAACAACAGCCAGGGGCTGTCGTACATCGCAGGCTTCTTCTCGTCGGGGATCAACACGAACCTCGACCGGAACGTGATGACGGTCGACTCGTACGACTGGACGCATCGGACCGGCGCGAACCCGCCGAACCAGCCGGTCGTGGGCGACAACTGCAACAGCAAGCCCGCGCGGCCGTTCCTCTACGAGGGCGTCTTCGCGCACGAGTACCAGCATCTGCTCGAGTCGTACGAGAGCCCGGGCGAGAACACGTGGGTGAACGAGGGCCTCTCGGACTTCGCAATCGCGCTCACGGGGTACGTCGACCCGGCGACGCCGATCACGCAGACCGGGTTCGACTCGCACATCCAGTGCTTCCTCGGCTGGCTGGGCGTTGCAAGCCCGGCGAATCCGAACCCGCGCCCGACGAGCGGGCCTGAGAACTCGCTGACCAACTGGGGCGACCAGGGCGACGGCGAGATCCTCTGCGACTACGGCGCGGCGTTCACGTTCATGCTGTGGCTGTCGGATCACTACGGCTCCGGCTTCATGTCCGCGCTGCACCGTGAGGATCTGAACGGGTTCGCGGGCTTGCAGGCCGTGCTCGACACGTATCTGACGGGCAAGTCGGCGGAGGACGTCGTCCACGCCTGGGCGGCCACGGTCGCGGCCGACAAGGCGCTCGACACCGGCGTGGGCCTCCGCGGCGACTCGTCGGCCGCGGACTTCCAGGCCGGATCGCTGAATTCCGCCGTCCGGTGGGACACGCCGGAGGCGTATTCGACTCCGGGTGCGCCGCCGAACGGCTCCGACTACGTCCAGCTCCGGAACGCGAACGGACAGCCGCTCGCGGCTTCGCAGATCCGCTCGCTGAAGTTCAAGGGCACGACGCAGTTTGCGCCGTTGCCGACACAGTGGACAATCGACGCGAACCCGCCGCTGCAGGCGGGCAACCCCGCGTACTTCGGCGGCCGCGCCGACAACCTGGACAGCGCGATGGCGCACCAGGTGACGGTGCCGGCGGGCAGCCCCACGCTCTCGGCCGACCTCCTCTGGAGCACCGAGGTCGCGTTCGACTGTCTGTACGTTCAGGTCTCGACGGACAACGGCAAGACCTGGAAGTCGCTCGGGAACGCCGACACGGTGAACCAGCTGTCTCCTTCGGCGAGCGCGAAGCTCGTTTCGAACCTGCCGGGCTTCAACGGCGAGTCCGGGACGTGGAAGCACGAGACGTTCGATCTGACGCCGTACGCGGGTCAGACGATCTGGGTCTCGTTCCGGTACATCACCGACACGAACACCCGCGGTGTGACGTTTGACGGCGTCTGGGTCGACAACGTCACCGTCGGCGGGGCAGCGGTCGGCGACGGCACGCTCAGCGGCTGGAAGTCGCTGACGGAGCTCAACCCGATCGTCGTGAACGGCTACACCGTTCAGCTGCTCGGGATCGACACCAACCGCAGGACGCCGGTTACGTTGGGCACCGTCCCGCTCAACTCGACGTTCGAGGCTTCGCTCGACAACGGCAAGATCCGCCGCATCATCGGCTCGCAGGCCGAGCTCGTCGGCGCGATCGTCACGTACGACGAGCCGACGGAGCAGATCACGGACTACGCCCGATACCAGCTCTGGGCGAACGGAACGCTTCAGCCCGGCGGCTGAGCGTCCCTTTCGGGCCGGCGCGAGGAGCTTTCCTCGCGCCGGCCCGATCGCGTCGCCGGTGGGCACCCATTCCGCGGATGCACTGAGCAGCCGTTTGGATTCGGCCCGCGCCGGGCACTTCTGGGATCGCAAGCCTTGCCGCGGGCGCAAGCGCGACCGTCTCGTCGGACGTGTGGACGGCAACAGCGGGTGCGCACACGGTCGAGGTGGTGGTCGACCCGGGCAACGCGATCGCCGAGATTGACGAAGCGAACAATTCATCTTCGAGCAGCTTCGCCGCGCAGACGAAGGCCGATCTGAACCTGCGCGCGCTGAGCCTGTCGGCGGTGAGGGCGAAGGGCGGCGACCTGCTGACCTTCACCGTGCAGGTCGCGAACCTCGGTCAGGCCGGCGCGGCGGACGTCGCCGTGCGCTTCGTCGTGGACGGCGCACAGGTCGGGGCGCAGCGAACGATTGCGCAGCTCGCAGGTGGCGCGAGCGCGGCGGTCGCGTCGGACGCCTGGAACGCGAGTCACCGAGACGGGCAGCACACGGTGCAGGTTCTCGTCGACCCGGCGAACGCCGTCCCCGAGTCGAACGAGGCAAACAACGCCGCCGCTGGGACGTTCCGCGTCAAGGGCGGACGCTGAGCAGCTAGGACAAACGGGCAGAAGGGGCGCGCGCGACCGGGTGCGCCCCTCCCAAACCGAATCCGTGCGAGCGTTGGCGACGTACTCTTGAGGTAGTCGAACAAAGGGGAGTTCTCATGCTTGGTATGGCGTCGTTTCTTGCTGCGCTGGCCGCCGTTGGCGCCGCGCTCGTCGGAGGCTCACTTGCCGCCGACACCGCCAAGCCGTTTCCGGAAGTGATCCAGCTCCCGACGGGGTTCCGGCCGGAGGGCATCGAGATCGGGAGAGGCACGACTTTCTACGTCGGATCGGTCGCCAGCGGCGCGATCTACAGCGGCGACCTGCGTACCGGCACGCGCGATGTTCTCGTTCCCGGCGGGAACGGCAGGCCCGCAACGGGGATCGAACTGAACCGGCACAACCGACTCTTCGTCGCCGGCGCAGGGACGGGCAACGCGTACGTCTACGCCGCGGGAACGGGCGCGCTGCTCCGCACGTACAACTTCGGCGCCTCGCCGACGTTCATCAACGACGTCGTCGTCACGCACGGCGCGGCGTATTTCACCGATTCGCAACAGGCCGACCTCTACCGAGTTCCGATCGGACCCGGTGGCGTGCTCGGCGCCGCAGAGACGATCCATCTCGGCGGCGAATACGCGCACGTGGGTGGTGGGGCGTTCAACCTGAACGGCATCGACGCGACGCGGAACGGCAAGACGCTCGTCGCGGTTCAGTCCACCGGCGGAAAGCTCTACCGAATCGATGCTGCAACAGGTTTTGCGAAGCTGATCTCCCTCGAGGCGGGCGAGAGCGTTCCGAACGGCGACGGGATACTGCTCACCGGCAGGACGCTCTACGTCGTCCAGAACCAGTTGAACCAGGTCGCGGTGATCGCGCTCGGGGCAGGTCTGACGTCCGGGAAGGTCCTCACGCGGCTGACCGACTCCGACTTCAAGGTTCCCACGACGATCGACGATCTCGGCCGACGCCTGTATGCGGTGAACGCGCGCTTCGGCACGCCGGACCCGGACACCCTCGAGTTCCAGGTCGTGCAGCTGAGGAAGCCCAGAGGCAGCTAGGACTTGGCCTACGGACGCGGAATGATCACGCGCCGCGCGTTCGACCACAAATCCTTGCACGGCTTGAGCGGCGTGCAGTCGAGTCCGAGCACGCGGCCGGAGACCTTCACGTAATAGCGGCCCGGCCGGAGCTTGTGCTGCGTGCGGTAGCGCTGACCGCCGCTGACCTGCGTCACGTTCGTGATCGTTTCCTGCACCCGCACGTTGGCGGGGAAGAATGAGCCGTCCGCCTGCGTCCCAGTATTGACCGCGACGGCGATGCGGTTCGGTGTGACGTCCTCCGCCTCGCCGAGCGTGAACACCACGACGATGTGGCCACGACTCGCGGCGGCGGAACGGAGGTAGGGCGTCGATGCCGCGGCGGAGATCCCCGTCAGGAGCGCCGCCGCGAGCGCGACAACCGCAAGTGCCGAACGGTGCCTCACCGCAGTGCGGAACTTTAGCGCGCGTGCGGGTGAGCCGCGCCGGTGACGCGGGTGATGGCCGCGCCACCGGCAAGCGCTCATGCGGAGAGAAGCCGGTCGAAGAACGACCGGTAGCGGGTCAGCGCGACACGTACGTCTTCCGTCGACACGTCGCCGTCGCCGTCGAGCCATCTCAGCGGGCCGTCCGTTCGTTTCGCGTCGTCTCCGCCGGGATGCTCCCGTCATCGCGGCCGCGCGTCACCGGCTGGTCGGCGTCGGTCTCCACGAGCTCCTCGAAGAGCGCTCTGTAGTGACGCATGGCCTGCCGGAGGTCCTCCGTTGATCCGTGGCTGTCCGAGTTCGCCTCGGCGAGGCGATGGCCCTGGCGGTAGTTCTCGACGACCTGTGGATGGTCGACCGAGATGTCGGCCGCACGGGTCTCGAAGTCGTCCACCGGATACCCGCGCTCGGCCATCACCGACTGGATCAACTCGTCCGCCGACGTGACGGCGGCGGACGGGCTGTCCACGAACTGCGCCTGAACCGTCTGCCACTGGTTCGTGTAGCGCTCCCTCGCCGCGCTCGACAGCGGCCGGATCTCGAGCTGCTCGCGCCGCTCCTTGCGCGCGGCGAGCTCGGCCTCCGCGGCTCGCTTGTTGTCGGCCGCTCCGATCGTCCGTTCGTATTCAGGGCCGAAGTGACCCCGGAGTTGCTTGCTCCGACGCCGCCTCGCGATCGCCCACGCCACCAGCGCGATCACTGCCACGGCAGCGGCCGCAATCAGAATCCATGCCCATGTTGGCACTAGCTACCTCCTCAGATGTGCACAGCAACGCCCAACGGGCGCGTTCGTTCCTTTACGTCCTAACGCGCCGCAGCCGTCGCGAGGTTCGCGCCGCGCGGTTTCAGGGGAGGCGCGGCGCCCAGAGCGCCGCGAGCACGCCGGCGGCGACGAGCATGAGCGCCGCGAGTGCGACCGCCTCGTTCGTCGCCTCCTTGTGGCCCGGCACGCGCCCGAGCTTCGACCCGAGCTCCTTGTACGCGGACTGCAGCGCGTCGGCGGAGCGGGCGGCGAAGAACTTTCCGCCCGTCTGCTTCGCGATCGCGCTCAGCGTCGCCGGATCGGGAGGTACCGGAATGCGCCGCGAGGGCGTGCCGCCTCCCAGGCTGCCGGCGAACGGCACGAGCACGCCGGACGGGGTCCCCAGAGCAACGGTGTACACGGGTATGCCCGCCGCCCTTGCGCGCTGCGCGCCCTGGAGCGGCGGCAGCGCGCCGCGCGTCTGCTTGCCGTCGGAGAGGAAGAGGATCGTGACGAGCTTGCTCGGTTTCGAGACGGTGTACGCGATCGTCTGCGCGGCCGGGCCTCCGCGAACCGCACGCTGGCCGACCTCGACCGCGGCGGCGAGCGCGTCGCCGATCGCGGTTCCACCGTAGCCCTGGAGGAAGCTGAGCTCGTCGAGCGATGCGCGCACGAGATCGCGATCGCGCGTCGGCGGTGCCGCGATCTCAGGCTCGCTCGAGAACGCGATCAGCCCGACGCGCACGCGTTTGGGGACGCGCTCGAGGAACGTCCGCACCGCGGCCTGGGCGGCGCCGAGCCGCGTCGGCTTGACGTCCTGCGCGTGCATCGAGCCGGAGACGTCCACGACGAGGATGACCGTCGCCTGATCCGACGCCACGAGCGTGCGGCGTTGTGGTCGTGCGAGCGCCACAGATAGCAGAGCGAGCGCGAGCAGGAACAGAACGGGTGGAACGTAACGGCGCAGCGATCGCCCGCCCGCCACCGATGCGAGCACGTCGAGGTTCGTGAAGGTAACGGCATAGCGCATCCGCCGGCGCTCCGCGAGCAGGTATGCGCCGACGGCGAGCGGAACCACGAGCAGCGTCAGCAGAAGCAGCGGGTGGGCGAAGCTCATCTGCCACCTGCGCAAACCGCCGCGATCTGCACGACGCCTCGCCCACCGCCGCCGCGAACGCCCGCGGTGACGTGGCCACGCGCGACCGCGACGTTCGCCGTCAGGCTGGAGACCTGGGCGGGCGACGGCGGCTGCGCGGTCCGGATCCCGCGCGCGCTGTACGCCGCCACGAGGCGCTCGTCGTTCCTGCAGCCGACGGCGTAGAAGCGAGGCGCCGCGACCCGGATTGTGCGGACGCGGCGCACCGTCGGCCGGCCCGGCGGGAAGACGGCCGAGAAGGCCACCGGCGTCCGGCGGCCGCCGCCGCTCCCGGGAATGCATCCTGCGTGCGGACGGAACGTCGGAGCGGCTGCGCCCTGCCCGACGTAGGTGGCGACGAAGACGATCGTGCGCGAGGTCGTCCTGCCGGGGCCGACGGGACTACCGGCGGCTCCGAGGAACCACACGTCGATCGCGCGGTCGCTGAGCTCGGCGTCGACGCCGCCGACCACGAAGCCGCGAGGGCACGTGAGCTGATACTGGACGCTCGGCCGCAGCGCCCGGCCCCCGGCCGGCACGACGACCCAGGGGCCGGCAACCGGCACGCAGGCCATGAACCCTCGGCATTCGCTGGTGGCCGAAGCCGGCTCGACCTGGGCCGCGAGCGTCGCGGCGACGAGCACGACGAGCAGGAGCACGCGTCTCATGGAATCCTCCTGAACCAGAGCGCCGACAGCGCACCGCCTGTGAGTAGCAGCAGCGCCGAGCCGCCGGCGAAGAAATCGGTGATCTCGCGCGACTGCTTCTTGTGGCCGAGCCGCGAGCGGAGCTGGTCGTAGACGTTCCTGAGGTGCTCGTCGTTCGAGGCTGCGAAGAACGCGCCGCCGGTAGTACGCGCGATCAGCTGCAGCGTCCGCGCGCTCGGCGGCACGCGGAGCGTCTCCGTGTAGCCGCCCGGAAGCGTGTGCCGAACGACGCCCGCAGGCGTCCCCAGCAAGATCGTGTACACCGGGACATGCAGGGCGCGTGCGCGCTTCGCCGCCGCAAGCGGCGCCCGGAAGCCACCGTCGCGCGCGCCGTCGGAGATGAGCAGCACGGACGTGGGAGGGACGACTCCGTCGACGCGCTGCCGCCTGCCGAGAGTCGCCGCCAAAGCCACGGCGTCCCCGATCGCAGTGCCCTCGCCGGTGTGCAGCGACTCGATCGCGGTCCGGACGAGCTCGCGATCTTCCGTCGGCGCAACAGCCACTTGGGCATGCGTTGCGAACGAGACGACGCCGATCCGGAACTTCTCCGGCACGTTGTCGACGAATTCCTCGGCCGCGGACTGCGCGGCGCGGAGCCGCGTCGGCGGGACATCGGTTGCACCCATCGAGCGCGACACGTCGATGACGAGCAGCACCGTCGCCGCCTCGCGCCGCACGGTCAACGTTGCATGCGGCCGCGCGACGCCGACGACCATCGCCGCGAGCCCGGCGAACAGGATCGCGATCGGAAGATGGCGCCGGATGCCCGGCTCGCGGTCGACGAGATTCGGGATCAGCGCGGGCGACGACCAGACTGCCGCCGCTCGGCGTCGCTGCCGTTCGCGCAGTACGTATGCGGCGACGAGCGCAGGCAGGAGGAGAAGCCCGAGCAGCCAGAGGGGCGCGCCGAAGCTCACTTGGCCCTCCGCAGGAAGAACGCGAACGGACGCAGCCAGTCGCCCGACGTCGTCAGCACGACGTGACGCACGCCGAGCGACGCCAGCGTCCGCGCAAGAGCGCGCCGCTCCTCGGCCGCGGCATCCGCGAAGCGGCGGCGAAGCTTCGCGCTGCGAGTGTCGACGCGTAACTGCCGACCCGTCTCGGGATCGACCAGCCAGAGCTCGCCCGCGCTCGGCAGCTCCTGCTCGCGCGGGTCGCGAATCTCGACGGCGACGACGTCGTGACGGCCGGCGAGCTGCAGCAGGGGCCGCCGCCAGTCAGAGGGGCCGCGGAAGTCCGACACGAGCACGACGAAAGAGCGCTGGCGCGCGAGTGCGTCCGTCCGCCTGATCGCTTCGCCGAGCGACGTTGCGCCGACGCGCCGGTCGGGCTCCTCGTTCTCTTCGCGCAATGCGGCGAGCAGCCCGATCAAGCCGAGCCGCCCCTGCCGCACCGGAGCCGACCGCGGCCGAGCATCGCCGAAAGTGACGACGCCGAGCCGGTTGCCGCGCCGCGTTGCCACGTGGCCGACGGCGATCGCGACACCTTCCGCGACGTCGGCCTTGCGACGGTCCGCCGTGCCGAATTGCATCGACGGCGACGTGTCGAGGACGAGCCACGTGACGAGAACGCGCTCTGCGTGCTGCACGCGCACGTGCGGCTGGCCGGTGCGCGCGGTGACGTTCCAGTCGATCTGCCGCACGTCGTCGTCTGCCGTGTACGGCCGGATCTGGGCGAGCTCGCTTCCGTCGCCGAGCAGCCGAGAGCGGTAATCCCCCGCGAGCAGTCCCTCCATCTGCCGGGCGACCGTGATGTCGAGCGCGCGCAGCAGCCGCTCTGCGATCGGCCCCGGGCCGGGACGCGCCGGTGTCGGCTCTGCTCGGCCGAGGCTCACGCGGCGTTCGTCCGCGCCAGGTCGACTTGCGGAACGGCGACCGCCTGCAGCACGCGATCGAGGATCGCGTCTGCGCTCACCTCCTCGGCGAGCGCCTGGTACGAGAGCACGAGCCGGTGGCGCAGCGCGTCCTTCGCCAGCGCGCGCAGGTCGTCGACGACGACGTAGTCGCGCCCGTGGATGAGTGCGAGCGCGCGCGCCGACTGCACGAGACTGATCGGACCGCGCGGGCTCGCGCCGAAGGAGATGTGGTCCCGCAACTCCGGCAGGTTGTGCGCCGCGGGGTTACGCGTTGCGTCCGCGAGCGTGACCGCGTAGCTCACGAGACCCGGGTCGACGTAGACGTCGAAGACAGCACGCTGCAGCTTGCGCAGGTCGTCGAGCGTGAGCGTCTCGCGCAGCGTGGGCGGCGCCTCGAGCTGGCGCTGCACGATTGTCAACTCCTCGTCGTGCGACGGGTAGCCGATCAGGATCTTGAGCATGAAGCGGTCGATTTGCGCCTCCGGCAGGGGATACGTTCCCTCCGACTCGATCGGGTTCTGTGTCGCCATGACGAGGAACGGCTCCGGCACCGGGTACGTCGTGTGCCCGATCGTGACCTGCCGCTCCTGCATCACCTCGAGCAGCGCCGACTGGACCTTCGCCGGGGCGCGGTTGATCTCGTCCGCGAGCAGGAAGTTGCAGAAGACCGGGCCGAGCTCGGTGTCGAACTCACCTTCGCCGGGCCGGTAGATGCGGGTGCCGACGAGATCGGAGGGCACGAGGTCCGGCGTGAACTGCACGCGCGAGAACGTCCCACCGAGGACGCCCGCGGTGGTCTTGATCGTCAGCGTCTTCGCGAGACCGGGGACGCCCTCGATCAGCAGATGCCCCTGCGCGAGCAGGCAGACGAGAACGCGCTCGAGCATCGCGTCCTGGCCGGCGATGACGCGGCGGATCTCGAACAGCGCCTGTTCGAGGCGCTCCCTGGCATCGGCGGGGGCGGGCGAGACGGTCACGGGGCGTCCTCCTTGGTCGCGGTAAGAAGAAGGAAAGCAGCTGTCCCTAAGTTTCCGATGAGAGACTACGGGCGATGGGCCCCGCTGCGCGAGCCCGGATCCTGGAGCGGCTCCGCGCCTTCTGTCTCGCGCTGCCGGAGACGAGCGAGCGCCTCAGCCACGGGGCGCCCACCTTCTTCGTACGAGAGAAGAAGGCCTTCCTGATGGTGCTCACGAACCACCACGGCGACGGGCGATTCGCGATCTGGTGCGCCGCGCCGGACGGGATGCAGCAGACGCTCGTCGAGGCGGAGCCGGACCGCTTCTTCGTTCCTCCGTACGTCGGCCATCGAGGCTGGCTCGGGCTGCGGCTCGACCGGTCACTTGACTGGCAGGAGCTTGCCGCCGTCGTCGAAGACGCGTACGCAGAGGTTGCTCCGGCGAAGCTCGTCGAGGCGGCCCGTTTGTCGTAGGCGTGGAGGTTCGAGCATGGAAACGTCGAAAACGGCGGATCGTGGGCAATCGGGCGCAACTGGACGAAGCCCGCCTGTACAGGGCCGAGCGCTGCGCGCGCATTCGACTCGAGCACCTTCAGGCCGTCACCGACGTCGCGCTCTCGCACCTCGAGCTCGGCGACCTGCTCCGCGAGCTCCTCCGCGGCATCCGGGAGATCCTTCAGGCGGACACGTGCGCGATTCTGCTGCGGGATGAAGACATCGGCGACCTCGTCTCGACCGCAGCCGTGGGGCTCGAGGATGCGGCGGAGCGTGACGCGCGTATTCCCGTCGGCCGAGGCTTCGCCGGGCGGGTAGCCGCGACCGCAGCGCCGGTCGTCCTCGAAGACGTTCGTGCCGAGGACGTGCTGGACCCCGTCCTGCGGGAGAAGGGCGTCAAGTCTCTGCTCGGGGCGCCGCTGCTCGCGCGCGGCGAAGTGATCGGCGTCCTCCACGTCGGCACGCTCCGGCCGCGGAAGTTCACGAACGACGACGTCGAGCTGTTGCA
>WNGA01001506.1_pt1 | contig 35756 bp, 36 predicted proteins | sample 5400061 | NCBI WGS metagenome assembly WNGA01 (sample SAMN13153366, study PRJNA577476) | soil metagenome | isolation source: 100 cm soil or saprolite under grassland replicate 2 | place: USA:California | collected 2016-06-15
CCCCGGGCCTCCGATCGCGCGCCTCCGGCGCGCGGGACGATGGCTTCGCCACCCTCGAGGAGGCCCAGGACGCTGCCTTCTCAAGGCGGAAACCGGGGTTCGAATCCCTGTGGGGTCAACGAGTGGTGGTGGATGTGGCGTACCGGTGCCGGGATGCCGTCGCTTTGACAGGCTCCCGGGCGCCCAGTACTTTTCCCGCGGCGACTGCTTCGGCCCCATCGTCTAGAGGCCTAGGACACGGCCCTTTCAAGGCTGTAACCGGGGTTCGAATCCCCGTGGGGTCACTTCTTTCGTCACGGCACCCCGCTCGGACGCGGGGAGACGTGCCCGGGCGCGCTCGGACGGGGAGGGCCTCGTCCCGCTGCGTAGGGCCGGTCGCTGCGGGCGGACCCGGTCGTCACACGGACCCGGGCTGCACGGAATGTGACAACCGCGCGCGCCGTCCCGGTGCGCCAGGCGCAGCGACGTCCCCGCGCGCGGTTGGCACATGCGGACGTGCCCAGGCATCTGCGCTTCTGGGTCCTCACGACAGTCCGGCGCCGGGCGCGACTCTAGGCCCGGAGCGAGGGACGAGGACCCTCCCCGGACCAGCGCCCGGGGGGTGACGTCCGCGAATCTCGCCCTTCGACTTCGCGCCGCCTGCGGCGCCGCTACGCTCAGGGCGAACGGGTGCGCACGGCCACGGCCACGGCCACGGCCACGGCCACGGCCACAGCCACAGCCACGTCCACGACCACGTCCAAGCGACCAAGACCACCGACCACGACCACGTCCGTCGCGTGCGCCCTCTAGCTGGCGAGCAGGGCGGCGAGCGATCCCAGGGCGAGCGAGCGAGGCGCGCACGAACTCTCGCATGAGCCGCGCGGCGCCCGACCGGGCGCCCTAAGTTTTGCGGGTGCGCTGAGGGGGCGGGGGCCGGCGCGGCCGGTGGAGCGCCGTCCCCTCGCCCGGAGACAACGTCCCCTCGCCCGGAGACAACCGATGGCCGAATTCGCGTGGAAGAAGGTGTGCTGCCCGGTGGACTTCTCGAAGGAGTCGCGTGCGGCGATGCGCGTCGCGGTGGATCTCTGCCGTCGCCTCGGCGCGGAGCTGACGCTGCTCCACGTGGACGAGCCCGCGCGCCCGGCGGACGACCAGGAAGCCCAAGCGTGGCGCGAGGACGCGGCCCGCGCCGGCGTCGCGGCGACGGTAGCTGAGACGACGGGCGACCCGAAGACCGCGATCGCCGAATGGACCGACCGCAACGGCGTCGACGCGATCGTGATGGGGACGCACGGCTGGACCGGCCGGGCGCGCGCGCTCGTCGGGTCGGTCGCGGAGAACACGCTCCGGCGCGCCCGCTGCCCCGTGATGGTCGTCCACGCCGAGTGGGCGCCGGCCTAGCGCATCGAACTAGGGCGTGCGCCACGGCTCGCTCGCGCGGAGCGCGGCGACGATGGCGCGGGTCGAGGGCGAGCGGTTCAGCGTGTAGAAGTGGATGCCGGGGGCGCCGCGGCGCAGGAGGTCCGCGCACTGGAGCGTCGCGTAGGCGACCCCGAGCTCCCGCGCGCCGTCGGCATCCTCGCGGCGGACCTCCATCGCGGCGCGGAGCAGCCGAGGGATCGACGCGCCGCAGAGCGCGGTGAACCGCTCGACTTGCTCGACGTTCGTGAACGGCATGATGCCCGGGATGATCGGCGCAGTGATTCCGGCCGCCCGCGCCCGGTCCACGAACCCGAAGTAACGCGCGTTGTCGAAGAAGAGCTGCGTCACGAGGAAGTCCGTGCCCGCCTCGACCTTCCGCTGGAGGTGCGCGAGATCGAGGGCGAGGTCGCGCGTCTCTATGTGGCCCTCCGGGTAGGCGGCCGCGCCGACGCAGAACTTCCAGCGGGCCGGCTGCGCGCGGATGAACGCCACGAGCTCGCTCGCGTACCGGAAGCCGTCCGGGTGCGGCGTGAAGGTCGCCTCGCCGCGGGGCGGATCGCCGCGCAGCGCGAGCACGTTCTGCACGCCCGCTTCCGCGACCTCGTCGAGCACCGCCGCGATCTCGTCGCGCGAGGAGCCGACGCAGGTGACGTGCGCCATCGCCTCGACCTCGCTCTCGCTCTTGAGCCGCTTCACGAGGTCGACCGTCTTATGGCGCGTCGAGCCCCCCGCGCCGTACGTGACCGACACGTACGCCGGCCCGAGCGGCCGCAGCGCCTCCACCGTCTCGAACAGCGCACGCTCCCCGTCCGCCGTCTTCGGCGGGAAGAACTCGAACGAGAAGAGGGGCTCGCCCCGCTCGCGGGCGTGTCTCAGGAGGTCGGTGATCTTCACGCGCGGGGCAGATTAGCCGCCGCGCACGCGCCGCGCCAGCGTCGGACGGCCGGTCAGCGAGCGGTCCAGTTCACCTCGAACGTCGCCGCCGGGGCCGGAGTGCCCGGGACGAGCCGCACGTCTACGCCCCGCACGTTCGCGAGCTCGAGCCCGCGCTGGATGATGCCGCGATACCAGCCGGGGACGTCGCCGACGTCGTTCATCCAGATCTCGCTCCGCGTCGGGCCGACCACCCGCGCGCGCGACTCCGTGAAGTTGTTCCCGAGGCGGATGAACGTCGCGGTGTACTCGAGGATCATCTGCGGCTCGATCTGCCGGGCGAGCGCGACCATCATCTTGCCGGGATAGGACTGGATGAACGCGTCGATGTGGTCCTTGCCGACGCGGTACAGCGCGTCCTCCGGCGACGCCGCCGGATAGGCCGCCTCCGCCGCGATCGCGACGCAGCGGTGGAACACGTCCGCGGGGTAGACCGACAGGAGCGGCTCGTCGACTGCCATCCCTGCGTCGCGCAACCGCGCCTTCGCGACCGCGTCGAGCTTGCCCTGCATCGCACGCAGGAAGAACGCCTCGACCGCCACCTGGTAGATGTACCGGTCCGCCATGGGCCTCCCAGCGTCGACGCGCAGTCGAGTACACCGTGCGGCCGGCACGGGCGCAAGCTTCTGGAGGTCGCACCCGTGGCGCCTACCACCCTACATCGTTGACAGCGAGGCGTTCGGCCGCCATTCACTACCCACCCGGATGACGAAGGTGCCGCGCTACATCACCCGCGAGGGGTTCCGCAGGCTGGCCGAGGAGCACTGGCGCATCTGGACCGTCGAGCGTCCGCGGATCGTCGCGGAGGTCGAGGCGGCGGCCGCGCTGGGGGACCGGAGCGAGAACGCCGAGTACATCTACGGCAAGCGGAAGCTCCGCGAGCTCGACCGGCGCCTGCGCTTCCTCTCGGAGCGGATGGACGCGCTCACCGTGGTCGAGCCGAAGCCGCACCCCGGCGGCCGCGCCTTCTTCGGCGCGTGGGTCACGGTGGAGCACGAGGACGGAGGCGAGCGGACCTTCCGCCTCGTCGGCCCGGACGAGTTCGACCTCGCCCAGGGGCTGCTCAGCGTCGAGGCGCCGCTCGGGCGCGCGCTGCTCGGCAAGCGCGAGGGCGACACGGTCGTGGTGCAGCGGCCCGCGGGGGCGATCGACGTTACGGTCGTCGACATCCGCTGGACGCCGCCGGAGGAGTGATGGCGGGACCGGTCGATCGCGCGGGGCAGCGGGACCTCGTCGAGCGGAGCGTGCGGGCGCGGCCCGGGAGCGTGCTGTACGACCAGGCCACCTCCACGCTGCTCGACGTCTTCTCGGGGAAGGCGCTCCCGCTCGACCTCGCGCGCGTCGCGGCGGTCGAGGAGCGGACCGACACCACGACGCGGCGCCCGTACCTCGCGCTCCGGCTCGAGTCGGGCGTCGAGGTCGCGCTCACCGATGCGGGGATCGCGTTCGCGCCGGTGACCGCCGGCACGGGACCCGTCGAGGGGCTCCCACCGGCCGTCTGCTTCCGGGATCTCGCCGCCGCGGAGGGGCGGCTCGAGCACTTCCTCGTGGACCACCCCGGCGAGCAGCCGGAGCCCGGCCACGTCGCCTTGTTCCTGCTCTGCCTCGCGATCGTGGACGGCGCGCGCGCCGCGGGGTTCGACGTCTCGCCCGAGGAGCGCAGGCTCGAGCGGCTCCTCGGAGAGCTCGAGGCGCGGCGCAGGGGCTGATCGGTCGCGGCGCCCGCCGCGGGCCCTAGCTTTCGAGGGGTGAGACAAGGGATCGCGGGCCCGGAGGCGAGGGAGCGGACGCACCGGCTGCGGCAACAGGCGGCGCGCCTCGCCGACGCGGGGCGGCTCGCGATGTGCGGCCTGCTCCGGCCGCTCGCGGATCTCGGTCGCTTCTCCGGCGCGCCGCGCCGGCCGCGACTCGTCATCGTGCAGGTGGACGGGGTGTCGCGCCGCCGCCTCGAGTCCGCGATGGCCGACGGCTGGATGCCCGCGCTCGCCTCACGCCTCGCCTCCGGCCGCCACGTCCTCGCCACCGCCCGCAGCGGCGCGCCCGCGTCGACGCCCGCCTTCCAGGCCGGGCTCTTCTACGGCGTCTCGCCGAGCGTCCCGGGGTTCGTCTGGTTCGACCGGACGACGCGGCGCGAGGTCCGCATGGATCGTTCCGACGACGCCGCCCGCGTCGAGCGACGGCTCGCCCGCGCCGCGCCGGGCCTCCTGCGCGGGGGGACGTCGTACTTCTCCATCTTCTCCGGCGGGGCCGCCCTCCCCCACTTCTGCCTGTCCGGGCTCACGGGCGTCCTCGACCTCGACTGGTACGTCGAGCACCTCGGCGCGTGGGACGCCGTGGCGTCCGCCCTCGCCCACTCCGTCACCGCCTCGCGCGGCGCCCTGCGGCTCGCGCGCGAGGTGTGCACGGGGCTCGTGGACGGCCTGCGGTGGTCGGTCGCGCTCGGCCGGTTGAAGCACGAGCCACGCTTCCTCGCCCACCGCGTGCTCATCGGCGCGCTGCTGCGCGAGCTCGCGGTGCAGGGGATCCTCGTCGACCTGTCGCGCGGGATCCCGGTCGTGTTCGTCGACTTCCTCGGCTACGACGAGGCCGCCCACCGGCGCGGCCCGGACTCCGAGACGGCCACCCGGAACCTCGGAGCGATCGACGAGGCGCTCGCGGTCCTCTTCGCGGCGGTCGACTCCGTGCCGGAGCTCGGCTACGAGGTCCACGTCCTCTCCGACCACGGCCACGTGCGCACCTTGCCGTTCGAGTCGCTCGCGGGCGCGCCGCTCCCGGAGTTCGTGCTGCGGGCTGAGCGCGGCGAGCCCTTGCCGCAGGGTCCGCCCGCGCGCGGCGCGACGACCCTGCGCTCCCGCGGGAAGGCGGACGCGGCCCGCGTGGACGGCGTCGCGGTCGCGGAGGCGGGCGACCTCGCCCACGTGTACTTCCTCGACGAGCGCGGCCCGCTGCCGCTCGACGCGCTCCGCGCGCGACACGGGCGGGTCCTCGCGGCGCTCTCCGCGAACCGCGCGGTCGGCCTCCTCGCCGCGCGCGGCGGCCGGCGCGGCTTCGCGCTCGTTCGCGGAGAGGCCCTCGACCTCGGCGACCCCGACGCTGTCGCGCGGCTCCCGCACCCCGACCCCGAGATCCTCGCCACCTACCTCGCGGACCTCGTCGCCCTGCCGGACTCCGGCGACCTCGTCGTCCAGGGCTGGCGCGGCGAGGGGCGCGACATCGTCGCGTACGCCTGGGAGTTCGGATCGCACGGTGGGGTCGCGCCCGAGGAGCTCGAGTGCTTCGTCGCCCACCCCGTCCATCGCGAGTACCCGTGCGCGGGCGCGCTCCGGCCGTCGGGCCTCCATGCCTGGTTCGAGGCGATCCGCGCCGGAGGGGACGCGCCGGAGGTGGCGCGCGGGGGCGCCCGCGCACGCGGCGCGCCCGCGCCGTGAGGGGAGCGCTGCATGCGGGTCGTCTCCTGGAACGTCCACGCGATGACGGGCGCCGATCGGCGGTCCGACCCGGAGCGCATCGCGCGCGTCGTCGAGGAGCTCCGGCCCGACGTCGTCGGCCTCCAGGAGGTCGGCGCCCCGGCGCTGCCGGCAGGGGTTCGCGATCCGGCGGCGCTCCTGGGCGCGCTCACCGGGATGCAGAGCGCCTTCGGCCGGACGATGCACCACCGGCCGGGGCTCCCCGGGTTCTCGTACGGGAACGCGGTCCTCTCCCGCCATCCTATCCAGGCGGTCCGCAACTACGACCTCTCGGTGCCCGGCCGCGAGCCGCGCGGCTGCGTCCGGGCGGACGTCGAGCTCGGGGCCGCGGTCGTCCACTTCTTCGCCGCCCACCTCGGCCTGCACTGGCGCGAGCGCCGGCGGCAGGCGGCGCAGCTCCTCTCCGCGGACATCCTGCGAGACGCCGCGCTCGCCCACCCGCTCGTCCTCGTCGGCGACTTCAACTCGCTCTCCAACCGCTCGGCCGTCCCCCGCTGGCTCCGGCGACAGCTCGTCGACGCGGCGCAAGCGGCGCGCAACGAGGCGCCGACGTTCCCCGCGCTGTTCCCGCTCCTGCGCCTCGATCACTGCTACGTGGACGGCGCGTTCCGCGTCCTCTCCGTGGAGATCCACCGCTCCCCGCTCGCGCGCCGCGCCTCGGACCACCTGCCGCTCGTCGTCGAGCTCGAGCTGCGCGCGGAGGCCCGCCGCCCTCCCGCAGCCCGACCGATCGAGGCGGCAGGCGTCTCCACGTCCGTGGGGACGCCGCGTCGCCCCGTCGGGTGATCGTGACGGCCCGCGCGGATGCGCACCGTGTAAGAGGGCCCGGGGACGGGCGGGGGGACTCTCGACATGGCGATGAACTGGAAGAACATGCAGAAGGCGCTCGACCGCGACGTCGTGCTCGAACGGCTCGGGCTCGAGCGGCGGACGCCCACCGGCGACTTCTTCACCGGCCTCGGGCTCTTCTCGGTGGGCGTGCTCGTGGGCGCCGGGCTCGGGCTCATGTTCGCGCCGAAACGCGGCGAGGACATGCGCTCCGCGCTGAACGAGGCGTGGCGGAACCGCGGTCGCGGCAGCCCCGACTACCAGCGCGATCTCGGGGTCGAGGGCGGCGTGTCGCCGGCGACCGGAGGCGGCCACTAGCCCGAGGGCCGGCGCCGCTACTCCGGCGCGGCCGCGCCGCCGTCCGGCGCGGTCACCGCCGCGATGCGCGCCCAGAGCGCGTCCGAGCCGGTCCCCTCGATCGCCGAGAACGGGACCGCCTCGCCGCGCGCGAGGCCGAGCTCTGCCTCGACCGCTCGCAGCGCGCTCCCGACGCGCGTCTTGGCGAGCTTGTCCGTCTTCGTCGCGGCGACGATGACTTGCCGCCCTCCGTCGCGCAGGAACGCGAGCGCGTCGTGGTCGCTCTCCGGGGGCGGGTGGCGGGCGTCCACGATGAGGACGACCGCGCGAAGCACGTCGCGCTCGCGGAGGTAGTCCTCAATCATCGCGGCCCAGCGGTCCCGCTCGGCCTTCGAGACCTTGGCGTAGCCGTAGCCGGGGAGGTCGCAGAACCGGAGCTGGCGCGGCCGCGCGTTGGGCGTCGGCCGGACGGCGAGGTCGAAGAACTGGAGCGCGCGCGTGCGGCCGGGGGTCGCGGAGACGCGCGCGAGCCCCTTTCGCCGCGAGAGCGCGTTCAGCATCGACGACTTGCCGACGTTGGAGCGGCCGACGAACGCGACCTCGGGCGCGGGGCCGCGAGGCCACTCGTCGGGTTTCGTGGCGGTCTTCGAGAACTCCGCCGAGACGACCTGGACGGGCACGTGGACTCCCCTCTACTTCTTCTTCGTGGCCGGCGGGTCTTCCCAGTGCCGGATGAGCGGAAGCTTCCGCCCGTACTCGAACCGGACCAGGCTCGGGGTGGACTCGGTGTGGCAGGCGGCGCAGGCCTTCTCTCCGGGCTCGACGAGCCCGACGGCGCGCGCCAGCTCGGGATCGCGCATCACGTATCGCGCAGCGTAGATCCGGCCCGGGCCGTGGCAGGCCTCGCAGGAGACGCCCGCGACGCCCTCCTCGAGATCGGGCGCGTGGCAGGAGAGGCAGCGCCGGTCGTTCCGGTTGCGCTCGGGAAGGCTCTCACGCGCCCGCGCGTGCGGCGACGCGCGCCAAGCGTCGTAGGCGGCGGGGTGGCAGGCCTTGCAGGTCTCGGGTCCCACCTTGTCGCCGGCGTGGGAGATGCCCGGGAGGGCGAGCGCGAGCAGGAAGGCGAGGACGGGCGGGCGGGTCACGGGGCCGGGAGTATAATGCGCCATGCGCTCGATCCGTCTCGCTCTTCTCTTCACCGTCGCGCTCCTCCCGGCGCTCGCCTCCGCCCGCGCCTGGAAGGGGATCACCCCCGGCGCGACGACCCAGGCCGAGGCCGTCGAGAAGTTCGGCGAGCCGACCACCAAGACGAAGCGGACGGGCCGCACGGTGCTCGCGTACTACGGCGAGCAGGCGCTGGAGGGCACGCGTCAGGCCCAGTTCCACGTGGACGCGCAGGGCGTCATCGTCGAGATCACGATCTTCCTCACCGCGCAGCTCGACGCGGAGTCGATCGAGGGCACCTACGGGAAGCCGCCGCAGCGGACCTTCGTCGAGGACACCTTCCAGAAGGTCTGGCTCTACCCGGCGCAGGGCGTGACGGTCTACTTCAACAAGGAAGGCAACGTCGAGGCGCTGACGTTCGCGCCCGGCACGAAGTCGAAGGCGCCGCCCGCCGAGAGGGAGGGCGCCGCGCAGGCGCAGCCCGCCGCGGCGAAATGACGTGCGGGTCGTCGGCCTCACCGGCGGCATCGCGAGCGGAAAGTCGACGTTCGCGGAGGCGCTGCGCGCGAGAGGCGCACCGGTGGTCGACGCGGACGCGCTCGCCCGCGCCGCCGTGGCGCCCGGGTCGCCCGCGCTCGCCGAGATCGCGCGCGCCTTCGGGACGGGGGTGCTCGCGGCCGACGGGACCCTCGATCGCAAGCGGATGGCGGCGCTCGTGTTCGGCGACCCCGACGCGCGCCGTCGCCTCGAGGCGATCACCCATCCCGCCGTCCGCCGCGCGATGACCGAGGAGACGGCGCGCCTCTCCGCCGCGGGCAACGACCTCGCCTTCTACGACACGCCCCTGCTGTTCGAGGTCGGGCTCGACCGCACGCTCGACTGCGTCGTCGTGGTCTGGGCGCCCCCGGCCGTGCAGCGCGCGCGGCTCGCCGCCCGCGACGGGCTCGGCGCGGCCGACGCCGACGCCCGCCTCGCCGCGCAGCTCCCCATCGACGAGAAGGCGGCGCGCGCCGACTTCGTCGTGGAGAACGCGGGCGCGGTCGATGAGCTCGGCCCGAAGGCGGACCGGCTCCTCGCGGACCTCCGTCGGGGCCTCGGGCGGAAAGCCTTTCCCAACGCGGCCCCCGTGCGCTACTGACTGCGGGGATGCCCGCCGAGCGCGTCCACTTCGTCACCGGCTATCCGGGCTTCATCGGGAAGCGGCTCGTGCGCCGCCTCTGGGCGGAGGCCCGCGGCGCCGACGCCCGGCTCGTCCTCCTCGTCCAGCCCAGGGGGGCGAAAGCGGCGCGCGCCGCCGCGGCGGCCGACGGGATCTCGGCCGAGGTGATCGAGGGGGACGTCGAGCAGATGCACCTCGGCCTCTCCGGCGCGGAGTTCAAGGCGCTCGCGCGCGACGTCACGGACGTCTGGCACCTCGCGGCGCGCACCTTCCTCGCGGCGCCTCGCGCGGAGCTGCGGCGCGTGAACGTGGACGGGACCCGCAACGTCCTCGAGCTCGCGGGCGCGGCGCGCCGGCTCCGGCGGCTGAGCCACTTCTCGACGGCCTACGTCTCCGGCGATCGCGTCGGGGTGATCCTCGAGGACGAGCTGGCCATGGGCCAGCGCTTCCACAATCCGTACGAGGAGACGAAGTTCCAGGCGGAGCTGCTCGTCCGCCGAGCGCAGGCCGACCTCCCCGCGACGATCTTCCGCCCGTCCATCGTGGTGGGCGACTCGCGCACCGGCGAGATCGACCGGTTCGAGGGGCCGTACGCGCTCGCGATCCTGCTTGTCGCCTCGCCGCTCGCGGTGCCGCTCCCGCTGCCGGGCGACGCGGTCGCGCCGCTCAACGTCGTCCCGGTGGACTTCGTCGTGGACGCGGCGCTCGCCATCGCGGAGAACCCGGCCGGCGCGGGCCGGACCGTGCACCTCGTCGATCCCGCCCCCCTCTCGGCGCGGCGCGTGTACGAGATGATCGCCGCGCGCGCCGGCAAGAAGCTGCCGCCCGTGTCCGTGCCCGCGCGCGTGCTCCAGGCCCTCCTTCAGCTCCCGCTGCTCGAGCGGCTGTCGCGCGCGCACCGCCCCGCCATCGAGTACGTGAACCACCTCGCGATCTACAACTGCCGCACCCTGCTCGAGCTGCTCGACGGCACCGGCATCCAGTGCCCGCCGATCACGAGCTATCTCGACCGGCTCATCGAGTTCGTGCAGGCGACGTACGCGCGCAGGCGCGAGCAGGAGCTCGAGGCGGAGGCGGACGATCCGCTCGATCCGCGGCCGCCAGCGCCGGGCGGTGGCGCGTGAAGCGGCGCGGCGACTTCGCGGTGGGCGACACGTTCCGGGTGGTCCGGGAGGTCGATCCCTACCGGCCCATCTATTACGCGGCGGTCTCCGGCGACTTCAACCCGATCCACGTGGACCCGCGCGTCGGGCGCGCCGCCGGGTTCCAGGGCGTGATCCTGCAGGGCATGTGCACGTACGCGTGGCTCGCCGACGCCTGCGCCGAGTACCTCGGCGACCCGGCGCGGCTCCGCCGCCTGCGCGCCCGCTTCTCGCGGCCGCTCCAGATCCACGACGTCGTCACGTTCGAGGGGCGCTGCACCGCGCTCGAGGGCGGGGCGGTCCGGCTCCAAATCTCGGCGCGTAACCAGGCGGGCGAGGACGTGCTGAAGGGTGCCGTCGCCGAGGCGCTCGTCGAGGAGGGGTGACGATGCCGGTCGATCGCGCCCACCTCGGCCGCCGCTACGGGCCCTTCGCGTTCGCCGTCGGGCGCGAGCACGTCCGCGACTTCGTCACCGCGCTCGGCGGCGGCGTCCCGGGGCACGTCCTGTCCGCGGCCCCCGACCACGCGCACCCGCTCACGTTCGACGACGACGCCGCGCGGAGCGGGCCGCACGGCGGCATCGTCGCGCCGCCCGGCTTCGCCGCCGCGTTCGCGATGGAGCCGTTCGCGCGCGCCATCGCCGACCCCGCGCTCGGGCTCGACCTCCTGCGGCTCGTGCACGGCGAGCAGGAGCTCGAGTTCCTCGAGCCCGTCCGTCCGGGGGACCTCCTCTCCACCTCCGGGGAGCTCACCCGGATCGACGAGCGCGGGAACCTCGACGTGGTCGAGGTCACGACCTCGACCGTGAACCAGCACGGCCGGACGGTCGTGCGCGGCATCTGGACCGCGGTCGTGCGGCGCTGAGCCGCGCGCGGGCTATTCAACAAGCCGACTCGACGCCCCGGCGGAAGCCCTCAACCAGGTTCTCCCTCGCCCCCGGCGTCAGCCGGGGGAGAGGGTCGGGGTGAGGGGGCTAGCTCGTGACGACGCCGTCGGCGATGAGGTTCGCGAGGATCCGCGCGGTGTCGAGCCGCGGCAGGCCGGAGAGCGCGAACAGCGAGTCGTAGTCGACCGTGCCGTCGATCTGCGCGAGCAGGAAGCCGGCGCGGTGATCGAGGTTCAGCCAGAGTACCTCCTCCGGCTTGATGGCGAGCCGCGGCACGCGCGTCAGCGGACCGAGCTTCGACTCGTACATCGAGATGAGCGTCGCCTCGTTCTGGCGCAGGTAGTCGCGCGCCTCGCCGTGGTCGGGGTCGATCTGGAGGATCTTCTCGATGAGCTCGAGCGAGCCCGTGAAGTCGCCGAGGGCGAACAGCTCCTTCGCCGCCCCGAGCCAGACCTCGACGTCCGTCTTCGGCCCGACCGCCGCCCGCGCGCCTTCCGGCACGAGCGGACGGATGTCGGACTTCTCCGAGACGGCGCCGAGGTCGAGGCCGCCCGACGGATCGAGCACGATGGTCGCGCGCGCCGCGGGACCGTCGTCCCACGGCGACGGCGCGTACCCCTCGTCGAGCGCGGGAAGGAGCGCCGCGTCGAGCGGCCTCGCGCCGGGGGCGGCGCCGTCGTCCCCGAGCGCGGAGGGCGGCGCCCACGGGAGCTCGAGCGCGATGCGGGCCTCCGCGTCCCTCGAGGCCGCGGGCGGCCTCGAGGGCGGCGCGCTCGCCGCCGCGGACCCGTTGGGACCCTGCACGCGCGCGAGGGCCCCGAGCCGCTCGAGGTACCAGCGCGCCTTCGGGTTCTCCGGCTCGAGCGCCAGCACGTCGCTGAACGCCTCGTGCGCGTCCCGCTCGCGGCCCGCCAGGTAGGCCTTGATCCCGCGGTCGATGAGGTCCGAGACGGCCACGTCTCACTTCCCCTGCTTCGGGCGCTGGGTCGCGAGCCCCTTGAACAGCTGGAGGGTGCGGTCGAGCCCCTCCTCCTCGCGCGACAGCGCAGCGAGGTCCTGCGCGTCGATCGCGCCGCGGACGCGCGCGAGCACGCCCTCTGCCTTCTGGACCGCGTCCTTGCCGAACTTGGTCCGCTCGAGCGCCTCGTGTACGGCGGGGACGAGCGCCTCGATCTCCCGCACCACCGCCTCTACCCGCTCGCGCCGCTCCTCGAACTCGCCCGAGGTCGCCTTCTTCTCGAGCCGGTCGTCGAGCTGCTCGTCCAGGATCCGCTTCAGCTCGTCCTCCGTGAGGCCCGAGGTGGCGGTGACCGTGATGGACTGCTGCTGCCCGGTGTCCACGTCGCGCGCCGAGACGCCGACGATGCCGTCCGCGCTGATGTCGAAGGTCACGTCGATCGACACCTCTCCGCGGCGCGCCGCGCGGATGCCGTCGAGGATGAACTCCCCGAGCAGCTCGTTGTCGATCGCCCGCTCGCTCTCGCCCTGCAGCACCGCGATCCGGACGGACGTCTGGTTGTCCTGGACGGTCGTGAAGAGGTGCGTCTGGCTCGTCGGGACGGTGGTGTTCCTCGGGATGACCGTCTGGAAGTAGCCGCCGACGACCATGATCCCGAGGTTCTGCGGAGTGACGTCGAGGAGGAGCACCTCGTCGGCATGGGCGCCCGGCTCGGCGAGCGCGTGCGCCTGGATCGCGGCCCCGAGCGCGACGACCTCGTCGGGGTGGACGCCGCGGCACGGCTCGCGGCCGAAGAAGTCCTTCACCGCCTTCTGGACGCGCGGCATGCGGGTCATGCCGCCGACGAGGATCATCTCGCCCACCTGCGCCGGCCGCACGCCGGCGTCCTTGAGCGTCCGCTCCGTCACGTGGATGCACCGCTCGACGAGGTCCTTCGTGAGGTCCTCGAGCTGCTCGCGGGTGAGCTGCTTGTCGAGGTGGAGCGCGCCCTTCCCGTCGCGGCCGCCGACGAGGAACGGCAGGTGGACCGAGGCGCTCGCGACGGTGGAGAGCTCGCACTTCGACTTCTCCGCCGCGTCCTTGAGCCGCTGGAGCGCCATCTTGTCCCGGCGCAGGTCGACCCCTTCGTTCTCCTTCGCGAACGTGAACGTGAGCCAGTCCATCACGCGCCGGTCGAAGTCCTCGCCTCCGAGGTAGGTGTCGCCGCCGACGCCGACGACGTCGTAGACGCTCTTGCCGATGTCGAGGATGGAGACGTCGAAGGTGCCGCCGCCGAGGTCGAACACCACGACCTTCTTCTCGACCTGCTTGCCGAACCCGTAGGCGAGCGCGGCGCTGGTCGGCTCGTTGATGATCCGGAGCACCTCGAGGCCGGCGATCTTCCCCGCATCCTTCGTCGACTGCCGCTGGCCGTCGTTGAAGTAGGCGGGCACGGTGACCACCGCCTTGCGCACCGGCCTGCCGAACCAGGCCTCCGCGTCCGCGCGGAGCTCCGCGAGCACCATCGCCGAGATCTCCGGGATCGACGTCGTGCGCCCGGCGAGCTGCACCCGGACGTCGTTCCCCTCGGGGCCCGCGACGAGCTCGTACGGCAGGACCCGCCGGGCGTCCTCGACCTCCTTCGCCCCCCAGCGCCGGCCAATGAGCCGCTTCGCGGCGTGGACCGTGTTCTCGGCGTTCGTGATCGCCTGCCGCTTGGCGAGCGCGCCCACGAGCTTCTTCCCGTTCTTCGCGATCGCGACGATCGACGGGGTGAGCAGCTGCCCATTCCGGTTCGGGATGACCCGGGGGACCCCATCGTGCACCGTCGCGACGACCGAGTTGGTCGTGCCGAGGTCGATCCCGATGACGGGGTCGAGGTCGCTCATCCGAGGAAGCCCCAGCGCAGCTTCTTCAGCCGCTCCTTCGCGCCCTCGAGGCGCGGGTCGAGCTCGAGCGCCTTCTCGAACGCCTTGCGCGCCTCCTTCTTGTTCCCCTCCGCCTCGAGCACGAACCCGAGCGCCTCGTGGGCGAGACCAGCGCGCGGCCCCGCCTGGATCGCCGCGCCGGCGAGCGCCCGCGCCGAGGCGAGGTCGCCGAGCGTGGCGGCCGTCCTGGCGGCGTGCGCGGCGGCGCGGACGTTCGTGGGGTCCGCCTCGAGCGCGGCACGGTAGCTCTCGAGCGCGCCGGCCGCCTTCCCGACGGCCTCGGCCTCGATCCCCTTCCGGAAGAGCTCAGTCGCCCTCGCCGCGCCCGCCTTGCGCCTCGCGTCGGCGGCGAGCGCCGCGAGCTCCGCGTTCTGCGGGTCGAGCCCCTGCGCGAGGAGCAGGTCGTTCGCGGCCGCGGTGAAGTTGCCGGCGGCGATCGCGACCTTGCCGCGCTGCACGAGCTCGCTCGCGCGCTCCGCCCGCGCGAGCAGCGGGTTCTGCCGCGCGAGGCGCGCGCGGCGCTCGTCGGTGCGGCGCTCGTCGTCGAGCTTGCGTGCCTCCATCCGCGCGAACTCCTCGGGGGGCGCGCTCTGCTTCGCGTAGGCGGCCCGGCGCCCCTCGTCGGCGAGGACGTCGCGCGCCTCGGTCACGCGGCGAAAGATCCGCTCGAGCCGCGCCCGGTACGTGCCGAGCCGCTTCCCCGCATAGCGGTCGGGGTGGAAGAGCTTCACCTGGTCGAGGTAGGCGGCCTTCGCCGCCGCGCAGGGCGCGCTCCACGGGATGCCGAGCACCTCCCAGTGGGTCCACTTCGCGAGGTGGGCGTCCGCGAACAGGATCTCCTTCCGCCGGGCGACGTCGACCTCGACGTCCTCGGACAGCTCGGCGGGACTGAAGACGAAACCCTGGTGACGATCGCTCACGGCCCGCGGACCCCGCGCTCTTCCTGGAACCAGATTAGCGAGCGGCGCCGCGGAGGGTCAACGCGGCCTCCCGGGGCGCGGCTACCATGAGCCCGGGACACGCGCCGGGGCGCTACCTGCCCGCGAGCAGGAGCTCGAGGAGCGCCTTCTGGGCGTGCAGGCGGTTCTCGGCCTCGTCGAAGACCGCCGACTGTGGCCCCTCGATCACGGCGTCGGTGATCTCCTCGCCCCGGTGCGCAGGCAGGCAGTGGAGGACGATCGCGTTCGGGCGGGCGCGCTTCATGAGCGGCTCGTCCACGATGTAGCCGGCGAACTTGCGGCGGCGCTCCTCCGCCTCCGCCTCCTGCCCCATGCTCGCCCACACGTCGGTGTTCACGACGTGGGCGCCCTCGACGGCGTCCGCGGGCTTGCGGAACACCTTCGCGCGCGCGCCCACGCGGGCGAGCAGCTTCGGGTCCGGGTCGTACCCCTCGGGGCAGGCGATCCGCAGCTCGAAGCCGAGGAGGGCGCAGGCCTCGAGCCAGCTGTTCGCCATGTTGTTGCCGTCGCCGATCCAGGCGATGGAGAGCCCGCCGCGCGAGAGCGCGTCCGCCCCGAACCGCTCCGTCACGGTGAGCAGGTCCGCGAGGATCTGGCACGGGTGGGACGAGTCGGTGAGCGCGTTCACGACCGGCACGTCCGCGAACTGCGCCATCTCCTCGAGCTTCTCGTGCTCGAAGGTGCGGATGACGAGCGCGTCGAGGTAGCGCGCGAGGACGCGCGCGGTGTCGCGGATCGGCTCGCCGCGGCCGAGCTGCGTGTCCTTCGGCGAGAGGAGCATCGCGTTTCCGCCGAGCTGGTAGGCGGCGACCTCGAACGACACGCGCGTGCGCGTCGAGGCCTTCTCGAAGACGAGGCCGATCGTCATCCGCTCGAGGGGGCGCGGCCCGCCTTTCCCGAGCAGCTTCCACTCCGCGGCGCGCTCGATGAGCTCGAGCAGCTCGGAGCGGTCGAGATCGGTGACGCGGAGGAAGTCGCGCTTCGTGCGTGTGGTCCGTGCCATGTCACCCCTTCGCGGGCGCCGCGGCGAGCGCCGCGGCGAGCCGCTCCACCGCCAGGTCCGCCTCGGCCTCGCCGAGGGTGAGCGGCGGCGCGAGCCGGAGCACGTCGTCGCCGATCGCGTTCACGAGCAGCCCGCGCTCCCGCGCGCCCTTCATCACCTCTCCCGCCGCGACGCCCCGCAGGACGAGCCCGAGGAGCATGCCCCGGCCGCGCACCCGGTCCACACGGCCGCCGGTGCGCAGCGCCTCGAGCGCGGCCCGGAGCCGGGCGCCGACCTCGCGCGACCGCTCGAGGAGCCCGCCGCGCAGCTCCCGCAGCACCGCGAGCGCGACCGCGCAGCCGAGCGGGTTGCCGCCGAAGGTGGAGCCATGGCTGCCGGCGGACAGGTGCGCGCCGACCTCCTCGCTCGCGAGCAGCGCGCCGAGCGGGAAGCCGCCGCCGAGCGCCTTCGCGACCGACATGAGATCCGGGACCATCGCCGTCCACTCGTGGCACCACATCTTGCCGGTCCGGCCCACGCCGGTCTGGACCTCGTCGAGGCAGAGGAGCGCGCCGCGCTTCCGCGTGAGCTCCCGGGCCGCCTCGAGGTAGCCGTCGGGCGCGGGGATGACCCCGGACTCGCCCTGGATCGGCTCGACGAGGAACGCGGCGGTCCGGTCGTCGAGCGCGGCGTCGAGCGCGGCGAGGTCGCCGTAGGGGACGTGGCGCAGGCCGGGGACGAGAGGCTCGAAGCCGTGCCGGTACTTCTCCTGCCCGCCCGCGGTCACCGTGAAGAGCGTCCGTCCGTGGAACGAGTCCACGCACGAGACGATCTCGTTTCGCTCCGGGTGGCCGCGATCCGCGTGGTACTTCCGCGCGAGCTTCAGCATTGCCTCGTTCGCCTCGGCGCCGCTGTTGCAGAAGAAGGCGCGCCGCGCGAAGGGGGTCACCGCGAGCAGCTGCTCGGCGAGCTCGATCTGCAGCGGCACGAAGTAGTGGTTCGAGACGTGCCAGAGCGTCCGCGCCTGCTCCTCGAGGGCGCGGACGAGCGCGGGATGGCAGTGGCCGAGCGCGTTCACCGCCACGCCGCCCAGGAAGTCGAGGTACTCCTTCCCGTCGGCGTCCCAGACGCGCACGCCCTCGCCGCGCACGAGGGCGATCGGCTGCTGCCGGTAGTTGGGGGTGAGCGCCCGCTGCGCGCGCTCCGCCCACGCCGCGTTACCAATCATGCCAGCGCTTATAGCACGGGATCGGAGCGCGGGCCGCGTGTCGCCGCGTCCCCGCGGGCCGCGGGCGCGTCACAGGATGTACCGCGAGAGGTCCTCGTCCGAGCCGATCCCCTCGAGCCGCGCCCGGACGTACGCAGCGTCGACCACGATGCGCTGCCCGCGCAGGTCGGCCGCGTCGAACGACAGCTCGTCGAGCAGCCGCTCCATCACGGTGTAGAGGCGGCGCGCCCCGATGTTCTCCATCCGCTCGTTCACCTCGGCGGCGATGCGCGCGACCTCCTCGATGGCCTCGTCGCGGAACTGCACGTCGAGTCCCTCGGTGGCGAGCAGCGCGGTGTACTGCCGGACGAGCGAGCTGCGCGGCTCCCTCAGGATCCGGACGAGGTCGGCGCGGGTGAGCGGCTCGAGCTCGACCCGGATGGGGAACCGCCCCTGCAGCTCGGGGATGAGGTCCGAGACCTTCGCGACGTGGAACGCGCCCGCGGCGATGAAGAGGACGTGGTCCGTCTTCACCGCGCCGTACTTCGTCGAGACGTTCGAGCCCTCGACGATGGGGAGCAGGTCCCGCTGCACGCCGCCGCGCGACACGTCGGGGCCGTGCGCCGCGTCGCGCCCCGCGATCTTGTCGATCTCGTCGATGAAGACGATCCCGGCGTTCTGGGCGCGGTCGAGCGCCTCGCGCACGACCCGCTCCATGTCCACCATCCTCGACGCCTCGTCCTGCGTGAGGACCTCGACCGCCTCTTTCACCTTGAGCCGGCGCTTCCGCTTCTTCTGGCCGCCGCCGAGCATCGAGACGATCGGGTTGTTCCCGATCGACTGCATCATGTCCTGGAGCCCCTGCGCCATGTCCTCCATGCCGGGCCCCATGAACGGCATCGCAGGCATCGCCGGCTTCTCCTGCACCTCCACCTCGACGAAGTCGTCGTCGAGCGTGCCCGCGCGGAGCTGCGCGCGCGCCTTCTCCCGGCTCACCTTCGTACCGGGGGGATTCCCCCCCGCACCCGCCCGCTCCGAGCCCGCCTCGTCCGGCTGCCCCTGCGCCCGCCCGAGCACGCTGCGAAACCCGAGCCCGAAGCCGGAGCCGTAGCCGAAGGCGTCGAGCACCTTCTCCTCCGCCGCCTCGCGCGCGCGCTCGCGGAGCTTCTCCGTCTCCTCCTCCTTCACGAGCTTCACCGCGGCCTCGACGAGGTCGCGGATCATCGAGTCCACGTCGCGGCCGACGTACCCGACCTCCGTGAACTTGGACGCCTCCACCTTCACGAACGGCGCCCCGGCGAGCTTCGCGAGCCGACGCGCGATCTCCGTCTTGCCGACGCCGGTCGGCCCGATCATCACGATGTTCTTCGGGAGGATGTCGTCGCGCAGGTCGGGCGAGACCTTCTGCCGGCGCCAGCGGTTGCGGAGCGCGATGGCGACCGCGCGCTTCGCGCGGCCCTGCCCGACGACCCACCGGTCGAGCTCGGCCACGATCTCCTTCGGGGAGAGGTCCTGGGCGTTCACGGTCATGGCGCCGCCCCCTCGCGTCGAGCGTCACGAGGCGCGCGATGCCGTCGCCGAGGCGGGCGCGCGAGGAGCGAGCAGCGGAGGCGTAGCCGGAGGCTACGTCGAGCAGCGCAGCGACGAGCCCGCCCGCCGCAGGCAGGCAGCGCGCGCCGCAGTAGCTCGATGCGAGGGGGAGTCGCCATCAAAGCTCCTCGATCGTCAGGTTCGCGTTCGTGTAGATGCAGATGTCCGCCGCGATCCGCAGCGCCTCCTCCGCGATCTCGCGCGCGCCGAGCGCGGAGTGCCCGAGGAGCGCGCGCGCGGCGGCGAGCGCATACGGCCCCCCCGACCCGATCGCCACCGCGCCGCCCCCCGCCACCGCGTCGGGCTCGATGACGTCGCCCGCGCCGGAGAGGACGAACACGTGCTCCCGATCGGAGACGACGAGCAACGCCTCGAGCCGCCGCAGGAACCGGTCGGTGCGCCACTGCTTCGCGAGCTCGACCGCGGCGCGCGGGAGCGAGCGCGCGTGCTCCTTGAGCTTCTTCTCGAACAGGTCGAAGAGCTGGAACGCGTCGGCGGTCGCGCCGGCGAACCCCGCGAGGACCGAGCCCTCCGCGAGCCGGCGCACCTTCCGGGCGGTCGCCTTCATCACGGTCTTCTCGAGCGTCACCTGGCCGTCGCTCGCCATCACGACCTTGCCGTCGCGGCGCACGCAGAGGACAGTCGTGCCGTGGGGGCTCGAGCCATGCGCGGTCATCTCTGTTGCGTAGCGTGCCGCGGCGGAGCGGGCAACGACGAGATCAGCGGCGGGAGGCGCGCGGGTGCGCGCGATCGTACACCTCGGCGAGCCGCTTCCAGTCGAGGTGCGTGTAGCGCTGCGTCGTCGAGAGCGACGCGTGCCCGAGCAGCTCCTGGATCCCGCGCAGGTCGGCCCCGTTCCCGAGCAGGTGCGTCGCGAACGAGTGGCGGAGCACGTGCGGGTGCACGTGGCGCGGCAGCCCCGCGGCGAGCACCCAGTGCGAGATCCTGCGGGCGACCGACCGCGCGGTGAGCCGCCCGCCGCGGTGGTTCAGGAAGAGCGCGCCCGCGCACGCGCCCGGCGCCGCCGCGAGCGGTGGCCGGCCGTCCGCGAGCCAGCTCCGGAGCGCGTCCCGCGCCGAGGTCCCGAACGGCACGATCCGCTCCTTGCTGCGCTTGCCGAGGACCCGCACGAGCCCCTGGGCGAGATCGATGTCGCCGACGTCGAGCCCGGTGAGCTCGGAGACGCGCAGCCCGCTCGCGTAGAGCAGCTCGAGGAAGGCGCGGTCGCGCAGCGCGAGGGAGGCCCCCTCACGCGTGGGAGGGGCTTCGACGAGCGCTGCGACCTCCTCCTCCGGCAGCACCTGTGGCAGCGGCTTCGGCCGTCGGGGGCTCGTCACCGCGCGCGCCGGGTTCCCTGGGGCGAGCCCCTCGCGCACGAGGAACCCGTAGAACGACCGGAGCGTCGAGAGCTTGCGGCCGAGGCTCGCCGCGCCGGCGGCGCCGGCGGCGCGCGCGACGAACGCGCGCACGAGCGCGGGCGACGACGGCACGATCGCCGCGCCCTCCTCCGCGAGGAACGCCGCGTACTGCGCGAGGTCCGCGAGGTAGGCCCGCCGCGTGTGGACGGACGCGCGCACCTCTGTCTCGAGGTGGCGGGCAAAGCGGCTCACCTCGGGCGGCAGGGCAGCGGGGTCGGCGGGCATCACCCGCGAGCGTGCCACCGCCGCGCGCCTCGCGCGAGTTTCTCCTTCACGCCGCGGCGCGCCCGCCCGCGAGCCGGAGCGCGAGGAGGACCGCGGCCGCGCGGAGCGCCGCGCTCGCCGCAAACGGCGCGGTGAACGGTCCTGCGAGCCCCGCCGCCCCGGGGACGAGGCGCGCGAGCGGCTCGGCGGCGACGGCCCCCGCCGCGAACGCGAGCCCGCCCGAGATCGCGAACACGGCGTGGTAGGCGGGGCGCGCCGCGGGCGGCGCGAGCGCGAGCGGCACTGCGAGCCCGGCGACGCCGGCTCCCGCCGAGGCGATCCCGCCGCTCACCGCCTCCCCCACGAGGAGCCACGGACCGAGGGCCGCCGAGGCGATCCAGAGGAGCGGGCTCGCCGCGAGGACCGCGGTCGACGACACGACCGCCACGCGCAGCCCGCGATCCCGGTCGAGGAGCCGGCCCCAGCGCCGCGCCGAGACGATCCGCGCCAGCGCGGAGAGCGTGCCGTAGCCGGAGAGGAAGGTGAAGCCGAGCGCGCGGTCGCGCAGCACGTACAGCCCGGCGAACGGGACAATGAGCCCCGCCCCGGCGCCCGAGACGACGAGGAAGGCAACGTAGCGGCGCGCCGCGGGCGCGCGGAGCACCGCGGCGAAGCTCGTCCCCTCGCGGACTGCGCAGGGGCGGGGCTGGCCGCCGTGCTGGCGCGCCATGAGGACCGCGCTCGCCGCCCCCGCGGCGCACGCGACGAGCGCGAGCGCAGCGAGGGCGGGCGTCCCCGGCGCGCGGTCGAGCAGGGCGCCGGCGGCGAGCGCCGCGGCGGCCCCGGCCGCAGTGCAGATCGCGGTGCGACGGCCGAAGTAGCGGCCTCGCACGCGCCCCGGGACCAGCTCTCCCATCCAGGCGACCCACCCGTTGTTGCAGGCGATCCCGAGGACGTGGTGGGCCGCGGCGGCGGCGAGGAGCACGCCGCGCGCCGCGCCCGGCCCGACGGGCAGGAACGGGAGGAGGACGAGCGGGAGGAACGCCTGCCGGGAGAGCGTGACCGCGACGAGCGCCACCCGGCGGGCGCCGAAGCGGGCGGTGAGCCGCGCGGCCGGCAGCTGCACGAGCTGGGCGAGGAACGGGAGCGCACCGAGGATCCCGATGAGCGCGGGTCCGCAGTCGAGATGGAGCGCCCACCCGGTGAGCGTCGCGCCGCCGCAGCAGGCGCCGACGACCTCCGCCGCGACGCCCTCCGCGGTGGACGCGGCGAGCGAGCGCCGGAGCGCGCTCGGCGGAGGCCCGGCCCGGACGCCACGGATGGGCGGCGAGCGGACGGGCAAGCGGAAGACGAGCGACGGCGCGGCGCGGAGGAGGGCGATCATGGTGGCGGGCGGGCCGCCACTCTACGGTGCAGGGCTGCGCTTGTGCCACGGACGGTCGGACGAGCGGTTGTGAACGTACCCGGCGAGAACCCGTGAGACCTGGACCTGGACCTGGACCTGGACCTCGACCTGGACCTGACCTGACCTGGATTGGACCGGACCGGACCTGGACCTGGAGTGCTCCAACCTCGTCGAGCTCCTGGTCCAGGACCAGGACCAGGTCCAGGTTCGCTCTCATTCCCTCAGGTCTGCCACGTACACACCCGCCCGCTTCGGATGGACCACCACGTACGCGACGCGCCGCGAGTCCGGGCCGAGGAACCGCGCCGAGCCCGGGAGGATCGCCGTGTCGATCCGGGTGAGCTTTCCGCCTTCCCAGACGGCGAGGTCGAGCGCGACCATGTCCATCCGCTGCCAGGTGAGGAGCAGCCGGCCGGGATCGCGGGGGTCGAACTCGAAGCTCTTCATGCCCTGCGCGACCGGCTCCGGCTTCGCGCCCGGCGCGAGCCCCGCCGCCGGGACGCGCTCGAGGTCGCACGCTTCCGCGTTCCGAACGCAGCGGGTCCGGTAGTACAGCCACGTGCCGTCGGGCGAGAACGAGAAGCCGAACGCGCCCTGCGCGATCGTCACAGGCTTCTCCGTCGGCGGGGCGTCGAGCCGGACGAGGCCGAGGTCCACCGAGTACCCGCCGCGCGTCGTGTGCTGCAGGAACGCGACGTACCGGCCGTCGGGGGAGAGCTCGACGTCCGAGACGTTCTGCGCGATGGCACGCGGAGCGAGCCCCGGGCCGCCCGCGCCGAGGTGCAGGTTCCCCTGCTTGCCCGGGACGACGTCCGCGAGGAACGCGACCGTGCGACCGTCAGGGCCGAACGCGAAGGCCTGCGCCCCCTTCCCGAGCTCGACCGAGACGATGCTCTCCGTGGTCTGGACGAGCCGGAGCGCGGCCCCCTCCTTCGCGTGGACCGTGTAGGCGAGATACGGGCTCGCCCGCGCGAAGCCGTACTCGCCGACCTGGCCGCGCTCGAGCGGGCGCGCCTCGGCCATGCGGCAGTCGGACGCGAGGAGCTCGCCCCCGGCGGCGTAGGTCCGGCGCGCGACGAGGCGGACGAGGACCCCGTCCACGAAGTCGCAGGTGGCGAACTCCATCGGCGAGAGATCGAAGCTCGCGATCCGCTCGGCGCCGGCGACCGCGCGCGGGGCCTCGTCCCCGGGAAGCATCACGGAGAGCTTGCCGCCCGCGACGAAGCCGAGCTCGCCGTGGGCACCGAAGCCGTGGAAGGTGACGCCGTCCGCGAGCGGGCGGGCCGCCCCGCTGCGCCAGAGCACGAGCGTCGCGGCGGCGTTCGCGTGGTCGTAATCCGCCATCGCGACGAGCGCCTTCCCGTCCGGGCTCCAGGCGAGACCGTGGGGGAGCGTCGTCACCCCCGCGGCGACCTTCGCGGCGCCCCCGCCGGCGGCGGGCACGACCGCGAGGTCGCAGCGGGCGGTCTGCGGCGGGAGGAACTGCGCCTTCACGTCCCGGCAGCCCTCGAGGAACGCGAGCGCGGCGCCGTCGGGCGAAGGGGCGAGCGCGCGGACCTGCCCGGCGTGGAGGAGCTTGCCGAGCCTGGGCGTCTGCTCGTTCGAGCTCCCGCGCGTGCAGGCGATCAGGGAGGCGGCGGCGAGGGCGACACGGGTTCCGGTACGAGCCACGGCTCGATCTCCTTGCGCGCCCGCTGCGCGTGCGCCTCCTTGCGTGCGGCCTTGCCGCGGAGGCGCGGAGCCGCCGGGCTCCTCGCAGGCGAAGGCGCAGCCGTAGCACGATCGAGGGGAGGGAAGAGCGCGAACACGACGTTCGACGGCTGGTAATCGTACCCCGCCGGATGGGCCTCGCCGGTGAGGTGCCGGTGGAGCGCCCCGATGGCGGTCGCCGCGGGCGGCGCCCGGAACGGCCGCCCCGCGAGCCGGTCGAGGATGGCCCGCGCCGCGAGCAGGCCGCACGCCGCGGACTCGACGTACCCCTCGACGCCGGTGATCTGGCCCGCGAAGAAGAGGTGCGGCCGCTCGCGCGCGGAGAGGTCCGGCGCGAGGAGCCGCGGCGCGTCGAGGAAGGTGTTCCGGTGGATCTGCCCGAGCCGGAGGAACTCGGCCGCCGCGAGCCCGGGGACGAACGTCCGGAAGATCCGGCGCTGCTCGGGCCAGGTGAGCCGCGTCTGGAACCCGACGAGGTTGTAGGCCGTCCCCTCGACGTCCTCGCGCCGGAGCTGCACGACCGCGTGCGGCCGTCGCCCCGTGCGCGGATCCTCGAGTCCCACCGGCTTCATTGGGCCGTAGGCGAGCACGTCGAGCCCGCGCTCCGCCATCACCTCGATCGGCAGGCAGCCCTCGAAGTAGCGCGGCTCCTCGAACGCGTGCGGCTTCACCTTCTCGCCCTGGACGAGCGCGTCCACGAACGCGCGGTACTGCGCCTCGTCGAGCGGGAGGTTCAGGTAGTCGTCGCCGCTCCCCTTCCCCCAGCGCGACTTCGCGTAGGCGATCCCGAGGTCGATCGAGTCGGCCGCGACGATCGGCGCGATGGCGTCGTAGAAGTGGAGGTTCGCCCCGGCGAGCGCCGCGATCTCGGCGGCGAGCGCGTCGCCGGTGAGCGGGCCCGTCGCGACGAGCGCGAGCCCGGGCGGCGGCGGGAGCGCGAGGACCTCGGCGCGCCGGAGCGTCACGCGCGGGTTCCCCTCGAGGCGCTGCGTCACGAGGGCGCTGAACCGCTCGCGGTCTACCGCGAGCGCGTCTCCGGCGGGGACGCGGGTGGCGTCCGCCGCGCCGAGGACGAGGCTCCCGAGCCGGCGCAGCTCCTCGTGCAGCAGCCCGACGGCATTCGCGGGGTTGTCGGAGCGGAGCGAGTTCGAGCAGACGAGCTCCGCGAGCCCGTCCTGCGTGTGCGCGGGCGAGCGGCGCACCGGCTTCATCTCGTGGAGGTCCACCTCGACCCCGGCGCGGGCGAGCTGCCAGGCGGCCTCGCTGCCCGCGAGCCCGCCCCCGACCACCGTGACCCGATGCGCCATGCCCAATGGACCTCTCCCCTTGCCCTGGCGGCCGGCCGAGCCCGCGCTTACCGTTGCCTCGGCCCCCCGTGGCGGCCCCCGGCGCGGGTGCACACATTCTGCCGCGGGCGCGCCCAGCCGGCCGGTGTGCGGCGGCGTGTATCGGGGGGACCGGGCGCCGGGCGCGTCTCGTCCCCCGCCGCCGATTGCCGCCATAGAGCGGCAGGAGACGGCGGGGGCTCCATGTAGCTCCCCCAGGAAAGGATCGCAACGTGAGCGACAAGACCCCCGAGACGCTGAGGCTGGAGCTGCAGCGACGGCGCCGGGTGATCCTCGAGACGAGCCGCCGCGCCGACGCCGAGATCGAGGCGCTGCGGGCCGCGGAGCGAGACCCCGAGTTCGAGGAGGGGGCACAGTCGGAGCACGAGCAGTTCACGCTGTCGCGCCTGTCCGAAACCCAGCGCCAGGAGGTCCGGCAGATCGACGCCGCCCTCGCGCGGCTCGAGGCCGGCGAGTACGGGATCTGTCGCGACTGCGAGCAGGAGATCGATCCCCGCCGCCTCGACGCGCTGCCCTACGCCCTGTTCTGCACGGAGTGCGCGGCGCGGCGCGAGCGGAAGCCGGGGGCGTTCGTCGAGGAGCCCCCGACCTTGTGAGCGGGCGCCACCCGCTCAGTCGTTCTTCAACACCATGAACTTGTACTCGCCGAGCTCCGCCTGGCCGGCGGTGTACAGGACCTCCATGAGCGTCCGGTAAGGGATCTTCCGGTCGGCGACGACGTTGACGCGCCCGGTGAACGGGGCGTTCTTGTTCCACTTCGCGATCTTCTTCTGCTTCTCGACTTCCTTCTTGAGCGCGTCGAAGACCGCCCCGACGAAGAACGCGTCCGCGCGCCCTCCCTCCTTCGCCGTCGCAGGGATGAGGCCGCCCTTCACCTCGGCGACCTTCCGGTCGTTCACGGCGACCTCCTTCAAGGAGACCGTGACGCTGATGTTCTCCTGCGGGTGAAGCTGCGTCGTGGACTGCGGGATCGTGAGGTCCGCGCTCATGTTCACGTTGATCGCGGAGGCCTGGTACGACTTGAGTAGGAAGACGAGGATGATGGTCATCATGTCCATCATCGCGACGATGTTGAGCTCGCGGATCTCGCCCGCGGCCTCGCGCTGCTTCCGGCGCGCGCGCCGGTAGTCGCGGGTCTCCTTCTCGCGCCGGAGCTTCTCGGGGCTGGGCTGGACGGGCGTCGGCATCGGCTCACCCGATGAGCGAGAGGGACACGTCGAAGAAAAGCGGCTTGCGCTCGCTCTTCCCGTCGGTGGCCTTCACGCTCACCTCGCGGCACGCATCCATCGTCTGGATGAGGACGTCGTACACGATCTCGGGATCGGCGGAGAGGATCACCGCCGTCTCGTTCGGGAACTGCTCCTTGATCTTCTTCATCTGCGCGGAGAGCGACGCGTAGTCGTACTTCCCTTCGCGCAGGGGAATGGTCGGCGGCCGGTTCGCGTCGGGCGACGGGGCGTCCGCGCCGAGGACACCGCCCGCGCCGGCGACGTAGAAGCCCTGCCGGCCGATCGCGACCGTGAGGAGCAGCTTCGGCTGGTTCTCCGCCGCGTTCGCCGCGGCGGCCGCGTCGCCGCCGATCTTGGGCGCCGAGACGTTGAGCACCCCGAGCGTGATGAGCCCCGTCATGCTGAGGAGCATGAACATGACGAGGTTCACGACGACGTCGAGGTACGGGACGACGTTGAGCTCGCCCGTGTGCTCTTCCTCTCGAAGCCGCCGACGCATCAACCTCTCCGTTCGTCCTGAGCGTAGCCGCCGCCGTGGCGGCGACGAAGTCGAAGGACCTGCCGCACGCGCCGGGGAGGGCTACCCCGCGTTCTCGAGAGGGTTCGTCTCGCCGGCGCCGCGCCGCGAGAGCCAGTTCTCGAGCCGGAGCGCGTTGTACTCGATCTCCTCGACCATCTGCTTCGCCTTCGAGGAGAGCATGAGGTGCGCGACGATGCAGACCACCGCGATGGTGAGGCCGAACGCGGTGTTGTTCATCGCTTCCGAGATGCCCTTCGAGAGCATGAGCTGCTTCATCTCGGGGCTCGCGGCGCCGAGCGACTTGAAGGTGCCGATGAGGCCGGTGATGGTGCCGACGAGGCCGATGAGCGTCGCGATGTTCGCGAGCGACCAGAGCGGCGCGATCCGCTTCGAGATCCCGGGGGTCACCTCGAGCACCGCCTCCTCGAGGGACCGCGCCACCTCCTGCTCGCCGCGGTTCGCGCGGGTGAGGCCGGCGCGCACGACCTTCGAGAGCGCCGCGTTGGGCGCCGCGTCGCACAGCTTCACCGCCCGGTCCACGTTGCCGGAGAGGATGAGCTTCTGGACCTGGCTCATGAAGGGCGGGGCGTTCAGGTTGAGCTTGAACGCGAGGACGAGGATCCGCTCGACCACGATCGCGATGGCGACCGCGCTCGTCGCCACGTTCACGAACATGAACGGGCCGCCTTCCTTGAAGAACTCGGCCAGCGTCTGGATCATCGCTTCCCTCGGGGGGCTGGTGGGGAACGGGCGCACGAGGTGCGCCTTCTCCCGCGAATGGACAGGGGAATTCCCTACCAGCAGCCCGTCCGGAGGTCAAGCGTCCGAGGCATTGGCCGCCGGGTGGGGACGCGAGGGCGCAGCCCAGGCGTCCCCCCGCTCTTACGCCGTCTGCGCCTGCGGCGCCTCGCGCCGGTAGTCGCACTCCTTGTTCGGGCAGGCGACGAACGGGCCGGTCTTCTTCGAGTACTTGTCGAGGAGGTACACGCTCGCGCACTTCGGGCACGGCTCGTTCCGCGGCCGGTCCCACGCGACGAAGTCGCAGTTCGGATACGACGAGCAGCCGTAGAACGTCCGGCCGCGGCGCGAGCGCTTCTCGCTGATGTAGCCCCCGCACGCCTTCGGGCAGGTGACGCCGATCGAGAGCGGCTTCGTGCCCTTGCACTCCGGGTAGCGCGTGCACGCGAGGAAGCGGCCGAAGCGGCCGCGCTTCATCACCATGGCGGCGGCGCAGGTCGGGCACTTCTCGTCGACCGGGATCTCCTCCTCCTTCTCGGGGACGATCTTCCCGTCCTCGCGCCGGAAGTTCATCGTGTTCCGGCACTCCGGGTACCCCGGGCACGCCAGGAACTCGCCATTGCGGCCCCACTTGATGACGAGCTTTCGCTCGCCGCACTTCTCGCAGGTGATCTCGGTCTCGATCGCCTGGGCCTTGACGTTCCGCATCTGCTCGTCGGCCTTGGCGAGATCGTCCTTGAACGTGTCGTAGAACTCGGAGAGCACGGTCTGCCAGCGCGCGTTCCCCTCCTCGACCTCGTCGAGCTTCTCCTCCATGCCGGCGGTGAAGGCGACGTCCATCTCGCGTGGGAAGGCGCGGACGAGCTCGTCCGTCACGAGCGTGCCGAGGTGCGTCGGCTTGAAGTTCTTCTCGATCTTCTCGACGTACGCCTTGTCCTGGATCGTCTCGAGGATCGCTGCGTACGTCGACGGGCGGCCGATCCCGCGCTGCTCCATCTCCTTGACGAGCGAGGACTCGTTGTAGCGGGGCGGCGGCTGCGTGAAGTGCTGCTCGGGGTGGAGCTGCACGAGGCGGAGCTCGTCGCCAGCCTCCAGCGGCGGGAGCTGACGCTCCTCGTTCTTCTTCTCGGCCTCGGCGTCGTCCTTCTTCTCCTCCTCCGCGCCCGCCTCCTCCTCCGGCGGCTTCGCGCCGTACACCGCGAGGTAGCCCGGGAACTTCAGGATCGAGCCGGTGGCGCGGAACGTGGCGCGCCCGGCGGAGATGTCGGCGGCGGTCTGGTCGTAGACCGCGGGGACCATCTGGCAGGCGACGAACCGGTTCCAGATGAGCTCGTACAGCCGGTACATGTCGCGCTCGCCCATCTGGTCGAAGAAGGGCGCCACGCGGTCCGGAGTCCACTCGAGGTTCGTCGGGCGGACCGCCTCGTGCGCCTCCTGCGCCGACTTCGCCTTCGTCTTGTAGACGTTCGGCGCCTCGGGCAGGTGGTCCTTGCCGTACCGCTCCGCGATGTGGACGCGGGCCGCGTCGACCGCCTCGCTCGAGAGCCGGACCGAGTCGGTGCGCATGTAGGTGATGAGACCGACGGTCTCGTCGCCGAGCTCGATGCCCTCGTAGAGCTTCTGCGCGAGCGTCATCGTCTTCTTCGCCGTGAAGCCGAGACGGTTCGCCGCCTCCTGCTGCAGCTTCGCGGTCGTGAACGGCGGGGGCGGGTTCCGGCGCCGCTCCTTGCGGTCGACCGTCTCGACGACGAAGCGGGCCTTCTCGACGTCGGCCGCGAGCGCCTTCGTCGTCTCGCCCTCCTTCAGGTCCGCCTTCTGCCCGTCGATCTTCGAGAGCTTCGCGGTGAACTCGGGCGGGAGCCGCGCCGCGAGGTCGGCGTCGAGGCTCCAGTACTCCACCGGGTTGAACGCCTCGATCTCGCGCTCGCGCTCGACGACGAGCCGGACCGCGACCGACTGGACGCGCCCGGCGGAGAGCCCGCGCCGCACCTTCTTCCAGAGGATCGGGCTGATCTGGTAGCCGACGAGCCGATCGAGGATCCGGCGCGCCTGCTGCGAGTCGAACTTGCGGCGGTCGAGGTCGATCGGTTGGTCGATCGCCTTCAGGATCGCGTTCTTCGTGATCTCGTTGAAGAGGACGCGGCGCACGCGGGCGTCCCCACCCGGCGCGCCGATCTCCTCGGAGAGGTGCCAGGCGATGGCCTCGCCCTCGCGGTCGGGGTCTGTCGCGAGGAAGACGCGGGATGCGCCACGGGCGGCGCGCTTGATCTCGGAGAGGACCTTCGCCTTCCCCTTGATGACGTCGTACTGGGGCGTGAACCCCTTCTCGATGTCGACGCCCATCTTCGACTTCGGCAGGTCCTTCACGTGTCCGACCGAGGCGAGCACGTCGAAGGCGCGGCCCAGGTACTTCTTGATGGTCTTCGCCTTCGCGGGGGACTCGACGATGACGAGGCTCGGGCCGGCCCCGTCGCCCTTGCGGGCGCGCTTCGTCGCGGAGGGGACCTTCTCGACCGTGTCGACCTCGCCGGCCTGCTCGACCGGGGCCGCCTTCGGGACCTTCACGGCGCGTTCGGCCTTCGCCTTCTTCGCGCCCTTCGCGCCCTTCGCGGCCGCCGTCGTCGTCGCTTTCGCCATCCGTCTCCTCTAGTTCCGGCGCAGAAAGTAATGGCCCGGGCGCTGCTCGCACAATCCGCGGACCTCGAGCGCGAGGAGCCCCGCGAGCGCCGCGCCCGGCGCGAGCTTCGCGGCGCGCGCGACCTCGTCGGCGTGACGCGGCCGCCGCGCGAGCGCGGACAGCAGCGCCGACTCCTCCCCCCCGAGCGCGGGCAGCGCGAGCTGGCGCTCCCGGGGGCCGTCGAGCCCGAGCGCGGCGAGCACGTCGCGCGCCGAGGCCGCGACCGCGGCGCCGCCGCGCAGGAGCGCCGTCGTCCCCGCCGAGAGCGGATCGCGGACGTCGCCCGGGACGGCGAGGACCGGAACACCCTGTGTCCGCGCCCACGCGGCCGTGATGAGCGCGCCGCTTCGCTCGCCCGCCCGGACGACCACGACCGCCTCGGAAAGGCCCGACACGATCCGATTGCGGCGCGGGAAGTGGTGCGGCAGCCCCGGCGTCCCGTCCGGAAGCTCCGACACGAGCGCGCCGCCCGCCTCGACGATCCGCTCGAACAGCGCGCGGTGGCTCGCTGGGTAGACGACGTCCACCCCGGTCCCGAGCACCGCGATGGTGTGGCCGCCGGCGTCGAGGGCCGCCTCGTGCGCGATCGCGTCGATCCCGAGCGCGCCGCCCGAGACGATCGACAGCCCGGCGCGGGCGACGCCGGCGGCGAGCTCGCGCGCGAGGTCCTCGCCGTACTCGTCGGGGTGCCGGGAGCCGACGAGGGCGACGCAGCGCCGGTCGCCGAGCGAGCCGCGGAGGCGCAGCACGTCCGGCCGCTCGGCGATCTGCGCGAGCGCCTCGGGGTAGTGGCCATCTCCGGGCCGAAGCGTGCGCGCCGCCTCCATGAAGCCGGGGCATATACCGGCGGGGTGACAACCGGTCAAGGCGGGGCCCTGCACGCGTCGTTCCCGCGGCCTGCGGATTTCGGAACGGAAGCGGCGCAGCGGGAGGTCCGCCGCGCCGCTCGAAAGGCGAGGGTCGACGGGCGGTTAGTTGCCGCCCGACCCCGCGTCGGGACGCATCTCCACGCGGTCCCCGATCATGAGCTCCTTGAGGCTCTTCGTCACGAGCGCCGCGGAGGCCTTCTCCTTCACGTCGATGACGAGGAGGTCCCCGACGGGCTCCGTCGGCAGGCTCGCGTCCCAGGTCGGCGCGTGCACGTCGGTGCCGTACGGATCGCCCGAGCGGAGGACCGTGAAGACGTTCCCCTCCTGCACGCCGTCCCGCTCGCCCCTGTCCAGGAAGACGACGTGGTGCTCGCCCATCTGCGTGACGACGTCCACCTGCGCCGCGATGATGCGGCCGGCGACCGCTTGCTTGTTGGGCTTGCGATCGATCGGCCGGAAGAACTTCTGCGTCCAGGGGCCGAGCATCGCGCCGCGTTCGATCGGCTCGAACGTCTGGGCGATGACGAGGGTCGCGGCGCGCTTGTCCACCGCGACGACCTTCGCCGAGCCGAGCACGACCGACTGGTACCCGAAGAGCTCCTTCGTCACCGGGTGGTAGATCGGCCGCTCCGTCTTGAAGACGACGTAGGTCTCGCCGACCTTCACCTCGGCCGCGTTCTGGAAGTTCGCGTAGGCGCGGTCGAGGTTCGAGAGCATGATCTTCTCCTCGAACGCGGCGCTGATCGAGCCGGACTCCGCGAGCTCGCGCGGGGTCACGAACGTGTCGTGGCGCGCGAACCGGGAGCGCGGCGCGACGTAGCCGACCTTGTACGGGCCCGCGACGGCGACCGCGTCGCCGTCCTCGACGGGCGCCTTGAGGTCCGCGCGGGAGAGGTCCTCGAGCTCCCTCACCGGCTCCGTGTCGTCCGCCTCGTCGGTGGGCGGCGCCTCGGCGACCGGTGTCCCGGCGTCCACCGGCTCGACTCGGGTCGGCGCCTCCTCGGCGCCGGGGTAGAACTTGAGGAGGTTGCCCGGGTAGATCCAGTGCGGGTTCGAGATCTCGGGGTTGTAGGACCAGATCTTCGGCCAGTACCACGGGTTGTTCAGGAATCGCCCGGAGAGATCCCACAGCGTGTCGCCGGGGCGGACGGTGTACGTGTCGGGCGGCGGGACGGTGCCGCGCCCGGCGTCGGCGGCGCGCTCGGTCCCGTCGCTCGGACCCGGCGCGGCGTCGTCCGGCGCGGCCTCGACCGGCGCCGTGTCGATCGGCGTGCTCGTGGACGGCCCCGCTCGCGCGGCGGCGCCCGGCGCCGGGCGTCCCTGCGCGAGCGCGAGGGACGGGACGAGCGCGAGCAGCGCGACGACGTTCGTGCGGATCATGGACCGCTCCTGGCTGGGCCATCCGGCGTGTCGCCGGTGCGCCCGGAGATGGTGGCGAGGCGCGTCCCGGCCCGCTCCGCGGCCGGGGTCCTCGGAAAGTCGGCGACGAGCCGCTCGAGCAGGCGGCGCTCTGCGTCCCTCGCGCCGCGACGCGACTCGCACCAGGCGAGCCGCTCGAGGGCGTCGCTGAGCGCGTCGCCCGCGGGGTATTCGGTCGAGGCGCGCCGCGCGAGCTCGCAGGCGGCGTCGCCGCGCCCCGCGTCGGCGTACGCGCCGGACGCCTCGACGAGCGCGTTGTCGGCGGACGGATGGCGTGGGTAGCGGAGCGCGAACTCCTCGAGCGCGTGCGCGCGGTCGGCGCCGGAGCGGGCGCGCGCGCGGCGCAGCTCCGCGTCCGCGTCCGCCGCGATCTCGCGGCCACCCCTGCGAGCGAGCGCCTCGAGCCGGTCGGGGTCGGGGTCCGCGATCGGCACCGCGGTCGGCACGGGGGGCGCCGCCCGCGGGCGCTGCCCGGCATCGTGCCGGTCGGGCGCGGGCTTCGGCTCGACGCGGACGACCGCGAGGTCGGGCGGGATGACGGGCGCCTTCTCCGGCTCGTCCCTCGGGGCCCCCTGCGCGCCCGCGCCGCGGCCGAGGCGGGTCGAGGCGGCGTCCACTCGCCCGCCGAGCGCGTCGACCTTCCGGGACAGGTCCTCGTTCTCGCGGCGCAGCTGGCGCACCTCGGCCCGCAGGGCGTCCACGTCCCGTCGCGCGGCCTCCCCTCCCCCCGCGCACCCGACGAGGACGAGGAGGAGGGGCGCCGCGAGAGCCTGTCGCGCGCGCATCGTCAAAGCTGCGAAAAGTGTAGGGGAGTCTGGGATTTCGTCAAGGAAGGCTCCCCCCGCGCGTGGGTGCGCGTGGGGCGATGAAGGCCATCTGGCGCCCGGTCCGGCCGGCGTCCCGCCGGTGCGAGAAGAACAGGTCCCGCTCGCACGAGGTGCAGCGCCCGAGCACCTCGATCCGGTCCGGGCGGACCCCCGCGTCGGACAGGATGCGCGCATTCGCGCGCCAGAGGTCGAGGCGGGGGCGACCGCCGCCGCGGACGACCGCCGGATCGACCTCGTCGCGGAACCGTGCGCCGAGGTCCTCCGAGACCTCGTAGCAGCACGGCCCGATCGAAGGACCGACCGCCGCGAGGAGGCGCGCGGCCGGGGCGCCCGCGTCGGCCTCGAGCGCGGCGACCGCCTCGGCGGCGGCGCGGGCGAGGGTGCCGCGCCACCCGGCGTGGACCGCCGCGACCGCCCCGGTCTCGGGATCCGCGAGGAGGACCGGGACGCAGTCGGCGACCGAGACGCAGGCGGCGATGCCGGCGGCCGCGCAGATGACGACGTCCGCCTCCTCGGTCGGCGCGCTCGGTCCGCTCGCGCGCACGACGCGCGCGCCGTGGACCTGCCTCACGCGCGCGAACCGCAGGCCGGTCGCGCGTTCGAGGCGTCTCCAGTTCTCCTCGACGCGCGCGGGATCGTCCCCGACGAGGCCGCCGAGGTTGAGCCGGTCGTACGGGGGCTCCGAGACGCCGCCGTCGCGCGTCGTGAAGCCGTGGGGGAATCCGGCGAGGAGCGGGCTTTCGAGGATCCGCATGGGTCGTGTATGAGATGGGGTCCCCCATGCTCTACGTCCGCCGCTCCATCGGTCGCAAGCTCATGCTCGCGCTGGGGCTGCCGTCGCTCGCGTTCGCGCTCGCCGGGGTGCTCTGGCTCCGCCGGGAGACCGCCGCGATCGCACCGGGGATCGAGCCCGTCTACCGCGTCGCGCTCGTCGCGCTGCTCGTCTTCGCCGCGGCGATGGCCTTCACGCACGCGCTCGTCATCCGGCTCTTCGTGCGCAACCCGCTGAAGCGCCTCGTCGCGGCGATGAAGCGGGCGCAGGCGGGCGACTTCCTGCACCGGGTGCCGGTGGAGGGGACGGACGAGATCGCCCGGCTCGCCCGGACGTACAACGAGACGCTCGCCGCCCTCACGGACCTGAACGCCCGGCGGATCGAGGACGCGCTCGCGATGGACGCGCTCCAGCGCCAGCTCGCGGTCCGCGCCGAGGCGGAGCGGCGCGCCCGCGAGCTGACGTTCCTCGTGGACCTCGGCCGCACGCTCGCCTCCACGCTCGAGCTCGAGCCGCTCCTCGGCGCCCTCGCGGAGCGCGCCGTGCGCGGGCTCGGCCTCGAGGCGCTCGAGGTGCTCCTCGCCGACGACGCCACGGGCGACCTCGTCGTCCGCGCCGTGCACGGGCGCGACGAGGCGCGGCTGGGCGTGCGCATCCGTCCCGACGACGCGCTGCCCGGCCTCGAGCGGTCGCGGATGGTCCAGGGTGACGAGCTCCTCGGCGTCCTCGCGCTGCGCGCGCCCGGCGGAGCGCCGATCGGGCCGGACGAGGCGCGGCTCGTCGAGTCGGTGGCGAGCCTCGCCGCGATGGCGATCGCGAACGCGCGGCTCCACGGCCGGATGGTCCGGCTCTCCCAGACCGACGCGCTCACCGGCGCTCACAACCGGCGGAACCTCTTCGCCCGGCTCGATCTCGAGCTCGAGCGGAGCCGCCGGTTCGAGCACGCGATGGCGGTCGCGCTCGTCGACGTGGACCGGTTCCGCGAGTACAACGAGGCGCTCGGCCACGCGGCCGGGGACGCCGTCCTGCGGACCGTCGCGACGCTCCTCGGCGCCGCCGTGCGCAAGGTGGACCTCGTCGCCCGCTTCGGCGGCGAGGAGTTCGCCATCGTGCTGACGCGCGCCGACCGGGCGGCGGCGCTCCAGGCGTGCGAGAAGCTCCGCGCCGCGGTCGAGGCGGCGGCCCTGCCCCACCCGGCCGCCGCCGCCGGACGCGTCACCGTCTCGATCGGCATCGGGGTCTTCCCCGACGACGGCGGAGACCTCGGGGCGCTCGTGGACGCCGCCGACGCAGCGCTCTTCGCGGCGAAGCGCGCCGGGCGGAACGCGGTGCGGGCGCACGAGGCCGGGATGCGCAGCCACCCGGGGCGGCGGCGCGACGCATCGGTCACGGCCGACGTGGAAGCGGGGTAGCAGGCCTCCCCCTCACCCCGACCCTCTCCCCCGCTTCGCGGGGGCGAGGGAGGTTCGGTTTCACGGAGGCTGCGCGGGGCCTCCCCCTCACCCCCGACCCCCGCTTCGCGGGGGCGAGGGAGGTTCGGTTTCACGGAGGCTGCGCGGGGTAGCAGGCCTCCCCTCACCCCGACCCCGCGCTTCGCGCGGGCGAGGGAGGTTTCACGGAGGCTGGCGCGCTCAGTCGTCGTCGGCGACGGGAACGGCCGGCGCGACGGGCTCCTCGGTCGAGGCCGGCTTGACGACGTTCCTTCCGCCTCGCACCCGCTGCAGCTCGAGCTCAAGGG
>WNGA01005646.1_pt1 | contig 35718 bp, 34 predicted proteins | sample 5400061 | NCBI WGS metagenome assembly WNGA01 (sample SAMN13153366, study PRJNA577476) | soil metagenome | isolation source: 100 cm soil or saprolite under grassland replicate 2 | place: USA:California | collected 2016-06-15
TTGGCCGACGAGCTGGTCCGCGACGGCTACCGCTGCCTGCTGACCGGTGACATGGGCATCGCCAACACGACCGCGAGCGCCGCGCTGATCGCCACCTTCACCGGCGCCACGGCTGACGAGGTGACCGGCCGCGGCACCGGCATCGACGACGCCACCTACGCGCACAAGACAGCCGTGGTGCGGGACGCGCTGCGGCGGCACGACGTACCGGCGTCCGACCCGTTCGGGGCGCTGGCGGCGTACGGCGGCCTGGAGCACGCGGCGCTGGCCGGCTACATCCTCGGCGGCGCCGCGAACGGCGTCCCGGTGGTCCTGGACGGCGTGATCGCGGGCGCCGCGGCACTGGTCGCGCAGGCGATCAGCCCGGCCGCGATCGAGTACTGCGTCGCCGGTCACCGTTCGACCGAGCCGGGCCACAGCGTGGCGCTGAAGGCGCTCGGGCTGCAGCCGCTGGTGGACCTCGACCTGCGGCTCGGCGAGGGCACGGGCGCGGTGCTGGCGTACCCGATCCTGTGCTGCGCGGTGCGGGCGCTGCGGGACATGGCGACGTTCGAGTCCGCCGGGATCGAGGAGGCGTGACCGATCCGTACCTGGCCGGCCTGGTGCTCGCCGGCCGCCGGGTCGTCGTGGTCGGCGGCGGTGGCGTCGCCCAGCGGCGCCTGCCGCGGCTGCTCGAGTCCGGCGCGCGGGTCGACGTGGTGTCGCCGACCATCACCCCGACGATCGAGGGCCTACTCGGCGACGAGCGGCTGCGCTGGCTCGTCCGCGGCTACCAGACCGGTGATCTGGACGGGGCCTGGTACGTCGTCGCCGCCACCGACGACACCGAGGTGAACGAGGCGGTCTCGGCCGACGCCGAGGCGCAGCGGATCTTCTGCGTACGCTCCGACGACCGGACCCGCGGCACCGCCTGGACCCCGGCCTCCGGCACCCACGACACGGTCAGCGTGGGCGTGCTGGGCGGCGGCGACCACCGGCGGTCGGCGTCGGTGCGCGACGCCGTGCTGGAGGGACTGCGCGACGGCTCGCTGGCGGCCCGCGACGCGGCGGACAAGCCGGCGGGCGTCTACCTGGTCGGCGGCGGGCCGGGCGATCCGGACCTGATCACGGTCCGCGGCCGGCGGCTGCTCGCCGAGGCCGACGTGGTGGTGGCCGACCGGCTCGCGCCGCAGCGGCTGCTGGACGAGCTGCACCCCGGGGTGGAGCTGGTGGACGCCGCCAAGCTGCCGCGCGGCCGGTCCGCGATGCAGGCCGAGATCAACCGGGTGCTCGTCGACCGGGCCCGCGAGGGCAAGCTCGTCGTCCGGCTCAAGGGCGGCGATCCGTACGTGTTCGGCCGCGGCTTCGAGGAGGCCATCGCGTGCGCCGAGGCCGGGGTGCCGTGGACGGCCGTGCCCGGCATCACCAGCGCCATCTCGGTGCCGGCGGCGGCCGGCATCCCGGTGACGCACCGCGGCGTGACGCACGAGTTCACCGTCGTCTCCGGCCACATCCCGCCCGGCCACCCGGAGTCGCTCGTCGACTGGGCCGCCCTGGCCCGGCTGCGCGGCACCCTCGTGCTGCTGATGGCCGTCGAGAACCTGCCCGCGATCACGGCCGCCCTGATCGACAACGGCCGCCCCGCCGGCACCCCCGCCGCCGCGATCGCCGACGGCACGCTGCCCGGCCAGCGGATGATCACCGCCGACCTGGACGGCATCGCCACCGCGATGGCCCAAGCCGGTATCGGCGCCCCAGCGATCGTTGTCGTCGGCGACGTGGTGCGCGTAGCCGGCGAGCTCGCCGAGTCATGAGCCGGGCCATGAGATTGGCGGTCGAGGACCCCGCCGACCCGCGGCTCGCCGAGTACGTCGACCTCCGCGACGTGAGCGCGCGCAAGCTGCTGGAGGCCGAGCACGGCATCTTCATCGCCGAGGGCGAGAAGGTGATCCGGCGCGCCGCCGAGGCCGGCTTCGAGCCGCGCTCCTTCCTGCTCGCCGAGCGCTGGCTCGACTCCCTGTCCGACATGCTGTCCCGCTGGCCCGGCGTCCCCGTGTACGTCGTCAGCCCGGCACTCGCCGAACAGGTCACCGGGTTCCACGTGCACCGCGGCGCACTGGCGTCGTACCACCGCCGTCCGGACGCCGGTCTCGACACGGTTCTGGAAGGCGCCCGGCGGATCGTCGTACTCGAGGACGTCGTCGACCACACCAACGTGGGCGCGATCTTCCGGTGCGCGGCCGGGCTCGGGTTCGACGCGGTGCTGATCGCGCCGCGGTGTGCCGACCCGCTCTACCGCAGGTCGGTCAAGGTCAGCATGGGGTCGGTGTTCACGTTGCCGTACACCCGGCTGGCCGACTGGCACGGCGCGATGGACGAGCTTGCCGAACGGGGTTTCCGGACCGTCGCACTGACCCCCGCGCCGGACGCCCTGCCGCTCGACGACGCGGCGCGGGAACTGGCGGGGGAGAAGGTCGCGCTGGTGTTCGGCACCGAGGGCGACGGCCTGTCGGCGCACTGGATGGACGGCGCGCGGGTCCGGGTCCGGATCCCGATGCGGCGCGGCATCGACTCCCTGAACGTGGCCGCCAGCGCCGCCGTCGCCTGCTACGCGTTCGGCCCGCGCGACTAGCCGGCAGGCCCGGCCGGACCTGATCGCCGGCACCGGTACGAGCTGCCCGACATCTCGGGCAGCTCGTACCCGTGTGTGGAAAGGTCAGCCGATGACGCGGTGGTCGGCCCAGAACTGGGTCAGGTCCGTGGTGCCGGCGGCGACCTGCGCGGCGGCCTTGAAGTCGGCCGTGGTGGAGACGCCGTACCAGTGGGACTGGGAGTAGGACTTGATCAGGTTCGCCATCGCGGTGTCACCGATCGTGCGGCGCAGGTCGTGCAGGGTGCACTTGCCGTAGCCGTAGACGACGGTGGAGTACCGGCTGGAGTGCTGGTCCCAGTACGCCATCGAGTTCGACAGCTTCTCGTCGGCCGAGGCCCAGGTGATACCGCAGCCGCTGCCCGTCTTGTTGAAGTACAGGTCGGTCAGGTAGTCGGTGAAGCTCTCGTCCAGCCAGGGGTTGTTGTACTCGTCGTTGCCGACGATGCCGTAGTACCACTGGTGGCCGAGCTCGTGCACGGCGGCGGTCGAGCTGGCGGTGTCCATCACCAGGCCCGGGTACTCCATCCCGCCGAACCAGAAGTTGTTGTCCAGCAGTACGTCGACCTCGCCGTACGGGTAGTTCCCGGCGCGCGTGGCGTGCGCGTCGATCGCCGCCGCCGAGGTGGACTGCATCGACGCCGCGGTGGACGAGCTGATCCCGGACACCCAGTAGGTGTTGACCTTGGTGCCGGCCGGCGTCGTCGTCGAGGACGAGCTGAACGGGCCGGACGCCCAGGCGAAGTCCCGCACCTTCGACGCGACCGCGCGCGTGATGGTGTTGGTGCCGCTGGTGGTCTCGGTGGACGTTCCGGTCGCCGGGGTCTTCAGCGAGGTCGGGTGGGTCAGTGTGACGTCGAAGTCCGAGATGAGGGTGTAGAAGGACTCGCCGTTGTTCGTGTACGGGTCCAGGTGCCAGCCGGCCGCGTCGCGGACCGCGAGCACCGGCAGTGCGTTGCCGATGAACGAGTACGAGCCGTCGTGGCCGAACCGGTCCACGCCGTTCGGCACCACGACCTTCAGGTCGAACCCGACGGTGCCGGTCTGCCCCTGGGACAGCGGTGTCGTGAGGGTGACCTTGAGCGCGGTGCAGCCAACCGTGAGCGAGCCGGCGGTGCCGCCGGTCACGTTGGTGACCGTGATCGGCGTGTTCGACGGGCAGGTGCCGTGGTAGTTGTCCCACAGCCGCAGGTACACCTCGGACAGCGCGGTCGAGGACGCGTTCTTGAAGGTGACCGACTCGGTGCCGGTCCAGGTGAAGCCCTGCGAGTCACTCGTCAGGTTGACCGTGTACGCCGGCTCCGACGGGGTGCGGGTCGCGTCCTGCGTGGCCGAGTTGACCGCCCAGCCGAACGTCGCGGTGCCGCTGTTGTTGCCGGGGTCCTTCGCGGTCACGGTCACGCTGGACGTGCCGGCCGTGGTCGGGGTGCCGCTGATCAGGCCGCTGGACGCGTTGATCGACAGCCCGGCGGGCAGGCCGGTCGCGCTGTAGCTCAGGGTGTCGCCCTGCGGGTCCGACGCCTGGATCTGCAGACTGGCCGCGGTGCCGACGGTCGAGGTCTGCGCACCCGGGTTGGTGACGCCCGGGTTCTGGCTGGTGCTGCCGCCGGTGGCGCTGAGCGCGACGTCGTCGACGGCGAAGCTGGTCTGCAGGCTGCTGTCCTCGGTGCCGGTGAACTTCAGCGTCACCGTCTGGCCGATGAAGGACGTCGCGTCGATCGTCCGCTGCTGGTAGCCGGCCGCCGCGTTCACGTTCGAGTACGACGCCACCGTGGTCGAGCCGAGTTGCACGGTGAGCCGGTCGTAGACCGTGCTGCCGGTCTCCTTGGTGTCGATGTGCAGCCAGTACGTCAGCGACGCGCTGGTGCAGCCGGCCGGGATGGTGACGGACTGGCTGAGGGTGTCGGTGTGGGTGCTGCCGTATCCGTCCAGCCAGGCGAGGTAGCTGCCCGAGTGGGAGGCCTCGGTGCTGCCGGATGCGGAGATGACGCCGCTGGTGGCGGTCCAGGGCGTCGTACCCGATTCGAAGCCGGGGTTGCCGACCACGTTCGTGCCGTCGCAGCCGGCGGCGTTGGCGGGGGAGGTTGCGGGACCGGCGACCAGGCCGGCGGCCAGCGCCAGCAGCGCGGCGCACGTCCTCTTTCTCATGGTGTTCCTTCCCGGGCGGGGGGAATCGGCGTTCGCATGCCGAAGTGTTCGGCGGGCGAACACCGGACAGGGGTGCGCAAAGAATGGAGGGCGGGCACCCGCCCGGGCAAGGCGCAAGGCGAAGCGCAAGGGGTAACCCGCCCGCGACGGCGGGTCAGTGCGGGGCTTCGTCGTCCTCGCGCACCGGAGTGACCGGCCAGTCCGCGGGATAGAACTCGTCGAGCTCGTCGGCCTGGGCGAACAGCCGCTTGCGGTACTTCCGCGACAGCCGGTCGCCGAACACGATGCCCTGGGTGTGGTCGGTCTCGTGCTGCAGGCAGCGCGCCACCAATCCGCTCCCCTCGAAGGTCACCGGCGCGCCGGTGTGGTCCACACCGGTCACCTTCGCCCAGTCCGGCCGCACGCACTTGGTGAACGCGCCGGGCAGCGACAGACAGCCTTCCTCGCCCTCGTCGAGCCGGCGGTCCTTGTCGGTGCGCACCTCGACCTCGGGGTTGCAGACGACACCTTCGTGAAGGTTGCCGTCGGCATCGGGGCAGGCGAACACGAACAGCTGCAGGCCGACGCCCACCTGGTTGGCGGCCAACCCGACACCCTCGGCGGCGTGCATGGTGGCGACCATGTCCGCGACCAGCTTGGCCAGCTCGGCGTCGAACTCGGTGACGGGCTTGCACACCTGGTGCATCACGTCCGCACCCCATCGGGTGATCGGAAGGACGTCTCCGTCGGCAGGCAGCTTCGGCATGCCCGGCATCCTACGACCGCGCGGCTACCGTCCCTTGTTGTGGTCGTCGCGGAAGGCGATCCAGTCCTTGAGCAGCCCGAGATCGTACGACGGTCCGCCGACGCCGACCGTGAACAGCGTCGTGCCGGCGGCGAGCAGGTCCGCGGCGAGCTTGTCCGGGCCGCTGCGGCCGACGCCGGCGGAGCGCTCGATCTCGGCCGGGTCGCGGCCGGCGTCGGCGCAGTGCCGGTCGAGCACGTCGTGCTTGTGCGTGATGGTGGCCGGGTCGCCGAACCCGTGCCAGATGTCGGCGTGCCTCGCGGCGAACTTCAGCGTCTTCCTCTCACCGCCGCCGCCGATCAGCACCGGGATGTCGCGCACCGGCGCGGGGTTGAGCTTGCCCAGCCGGGCCTCGATCCGCGGCAGCGCCGCGCCGAGGTCGTCGAGCCGGCTGCCGGCGGTGCCGAAGTCGTAGCCGTACTCGTCGTAGTCCTTCTCGAACCAGCCGGAGCCGATGCCGAGGATCAGCCGGCCGTCGCTGATGCGGTCGACGGTGCGCGCCATGTCCGCGAGCAGCTCGGGGTTGCGGTAGCTGTTGCAGGTCACCAGCGCGCCGATCTCGACCCGCTCGGTGGCCTCGGCCCAGGCGCCGAGCATCGTCCAGCACTCGAAGTGCTTGCCGTCCGGATCGCCATACAGCGGAAAGAAGTGGTCCCAGTTGAAGACGATGTCGACGCCGGCCTGCTCGGCCTCGGCGACGGCGCGGCGGATGTCGGCGTAGTCGCCGTGTTGCTGCGCCAGCTGGGCGGCGACACGAACCGGGCGGTCGGCGTACGGGCGGTTGGCCTGGGCGGATGTCATGGTGAGGAGAGTAACGAGTGGACAAGGGGAGTGCTGTGGAGCAGGACGACTTCGCCCGGCTGTTCAGGGGCTTCCTGGAGCGGATGCAGCTGCCGGAGCCCGTGGACCGCGAGTCGCTGACCGACAGGCTGCGGGCGCACCTCGGCGCCGACCCGCTCGAGCTGCCGGTGGTCGGCGCGAGCTATCCGCCGTACGACCAGGCGAATGTTCACCTCGCCCTCACGGCCTGGTTCGGCGGCGAGCCGGAGCTGGTCGGCGTGAGCGGGATGCACCGGGGGCATCACACGCTCACCGAGCTGCTGCAGCTGGCCGGCCAGCACGGCGCGTTCGGCGTCGGACCGGTGGACTACGCGAACGTCGCGATCTCGCCGGACGACGAGCTCGCCTGTGTGGACTTCGGGTTCTTCCTCGGCGCCGGCGCCGACGGGCCGGTCGCGGTGCTGATGCGCGGGCCGCGGCCGGACTACGGCACGGCGAGCGTGATGGTGGAGGTGCTGGCAGCGTCACGCGACGCGGCCGCGCGGGTGCTCGGCGACCTGCCGTCGCTGATCGCCGAGCACAACGTGTTCCGTGGTCAGGTGATGTCGTTCGAGGGCGGCCAGTTCGGCCCCGGCGTCGGGCCGTTCCGGTTCCACCGCCGCCCGGAGCTGACCCGCGCCGACATCGTCCTCGCCGACGGTGTGCTCGAACGCGTCGAGCGCCACGTGGTCGGCATCGCCAGGCACCGTACGGCGCTGCTCGCCGCCGGGCAGCATCTGCGCCGCGGGGTGCTCTTGTACGGCGCGCCGGGCACCGGCAAGACGCACACCGTGCGGTACCTGCTGTCCGCGTTGCCGGACTTCACCGTCGTACTGCTCGCGGGAACGACGATCGGCCTGATCCAGCAGGCCTGCGCGCTGGCGCGGATGCTGCAGCCCGCGCTCGTCGTACTGGAGGACTGCGACCTGGTCGCCGAGGCTCGCGACTTCCACCACGGCAACGTGAACCCGTTGCTGTTCCAGGTGCTGAACGAGATGGACGGCCTGGCCGACGAGGCCGACGTCGCGTTCCTGCTCACCACGAACCGGGCGGACCTGCTGGAACCGGCGCTGAGCCAGCGCCCCGGACGCGTCGACCTCGCTGTGGAGATCCCGCTCCCGGACGCCGAAGGGCGTCGCCTGCTGATCGCGCTGTACGGGCCCGACCTGCGACTCGACGAGCGGGAGCTGTCCGACGTGGTCGAGCGGACCGAGGGTACGACAGCCTCGTTCGCCAAGGAGCTGGTCCGCCGGGCGGTGCTGATCGCTGCCGAGCGCGGTTCGGCCGAGACGGCCGGTGACGATGTGCGGGCCGCCGCCGACGAGTTGCTCTCGGACCGCGACGCGCTCACGCGCAGGCTGCTCGGCGACCACCCGGACGAGACCACCGCACTGCCCGCGGGAGCCATGGCCATGCCGACGGTGTATCCGGGCTACGGCCCCTCGTTCACGATGGGCGGATTCATTGCACAACCGCCCGATGAGTGACGCGCCGGGTCACGAAGGCCCGATGAGTGGGTTGAGTGCGGCGGCGCGGGACTCGAGGTAGCGCTGCTCCGGAAGGCTGGTCGTGCGCTTTGCCGCCCTCCGGTACGACGCCTGGGCGGACGGGTAGTCGCCGGCCATCTCCTGCAGGTGTGCGCGGACGGCGTCCAGCCGGTGGTGCTCCGCGACCCGGCTGTCGGACTCCAGACCCGCGAGCAGGTCGAGACCCGCCTGCGGGCCGTCGACCATGGCGAGGGCGACCGCGTGGTTGAGGGTGACCATCGGGTTCGGCGCCAGGCGCTCGAGGATGCGGTACAGGCCGAGGATCTGCCGCCAGTCGGTCTCGGCGGCGCTCGGCGCCTCCGCGTGCACGGCGGCGATCGCGGCCTGCAGCTGGTACGTGCCGATCGACGTGCGGGCAAGGTTGTCCGTGATCAGCGCGACGCCTTCGGCGATCGCCTTCGCGTCCCACAGGCCGCGGTCCTGGTCGGCGAGCGGGACCAGCGAGCCGTCCGGCCGGGTACGGGCCGCGCGGCGCGCGTGGGTGAGCAGCATCAGCGCCAGCAGCCCGGCGACCTCGCCGTCGCGCGGGAGCAGCCTGCGGACCGCGCGGGTCAGCCGGATCGCCTCGGTGGCGAGCTCGACCCGCTGCAGCTGCGGGCCGGACGTCGCGGTATAGCCCTCGTTGAAGATCAGGTACAGCACCTGCAGCACGACCCGCAGCCGCTCGGTGCGCTCGGCGTCCGGCGGTAGCTCGAAGGTCGCGCCGGCCGACTTGATCCTGGCCTTTGCCCGGCTGATGCGCTGGGCCATCGTCGCCTCGGGAACCAGGAACGCGCTGGCGATCTGCGCGGTGGTCAGGCCGCCGACGGCGCGCAGCGTGAGCGCGACCTGGGACGGCGGCGACAGCTCCGGGTGGCAGCACATGAACAGCAGCGTCAGCGTGTCATCCTGTGGCGGCCGCTCCTCGTCGGACCCCGGCGCGATGTCGGCCGGGTCGAGCGCGAACACGGTCTCCTCGCGGCGGCGCCGCGCCTCCTCGCTGCGCAGCTGGTCGGTGAGCCGCCGGGAGGCGACCGTGATCAGCCAGCCGCGCGGGCTGTCCGGTATCCCGTCGGCCGGCCACTGCTGGGAGGCCGCGAGCAGCGCCTCCTGGACGGCGTCCTCGCACTGGTCGAAGTGCCCGTACCGCCGGACGAGCGCACCGAGGGCCTGCGGCGCGAGCTCGCGCAGCAGGCCCTCGGTGCGGGCGTCGATGCTCACATCTCCAGCCCGGTGGACTCCATCACCGGCCGGACCTCGATCGCGGTGAGCTCGGCGTCGGGGATCCGCGCGGCCAGCTCGTTCGCCCGGCCGGCGGTCTCGCAGTCGACGATGTAGAAGCCGGCCAGGAACTCCTTCGCCTCGACGTACGGCCCGTCGGTCACCGCGGGCACGCCGTCGCGAACGGTCACGGTGGTGCTGTTCGACGGGTCGGCCAGCGCCGCGAAGCCGACCAGCTCCCCAGACTCGCGCAGCGGCGCCTGAAACGCGTCGTGCGCGGCGAGCACGGCCTGACGCTCGTCCTCCGACAGGGACTCGAAGATCTCCGGGTTCACGGTGATCATCAGCAGGTACTTCACATCGGCTCCTCGGCTGTACGGCGCGTCGTGCGGCGCGTCTCGTCCGGTACGTCGGCGCCGCTGGGCCGTCCTCGACATCCTGCCCCACTACCGTTGACGGGCGCCCGGAGCGGGTTACGGTAGTTGAAGAGGAAAGGAGGCTCCGATGCGAGAACGTACCGCTTTCGGGGTCCTTGGAATCCTGGGTGCACTGGCACTGGCGGCTGCGGTCGAGCCCGCGTCCGCGGCGACGGGTGTCACCCCTCAGGGGCCGGCCCAGGCCCCGGTCGTGCAACCCGCGTTCAACCCGCTGATCGGGCACAGCCCCGCCGGTCTCCCCGCGAAGCACGACATGGGCATGAGCTGCTCCGGGATGATGTTCTGAACCTGATCGTCGACGGCGCGACGGGGCCGTAGCGGCGCGCCGAACCGGCGCGGTCAGCACTACCGGCCAGTAAGGTGTGGCGGGTGAAATCACCGCGTCAGGTCGCACCGGTCGTCTGGAATCCACCGCCGGCTGTCGCGCCGCGGCAGGCCGTGAGCGCCGAGGTGAGCGTGATCCGGCTGCCGGGCGAGGGTCCCGAGGACGTGCTCGTCGGCACGGACGGCAGCGTGCTCACCGGGCTGCTGGACGGGCGGATCCTGCGGGTGAGTGCCGACGGGCAGACCATCAGCACGCTGGGCGAGACCGGCGGCCGGCCACTCGGGCTGGAGCGGCTGCCGGATGGCACCCTGCTGGTGTGCGACGCCTACCGCGGGCTGCTGCAGGTCGATGCTCACGGCAACGTTCAGACTCTCGCCACCGAGGCCGAGGGCCGGACGTTCGTGTTCTGCAACAACGCCGCGGTGACGGCGGACGGAACGATCTACTTCACCGACTCGTCGGCGCGGTTCAGCGTGGACCGGTGGAAGGCGGATCTGCTCGAGCACTCCGATACCGGCCGGCTGCTTCGGCGTACCCCGGACGGCAAGATCGACGTGCTGCGGAATGGGATGTCGTTCCCGAACGGGGTCGCGCTGAGCGCGGACGAGACCCGGTTGTTCGTGGCCGAGACGTCGTCGTACCGGTTGCTGTCGATGGACCTGCCGGGCGGTGAGCTCACCGAGGCCGCGCCGCTGCCCGGCTTCCCGGACAACATCGCGCGCGGCTCGGACGGGCTGATCTGGGTGGCGGTCGCGTCGCCGCGGGACGCCGTACTGGACTTCCTGCTGCCGCGTCCGCCGGTGCTGCGGAAGCTGGCGTGGGCGGTGCCGGACGTGCTGCTGCCGCAGCCGAAGAAGGTGATCGACATCCAGGCGTACGACGAGTCGGGGCGGCTGGTGCACGACGTCAGCACCAGGAACGGCGACTTCTTCATGCCGACCGGCGTTCGCGAGCACGACGGCCGGGTCTGGCTCGGCAGCCTGCGGGGCGGCTACCTCGCCTGGTTCGACAAGCCCTAGCCGATTCGCCAGGAGCGTTTCGAGAGGCCGTACCAGAAGCCGTCGACGACGCTCTCGCTGCGGTCCAGGTCGTCGGCCGCAGCGCCGAGGGTGACGAACAGCGGGGCGAAGTGCTCTGTCCGCGGGTGCGCGCGGCGGGCCGCCGGTGCCTTGTGCAGGAAGTCGATCAGGCTGTCGACGTCCTTGCTCGCCAGCGTCTGCTCGGCCCAGTGGTCGAACTCGCTGGACCAGGCCGGTGGGGTGCCGTCGGCCGGGCGGTGCATGTCGAGCTCGCGCAGGTTGTGCGTGGTGAACCCGCTGCCGAGGATCAGCACACCCTGCTCGCGCAGCGGCGCCAGCATGCGGCCGATGTCGAACAGCGCGGCCGGGTCGAGCGTCGGCATCGACACCTGCAGCACCGGGATGTCGGCGTCGGGGTACATCTCCTTCAGCGGCACGTACGCGCCGTGGTCGAGACCGCGGTCCGGCGCGTCGTGCACCGGGTGCTGCGGCGAGCGCAGCAGTTTGCGGACCTGGTCGGCGAGCTCCGGCGCACCCGGTGCGGCGTACCGCACCTGGTAGTACTTCTCGGGGAAGCCCCAGAAGTCGTAGTACAGCGGCACGGTCGTGGTCGCGGCCAGACTCAGCGGCGCCGCCTCCCAGTGCGCCGACACGACCAGGATCGCCCGCGGCTTGTCCATCGCGGCCGCGACTCCGGCAAGCTCGCCCGGCCAGATCGGGTCGTCGGCGAGCGGGGGCGCCCCGTGGCTCAGGTACAGCACCGGTGTCGTCGTCATCGTGTCCTTCTCTCCTCGGCTCACGCTCTGGACAACATACTTGAACTCTAAACTATTCCACGACGACGGGGCCCGCCGCTAGGCTGCGAACCATGCGGTTCGGCATCGTGATCCTTCCCGAGCACCGTTGGTCGGACGCGGCCGTCCTGTGGCGGCGCGCGGAGGAGCTCGGCTTCGACAACGCGTGGACGTACGACCACCTCACCTGGGAGCCGTTGCCGGATGTGCCGTGGTACGGCACCGTGCCGACCCTCACCGCCGCGGCGACGGTCACCAGCCGGATCAGGCTCGGCACCTTCGTCACCTCACCGAACTTCCGGCACCCGCTCACCCTGACTCGCGACCTGCTGGCCCTCGACGACATCTCGGCCGGCCGGATCGACTGCGGGATCGGCTCCGGCGGCACCCTCGACTCGCTGATCCTCGGCGGCTCGCCGCTGTCGAAGGGCGAGATGGTCGACCGGCTGACCGAGTTCGTCGAGCTGCTCGACCGGCTGCTGACCACCGATCGCGTCGACCACGACGGCGCCTACTTCCACACCAGGAACGCCCGCACCCTGCCCGGCTGCGTGCAGCAGCCGCGGGTCCCGTTCGTGGTCGCCGCGAACGGGCCGCGCTCGCTGCGCCTGGCCGCGTCGTACGGCGCCGGCTGGGTGACCACCGGCAAGACCGGCGTCAGCCGCGACGCGGGCCTGGACGCCTGGTTCGCCGGCGCCGGAGAGCTGAACCGCCGCATGGACGAGCTGCTCCACGACCGGGGCCGCGACCCCGGCAGCATCGCCCGGCACCTGTTCCTGGACACGTCACCGGTGTTCTCACTGTCGAGCGTGGCGGCCTTCGAGGACGCGACGGGCCGGGCCGCCGAGCTCGGTTTCACCGACGTGATCACGCACTGGCCGCGCCCCGACGGCGTGTACGCCGGATCCGTCGGCACCCTCGACAAGGTCGCCGCCGACGTCCTCCCACGCCACCGCACCCCGCAAATCTGAGGCTCCGGTACGACCTGCCCGATATCTCGGGCAGGTCGTATCAGCCCAGCCGGCGGACCCAGGCGGGCAGGGCGTACCAGAGGGTGAGCAGCAGGGCGACGATGACGGCGACGACCGCGATCGCGACACCGCGGGCGAGGACGACGTCGAGCGCGATGAGCAGGCCGCCCGCGATCGAGGCGAGCAGGAACACCAGGCCCGTGATCGTGAGCGCACCGGCGATCGGGATCATCCGGTCCCTGAGCCGCTGCTGGTAGGTGATCCGGTGGAACGACACCGGCGCGAGGAACAGGCCCATCGCCAGCGCGGCGGTGACCAGGGTGCACGCGAACACCACGTGGGTGAACCGGTCGGCGGCGCGGAACGGCTGGGTGAACGCGATCGTGAGCAGGAACGCGAACAGGATCTGGGTTCCGGTCTGCGCGAGTCGCAGCTCCTGGAGCAGCTCGATCCAGTGCCGGTCCAGCCGTTCGGCGTTGTCCTCGTTGCGCTGGTACCGCTCGTCGTCCGCCATGCTCCACCGTACTCAGCGGCCGCATGGCTGCCCGGCAGCGGCGAAGGGCCCCGCACCGTGAGGTGCGAGGCCCTTCGTGATTCTGAGCAGGCTCAGATCGGGCGGATGTTCTCCGCCTGCAGGCCCTTCTGGCCCTGCGTGATCTCGAACTCGACCCGCTGGTTCTCGTCCAGGGTCCGGAAGCCGGAGGTCTGGATCGCCGAGTAGTGCGCGAACACGTCCGCACCGCCGTCATCCGGGGTGATGAAGCCGAAGCCCTTGTCAGCGTTGAACCACTTGACAGTACCGACAGCCATTGTTGTCTTTCTCCTCGATGGGCTGCATTAGCGACCCACACCTCGTGGGCCACGTGTCGCCGAAAGGCCCCGAACGACTGGAACCGGCCGTTGGCACAGCATTGTCTAGCGGGAGTCCAAACCTGCAACGCGATCACTGTAGCCGATAACGGGTCGTACGGGGACTGGCAGGCTCACCGCGTGTCATGCCCTCGGGGATGCCTTCGGCAACAGTCGTCCGGACCGCTTTCGCGGCTCGGCGCCGCGGCGACGGGCCCGCAACCGCTGCCATGAGTAGCCTGCGGAGCACTGAGAGTGGTCGGCGAGGTGTTGGCGAGCAAATCACCGAAGCCGGGAGTGGCGTCCGGGCACGGCCCGCGCCGGTGCGGTGGACATCGGGGTACGGTCGGGGAATGGTGGTCTCACGCGGGTGATGCGGAGGCGAGAACATGACCGGGCCGCCTTTCTCGGACCGGGTCGATGCGGGACGGCGGCTCGGTGAGCGTCTCTCCGCGCACCTCGGCACCCAGCTCGGCGCGCGGCTCGGGGGTGGCGGCGCCAGCGCCGAGGTGGTCGTACTCGGACTGCCGCGCGGCGGTGTCCCGGTGGCGGCCGAGGTGGCCCGCGAGCTGGACGCGCCGCTCGACGTGCTGGTGATCCGCAAGGTCGGCCTGCCCTGGCAGCCAGAGCTCGCGATCGGCGCGGTCGGCGAGGGTGGCATCCAGGTGCTGAACCGGCAGATCCTGCAGTCGACCGGGCTGACCGCCGACGAGGTCGAGCAACTCGTGTCGATCGCCGCGGCCGAGGTCGATGAGAGGGTCGGCCGGTTCCGCGCCGGCCGGGCTCCGGTGGACCTGACCGGCCGTGACGTCGTCCTCGTCGACGACGGGATCGCGACCGGGGCGACCATGTGCGCGGCAGTCGACGTCGCCCGCGCGCGGGGCGCGGCCACCGTGACCGTGGCGGTGCCGGTGGCCGCGATACAGGCGCTGGACCGGTTGCGGAAGCTGGCCGACCGGGTGATCTGCCTGCTGACGCCGTCGGACCTGCGCGGGGTGGGGTTGTGGTACCGCGACTTCACCCAGACCGCGGATCGCGAGGTGACCGCGCTGCTCGCCAGGGCGGCCGGGTCATAGGCACCGGCGGGCCGCGGCCAGGGTGCGTTCCACGTACCGCGCGCCGAACAGCACCACATGCACCAGCAGCGGGTGGAGCTGGTGCAGCACCACGCGGTGCCGCCAGCCGTCGGTGAGCGGCGCGGTCTCGTCGTACGCGGCCAGCACCCGGTCCAGGTGCGGCAGCCCGAACAGGTCGAGCATCGCCAGGTCCGTCTCGCGGTGCCCGCCGTGCGCTGCCGGGTCGACCAGGCGTACGCCGTCGGCGCACCAGAGCACGTTCCCGGCCCAGAGATCCCCGTGCAGCCGGCTCGCCGAGCCGGCGCCTGCGTCGTACTCGCCGCCGGTGAGCCGGGCGGCGATCCGGTCGAACAGGGCGACCTCGTCCGGCCCGAACAGGCCATTGTCCCGCGCGGTGCGCACGTACGGCGCGAGGCGCAGGGTGGCGTAGAACTCGCCCCACGACAGCGGACGGCCGTCGGCGTAGGCGAGACCGGCGTTGCCGATGAAGCCAGGTCCGGTCCAGCCCTCGGGCGGCGTACCGAAGCCGGTCGCGCCGGCGGCGTGCGTGACGGTCAGCCGCCGGCCGAACTCCTCCGCCGCCCCGGCCGACGGTCCGGACTCGGCGAACCGGGGGACCACCAGCCGGCCGGGGGAGACTTCCAGGGGTTCGGCGACCGGCACACCGCCCGGCACCGCGAGCCAGCGCAGCCCCGCCGCCTCCGCCTCGAAGAATCCGTCCGGCGCGTCAGAACGCCGCTTCTCGAACGTGCCCGTCACCCGCCCCATGTTCCTTGATACGAGGTGCCCGACATGTCGGGCACCTCGTACCGGCCGGGGTTCACGGGGGTCAGTGGTTCAGGTTTCCGGCGGCGAACGGGTCGTGCTCGGCGAGGATCTTGTCCACCCGGGCCTGGTCGAGGCGCTGGGCCAGGCCGGTGCTCTCCTGGGCGTCCCGGACGCACTTGGCGAGCACGAAGGACGACGTGACGAGGTACATCGTGCCCAGGCCGAGGAACGCCCGGACCCAGGTGCCGACCGGCAGGTAGATGATGCCGATGACGACCGAGACCAGGGCGATGCCGAACGAGATCGCTGCCTGGCCGTAGAACGCCGCGGTGTTCTTGGAGTTCGAGGTGATGTCCATACGCATCAGCCTGGCGGTCCTGGTGGGGCGCAGGCATGCGTACGACTACTCAACTCAGCATGAAGATGTGCTCCTCGGGGTCCGCGTCGGCGGGGCGCTCGTCCTCGGGCACGGGGGCGAAGCCGCACTTGACGAGCACCCGGGCCGACCCGCCGTTGTGTCGCGCGACGTGGGCGAAGAGCGGGCGCTCGGTCACCTCGGTGAGGAACGCCGTGAGCGCCGTGGTGGCGATGCCGTGGCCCCAGTGCGCGCGGTCGATCCAGTACCCGACCTCGCGGTCGCCGTCCTGGCTCCAGCTCACGATGTCGCCGACCAGCACGCCGTCCGCGACGATCGCCCGGGTGACCGCGTCCGGGTCGGCCCCGACCTTGCGGCTGTGCTCGATGTACTCGTCCCACTCGCGCGAGGGGAAGCCGACCATCGCCGCGGCGATCGGATCGCTCTGGTTCTTGAACAACATGGGCCGGTCATCCTCGGTGATCGGGCGCAGTTCCACTCTCATGACCGCGACGGTACAACCGCCCACCGACAGTCAGCTGTCCGCGAGCGCCTTGCGGATCCGCTTGTCCGAGACCGGGTAGGCAGTGCCGAGGGTCTGGGCGAACAGGCTGACCCGGTACTCCTCGAGCATCCAGCGCACCTCGCGCAGCTGCGGGCTCGGCTGCCTGCCGGGCGGTACGGCGTTCAGCCGGCGCTGGTACTCGTCGGTGAGCGACTGGACGGCGTATGTCGACTGCCGGTCGCGGACGACGTTGCCGCCGATCCTGTCCAGCCGCTGCTCGATGCCCTTGAGGTACCGGACCACGTCCGGCAGCCGGGCGGCGCCGGCCTCGGTGACGAAGCCGCGGTGCACGAGCCCCTCGAGCTGCCCTCGTACGTCGCTCAGCGCGGGTAGCAGCGCCGGGCTGGAGGCGCGGGTGATCTGCCGGTCGACGGCGCGCGCGGTCGCCAGGACCTGCTCCACCTGGCCGAGGATCTCCAGCACGGTGTCGGCCAGATCGGCCCGGACGGCGTCGCGGAGCCGGTCGAAGTCGCCGAGGATCCAGACCGGCGCGCCATGCTCGCGCATCAGCGCGTCGACAGCGGCGGTCACGCAGTCGTCCAGCAGGTCGGGAACGTTGCGGTGCGGGTTGTTCGCGAGTGTCATCTTGGCCTGGTTCGACAGGTTGCGCTGCACCACGTCGATCACCGACGGCATCGTGAGCAGCAGCAGCCTGCGGGTGCCGCGCCAGATCGCGTCGGCCTGGTCCTGCTCGGTCTCCTGCAGGCGGATCGACACGCTGGCGCCGTCGTCGACGAGCGCGGGGTATCCGGCGACGGTCAGGCCGTGGCGCTGCTCGGAGAACGACCGCGGCAACTCGCCGAAGGTCCAGTCGGTCAGGCCGTCGCGTTCGAGACCGCTGACGGCGGTCGCGGCGACCTTCGAGATCGCGGCCTTGGTGCGCGGCTTGAGCCGCTGCTTGAGCTGCTCCAGGTCCTTGCCCTCGGCAACTGTCTTGCCGTGGTCGTCGACGACCCGGAAGGTCATCCGCAGGTGCTCGGGTACCCGGCTCCAGTCCCAGTCGTCGTCGGTGATCACGACGCCGCGCAACGCCCTGAGCTCCCGCGCGATCGCCGCGGTGAGCGGGCCGGATTCCCCGAGGCCGGGCAGCACCAGCCGGGCGTGGTCGGGCGCCGGTACGACGCTGCGCCTGGTGGCCTTGGGCAACGACTTGATCAGCGCCGTGACCAGTTCCTCGCGGAAGCCGGGCACGCTCCACTCGAACCCGTCCGGCTCGACCTGGTTCAGCACCAGCAACGGGATGTGCACGGTCACGCCATCCGCATCGGTCCCGGGTTCGAACGCGTACGTCAGGTCGAACGTGAACCCGCCCTGCCGCCAGGTCAGCGGGTAGTCGCGCTCCCGCACCTCGTCGGCGTCCTCGCGGACCAGCAGTGAGCGCTCGAAGTCCAGCAGGTCCGGGTCGCGCTGCCGGGTCTTCTTCCACCACGAGTCGAAGTGCCGGCCGGACACGACCTCGGGCCCGATCCGCTCGTCGTAGAAGGCGAACAGCGTCTCGTCGTCGACCAGCAGGTCGCGGCGCCGGGTGCGTTCCTCCAGCTCCTCCACCTCCTCGACCAGCTTGCGGTTGGCGTGGAAGAAGTGGTGCCGGGTGTCCCAGTCGCCGTCCACCAGTGCGTGCCGGCGTCTCGACGAGCTCGGCGGACATCACGAACTGCGGCGGCTTCTTGAACAGCGCGGAGCCGGGGAAGATGGCGAACCGCGCGTTCCGGGCGCCGATGTACTGGTGCTGGTTGGCCGGGTCCTTCATCCCGACGTGCGACAGCAACCCGGCCAGCAGCGACGTGTGCACGAGCTGAGGATCGGCCGGCTCGCCGGTGTTCAGGCGTACGCCGATCTGGGCGGCGACCTGTCGCAGTTGCGCGTAGATGTCCTGCCACTCGCGAACCCGCAGATAGTTGAGGTACTCCGCCCGGCACATCCTGCGGAACTGGTTCCCGGACAGCTCCTTCTGCTGCTGCTTGAGGTAGCTCCACAGGTTCAGGAAGCCGAGGAAGTCCGAGCCCGGGTCCCGGAACCGCGCGTGCGCCTGCTGAGCCTGCGCCTCCGCGTCGGCCGGCCGCTCCCTCGGGTCCTGGATCGACAGCGCGGCGGCGATGACCATCACCTCGCGCACGCACCCGTTCCGGTCGGCCTCGACGATCATCCGGGCCAGCCGCGGGTCGACCGGGAGCTGCGCGAGCTGCCGCCCGACCGGGGTCAGCCGCTGCATGTCGTCGAACGCGCCGAGCTCGGTGAGCAGCTGGACGCCGTCCTTGACCGCGCGCTTGTCGGGCTCGTCGATGAACGGGAACGCGGCGATGTCGCCGAGCCCGATCGACGTCATCTGCAGGATCACCGAGGCCAGGTTCGTGCGCAGGATCTCGGGGTCGGTGAACTCGCCGCGGCTCTCGAAGTCCTCCTCGCTGTACAGCCGGATGCAGATGCCGTCGCTGGTCCGCCCGCAGCGGCCCTTGCGCTGGTTCGCGCTCGCCTGCGACACGGACTCGATGGGCAGGTGCTGCACCTTCGTCCGGTGGCTGTACCGGGAGATCCGCGCGGTGCCCGGATCCACGACGTACTTGATCCCCGGCACGGTCAGCGAGGTCTCCGCGACGTTGGTCGCGAGCACGATCCGCCGTCCGGGATGCGACTGGAACACCCGGTGCTGCTCGGCCGCGGACAGCCGGGCGTACAGCGGCAGGATCTCGGTGTCGCGGAGGTTCTGTGCGCGCAGCGCGTCCGCGGTGTCGCGGATCTCCCGTTCGCCGCTCAGGAAGACGAGTACGTCGCCCGGTGCCTCCAGCGCGAGCTCGTCGACCGCGTCCAGGATCGCCTGCGTCTGGTCGCGCTCGATCGTGGACGGGTCGTCCGGATCGTTGACCGGCCGGTACCGCGTCTCGACCGGGTAGGTCCGCCCGGACACCTCGATGATCGGGGCGTCGCCGAAGTGCGCGGCGAACCGCTCCGGGTCGATCGTCGCGGAGGTGATGACCACCTTGAGGTCGGGCCGCCGTGGCAGCAGCTGCTTGAGGTACCCGAGGATGAAGTCGACGTTCAGGCTGCGCTCGTGCGCCTCGTCGATGATCAGCGTGTCGTAGCGCAGCAGGTCGCGATCGCGCTGAAGCTCAGCGAGCAGGATCCCGTCGGTCATCAGCTTGACGAGCGTGCCCGCCGAGACCTTGTCGGTGAACCGCACCGCGTACCCGACCGTGTCGCCGAGCTGTGTCCCGAGCTCCTCGGCGATCCGCTCGGCGACGGTCCGCGCGGCGAGCCGCCGCGGCTGGGTGTGCCCGATCGCGCCCTGCACCCCGCGACCCAGCTCGAGGCAGATCTTCGGGATCTGCGTGGTCTTGCCGGACCCGGTCTCGCCGGCGACCACGACGACCTGATGATCGCGAATCGCCGCCGCGATCTCGTCCTTGAGCTGGCTGACCGGCAACTGCTCCGGATACCGGATCTCCGGCACCGACGCCCGGCGATGCTCCACCAATCGCTCGGACCGCTTCATCGCCTCCGCGATCGACGCGAACGCCGTACGACGCCTGTCCTCGCCCCGCATTCCGCGAGCCTGATCCAGCCGGCGACCGAGCCGCCGCTGGTCGGCCGGCGTCAGCGCGGGCAGGCGTCGCCGGAGCTGAGCCAGCGTGGGGGAGTCGGACATGACGTCGCCAAGGATAGGTCGCCGCCTCCCGCACCCCGAACCCGTTTATCGGGTACAACGGGATCGTGGTCCGCCGGCGCGTCGTCGTACACGGTGTGGTGCAGGGCGTCTTCTACCGCGACACCTGCCGCCGCCAAGCCCGTGCCGCCGGAGTCTCCGGCTGGGTCCGCAACCTGCCCGACGGCGCTGTCGAAGCAACCTTCGAAGGCCCGGCCCCCGCGGTCCAACGCATGCTCGACTGGTGCCGCCAAGGCCCACCCCACGCCGCCGTAGACCACGTCGACGTCTACGACGAACCACCCACCGGCGAGACGGGTTTCACCATCACCTGGTAGCCGCCACCGACCCTCCACCCAACCCGACCAGCCGGCGCCACGTGCAGCCGGCAGACGCGCACGCCCCGATCCGCGCTCCCTGCAAGCTGCCCGATATGTCGGGCAGCTTGCAGGCATGGAGGAGGGGTCCTCGAGAGGTGGCGGGTTGGGCCGGATTCTGTCCCCAGGGATCGCGCCGGTGGGAGCTGTCCACAGGACTGGAGATGGGGGACTGTCGGCGGACCATTCGCGGCATGTTCAAGGGCATGGACGGTTTTTTCGCTTGGTTTGGATTGGTGCTGCGGCAGGCGCGGCGGGACGCGGACATGTCGCAGCGCGAGCTCGCGCGGTGGTCCGCGGTGCCGAAGTCCGTCATCGCGGACGCGGAGTCCGGGCGGGCGACGAACTTGTACGTGGCGACCCAGCTGCTGATGCGATGGGGTACGAGGTGGCGATTCGGAACCGCGCGGGCGACGACGTCGAGGAACTGCTCGCCGACGAGCGGAGGGATCGAGACGGGCGACGGTTCCCGCCGCATCTGGATGTGCGGCAGCTCAGCGATGAGGAGCTGACGAGGCGTCACCGGGACGAGTACCGGCCTAACCCGCTGACGGCGTTCACGTACCGGCTGAACCGGCGGGCTCGCGATGCCGAGCGCTATCACGGCTGGTACGGGGAGGGGCCGCACAACTGGGCGCCGCCACACCCCGATCGCGACTACGTGCGGATGGTGCTCGGGCGGGAACCGGTGTTCGAGTGGTTCTGGCCCAGGCCGCTCGACTTGGCGGGCCGGGGGCCGTTCGACCAGCGCGCAGTCGAGATGGCGGGTCAGCGCGCGCCGGCATTGCGGCGGGCCCGGGCCGGCGAACGGCCGGCTCGGACCGGACGCGTCGCCGGGGTCACCGGCCGCGGTGTTCCTGTACGCGGTCCAGCCACTCGCTGACCAGGGCGCCGAAGAGGGTCGGCTGCTCGATCTGCAGGTTGTGACCGGCGCGGTCGAGGACGACGTACGACGCCCGCGGGTAGCGCGGCAACAGCGTGAACTGCTCGGCGAAACCGGTGGAGGAGTCCTGCCGGCCGGCCAGGATCAGCGTCGGGCGGTCGAAGGCGGGACCCGACTCCGGGATCGCGGATGTGAGCTTCCAGTTCTTGCGGATGCGCTGCATCGCCTCCAGGTCGGCAACCTCCAGGCCCGGGGAGATCTCGGCCTGGTACCGGCGGAGTGTCTCGGTCGACTGGACGACGGCGATACCGGTGTAGTCGTCCGCCTCCTCGGGCGTGAGCCCGTCGAGGAGGCCCGGTTCGGTGATCAGTACTTCGTGCTCGGGGACGTCGCGTTTGGCGTTCTCCAGCTCGGTGCCGATCGGGCAGATCAGCGCCAGACCGAGGACCTGGGCGGCACGGGCGGCGACGATGCCGCGCGCCAGGTAGCCGCCGTACGACTCGCCGGCGAGCAGGAAGGGCTGGTCGCCGAACTCGGCGTCGACGAGGCCGAGCAGAGCGGCCAGGTTGTCGTCCGAGGACGAGACGTCGCCGGCGGGCGACTGGCCCATGCCGGGCAGGTCGGGGTAGAGCCGGCGGTAGCCGGGGCGGTTCTCGAAGACCGGCTCGAGGCAGCCGGTCATCAGGCGGTGGTCCGGGGTCCACCCGTGAATGGCGAGCAGGGGTGTGCCGTCGCCGTACGCGACGTGGTGAAGGGTGGTCACTCGCCGAAGCGTGCCAGACCCCACCGACAGGTCGTCATCCGGCGCGGAAGGTCTTGCGGTAGGTGAGCGGTGACACGCCCAGGCCGGCCCGCATGTGGTGGCGCAGCGACGCGGCGGTGCCGAGCCCGGACTCGCCCGCGACCTGGTCGACCGGCAGGTCGGTGGTCTCGAGCAGGTGCCGCGCGTGCAGGAGCCGCTGCTGTTGCAGCCAGGTGCCGGGAGACAGTCCGGTCTCGGCCTTGAACCGGCGGCTGAACGTGCGCACGCTCATCCGCGCGTGCTTCGCCAGCGACACCAGGTCGAGCTCGTGGTCCAGGTGCTGCAACGCCCACGCGCGGGTATTCGCGGTGCTCGCCGTGCCGGGCTCGGGCACCGGCCGCTCGATGAACTGCGACTGGCCGCCCTCGCGCCACGGCGGCACCACGCAGTGCCGCGCGGCCTTGTTGGCAACCTCGCTGCCGTGGTCGGTGCGTACGACGTGCAGGCAGAGGTCGACCCCGGCGGACAGCCCGGCCGAGGTGAGAATGTCGCCGTCGTCGACGAACAGCAGGTTCTCGTCGAGGTCGACCTTCGGGTAGAGCGCGCGGAACGGCTCGGCGTACGACCAGTGCGTCGTCGCGGGCCGGCCGTCGAGCAGGCAGGCCGCGCCGAGCACGAACGCGCCCGTGCAGATCGACATCACCCTGGTACCAGGGTGGATCGTGGCGAGAGCGGCCGCGAGCTCGTCCGGAAGCGTTCCGTCGTACCGCGGGCCGGGGATTCGGGTGCCGGGGATGATCACGGTGTCGGCCCACGCGAGTGCCTCGGCGCCGTGGGATGGGACGATCGTGTACCCGGCGAGCACCGGGACGCCGGACGTGTCGAGCCCGCAGATCCGCACGTCGTACAGGTCTTCGCCGTTCGGCCCGGTGGCGGCGCCGAAGACCGCGGGCGGGATCGCCAGGTCGTAGCCCACGACGGGTGCGAGCGCCAGCACCGCGACGCGATGAACAGCCATGGCCATATCTTGACACATGTTGACGTTCTGGCCACTCGTCCGCCGCGTGTCGACCGGTGACCATCGAACGTGTGACAGAGCTGCTGCAGACGCCTGCCCCCGTTCGTACCCGCTCCCGCCTGCCGCACCGCGCCTGGTTGATCGCCGCGGTGTCGTTCGTGACCCTGATCGGCGCCGCCGGATTCCGGTCCGTGCCGAGCGTGCTGATGGACCCGTTGCACGCCGAGTTCGGCTGGTCGCACGCGACGATCTCGGCGGCGGTGTCGGTCAACCTGCTGCTGTACGGGCTGATCTCGCCGTTCGCGGCGGCGCTGATGGAGCGGGTCGGGCTGCGGATCGTGGTCGCGTGCGCGCTCACGCTGGTGGCGGCCGGGAGTGGCCTGACCGTGTTCATGACCGCGAGCTGGCAGCTGCTGCTGTGCTGGGGACTGCTCGTCGGGATCGGCGTCGGGTCGATGGCAATGACGTTCGTCGCGACCGTGACCGGGCGCTGGTTCGTGCGGCATCGCGGGCTCGTGACCGGTGTGCTGACCGCCGCCGGCGCGACCGGGCAGCTCGTCTTCCTGCCGCTGGTGGCCGCGCTCGCGACCCGGTACGGCTGGCGCACGCCCGCACTGGTGGTGGCCGCCTGCGCGCTGGCCGTCGTACCGCTGGTGTGGTTGTTCCTGCGCGACTTCCCGAGCGATGTCGGGACCACCGCGTACGGCGCTCCGCGCGGCAGCACCGCCGGCCAGCGGGTAGTCGCGACCGGCGGCGCGCTGCGCGCTCTGACGGTGCTGCGCGGCGCGGCGCGGCGGCCGATGTTCTGGCTGCTCGCGGGCGGGTTCGCGGTCTGCGGCGCGTCCACGAACGGGCTGGTCGGAACCCATTTCGTGACCGCCGCGCACGACCACGGGATGCCGCAGACCACGGCCGCGTCGCTGCTCGCGCTGGTCGGTGTGTTCGATGTCGGCGGGACGATCCTGTCCGGCTGGCTGACCGACCGCTGGGATCCGCGGTGGCTGCTGGTCGGGTACTACACGCTGCGCGGGCTGTCGCTGCTGGTGCTGCCGTCGCTGCTGGCGCCGCAGGCTGAACCGAGCATTTGGGTGTTCGTGGTCTTCTACGGGCTGGACTGGATCGCGACGGTGCCGCCGACCGTGGCGTTGTGCCGCGAGTGGTTCGGGGCGGAAGGGCCGATCGTGTTCGGCTGGGTGTTCGCCTCGCACCAGGTGGGCGCCGCGCTGATGGCCGAGGGTGCCGGCGGCATCCGCGACCTGCAGGGCAGCTACGACCTGGCCTGGTACCTGGCGGGCGGCTTGTGCGGTCTCGCCGCCCTGATGTCCGCCCGGATCAGGTCCCGCGCAGCGACGGCCTGAGCGCACGTTGAACCCGACCGATACGAGCTGCCCGAGATGTCGGGCAGCTCGTATCGACTGGGAGTCGATGATCGCTACGACCTCGGGTTCACCGCGGTGCATGAGGTCGGCCACTGGTTCGCGCTCGCGCACACCTTCGACGGCGGCTGCAACGCGCACGGCGACTTCGTTGCCGACACGCCTGCGGAGAAGATTCCGACCAGCGGCTGCCCGGCGGACGGCACGAAGGACACCTGCACGAGGGACCCGGGGTTCGACCCGATCCACAACTTCATGGACTACTCCTACGATCAGTGCTACACGGAACTGACCCAGGGGCAGGCTGAGCGGGCGCACGACTACTGGCTCGCGTTCCGCGCCTAGCTTCGTCGGGGGCCGCGTCTAGGGTGGCGGCATGCCACCTGAGCTGACGGACGAACGGGCCCGGATCGCGGCCGGGGTGATCACGGCGATCGCCGGGCCGGAGGCGGTGCTGCGCGACGACCAGGCGGTGGCGGTCGCCGCGCTCACCGAGCCGTCGGCGCGGGTGCTGGTAGTACAGGCGACCGGCTGGGGCAAGTCGGCGGTGTACTGGGCGGCGACGTCGATCCGGCGGCACGAGCAGGCGGGGCCGACGCTGGTGGTGTCGCCGCTGCTGTCGCTGATGCGCGACCAGGTCGCGGCCGCGGCGCGTGCCGGGCTGCGTGCCGCGACGCTCAACTCGTCGAACATCGACGCCTGGTCGGCGATCGAGCAGGAGCTGTACGACGATCGGCTGGACGTGCTCCTGGTGTCGCCGGAGCGGTTGGCGAATCCGGGGTTCGGCCGGCGGGTGCTGGACGGGCTGGCCGGGCGGATCGGGTTGCTGGTGATCGACGAGGCGCATGCGGTGTCGGACTGGGGGCACGACTTCCGGCCCGACTACCGCCGGGTGTCCGACGTGCTGCAGCGGCTGAACCCGGACACGCCGGTGCTCGCGACCACGGCGACCGCGAACGCCCGGGTCACCGAGGACGTCGCGCACCAGCTCGGCGACGCGACGCTGGTGCTGCGGGGGCCGCTGGCGCGGCGCAGCCTGCAGCTCGCCGTGGTCGGGGCGCTCTCGCCGCTGGAGCGGTTCGCGTGGGTGGTCGAGCACCTGCCGCGGCTTCCGGGATCGGGCATCGTCTACACGCTCACGGTCGCGGACGCCGAGCGGCTCGCGTCCGCGGTCCGGCAGGTGCACGGCGACAGCGTCGCGGTGGCGGCGTACACGGGCGGGCTGGAGCCGGCCGAGCGGGAGCGGCTCGAGGACGCGCTGCGCGACAACCGGCTGAAGGCGCTGGTGGCCACGTCCGCGCTCGGGATGGGGTACGACAAGCCGGACCTCGGCTTCGTCGTACACGTCGGATCGCCGCCGTCGCCGGTGTCGTACTACCAGCAGGTCGGCCGCGCCGGCCGCGGCATCGACCACGCGCTGGTGGCGCTGCTGCCGTCGGACGCGGACGCCGGGGTGTGGGACTACTTCGCGACCGCGACGATCCCGGACCCGGACCAGATGAAGCGGCTGCTGGCCGGGCTGGAGGCGTACGGCGACGGCGAGGCGGCGACGGTGCCGTCGCTCGAGGCCGAGACCGGGCTGCGCCGCGGCCGGGTCGAGCTGATGCTGAAGCAGCTCGCCGTCGACGGCGCGGTGGATCGGGTCGACGGCGGCTGGGTGCGGACCGGCAAGGACTGGTCGTACGACGCTCCGCACTACGACGGGATCGTCGCGACCCGGCGGCGCGAGGCGGACATCATCCGCGCCTACACCCACGGCGATCGTTGCCTGATGCAACTGCTGCAGGAGTCGCTGGACGACCCGACGGCGGAACGCTGCGGCCGCTGCTCGGTGTGCCTCGGACGGTTGCCCGAGCCGCTCACCGCGACGCCGTCGCCGGACACGGTGCGTGCCGTGTCGCTGCTGCTGCGCGGCGAGACGCACGTGCTGGAGCCGCGCAAGATGTGGCCGGGCGGCGCGTTCGGCAGCCGCGGCCGGATCCCGCCGGGGCTGATGGCCGAGCCGGGGCGGGCGATCGTGTACGCCGACGCGCCGGAATGGCGTGACGTGATCCGCGCGGCGTTCGCAACGGACCGTCCCGCCCCGGAGGAGTTGCTGTCGGGCGCCGTACAGACACTGACGAAGTGGCGGGCGACCTGGTCCGCACGGCCGCAGGTGGTGGTGTCGCTGCCGGCCGCCGGGTTCCGCCTGCTCGCCGCGAGTGTGGCGGACCACTTGGCGGCGGTCGGCCGGCTGGACCGTGCCGAGCTCGCGCTGGTGGATCCGCCGGGTGACGCCCGGGCGTTGTCGTCGGCGGAGGAGGCGGCAGCCTGGCGGGCCGCGATCAAGGTCGGTGGAGCCGAGGTCGGCGGCCGTACCGTGCTGCTGGTCGCCGACGCCACGTCGTCGTTGTGGCCCGTGACGGTCGCTGCCGCGCACCTGCGCGAAGCCGGCGCGTCGGCGGTGCTGCCGCTCGTGGTGCACCGCCGACCCTGAAACCGGTTGACGGCTGCCGGATCCTTGCCGGGTGGACGTCACCTCCCTGGCCTACCGGACCGACCTGACGGTGTTGCGGTTGAGCGGCAGCGAGATCGCCGATCTCGGAGATCACCTGGTGGTTCGCACTCCCGCCGACCCGTCGTACTGGTGGGGCAACTTCGTGCTGCTGGCGGAGCCCGTCGGGCGCGAGGCGGTGCCCGGCCTGCTGGAGCGGTACGACGTCGAGGTCGCCGTGGCGGAGCATGTTGCCTGGGCATCGACTCGGTGGACGGCACGGCTGGCGCGGACGACGAACTGGTGGTCGCGGCGGGCTTCGAGATCGAGCGGCACACGGTGCTGACGGCGACGGCCGTACGACCTGCCCGACATCTCGGGCAGGTCGTAGGCGGGGCTCCCGCGCGACGCACCCGGACGCGCGCCGTGGCGGCCTGACCTCCGCGCTGGTGCACCACGCTGCGCGCGACGGGCTCGACCGGGGCGCGTCGATGCTGGTGATCGTCGCGGATCCGAGCTATCACGCGATCGTGATGTACCGGGAGCTCGGCTTTGCCGATACCGAGACCAAGGTCCGATTGACCAGGCCGCCGGCCGCTACCGGCTGATCGCGCCGCCGCCTCGGCGGCGCGTCGGGGGGTCACGGCAGCACCGGGTGACCTTCCGGTTGCTGACGCGTTGATCAAAGCGGGGGCGCGACCACGCACGTCAGGTCTAGTCTTGTCGGGCAGCCCGAGGGGGAGAGGGGGCTGGATGGGTTCGATCCGGAACGAGGCAAGCCGAACGTTGCGCCCTTCTACAGGGCGCTCGCTGCCGCCTGCCGTGGCGCCGCACACGATCGAGAGACCACGGCTGGACGCACTGCTCGACGACGGGGCCCGGCGACGGCTGGTCACGGTCGTCGCGGACGCCGGGTTCGGCAAGTCGACCCTGCTCGCCTCGTGGGCGGCGACGCGGCGGTGCGCCTGGTACACGGTCACCGCTGACGACCGCGGGCTGACGGCCATCGTCGGCGGGCTGGTCGGCGCGCTGCGGCTGCACGTCCCGGAGCTGTCCGAGGCGGCGCTGCCCGGCGGCGCGCGGGGTCCGGACGCCGACGCCGAGCAGCCGATCCGGGCGCTGGCCTACGCGAGCGCGATCGCGGACACGCTCGAGGCGCACCTGTCGCGCGATCTGGTGCTGGTGCTGGACGATCTGCACGAGATCTCGCCCGGCGACCCGGCGGCGAAGCTGGTCGAGGGTCTGGTCCGGGTCGCGCCGCCGCTGCTGCACGTGGTGATCTCGTCGCGCACCCCGGCGCCGTTCCGGGTCGAGCGGCTGCGCGGCCGTGGTCAGCTGCTCGAGATCGACGGATCCACGCTGGCGTTCACCGGCGACGAGACCTCAGCCGTGCTCCGGTCCGTGCTCGGCGACGGCGAGGACGACCTGGCCGAGGTGCTGCACAACGCCGTACAGGGGTGGCCGGCGGCGGCGCGGCTGGCCGGGGAGGCGCTGCGCACGGTGCCGGCGGGGGAACGGGAATCCCGGTTGCGGCGGGCGTTGCGGCCGGGCGGGCCGGTGTTCGACTACCTCGCGGAGGAGGTCTTCGCGTCCGAGCCGGGGGACGTGCGGAGCCTGGTGGCGATCGCGGCGGTGCTGCCGTACGTGTCGCCCGACCTGTGCGCCGATCTCGGGCTGCCGGCAGCGGAGACGGCGATTGACGCGCTGGTCGCGCGCGGGTTCCTGGCCGCCGACGAGACCGGCGAGCAGTACCGGCTGCACCCGCTGGTGCGGGACTTCGCCGTCGCGCGGCTGCCGCTGCCGGCTCCGGAGCGCACCGAGCTGAGCACCCGGGCCGGGCGCTGGCTGACCGCGCGCGGTCAGGTGCGTGAGGCACTCGGCCTGTTCCGGCAGGCCGGCGCGACCACGGAGGTCGCCGAGTTGCTCGGCGCGAAGGGGGCGGGAATGGTCGCACGAGGTGAGGCCGAGGAGGTGGTCGCCGCGATCGTGGCGCTGCCGGACGAGCTCCGCCGGCCGGACGTACAGCCCGGGATCGTCCAGCTCGAGGGCGAGGCACGTCAGGTGCTCGGCGACTGGGAAGGCGCCAAGGCGTGCTTCCAGCGACTGGTCGGCGAAGGGCCGATCCCGGCCGCCGTGGCGTGGCGGCTGGGGCTGATCCAGTACGTCCGCGGTGAGCTCGAGGAGGCGCTGGCGACCTACGCGCGCGGGGTGCGGGACGGGACGCTCCGTGCCGAGGAGGCGCTGCTGCTGGCCTGGTGGGCGAGTGCGCACTGGATGCGCGGTGAGATCGACCGCTGCCGCGAGCTCGTCGCCGAGGCGATGGCGACGGCCCGGGCGGTGCAGGACGACCGGGCGCTGGCCGTCGCGCACACCGTGATGGCGATGCTCGCCGCGGTCGACAGCGACCCGCGGGCGAACGCCGCGCACTACCTGCACGCGCTGGAGCACGCCGAGCGGGCCGGCGACGTACTGCAGCAGATCCGGATCCACGTGAACCAGGGGTCGCACCACATCCGCGAGGCGGGGTACGCGCAGGGCATCGCAGAGGTGGACGTGGCGATCCGGCTCGCGGATCTGGCCGGGTTCGCGATGTTCCGAGCGCTGGCGATGAACAACCGCGGCGAGGCGCTGCTCGGGCTCGGCCGGCTGGACGAGGCGATCGCGGAGCTGAACGGGTCCCGCGCGCTGTACCAGAGGCTGGACTCCCGGCTGGTGGCGCAGCCGCTGGCGACGCTCGGCGAGGTGTACCGGCACCGCGGGGATCGCGCGATGGCGCGGGCCTGCTACGAGGAGGCCGTCGGCATCGCCGAGGAGGACCGCAACCTGCAGGCCTTGATGCCGTCGCTCGCCGGACTGGCCAGGCTGCGGGTGGAGGACGAGCCGGACGACGCACTCGCGCTCGCGGAGCGGGCCGTGGCGCTGGGACCGATGCTCGGCCACACGAAGGCGGTGCTGGCGCTCGGCTGGGTGACGTTGCAGCGCGGTGAGTCCGACCGTGCGGCCGGCGCCGCCGAGGAGGCCGCCGCACTGGCCCGGCGCCGGCGGGACCGCTCGGGTCTCGCCGAGGCGCTCGAGCTGCAGGCCGCGGTCGTTGCGCACGGCAACGGTCACCGCGAGCAGCTGCTGAACGAGGCGCTGGCGATCCGCCGCGAGATCGGGGATCCGCTCGGCGAGGCGCGGGTGGAGCTGATGCTCGCGCAGACCACGTCCGGCGACGGCGGCCGCGCGCTCGCCCTGCGTGCGCGGCAGCGCTTCCTGGACGCCGGCGCCGGCCGGTACGCCGCGGCCGCGCTCGCCGGTGACGAGGCGCCCGCGGTCCGGATCGAGTGCCTCGGCGGGTTCCGGGTGCTGCGTGCCGGTAAGCCGGTGCCGCTCGGGGAGTGGCCGTCGCGCAAGGCGCGCGACCTGCTGAAGATCCTGGTCGCGCGGCGCTGCCGGCCGGTGCCGCGGTCGCAGCTGGTCGACCTGCTGTGGCCGGACGACGACGAGTCGGTGGCCGGGCCGCGGCTGTCGGTCGCGCTGTCCACGGTGCGGTCGGTGCTCGACCCCGGCAAGCAGTACGGCGCCGACCGGTTCGTGCGGGCGGACCGTGCCACGGTGTGGCTGGACGGGTCCGAGGCGGCGGTCGACGTCGAGTCGTTCCTCGCCGATGCGCAGGCCGGGCTGGACGGCGCCGGGTCCAGCCGGAGCGTGCTGCTGCTGCGCGCCGCGGAGTCGTCGTACGCGGGCGACTTCCTCGAAGAGGACCTGTACGCCGACTGGGCGAGCGGGCTGCGCGAGGAGGCACGGGTGGCCTACGTGCGGGTGGCGCGGGCGCTTGCGGAACGGGCGGCGACCACTGGCGACCACGACGCCGCGGCGGGCTACCTGCTGCGGATCCTGCAGCGCGACGTCTACGACGAACGTGCGCACCTGGCGCTGGTCCGGTCCTTCGTCGCGGGTGGCTCCCATGGCGAGGCGCGGCGGGCCTACCGGGCGTATGTGAGCCGGATGGAGGAGCTCGGTGTCGAGCCGGCGCCGTTCCCCGGCGCCGGGGAACGCGACTTTAAGGCTGTCTGAAGGATCAGGCGTCACCCTGCTCTCGTGGCCCGCACGACGTGGTGCGGCCGGACGGGAGGGATGGGATGGTTGCGCCGATCCCGGGGGCGGAGGTGACGCGCGAGTTCGGCCTGCCCGGCCGGCACTGGCCGGGGACCTACCACACCGGCCGTGACTACCGGGCCGACGTCGGTACGACGGTCCGCGCGACGATGGCCGGTCTGGTCGTGCAGGTGGGGAACGACGACCGGTACGGCCTCCTGGTCGTGCTCCAGACGAGTGGCGTGCGGCATCTGTACGGGCACCTCTCGGAGGCCTCCGTCGAGGTGGCCGAGCAGGTCGAGGCCGGTCAGTGCATCGGGTTGTCCGGTCAGAGCGGGCCGGCCGGCGAGCCGCACCTGCACTACGAGGAGCGGGTCGATCCGTGGGGACACGCGGACCACCGCCGGCCGGTTTTCGACACCGTCGGCCGCGACGGGCCGGTCCGCCGCGACCTGCCCGACATCTCGGGCAGGTCGCATCAACCCTGACGAACCCGCGCGCCCGGCGGTGGAGGGAGCGGCCGGGCGCGCGGGCTCGTGGCACAGTTCCTGCCATGACTTCTGCTCGTGGTACGGCCCTGGTGACGGGTGGCAGCCGGGGGATCGGCGCGGCCACGGCGGTCGGGCTGGCAGGTGCGGGATGGGACGTGGCGATCAGCTACCGGGAACGCGCCGACGAGGCCGACCGGGTCGTCGGCGCGTGCCGCGACGCCGGTGCGCGAGCGGTCGCGGTGCGGGCCGATCTCGCCGACCCGTCGTGTGTCGAGCCGCTGTTCGAGGCGGTCGACTCGGCGCTGGGCGTGGTCGGTGCGCTGGTCAACAACGCCGGGGTGGTGTCGCCCGCGGGTCTGGTCGCGGACTACAGCGCGGACCGGCTGGCGCGGGTGCTGGCCGTCAACGTGACGGGCGCGTTCCTGGCGGCGGGGGCCGCGGTACGACGGATGTCGACGGCGCGCGGTGGGAACGGCGGGGTGATCGTGAACGTGTCGTCGCGTGCGGCGGTGCTGGGCAGCGCCGGGGAGTACGTCGACTACGCCGCCAGCAAGGCCGCGGTGGACGCGCTCACCATCGGCCTGGCGGCCGAGGTCGCCTCGGAAGGCATCCGCGTCGTCGGCGTTCGCCCCGGCCTGATCGCCACCGACATCCACGCCCCCGGCCGGCTGGACCGGCTCGGCGGCACCCCACCCCTGGGACGCCCTGGCACCCCCGACGAGGTAGCCGCCGCCATCGTCTGGCTCACGTCCACCGCCGCCTCGTATGTCACCGGCACCACCCTCGACATCGCCGGCGGCCGCTGACGGGGAGTCGGCCGCCGACGGGCAGTCGGCCGGGGCCGGACGGCCCGGCGCATCCGTTCCGCGCACCGCCCTGGCGTATTCGTTCCGTGGACGGCCTAGCGTATTCGTTCCGGGGGATTGGGCCGCGCTGGCGGATCGTGGCAGTCGCGGCAGGGGAGAACCCGGCTAGACCACGTCTCGGCGGCGTTGGGTTAGGGCGGCTGTGGTGAGGCAGATGAGCAGGTAGGCCGTGAGGGTGAGCAGGGCGCGGGTGCCTGACACGGCGTCGCGGACGCCGGGACGGGGGTCGCCGATGGCGGGGCCGAGGACGGCGTAGACGAGGGAGCCGGCGTTCACGCCGGGAAGGGCGTCGGTGACGACGTCCAGGTCGGGGAGCACGCTGGAGGTGACGCCGACGAAGAGCGCCTCGATGCCGAGGACCCAGACGACGCCCAGTCCGATCGGCAGCGCGACGCCGCGAAGCAGGAGGGCGAGCACCGCGCCGAGCACCGCCCACGTCGAGAGGACGAGCAGGCCGGCGCCCGCGCCGGCGGCCAGGTCGGCGACCGACGGCCAGTCCAGCGGTTGGTCCTCGGCGAGCGCGACCGCCGTACTCGCCGCGGCCGAGAGGGCGAAGTTCGCCACCACCCAGCCGGCGAGGGCGGTCAGCAGCGCCGCGAACTGCGCGGTCAGGACGGCGAGCCGGTTCGGGCCCTGGGTGAGGACCGTCTTCAGCGTGCCCCAGCCGTACTCGCTGCCGGTCAGCAGCGCGCCGAGCACCAGCGCGAGTGCGCCCGCGAACACCGGGAAACCGCCGATCGCGTTCCCGGTCATGGCCTTCGGCAGCATGTCGGCGAGCACCTGGGCGCGCGGCACGCCCACGGTCTGGATGTTGTCGTCACCGCTGACGTATCCGAGATAGGGAATCAGGTATCCGAACGTGAGGCTGAGGAGGATCGCCGTACCGAACAGCACCCAGGTCGCGGACCGTTTCCGGAGCTTGATCAGCTCCGCGCGGTAGCTAGCGAGCATCGCCCGACTCCTTTCGCGTGGTGAGCTCGAAGAACACGTCCTCGAGCGTGCGTTCGGCGGTCCGCAGCTCCGACACCGCGACCCCCGCGTCCACCAGCACTTTGTTGATTCCGGCAACGGCCTGCGGATCGACCTGGACCCGCAGCCGGTCGTCCGTCGTACGGACCGCGTCCGCGCCGACCAGCGTCGACAGGTGCCGGCGGGCCTCGTCGAGCGGGTCGGCGGCGATCACGAGCTCGTGCTCTCCGCTCAGCTCGCCGACGGTGCGTTCCGCGACCATCCGGCCCTCGCTGATGATGCCGACCCGGTCGCAGATCTGCTGCACCTCGCCGAGCAGGTGGCTCGACAGCATCACGGTGCGGTTACCGGAGCCGAGCTCGCGGATCAGCCGGCGCATGTCGCGCATGCCGGCCGGGTCGAGGCCGTTGGTGGGCTCGTCGAGAATGACCAGGTCCGGGTCCTTGAGCAGCGCCGCGGCGACTCCGAGCCGCTGCTTCATACCCAGCGAGTACGTCGAGAAGCGGTCCTGGGCGCGGCCGGTGAGATCCACCAGGTCGAGTACGGCGTCCACCCGGGCGGCCGGCACTTCGGCGTACTCGGCGAGCACGCGCAGGTTGTCCCGCCCCGACAGGTACGGGTAGAACGCCGGCGACTCGATCAGCGAACCGGTCCTGGCGAGCACCGCGCTGTCACCCGGCCGGCCGCCGAGCACCCGGACCGTGCCGGCATTCGGCGTGATGAGCCCGGTCAGGATGCGCAGCGTGGTCGTCTTACCCGCGCCGTTCGGGCCGAGGAACCCGTACACCTCGCCACGGCGGACCGTGAGGTCGACCCGGTCCACCGCGAGCTGGTCGCCGTACCTCTTCGTGAGCCCGCTGACCTCGATCACGGGCGGGGCTGTCGTGTTCATGCTTCGAGGGTGGCCGGTGCGGCGTGGCGGGCGCGTCGGCCCGGGGGAGTGAATCCGGGTACGACGGCCGGAGTACGGGGTGGTTGGGTCAGCTGAGCCAGCCGGGGCGGACCAGGCCGGTTTGGTAGGCGACGACGACGAGTTGGGCGCGGTCGCGGGCGCCGAGTTTGATCATGGCGCGGCTGACGTGGGTCTTGGCGGTGGCGGGGCTGACGACGAGGCGAGCGGCGATCTCGTCGTTGGACAGGCCCTCGCCGACCAGGGCGACGATCTCGCGTTCGCGCTCGGTCAGGACCTCGAGCTCGGACGACGCGTGCGGCTGACGGCTGCGGGCGGCGAACTCGGCGACCAGCCGGCGGGTGACGCCGGGCGAGAGCAGCGCGTCGCCGGCGGCCACGACGCGGACGGCCTGGATCAGCTCGGCCGGCTCGGTGTCCTTGACCAGGAACCCGCTGGCGCCGACCCGCAGGGCCTCGAAGACGTACTCGTCCAGGTCGAAGGTCGTCAGGATGACCACCTTCGTCCCACCCAGCCGGTCGTCGGCGCCGATCCGCCGGGTGGCCTCGAGGCCGTCGGTGCCGGGCATCCGGATGTCCATCAGCACCACGTCCGGCAGCAGCGCGACCGCCTGCTCGACCGCTTCGGCGCCGTCGGCCGCCTCGCCGACCACCTCGATGTCCGGCTCGTTGTCGAGCAGCGCGCGGAACCCGCCGCGGACCAGGGCCTGGTCATCGACCAGCAGCACCCGGATCATGCCGGTTCGCCGTACGGGAGCCGGGCGGTCACCCGGAAGCCACCCGCCGCCGGTCCCGCCTCGAAGCCGCCGCCGAGTGCCGTCGCGCGTTCCCTCATGCCGGTGATCCCGTTCCCTTCCGGCCCGGGCACGCCGCCCGTGCCGTCGTCGTCGACCTGCACCGTGACCGCGGTGTCACCGTAGCCGACTCGCACGGTGGCGCGGCTCGCGTGCGCATGCCGGACCACGTTCGTGAGCGACTCCTGGATGATCCGGTACGCCGCGGCGTCCACCTGGGCCGGCAGCGGCCGGCTCGCCCCCTGCACGACCGTCCGGACGTCCAGCCCGGCCTGCGCGGTCCGCGATACCAGCTCGTCGAGCCGGGCGAGTCCGGGCACCGGCGCGCGCGGGGCCTGCTCGGAGCTGTCCCGCAGTACGCCGACGATCGAGCGCAGCTCGACCAGCGCCTCTTTGCTGGCGTCCTTGATCGCGGCCAGCGCGGTCGCGGTCTGCTCGGGCTTGGTGTCCACCAGGTGCAGCGCCACCCCGGCCTGCACGTTGATCAGGGAGATGTGGTGCGCGACCACGTCGTGAAGCTCCTGCGCGATCCGCAGCCGTTCCTCGCCGGCACGGCGGCGTTCCGCCTCGGCCCGCCCGCGCATGGCCTCGGCGATCCGTTCCCGGCGTACCCGGACGATCTCGGCGACACCGAGCAGGATCACGAACCAGCCGACGACCGCGAACATCTCGTACGGTCGGGGCCGCTCGATGCCGAGCGCGTACATTCCGCCGAAGTGGCCGCCGACCAGCAGCCCGGCGGTGATCCACGCCGCGGTCCGGTGCCCGGTCAGGATCGCGTTGAACGTCGCCACCAGCGGCGCCGCCGCGATCG
>WNGA01004198.1_pt1 | contig 35688 bp, 33 predicted proteins | sample 5400061 | NCBI WGS metagenome assembly WNGA01 (sample SAMN13153366, study PRJNA577476) | soil metagenome | isolation source: 100 cm soil or saprolite under grassland replicate 2 | place: USA:California | collected 2016-06-15
AAAATCATTTTCATATAGGTATTTCATTTGAGCTTCAAACAATTTTAAGCTGGTATTGTATATATCTCCACTTTCCCCCACCCTATGATATACGACTATAGGGATTGCCCTTATTGTTCCATCATTATTGTATTTTGTTTGGCTGTTCACAATTTTGATGAATTTATCAAGCATCACAGTGTCGTTGTAAGAATTTTCATTTCTTGTTGCATCTTGACTCCAGCCTCTGACCGTGTATCTATTGGCATAAGTTAGACTATCCTTATCTGTATATGTTCTACAGTCAGTTTGAGTAGGCTGCAGTTTGGGGTTATCGCATCTTAGGAAAGAAAGAGCGTCATTGCCTGTTCTGGCTATCTCATAATACTTGGCTACAATATTAATTACAGTCTTGTCATCAGAGCCACTATCAAAGGGATATGCAAAGCTTTTAGCATTTATACCATGGTCTTGAAGACATTTCTTTGACGCGCTTAACTCAAATTCAATATCTTTCTTTGGCAATTTATCAAGGTGAATATGATGCATGCTATGCGAGGCTATATCATGTCCCTCTCTATGCAGTGTCTCTACCTCTTGCCAATTCATGTATCCCTCTTTCGCTCCTATATAGGTGCATACAACATAGAAAGTGGCCTTAAATCCATACTTGTCAAGAATTGGTTTGGCGTTTGTATATTGACTCTTTTGGCTATCATCAAAATTTAAAATTACTACTTTATTGTCATTTCCTCCCGTTTCGATCGGTGTTGCAAGCACCTTCGGTAGAAAGGCATAATCATTTGAAAGATTCGGCATAATCATAAATAGAATAATTATTAATGAAGTAATAATGCGCGTGCTTTTTAATTTGTTACTCTGCAAGGACTTAATATGATCAAAATCATCATTCATATAATTTATGGATATCGATAAAATTATCTGAAAAATTATCTCCAAGAAGAAGGTACGATGCAATAAAGCAATGTCGTGGTGGAGTTTGTTGTATATGTGGAGAGATTCCAAGTAAAAAGGTAATTTGTGATATACAAGGTGCTAAAATAATAAAGAAATAAATCATGTCTCAAAAACTCTAGGTTGTCTCAAATGCGGCTCCAATTATGATGTCACTCCACCGGATGGTGTTTACACTGAACCTCGTGTAAAACTTGATGATCCACCAGGTGATTTTGTCGAAATGAAGAAAGAATGTATTTCCTGTAAAAATAAAAATACAATTTATTGGTACAAGCCCGAGATTAAACAATAATTTAATTTTTAGAATTGTTTTATTCAAACGACGCTAAAGATAAAAATTATTTTATTTTTCCTTGGTCTAGAATATTAACAAAAAACTTATTCTTGCACTGAGGGCAAATTAAAAAAGCACTTACTCTTAAGGAAGTTCTAAGATTATTATACAGTGACATATCCTGTCCTGGAGGATGGAAATTCAGTCGTTCCTGTTCACAGTGGACATTAGTTTTATCCAAAGGATCAGGATTATTACAGAAAATACAATAAAAATCTATAGAATTAAAACGTTCGATTATCTTTCTTTCTGATTCTTCACTCAGATAATCTCTAATCATTTATTATTAAATTTGGAATACAATTAACTATTATTTAATATTGTATGCCTTTAACGATAATCTTAATGCATCTAAACTATCTGAATAACTTTATCTAATGTTAATTCTTTAGCAAGCGAGTTTATGATATTTATTTATTTAAGATTGTAATTAATGTACAAATAGGGAGTTAATTTTTTATTTTTCGTAGGTACAAACTTGATAAAAAATCCAATCCAAAGTCCTAAATTCACTATACAATGGATTGGCTTCTAATATTGAATGAGTCTGATTTATGGTATCAAAGGTAATTCGGTCTGCATTAGTTTATGGAATGAAAAACATATTCCACGGAGTCGCATTTATCACAGTTCCACGAACTGTATTCCATGCAGATAATTCAGGCAGACGTAGGAGTCAAATGTGTTCCACACCCTCTGCAAGAACCCCTATCATACATATTATATCATATGTAACATATTATAAAGGATACATACTACGGATATCTTCCTAACTAATTACGGCATCTAACAGGTTATGCAAAAAAGTAGCTAAATATTGTAGCATTTAAAGATACTCTTATCCAATAGAGAAGAAGTTTAAAATTATTAATTAAAAAATCACATTGTCAAAAATGTGGAGAATGGTTAGAAAACGATTCTGTTTGTAATGAAATAGTGGATAAAATCAAATTCACATTATTAATTGCTAGTATGGCTTTTGCTGCTACATCAATTGTAAAACTGTTGATTCACATTAGGGGCTAACCATTTATTCTTCAAATTTTCCACATGAGCAATGAGTCCAACTGCATCTAGTATCATCGGTACTCAGTACCAACGTATGAGCTCCTCTTGTATGATGACATCTATTACAAAGGTCTTCCTTGGGCACATTTCATCGTAGATTATTCTATGTTATAACCTTTTAGACTTAATCAATCAAAAGAACTGGTGGAAATGAACAAGACACATACAACCAATAACCCACCAGTCCTAATGAATGAATTTTGCGTTATCATGTTTTCTCCAACAAACTATAAAATGGTTCAAACTTAACATAATTTAATTAATAGTTAACCTTTTTGACTTAAGCGATAATTTTTACTCAATATTATAACCCTTCAAACTTAGGCTTAATCCATCTAACAAATCATCACTACGGTTCCTGTTCGCCTACAGGTTCATAAGCATTGGCAGTGACGGACACTTTTAATGTATTAGGATCCATAGTAATTGCAAGTGTTCTCTCATAATGAAGAATCGTCATGATATCTTTGAATCTAGAAATATGAAAATTTAATACAGGTTGATAATTTGGAGATGAGCCGATATATGCATTTGGACGAATAAGTTCACGGTCAAAGAATTTAATGTATGAATCAATTAGTTAGAATACAGATTCGTGATCATTACCGGTCAAGCTTACAAATGATGTCGAAACTAAGGATATAATCGTTGTAACTATCATATTAATACTCAAAGTTATCAACCATTCTGAAGATCTATTTATAGAACGAAATGACTGCAAATGCGTTGGCATGTACTTAATTTATCATATGAACTGGATTATATAAGAATTAATGAATACGTAACCGAGTAAGTATGGTCCGACAGTAACATTGTCTCTTCTGAATATTAATCTGTTCTAATCTGTTCTAATATTAGTTTATCCTAACGTTGATTAGTATGGCAACTATCTTTTACTAAATTCTAAGGGTCATTACGTGTCCTTTTATTATAATATTTAGGTAACAGATAAGACTTCAGATATTAGGATAAAAATTGTCAGGTTTGTTTGAACCTATGATTTCAAAAGTTCTATTAACTGATAATAAACATGTGAAAGTTGAAGATGTCCCCAAAAACTTCTATTGTGTTGTATATGTATTTTTCCAGTCCTATACATCAAGAGATTTGCCAACTCGTATTCCAATAGCTATTTATTAATGGATAACGAATTTGTTGATTGACGTTGAAGAGAAGCAGGAACTTTACCACTATAATCCCACTGTTGTTCCTGGCTTTTTTAACGGCACTTTTATCTATTCTTTCGTACGAACATAGCTTTCTTTCAGGATTGCCTACAAAATCGAGTGATAACAAAAGGTCTACCGATAAGGTAGTAAGTTTTATTTTTTCTGATGGTCTCAAGAGTCAATTCACGAATGCAAAACCAATTCTTGATAAATATGGATTTAAGGCAACCTTTGATGTAATATGTAACTATGTTGATAAAAAAGATGGGTATATGAATTGGACGGATATTAAGACATTGCGTGATGAAGGACATGATATAGGCTCCCATAGCATGTCTCATGTACGTCTCACAGATCTTTCAAAAAAATCTATTGAATACGAAGTTGGAAAATCAAAAAAATGTCTTGAAGACTACGGAATAAAACCTACAAGCTTTGAATATCCATTTAGTACAGGTTCGGATAATAAAACTATAGTTGACGTTGTTGCAAAATACTATGAATTAGCAACAAGAGGAAATGATCCTCTCATGTTTCTAAGATGTGATGGAATGAAGCAATATGGTCAAAAAGATTGCAAAACTTATACCGACAATGGCACTCCAACTTACGCCAACAAATATTCGATGAGAAATTGGAGTCACGATTTTGAGAAAGTAGAAAATTCATACAACGACCCTCAGGCATTAGAAAGATTCATAGAAGTTGTGAATAGCCAATCAAGATATAATAAAGATGGAACAATTGAGGCGATGCCAATAATAATGTACCATGGAATTGGTGATAACAAGAAAGATTCAGTCACTGACGTAGACCTATTTCAAAAGGAAATGAAATATCTTTATGATAACAAATTTAAGGTAATAACAATTTCAGATTTCGTATACAATGAAAAACATGACTATTTGTATATAAAGGACCTCAAACTAGGAACTGAATTGCCAACTGAAAATGTTACTACCACCACAGAAGTCCCACCAACAAATGCGACAACAAATGTTACTACCACCACAGAAGTCCCATCAACAAATGCGACAACAAATGTTACTACCACCAGCGACAACAAATGTTACTACCACCACAGAAGTCCCATCAACAAATGCGACAACAAATGTTACTACCCCTCTATTAGCTCCGGAAGGAAATCCCATTCTTGAGATCCTTAAGAAACTATTCGGTCTTAAGTAAGGAAATATTGTAACGAGTCATAAACTGCATTCTTAGTTTCTTTTTCATTTAATTCTTATTGAATTTTTTTGCTCGAAATTGCATCCATACAATCAAATTGAATACTGAATAAATTGAATCCTGAAATTTAATTGCCTGGGAAATAGAGTTTCAGAGTTGCATAATTGACGTGTTCCTTAACTATTGTACAGTCATTTGACTCAGCCAAAATTATAGAAGAAAATAGGAATTATTCTTCATGAAAGATTATACATTAGGATCAGTATCAATTACACAATTACGAATTACATGAATAATATGTTAATCGTGAGTGCACATATAGTCACGATAGCTCTAGCGATATTTCGAGCTGAAATCCTTCGCAATATATGATAATTGTATTTTAGATAAATGCGAAAGTAGAGATTTTCTCAAATTGTTTATCCAAATATCTGAGCAATTTCTACGCTGCAGGAGGAAACCGACCATAATGCTCATAATTTTATCAGAAATCAAGATATAGATACCATAGTATATAAGAAATAAAAGCATTGTAAAACGATGATATCACAGATGAGGACTAGAATTGATTCTATAATGGAAAATGAATGTGACGACTATGAGTTAGCCTGCATGGAAATAGGCAATAAATTAAGTCAACTGGAGGAACTTTCATTAAAAGGCATATCTTCGTTTATTAGAAGCACCTCATCAAAATATCACTTATCAAAAACTCCAAAATTTCGCGATATAGTAAAATATTTACCAATTGACAGTAATATACGAAAAGCAATGATGATTAAGCCTATCAAAACTGCATCTGGCGTGCTCGTAATTACGGTGATGGCAAAACCCTACGATTGTCCTCATGGAAGATGCATTTACTGTCCTGGAGGGAAAGAACTCAATATTCCATTAAGTTATACAGGGAAGGAACCGGTGACAAGATTGGCGCAAAAATTAGATTATGATCCAAAATACCAGATAATCTCAAAACTAGAACAAGAGTATTCTAGAGGTCATAACATTTCAAAAATAGAGTTAGTGATTGTTGGCGGAACTTTTCCTTTTATGCCTGAAGATTATCAACGAAATTTTATAAAAGCATGCTTTGAAGCACTAAACGGTAGAGAATCTGTCTCTCTCCAAAAAGCACAGGAACTCAATGAGACAAGTGACATTCGTTGTGTAGGCTTTACCGTAGAGACAAAACCAGATTATTGCAAGGAATCACACATAGATTTAATGCTTGAACTAGGTATAACCCGGGTTGAGATAGGTGTCCAAACATTAAGTGAAAATGTTTACAAGATTACTAACAGAGGCCACACAATTCAGGATGTCTACCAGTCGTTTCAAATCGCAAAAGACGCCGGATACAAAATTGTGGCTCATATGATGCCTGGATTACCCGGTTCAAATCCAGAAAAGGATCTCGAAGATTTTAAAGAACTTTTTGAAGATTCACTTTTAAAACCTGACATGCTAAAAATATATCCTACGTTACTGCTAAGAGATACTGGTCTGGCAAAGTTGTACAAAAAAGGAGTTTATAAACCGTACCCGGATGAAGTTTTTACAGATTTGCTACTTGAAATAAAAAAAGTTGTGCCTCCATGGGTAAGAATTATGAGAATTCAACGTGAGATAGAATCAGAGAATATTCTTTGTGGTTATAAGAGTAGTAATATTAGGCAAATACTTCAACAAAAATTAAGAGTTCAAGGGTTACAATGCAATTGTATTAGGTGTCGAGAGGTGGGACTAAAAAGATTAACAAATTATAGAGATATTAAAATAAGTCCCAAACGAATAGATTACGATTCTTCAAATGGTAAGGAAGTGTTTTTGAGTCTAGAAGATGATGACAATAATATCTTATTTGGTTTTTTGAGATTAAGAAAATTAGGTAAACCTCATAGGCCAGAATTGAGAGAAAAGGATGGAACCCCATCAGCAATTGTTCGTGAGCTACATGTGTTTGGACAATTAGTAGATATTGGCAACGATAATAATTTTCCGATTACTTCTTTTCAACACATTGGATATGGTTCTAAATTGTTACAAATTGCTGAAAATATAGTTAAAAATGAATTTGGATTGAATTCTATTTCAATAATAAGTGCAATAGGGACTAGAAGGTATTACAAAAAATTTGGATATGAACTAAATGGACTATACGTATCCAAGGAATTGTAATGACATGAAGAGAGAAGTCATAGGTAGAGGAACTTGGATTGATAAAATCGCTTCTACGATTATTAGTAGAGAAAAAGAAATTGGAAGACCGCTGAAGCTGGTTTCAGTTGAGAGTGGTCTAGGAGCATCTGGTTTTCCACATATTGGTAGTCTTGGAGATGCAGTCAGGGCACATGGAGTTTCCCTTGCCATAAAAAACTTAGGTTACGATTCAAAGTTAATCGCATATTCTGACGACTTGGATGGATTGCGAAAAATACCGACAGGCCTTCCTTATTGGTTAGTTGATTATATTGGAAAGCCTGTTTCTAATATTCCCGATCCTATTGGTCAATGTCATGATTCATACGGATCTCACATGAGCAGCTTGTTGCTTGAAGCGTTAGATAGACTAGGGATAAATTACGAATTTCTAAATGCAGCAAAAGTATATGGAAATGGAATGTTAACAAACCAAATAGATATGATTTTATCAAATGCACTTAATCTTGGTAACAAGATCGAGGAAATCGTAGGTCAATCAAAATATATAGAATTACTCCCCTATTTTCCAATATGTGAATCATGTGGAAGACTATATGTGGCCCACGGTAAAAAATACATTCGAGAAGAAAGAAAAGTAAGTTATATCTGTAACGGGACCAAATTGGGTAACAGTGATGTGAAAGGATGCGGTTATACTGGTGAAGTCCCAATATCAGTTGGCAAGGGAAAACTTGCGTGGAAAGTAGAATTTGCCGCAAGATGGAGTGCTCTTGGTATAAGGTTCGAGGCATATGGCAAGGACATAATGGATTCAGTAAGAGTGAATGACTGGGTGTCGGACGTTATACTGAATTATGCCCATCCCTTACATGTAAAATATGAGATGTTCCTTGATAAGGGAGGAAAGAAAATAAGCAAGTCTATCGGAAATGTGCTTACTCCTCAGGTATGGCTACGATATGGAACACCACAATCTCTTTTATTACTTTTGTTTAAGCGAATAACCGGGACTAGACAAATAGGTATTGATGATATTGCTACTTTAATGGAAGAATATGACATCTGTGAGGATATTTATTTTGGTAAAACGAAAGAAAAAAATGAAGATAAATTAATTAAAATAAAAGGACTATACGAATATGTCAATCACTTAAAGTCAACTGATAAACCATCTCAACATGTTCCTTACATGCTCATGGTTCAGCAGGCTTCTTTTTTTTCAGGAGCTGATAGAATAAAAAAGATCTTTGATAGATTGCTAAAATATAATGTTGCAACTCATTTAACTCTTGATTTAGAACAAAAAATACAATTAGCATGCAACTGGTCAGATGATCACGTATCAACACAAAAATTTGATATTATTTTGACTGACAAGGAAAAGATGATAATCAGAAAGATCGTAGATAAACTTGAAAATGAGGTAGATGGAGAGTCGAAGTCTGACGCAGAGAAAATACAACAATTGATATATGAAACTTCAAATCAAAACGAAGAGGAACCAAGAAAAATATTCAAATTGATGTATAAGATGTTAATAAACGCAGATAGCGGCCCTAGATTAGGTGGATATATTACTGATCTTGGCTTGCATAGAACACGTTCTATACTTGATTCCTATGTCTCATAATAAAGGAATATTAGTCAAATTTACCCATAATACCACTGATCCGTTGGCCTTCGCAGAAAACTTAGATGCAGATAATTCGACTAATTTTGCAAAAGCCGCTCATTTTTCATCTCGCCTAATTTAGGTCAATATTTTGGGGTGCATCCTAATTCTCAAAAGATATAGGCAAGACGTTGAATCTAGTAATTGGAGGTTACATTTAGATTGTCATTGGATTTCAAAAAAATGATTGAAATACTCCTAGAGCAGAAACCAGATGTTAATTTAGAGCAGTTAAAAGAACTCATTGAAGAAAAAAAAAGAAAGATAGGTGCCGGCTACTTAACCGATCAGGGAGCCCTGTTCCTTGTTGCAGCTGATTTGGGTGCGTCTTTTGATAATGTTCAACGTACAAAACGAGGAATTAAAGATCTGTATATTGGCGCAAGAGATCTAGACCTAACCGTACGACTTCTCAGTATTTATCCTATAAGGGTTTTTACAAAAAAAGATACGAATGAAAGAATTGAAAGTAGAACTATCACTGTCTATGACGTTGGTGGAAGCATAAAGGCAAGGCTATGGGATAATTTAACACACGTGATTGAGGAAAACTCGTTCAAACCAGGGGATTTAATCCAAATAAAGAATTGCTATGTTAAAAGTGCCCTCAATGGAAAACCGTTGATAAATATTGGGAAGGGTGGGAACATTTATCCATACGAAGGAAATGATACCAGCATTCCAGATCTAGATGGTATTACATCAAATATTGATAGCGTTAGAGCAGAAAAAGAGAATGCGGTAATATCCGGATTAATAAGTTCTATTCCCAGGATAATAGAATTCTCTGACTCCCGAGGCGAAAGGAAAAAATCATTACAAACAATGTTATCAAATGAATCAGGTGATCGGAAACTAAGAGTTGCTTTATGGAATGTTGACGAAGATAGTTTACCGAGATTTTTTCAAGTGAATTTTCCAATAAGAATCATTGGAGCGCGTATCAAAGATGGTAACTTGCAATATGGCAATGGTGACTTTGAGATTCATGGTGACGAAGGTACAATCATAGAGCTGAAGGAAAAACCTGAAGATTATGAGGTTCATACAATTCGAATAATATCTGATGGAAGAAGTGATAATAATAGTGTCAATTATATTGGCGTAGATAAGGACAAAAACTTAGTTTATGTTACTCTAGAAGGATTAAAGTCGAATAATGTAAATCTGAATTCCGTAATGGACTGCATTCCTAGCAGGATATTTGGCAACATGGTATTTCTAAAGGAAGATTCGTATTTAGAATTAGTAGAAAATAATTCACTTCCTAGAATTGAAGAATGTGTTTCTAAAATCAAAGACATTAAGACAGTTGGAGACTCCTACATAATAGAATCAATTATTCTACAACAACCAAATACCACACAAGTGAACACGAAGAATGGCGAAATGGTTTCGGTCACCGATACCCTGATAGGAGACGATACGGGCGAAATGCGACTAGTAGGTTGGCGCGATAGCAGCGCTGAACTAGAAAGGCTAAAAGTTGGTGACAGAATAAGGATTATAGGGGCTGTATTAAATACTGGGCGGGAAGGAAAACTGGAGCTGACGCTAAGAAAGGATACCTTAATTAATAACCTTTTGTAATAGCAAATAAGAGTTTAAGCAAACACATGTAATGACTGAATTTAATACTTGGATTTTACATTTCACACATCTTTCGACTCGGTGCATTAGTCTTAATCCAAATCCAAAGAATTCCATTGTGAAATTATAGCTTCATAGGATCAATACTAATTAGAGAAAACATGAATATATTATATTATATTATATTATATATAGTAACGTTATTTGAAACTCATAACAAAACTAATTTCTAATTAGTAGGGACTTGCACATTATATGAAGAAAAGATCTAAATAATTGGACAATAAGATAAAGGTGAATTGAACATACGAAAATAAATCCCTAGGAGTTACTGAATCGCATACATCAACCTTCACAACCTATGCCGTCTCCATCAGAATCAAATTCGTGACGATCAGGTAATAATACCTTAAAGTTTTTGTAGGGAATGTCAAAGCAACTCAGCTTGGCGGAACTAATACTAATGCAAATGTCAGGATATGAAGAATCACACCCTTCGGGAGGATTAACATCTGATGAATTCTGCGTCTGACTTACGTCCTCCTCATTCTGACTTTGACTCTGATTCACTTCCTGCTGCTGCTGCTGACTTTGACTCTGATTCACTTCCTGCTGCTGCTGCTGACTTTGACTCTGATTCACTTCCTGCTGCTTACTTACCTCTTTCTCACTCTGACTCTGATTCACTTCCTGCTGCTGCTGACTTTGACTCTGATTCACTTCCTGCTGCTTACTAGCATTTTGCTCACTCTTAATACCTTTTTCATCTGTGTACTTTTCCTTGTAATAATTCGCATTATCAAAACAACGTACAATTTCATAATCGCCCAATTTTCCTCCTACTTTGTTAGCTAAATCTATACAATCTCGTATATCCTCATTTTCATTCTTGTATACGGTAGAATCTCTAAATTTATCCCAATCCATGTTATCATCATCCTTGTTTCCATTTCTTATGTCTTTAACTAGTTCTTTCATATCTTCATAATCTCTCCAAATTGCCTGTACAGCATAGGCGTAAAAATTAGTAGTGACTATGGGAGAGATAGCAACGGCAGTGATTATAATAAATAGAGAGCAAATTCTTATCAATATTCAAACCTGGTATAATGAAACTAAGCAACATCGCAAATAAAGATTATTTATATTATGTATATGACATTACGGTTTTACTTTAAAAATAAATCTACTCTAAAAAACTTTTTATTTTAATTAAAAAGCATAAAAAATCTATCTATACTTAATATGATGAATTTAATCAAGTCTTTGCATTGAAGAGGCCCTAACTTTATCTATCTGACAAGTGTATTGCTTCCTTAACATAAATACAATATTGCAATTTTTTTATAAAGCAAACTTGAGTATAATGATCTATTTATCGGTAGTTATCTATCGTTCCAAAATCCTCTTGTTGTAACATACTGTCTTTCTGCATCATAAATATTCTTGTACAAGTTTTCATCATCGACATAATTACGGAGAATGCGAGCCGCTGTTTCAACACCTATGCCATAACCAGAAAGTACCGTCAATGCTTTTTTTCCAAAGTTGTTAATCAATGATGCTGTTTTCCATGCTCTTTCAAATTTGTGATTTTGCTCAGTATTGATTTCTGATCCGCTCAATTTATTCAAAATTATTTTTGAAAGTTCATAATCAGAGGAAAACGTGGTTGTAATCAGCCGCGAACCACATCGTTTACAAGATATAGATTCCATTACCTCTCTTGTTTCAAGCAATCTTTCCCATTTGCCACATCGTATACATATGAGCCGATGTTTGGTTTTATCAAGTCTCTCCTTAATGAGGTCTAATACTCCCTTCTCAATACTTAACGGATAAGACGACATTTTGGAGTGGTGTTCTATAATACTCTGAGCCAAAGGAGAAAAAATTGATAAATCAAACCAGTGTATTGATATTTCTTTGTTTTTTATTCTCCGGAGAACTTCTTGCGTAGATTTTACATCGAATTTATCATGCATTAACTCTCTTATTGATTCCTTGCTTATTGGAGATTTAGAATATCTATCATATATCAAACGAGCCAATCGTTTGTCATAAATTGCATTCTTATCAAGAAGACCAAATTTCTTTGATACCGTCCAGACTCTCCAATTCAGATTATACGTATTACTTAATGATGTGATTAGGATTGCCTCAACATCATATTCATCATAGAATATTTTTTCAATATTTGCTCTCGATAATCTAACTGACGAACTTAGCAGAATTCGATAGGGATCTGACTTTGTTTCTACTAAATGTCCTACATATGACGCGAGAAACGTTGAAAAAAGTGATGACAAAGTATTGTTTATCTTTGTACCGAACGTTGAATGGATCACGACCGCATTTTTGCTAACAACAATTTCTATAACAATATTTTTAGAATCAGGAATTATAGGAATTTTTTGCAACGTGTTTTTAATGTCGGATTCAAATTTAAAATTACTCTCATCGAGAACTTTATTTCTGAGCTTACCTACTTCTACCGCAGTTTCATAATCCACTGGGATCATTTCACCAACCCAATGAGGGATATTTATTGGAGACCCAAAGACTTGCTCTACATTTACCTGCAGTTTATTATCATCCACACTAACTATTCTCCATTGAGTCCCTTTTAGGACAAATACATTACCCCGCTCTCCAAATTCACCAATAAATTGTTGGTCTAGTGTACCTATTCTCTTCTTTCTTATTACATCGATAACTTCAAACTTTACCATGTTTGGTATTGTTGAAATATTTTCAAAATAATACTTATATGATTTTATTCTTCTTGCATAGGTTTGATTTTTCGGATCATATTTAATAATTTTAAAACTTTCAAGTAAGACTACACATTGTTTCAAGTCAGAGAAAGGTAAGTCTCTAAAGGGATACGCTCTTGTTATAATTTGATAAACTTCCTCTAATCTTTTTGGTTCTGATGTTGATATTACAAATCCGACTAGATGATGCGAAACCACATCTAATGAATTATGGTGAGGATTTTGTATTTCGATTGATCTCCTCTTCATTCTATTAATTATAGATAAGGACTCGAGCTCATCGTCACCACTATTTGCTATTATCAATCCTTTGGCGGATTTAAAATTAACATGTCTGCTCCTTCCGACCCTTTGTACAAGTTTTGAAACCTGCTTTGACGATCCATAATGAATTACTAATTCTACAGATCCAATGTCCAGCCCCAACTCTAGCGAAGACGTGCAGACTACAATACCCGTTAGGCCTTTTCTCAGTTTAGTTTCTGTTTCTTCACGTGTTTCTCTTGAAAGGGATCCATGGTGAACTTCTATTGGGATATCATTTTGATTTCTTATTGTAGTACCTATGTATTCAGCTTCATCTCTGGTGTTCGTGAATAATAGTATAGATCCACATATCTTGTTGTCATTCAAATACTTTATTACGAATTTGGCTACGTTGCTTATGGAGCCCTTTAGATGCTTCACATCAATGTCATATTTTCTAATTGTATTATCCACAAGAATCGAACACTTTCTACCGGTTCCACTAATAAAATTTGCAGCTTCTTTCAAATTTCCAATAGTAGCAGAGAGTCCTATTCTAACTACATTATGGGAGCTTATGCTTTGCAGATGTTCAAGACTGACAGTTAAGTGTGTTCCTCTTTCATTGCCAATTAATTCGTGCACTTCATCTACTATGACCCATCTGAGATGTTTTAGATATGATTTGAATTTTTGATGCGAAAGTATTATTCCAAGAGATTCAGGTGTAGTTATGAGGATGTGAGGTGGTTTTTTTACTAATTTCTCTCGGGCTGTTCTTGTTGTATCTCCATGTCTTATTTGAGCATCAAGGTTTCTCTTTTTTGCATAATTGATTATTCTTCTAAGTACGTCATTATTTAGGGCTCTTAAAGGCGTAATATATAATACAATAATTGCATTCTCATCTATGAAGTTAGGCTTGTTGGCCCGCTCGTTTTCGAGAAGGGAAAATATTGGAATTATTGAAGCCTCTGTCTTCCCAGAACCTGTGGGAGCAACGAGCAGACAGTTTTGCATCCGAGAGATTACTGGAATAGAAATACTTTGTATCTTTGTCAATTTTTGAAATCCTTCATCTCTGAAGGATTCTATGATCTTTTCATCAATAACACTCATTCAGCTTCTAGATTTTTCTGTATCTGGATCTTGATTTGTCTTAACGTTCATTTTTTCATATAAAATAGTTGCAAAGAGCCCCACAACAAATAGCCCAACTGCAATTTGAACCAAAATATCAAAATTCATTGATAACTATTCTAAACATACATTTCTCATTTATAAATCGATTGAAATAGGGAACAAATTGTATTCAATTATGAATTTATCAATTTTGATATCTTGTTTGAGGATACTAGACAACTCCTTACGATATAAATAAGATGTTCCATCTATGATATTTAAAATTGATAAACAAGTCTTCCATATATCTCCCATTACATTATGGACATCGCCCACAATACCTGCTAGAACGGAAATAGAAACTTGCATCCACTATCAAAAATTCTAATTGAAGAACCTGGCACTAGTGAATTTTTGAAGAAATTGGCAGACCCATTGTGGCTTCAATCGTTTGGTTGTGTGTTAGGATTTGACTGGTATTCACCCGGACTAACGACGGTGGTAACTGGTGTGCTGACTGAATTCAGAATGTTTAACATGTTAGTAATCAATGCCATTTCTTTCACTTAGAGCATTCAATATTTAAGTCCGAATTTCTCTTTATGCAATATATAACTTGACTTTTTATGAACCATTTCAAAAGATAAAGAAGACAGTTTTTCTTTGGTCTAGAGCAATTAGAATAAAGTTTTTGCTTGCTTCAGTTATAGCAGTAACAAATGGTATTGCGATTAGTTATTGGAAGACTGGTTACATTGATTTTGGTTACGCGTTGCTAACCTTATTTGGAATATTGTGTTTGCATATCAGTGTCGATTTATTAAACGATTATTCAGACTTTAAGAGGGGAATTGATACTAATACAAAAAGAACAAAATATAGTGGTGGAACAGGCGTTATTCCCGAAAATCTAATTGATTCAAGGTTAATTTATTGCGCTGGAATAATTTTTCTCATCATGGGAGGTTTGACAGGCTTTTATTTTGTTACTACCAAAGGTATTATAATTTTAATACTATTGATCTTTGCAATTATTTCAATTTATTTCTATTCTACTAATATAGTAAATGCGGGTCTAGGAGAGCTTTTTGTAGCGATTAAGGGTTGCATGATAGTATTAGGATCGTATTATATTCAAAGTGATACTATTGAATTAACTTCTGTGTATGTAGGTGTAATTATTGGGCTTCTTTCCGCTCTCGTACTTCTAGTTACATCTTTCCCAGATTATGAAGCAGACAAAAAAAGCGGAAGACGAACTTTGATTATAGTCATTGGCAAAGAAAACTCAGTTAAGCTTTTTATTATGATTATTGCGATAACATGTGTAATGATTATTGGCGGTTCTATTTTCAAAGTATTGCCCATTTTTTCAACTTTTGCGCTTTTGTCAATACCATTCGCGATTAAGGCATTCCACAAGTTGAGGAGATTTAATGATTCCAGTGAATTAGTTTCAAGTATGGCCAATTCAATAGTATATTCGAGAGTTTGTGGAATACTATTAGCAATAAGCTTCATCATATAAAACCAAAAGATAATTTTGAAATCATATTGTTTAATTAATGGTTGCTACAAAAGGAGAATCGGCAATAAATGGTTGCGACTTATGAGAAAACCAAAACCAAATGAATCCATCTTTAAAACCAGACTCTCAAAATTGCTGAGGACAAAGAAACTGGGAAAATCCATTTATGTTTTTAATGAATTGGATTCAACTCAGGATTATGCTAACTCTTTACCAAATAATGAATCACTTCACGGGACAATAGTAATAGCTAGGAAGCAAAATATGGGTAAAGGCAGAATAGGGAGAACTTGGATTTCACCGGAGGGTGGTTTGTGGATGTCAATAATCATTATACCTGACTTTAGTATAGCTGATATTATATTTACTCAATTCATTGGATCACTAGCTGTGGCGGATGCCGTATTCGAAAATACGAAAATTAACTGTAAATTAATGTGGCCCAACGACATATTAATAAATGAAAAAAAAGTATGTGGAATTTTGACAGATGTTAACGCTGAAAATGAAATTAAAAAAATAGTATTGGGTATAGGATTAAATGCAAATATTGAGAGTTCTTCGATCAATAATTATCTGACAGATGATAATTTAAAAGCCACTACCATCAGGGAAGAATATGGAAACGATATTGATTTAATAATTTTAATAAATTCAATCCTTGAAAGAATGGAATATTATTACGATAATTTTCTCAGTTGTGGAAATACTTTAGAAATTGTAGATAGATGGAAGGAAAAATCTGATATGTTCGGAAAAAAAGCAATTGTTTACGACGGAAATCAGCAGGTTATGGGGGAGATAATTGATCTAGACCAAAATGGAGCTATGCTGATGAAACTAAGTGACACTTCAATAAGGAAAATAATCTATTATAATAATGTCTCCTTACACTAAAGGTTGCTTATACCTCATGACTTTGATTGAGTTGACGAAATATTCTGATTCTCTTCTTTTAATGTCATTTCATTCTCCTCTTCTTCATCTTTAATGTATTTTTGACAATGGCAGGCATCCAACTCTGTAATATGATAGACACATCTTCCTTTACGGTGCATATCCATCCAGTGACAACTTACGTCGTGACCGCAAATACAGTTTGTCAACATATAAGAATTTTAAATAACTATCTTATCCAACTTGGTCAACTTTGTTAGTCTTTTCGGACTAATATTATTATCATGCATTCAAGACCTCAAGTGGAGTCAGTCTTAATTTAGATTTGCTTTGTTAAACTCTATCCATGCAAGAAAGAAAATCTTCCTTTCTTAGTTATTCTCTTATTCAAATATTTAACTAAATAAATGTAGTAAAGACTCTGCTATAATAATCATTAGCGCTAATTTATCTATTAGAACTTTTTAATACCTATTGTACTTTATTGCTAGGCGCAACTTTTTCTAGAAACAATGTCATTATTCTTCTCATCATAGCGATAATTGGTATCGGACTTTCAGTACTTTCTTATCAATATTCTTCCTTCACGGCAAATGAAATTGCAAATATTTCATCTCATGATGTAAGATCCAATGCAAAAATTGAGGTATACCAACTTTCACGTATTCTGGTAAGGAGCATGGAATCTATTTCCAACAATTTACAGGGCTTGAGTAATTCAATATCTCTATTAGATATTAAAAACGATAATATTCAGAGGTTATTTGATTCAGCACAGACATCAACAAGGGACTTGACCAACGGATATTATATGTTTGATATGAACGGAAACCTTATTTCTAAAACAAGCAATAAGACTATTGCCGCCAATTATAACGGTATCAAAGCAAATTCATCAAATCTCTTCTTATCTCCCAAGACAAGCAATACTACTTATTATAGCAGCATCATTGATGTCAATAACCAATTTCCTGTGCTTTTCATATCATATCCGGTAATAAAAAGTAACGTTATACTACGCAATAACAATACTCAATCCAATATGTCAAACTTTGAAGGCATAGTCTTTACAACAATTGATTTATCAAAATTGGGTGAATTTTTACAGAAGGAACTATCTCCAGAATTTGCAAGTAATGTTGGTTTAATAGATAAGAATGGGGTAATTCTATATTCAAAAAATAGAGATGTAGTTGGAAAAAATTACTTGACATCTGAATTTCAAGATCTTATTCCACCAGAGATCAAAAATGTCTATAATAACATATTAGCCAGCTCATTAACCGGGGGGTCCGGATTAAGAGATATCTCCTTTAATGATAACATGACTACAATTGCATACCAACCAATTACGTTGGATGGAGAGTTTTTATGGTCACTATATATTGGCACACCTCATAGTTTGGCATCTAATGTTGGGTACTTGATAAATCAACAAAAGAACTTCAGTACTATTGTAATTATTGTTGTTGGTTCTATGGCCTTTGGAATTGCTTTTTTGATACTATCTTGGAATAAGAGATTACAGGGAGCAGTAAAATCCAGGACGACGCAATTAAAGACAACAAATGAATCACTAATTGAATCAAATAGTCTACTTGCCTCAGCAAACACACAACTAGAGATACACGATAACATGCAAAAGGAGTTTATTAATGTAGCAGCGCATGAATTGAGAACTCCTATAATGCCAATATTGGGCGAGGCAGAATTAATAGAAAATGACATAAGCAACAATGAATCTGCTACAATAAGCAGAGAACAGATTTCATCTATAATCCGTAATGCAAAAAGATTGGACAGACTAGCCGCAGATATATTGGATGTCACAAATATAGAAGGAAAATCACTAAAACTGAATAAAACCACTTTTGATATCGATGAAATTTTATCACAATTAGTTACGGAATATTCTAGGCAGATTGAAAAAGATGTTGTAAAAAATAAAAAAATTAGGATTTCTTATGAACCACTTCATGTAATGATACTTGCGGATAACTATAGAATTACCCAAGTCATCTCGAATATAATTAATAATGCGATCAAATTCACGGATCAAGGAATTATAACTATCATAGGAAACACAGATAGTGCGGAGTTAACAATAAAAATCAGCGATACTGGTAAGGGTATAGATAATGAGATTATAAATCGCTTATTTGATAAATTTGTGTCAAGATCAGAGCAAGGAACTGGCTTGGGTCTATTCATCTCTAAGAATATAATTGAGGCCCATGGAGGAAGGATTATCGGCTTTAATAATGAAAATGGAATTGGAGCCACATTTGTTATTGTTTTAACTTTAGACCTGAAGTAGGCAATCGTTATTATTAGCTTTTAGGTTTTAACTTTTAACTTAATCTACATACAATTGATACATCATTTACATTGGTGCCAGTGATTTTTGTATATAATGCACCGTCCACCGTATCAAATAAGCTGTTACTGTCATGGTTCCTGAGATAGTTTGATATTTTTAACTGCTTTTGTCTTACTCTTAAAAGTATCCGCGGATTTACTACGGCTCCTGCGGCCAGCGAATTTCCATCAATACCATCAGTTCCAAAACTTGCGATGGTAAAATCCATATCATGATCTAAATACTCAAAATGTGCAGCTGCTGATAGTACAGCTTCTTGATTTCTTCCACCGATTCCTTTAATTTTATTTTTCAAATCAACTGTTGTTTCACCACCGAATACAAATGCGTATGGAGCTGATATGGAGGGGAAATCATCGACAAGTCTGAAGAGAAAGTCTCCAAGAGCGCCGGATTTTCCAGTAAATCTTGAGCCCAAATACATTGTCTTTATACCATTTTTTTCTAAAAACAATTTGATATTTTTGCATGCAATGTGGTTATTGCCGATAATAACGTTATGTATATTAGTAAAGATAGGATCGCCAGGCTTTGGTGTATCTCTTATATTTCCTGACACCCCATCACTAATTAGGTCCCTTATTTTTTTAGAAACAAGTTTTTGATTCTCCCATAGCTTGTATTTTACCAGTATCTTTTTTGCGTCCTTAAAAGTGGTCGGATCGGGAACAGTAGGACCTGAAGCAATTACATCAATTTTATCTTCAACCACATCTGACAGAATCAGTGTCAGTACTGGAAATTTTTTATTAATTATACTTGCGAGTTTACCACCCTTAATTTTAGAAAGATGTTTTCTAACAATATTCATTTCATCAATTGTTGCTCCTGAGGAGAGGAGCTTCAAAGTTATGTTCTGCTTTTCGTGTAAGGTTAAGATATCTAAGGGTAAAGGCATAAGAGCTGAAGCCCCTCCTGATAGGAACATTACAAGCAAATCATTTTTTTTAACCTTTTCCAGTAATTTCATTATTTTTTTCGTACCGAGAATTCCATTGGAATTTGGTATTGGGTGAGCTGCATTTGTTATTGAACACATTTTATTTTTCATTTTGATTCCGTAAGGAACTGTAATGCAACCTTCTTTGATTTTCCTATTGCTCAGTATCCTTATGAATGCATCAGCCATTGATGCCGTTGCCTTACCTGCTCCAATCAAGTAAATCGATTTAAAAGATCCAAAATCAAAGTCAATTTTCCTGCCATTATAATCAATTATACTCAATCGATTTCGTCTCAATTTAACTGAATTTTTCATCAAGGACACAGGGTTTACCGCTCTTAAGCCAACCTCTACGGCGTCCAGAGTTAAACTTAATGAATCAGAATAATTATTTTTTAATATCTTTGATTTATTTTGTAATTTCAAATTCGTCATAAAATCACAATTTACCTCGTGTTTTAAAAGAGTATTACCTTGACTGTCAGACTTCACAAGTAAATAAATATTTTGAGTACTTTTGCTATTCCAGGAATATTGTAATTTTCTTATTATTGAAGGACTTTCTTAGTAATATCTCTATGAATCTATTGTAATAAGTCATATTATTATTGAGATATTTAATATGTGTAGATCAGAAAAATCTTGTAAACATTAATGAATATTATGAGGGTACAGATAAAGCATGGTTGCGGATCTTCGTTTGCGTGGGATGATGGGTAGAAGAGGCTTGATGTTCGTATCTTACTATGGCAAGTCTCGGGCTTTTATATCTAATTATCGGTCTTGGAGGGAATATGATTCGGTAGGGAAGACCGCTGAGGTAGCGTCCTCCATTATAAGCCATGAATCAATTCATCTTGCATTAAATAAATTCTCTGTTAACGCCTCGGATAAATTGGACAATCTGTTTGGAAGATCAAATTCATGGGAAGTTTACTCACATGGACTCGGTGATTTGAATAAAATCAGAAAGGGCAAACACAAAATATAGGTATGAAAGCATTTTTGAGAAATATCAGACAGCCATTGTTAACAATTGGTACAGAGAAATAATAATGATTAAATTGTCTTGTGTAATTTTTGGAATATATGTCGGTTTACTTCACTCCGCAAGATGCTAATAGAATTTTGCCAGAAGTAAAAAAATTATTTTCAAGTATTACTATTCAAAAAAATAAGGTGATTAAACTTCAGGAAGAATTGCAAAGAATGGTTAATGATGGGACAAAATTCACTCATTTCATAAATAAAAAACAGGAGCTAAATAACGCTGTTTTTAAACTGTATCAAATAATAGCAGAATTGGAAAATAAAGGAGTCATGATCAAAAGTGTTGACGAAGGACTCTTAGATTTTCCATCCTTGAGGTTTGATGAAGAAGTATGGCTTTGTTGGAAAGAAGGTGAAAATGAAATAAAATTTTGGCATAGAAAGGATGAAGGGTTTATGAGCAGAAAGCCATTGGCAACCGCTAACATAATTGATCGCTAGTGAAAGAGATAAACTCTGAATTAAAATGCAAAGTGTTACCATTTAATTAGGCTAGAAAAATCAGGTTTGTTTCATCATATGTTTTAATTCTTTAACAAATACTGAACAGAGTTAATCAATATATTTATAAAATATCGATCTCATAAGATTTAAATCATGTTATAATACACCCTTCTATGGTAACAATCGTAAATGCTAAAGGATCTTATTTCGAGTACACATGAACTTATCTTCAATAAGAAAAAAATTGATACCGACAAGGATCCATTTGAGATCTTTAAGCAAATTTATATGAATTATGAAGATGTATTTATTTTGGAATCTTTAACTGGACCTAAGGAACTTTCGGAATTCTCAGTAATAGGATTTGATCCAGAATTTACTATAAAGTGTGATAGACGAGAATTTCAAATTTATCAAAACGAAAAAATCGTATACAAAAAACAAGTGGAGGATCCTCTCTTGGAATTAAGACAAATACTGCCAATTATTGATGAGAAAAAACTCCGATACATAGGAGGAGCAGTAGGATACGTGAGCTATGACGCTATTAAATTCTGGGAACAGTTACCGCAAAAAAGATCTAACAATTTGTTTCCTTTAATGGAATTTGGGATCTATACTGACGGCTTGATTCATGACAAGAAGGACAATGCAACTCACTATTTTCACATCGGTAAAAAATCAAGGCTTAAGGAATTAGAAAAAATCATAAATTCCAAAGACCAAATACTGGCAAAAGGCATCTCTTATTCAAAACCAGTTTCAGAAACAACTAAAAGTGAATTTCTTTCCAAGGTGAAGAAAGCAAAACAATATGTATATCAAGGTGAGGTCTTTCAGGTAGTAATATCTAGAAAGTTCAAATTTCGACTGTACGGTGATCCTATGCATCTTTACCAGAATCTCAGGAAATTGAATCCATCACCCTACATGTATTTCTTTAAATACAAAAAGAGATTTATTATTGGATCAAGTCCTGAAATGCTCCTTCGTGTAATTAATAACAAGATTGAGACATTTCCTATTGCAGGAACAAGACCTGTTTCCAACATGGAGAGTGTAAATAGAAAGTTAAAAAATGAGCTTTTAAGAGATAAAAAAGAGCTTGCTGAGCACACCATGCTTGTAGATTTGGCAAGGAATGACTTGGGCAGAATATGCAAATTTGGGTCAGTACAACCAAAAGAATTGATGATAGTAAAGAGATTCAGTCATGTTCAGCATTTGGTTTCACATATAACAGGCACTTTAGACGATAAATACGACAGTTTTGATGCTTTTAGATCTTTATTTCCAGCAGGTACAGTTTCTGGTGCACCCAAAATGAGAGCTATGGAAGTAATATCAGAGCTTGAAAAATCTTCTAGGGGTCCGTACGCAGGCGCTCTGGGTTACTTCTCTTTCAATAGATGTTGCGACTTTGCAATAATAATAAGGTCCTTATTCATAAATGGAAACAACGCCTGTATTCAATCGGGCGCAGGGATAGTAACGGATTCGATTCCTACAAATGAATACTTGGAAACAGAGCATAAGGCTGGAGCACTATTTTCTGCATTGCAAGCAGCAAAAAATAACTGAACATAATTAATATCGTACAAATCATATCTAATTATCTTCTGAATACGGTTACTACTTAGATTCCCTCCGGTCATACTTCTCTAAGTTTACTATTATCGAACGGTTTTGAATCTAACCAGCTATATCGGAAGTAATCTAAACACCACTCATGAAATAGTTTATTGTTCTCTCTATCAATGCTATTAGAAAATGCTCCATTCATGTCAGTTTCTCCCTTAACTGATGGAAACATAACTAATGCTTTTTTTTCATTCAAAACTATTGAAACTTTTACGTCATCTATCATTTTTCTTTCAACTAATCCTTTTTTCAAAAGTTCTTGGTAATTAATCTCATTTAGAAAATCTTTACCTTTTTTTGGTATTGTAGCATTTTTCGGTAAAATATAATTAAACTTGATTTTGCGTTCCATTACCGTCTTCGCAGCTACCTCCATTAGATCTAAAGGCACTTGTGGGATCATGCCATAAATGTACTCTTGAGAATGTCTGTACAATTCCTTGATTTCCTCAATTACTGCGACCAAGCTCCGGATAAAGTTACTATTGTCCAGTGAACCAATTCTTTGAACAAACTTCATCGGAAGATTCGCGAAATAATGATCCGAGAAATAATTTCTATTTTTTGATAGAAAATTTATAGAAGGAATTTGGGTCATTATAGTATTTCCAAAGGTTGTTAATGAGTACGATCCATTGGAATCTCTACTTACTATTCCTGCATCCATAAGTCTATTAAAATTTCTGTGAGCTTCTTGCATAGTTATCCCAAGGTGTTTTGCTAATAAGGTCAAATTCATACTAGTATTTTCTAACGCATTAATTATCTGAAGCCTTTGGGAGTTAGATAATTCTATGAATGTCTTTTCAGATTCTTCAAAAATAGAGCCCGTATTTTCCATACCTATTACAATTGTAATCATGTTTATAAGTTAATTTTCAAATAGCCTTTTGTTTGAAATAAACAATCATACCTTTATTTATAATACACACTGCAAGAGTTAGAATATCTGTATGTGGAATTATGCTAAAGCTGGTGTCGACATAAAGAAAATACGTAAAATACATTGTGATATTGGTAAACTTGTATCAAAAACTCATTTTGGTTTTGAAAATAAGAATTGGAAGGTTTTGTCCGGATTTGGGCATTATGCAGGATTGATTGAAATTGGATCCAAAGTTATTGCTTTGCACACTGACGGAATTGGAACTAAAATAATTGTTGCACAATTGATGAATAAATTTGATACATTGGGTATAGATTGCGTTGCCATGAATGTTAATGATATTATATGCATTGGAGCTGTGCCAGTTGGATTCTTGGATTATATTGCATTGAAAAAACCAGACCATTACCTGGTAGGAGAACTATTGAAAGGATTATCAAAAGGAGCAAAGGAATCCAATATGGCAATAGTTGGAGGAGAAACCGCAGTACTAACGGAGCTACTTAATCAAACAGAAGAAAATCCTTTTGATCTGGTTGGAACTGTTTTTGGAATAACTAATAAAAAGACATTAGTCATGGGGGATAAAATAACACGAGGGGACATCATAATAGGATTGGAAAGTAGTGGATTGCATTCTAATGGCTATTCACTTGCACGCAAGGTCTTATTTCCAAAGTACAAATTAGAAAATTGTCATTCATTCCTTGAATGTTCGATAGGAGAAGAACTATTGAAGCCCACAAGGATATATGTAAAGCCAGTACTCGATCTAATTAAAGCAGAACGAGGCGAGATTCATGGACTAGCACATATAACAGGAGGTTCATTCAAGAAACTATCAAGACTAAATAAGAATGTCAATTTTAATCTGGATAATCTGCCACAACAAGGCGGTATTTTTAAACTAATTCAGCAAGCAGGTAAAATATCACATAAGGAAATGTATTCAACATTTAACATGGGTATTGGATTTTGTATTGTTGTTTCAAAGTCAAAGGTGGATAAACTAATGCAAATATTCGATAAACACAATCTAAAGTGTCATGAAATAGGGTATATCACTAAAGGAACAGGTATTGTATCCATAACAATTATGGGAAGAAAACATATGCTCACCGATTGAGCAAATACAAAAATTCGTGACTTAATTTTATTTTGGTTACTATTTTCCTATTTTCCTATGATGCAACTCCTGAACCAATCAGTCGCCATCTGTCAGTAATTCTTCTACTTATTGCAACCCTGTTCTGACTAATCATACAAACTGGTTTCTTCAATTTAATTTCTACGTGGTGATCCTTTACATGAGTAACGGTGCCGAGCGTCGCAGCAGTTCCAATATTCAATCGCAATGACTCTTTTATTTTAATTGGTTCAACCTTTACCATTTCTTGTGTTCCGACAGCAGTTTCAAATAAATTGAGCTCTATTGCTATGTCATAAATGTCTGGAGGAAGTGAGCTTGGTAGTCCTACTAGTGAACCTATTAATGAATCACTCTTTACTAAGTAAGGATCTAAAGTTGTTCCAAGTGCGACCAAGCCACCAGGTTTTACAACTTCAACAATTCCTGCACCAGTGCCTAATGATGAAATCTTTGATATTATAGGTTCGAATTTACCCTTCTTATCATCATAGAGCCCTGGACGTATTTCAATTTCATCACCAGTCTTAAAATCCCCTTGGATTAGTGAACCTCCGATTACTCCACCTTTTACTTCACTTATGGGTAGGCCTGGCTTGTTAATATCAAATGATCTGAGCACATGCATTAAAGGTTCAGAATTTTTAGATCTTTCAGGTGTTTTGATATTGGACTCGATCGCTTCTATTAGCGCATCAATATTTAGCTTGTGTTGAGCAGAAACTGGAATAATTGGTGCAGTGTCAGCTATGCTTCCTTTAATAAAATTCTTTATTTGTTTATAATTTTCTATTGTTTCTTCATATGATACCAAATCAACTTTATTCTGTACTAATACAATTTGTTTTATTCCAAGTGTTTGTAAAGCGAGTAAATGCTCTCTAGTTTGCGGCTGGGGTACTTTTTCGTTTGCTGCTGTCACTAATATTGCTCCATCCATTAAAGCAGCTCCAGAAAGCATATTTGCCATTAAACTTTCATGACCTGGAGAGTCTACAAAGCTAACTACTCGTTCGAATTCAGATTCTTGCCCACAGTTATTGCACTCCGGCTGAGTAGAATAGCATGTTGGTGGAGGACAATTCTTACACTTGTAAAAAGCCGCATCAGCGTACCCAACCTTTATGGTAATTCCCCTTCTTAATTCCTCACTATGACCGCTTGTCCAAACTCCAGTTATAGCTTCTACTAGTGTAGTTTTTCCGTGGTCAACATGACCAGATGTTCCTATATTAACACAAGGTTGATAACCATATTGTTTAACGTACCAGTCAGGTAGAGTTTCCTTCCAATGCAATAGGAGTATTGAAAATCGACAGGGATATTAATTTAATTAAATGGTATTAATTAAAAAAATAATAATGTCAAAGAATTAGAAGACATGTTATTCTTGAGCTTTTTTGGATTCCATCGTCTCAACTTTTTTGGATTCCATCGTCTCAACTTTTTTGGATTCCATCGTCTCACCAGTAAGAGATAGGTTTCCTTCCAAGAGTAAACAATTTATCTGATATATCTCTTCGGTAATCATATTCCCTCTAACGAGTTTTCTCTTTCTAATCCCCTTACGATCGTCTTTCATCCCTACGCCTTCCGATAGTAGCACATATTTTTTTACCCCACCATGAACATCCTTTCGAATAGGTGTTCCAGATTTATCACTTCCACCTCTTAATTGGATCTTACCAGAAGCAATACCAACGACCGAAGCATCGACAATTTCTCCCACTCTTAGACCAACTAGGGGTTGAGCCTCTTTGTCTTTTAGTTCCTTGCTAATACTTTTACCGTTTTTATCAGAAACTATTATTTTAAAGTGTGTCAATATGAAATCAACCAATATTATAGCATTAATTAATCTTTTCGACCTGAATTGTCTTAAATATTTTAATAAATGTTGATATGAAAAATATGTCAAGTGGAAAGCGAGAAAAAAGAGGATAAGGAAAATGTAAGAAAGTGTCTTCGATGCGGATTCGCAATGTTTAGTATCCAAAGCTGTCATCTTAGGTGTGAAAATTGCGGATCGGAATTGACCTGTTCTGATAAAGGTTCATTTTGGTAAAAACAGATTAAATAACTGGAATTCGAAATTGAATGAGATAGATTTAATCTAGTTAATTCTAATTTAACTTAATTTCATCCATTTTCCTTAAACTGAAAATTATCTGCCATATTCTCAGCCTTAGATTTCATTATATTGATATAGTTTTCATAGTTATCTGAATAACCACAATTTTCACACTTAACTGCCGTTATTTCCTCATTTAACTGTGCTTTTTTATCGCACTTGGGGCATTTTGCATCAAGCAACAACTCTAAATCGAGTTTTCTTATTATTATAGTTTAAGTGTTTATCCCCTGATGCTGGGTCGGACAAGTAGAGGTGTTGCCTTGACAATTATGATCTCTGAATTAGGATTATTTTTATTGAGCTTTTCAAAATCAGTCTTGGAACACGAAAGTACTATGAGCTTTTTTTCACTTGAATAAAAGTCAAAAATAGAGTCATGCCTTTCCACATCTCCTACATAATCTTTCAATCTTGATTCTAATCTAGATATTATTTCCAATCTATCTCCTCTCATTTCATTAGGATCGAACGTCCATGAAATTATCGCTTTTGTCTTACTTGCTTTCAACTCAAATCTCTTTAGAATAATTTTAATTTGTTCTGTCAAGTGTTTTATATAATTCTCAACAGTGGCAATATTGCCTTTTACCAGGAGGGTCAGTGGTGAAATTCCAGCTAAAGAATATAAAATAGTATTCAAGTCAAATAAACCAACTACAAGATCGTCAAGATAAATCTCATCAAGGGATTCACTTTCCATTATTTGAGATTGAAAAGTATGATCAGCAAATTTACAAATTTCAAATATAGGTGACATTAAGCCATAGTGTCTCAAGATCCTAATACAATAGATGTACTCTGCAGACTCGATATCTACTATTTTCATCGTATTGTTGGGGTAAAGTCCATTCAACAAGCTTGTCAAGTTTGAATTCAAATGGGATTTAGTTCCAAGAATGGGCTCAAAGAGCGTAGAGGATATGGAACTGATTGGCATATAATGATAGAAAATGTTTTTTCCAACACTGAGGCCAGTTCGACGTTCAATTAATGTTATATTTTCATTATTTACACCAAAACCTGCAGGAACTGAGTAAATAATAGAACTACCCTTGTTGACATGTTTTATCACATCTTGAAATTTAGATCCTATGTGATTCTTTGCATCAGGCCATGATTTTCTTATTCTTGGAGTAAAAAAAATAAAAGAAGCATTATTAATTGCAACATCAAATGGCTCAAAATCTAAAAGTGTCTCGTCCTGAATAAACGACGTTACACTAGAATATGTCTTTGCAATATCTGGTTTAAGCGTAATAGCCATTCCTGATGAGTCATCAATAATTGAAACTGGTATTCCTTTAGCGGAAATATGAGATGCTATTTTGTATCCCTCAGTACTTAGCCCATAAACTGCTACTTTCAATGACTCAGCACTCAAGGGTAATACCAACTCCAGATAGCATATTTTTGTTCCTGAACCAAAGTTAAGATTGGTTGAAGAAAAGTTTTTTCCATCAGGTTACTTATACATGATGCTTGAGAATCTGGTTTGATGTATTAACCCCAAAACAAGTTATGTTCTTTAAACACGCAGTGCAAACTCTAAAAGAAAAAGATCATGAGCTCCTCTGTACAGGAAGGCACTATCGAGAATGTGTAAAGTTATCTAAACTAAAGAAATTTGAGTTAAAAATAGTTGGAAAATATGGCGGTTCATCAAAATATGCCAAACTGAGAGCAAGTTCCGGTAGAATTTTTGATTTGGCAAACGAGATACACAAATTCCAGCCTGATCTGTGTGTTAGCTTTTCCTCACCTGAGGCGGCAAGAGTTGCATTTGGTTTGGGAATTCCACACATTACGTTTAGTGATTCGCCGCACGCATATGCTGTTAAAAGGTTAACAATTCCATTTGTTAATTATCTCCTATGTCCTTGGATTATCCCGTACTCTGCATGGAAAAATTTAGGTATGTCGAAAAATCAAATAATTCGATATCATGCACTTGATCCAGTTGCGTGGATAAGAAGAGAAACAAGAAACTTACGTGATGGGAAACTAAGGAAAAAATATCAGCTTTTGAAGAGTAATACTATTCTAATTAGACCTGAAGAGAGTAAAGCATCCTACTTAATAGACAAGAATAGCAATGTGAATAATATTTTGGAATCTATAGTTGAAAACTTTCATAATACAACAAATATCCTGGTCTTATGCAGATATCACGATCAAATAAGACAGTTTAATGAAAAATATGGCGATAAGATTAGAGTTTTAGAGAACGTAGTTGACGGATTGGAGCTAATATCTATTGCCGATATCTTTGTTGGCGGGGGTGGCACTATGACTGCCGAATCGGCACTGCTCGGAAAACCTACTATTTCAATTTCTCCGATCAAATTTTATGTTGATGATTATCTAGTCAAAACGCGTCTTATACGTAAGGCTGCAAATTCATCTCAAGTTGTGAAACTATTACGTCATATACAATATGATAATGCATTTAAATTAAAACAAAAAAATCATGCCAATCGAATATTGATCCGAATGGAAGATCCAGTAAATAAGTTAATGAAAATTATTGATAGATTCGTAGCTTTATAAATCAGATATTATATAAAAAAATGCCCGGCAGCCCGGTAGAGAATTAAAAACCGCTGAATGTAGTGGCCAAGCATAGAGGCCTTTGGAGCCTTTGACCCCAGTTCGAATCTGGGCCGGGCTAATTCTAGTTTTAGTAAAATTTGTCTTATACCAACAAAATATAACATAAGGTTATACTGGATACGATCAATAATTTTTCTGCAGCGCTGAGAATCATTATTGCTGATAAAAGATTGTATCGCTAGATTAGAATAACTGCGTTACTTTTTTTCTTTAGTTTTTACATAATAGAACTTAAAGTTAAAACCTACACAATAAATTCTTCAAGACTCGTACGATTAATGTACAACTTTACCCTTAAAAATACGAAAATACTAATCAGAGATTATACTCTTTTGTAGTATCAATAAGTTCGTTGATATTTGAAAAAAGCTGCAAAAATCTTACCCCTTTTTCAGTAATTTTATACAAATGTTCTTCCTCTTCAAGATTTATTAAACCATTTTCTAGCATTATGGACAAATATTTTTTGAGCTGATAATGAGAGAGAAATGATTTGTACATGATTGTTGTTATTCCAACTCCTTTGGGGTTATTTGCAGATTGTAAAATTGACGCAAAAATATCTGTCCGGCTTCTGTATTTCATTTTTAATGCTTTTATAAAACACAATCAATTTTAATATGTCTTATGGATGTCCGTACATGCACTTATTACATGCGATCTTTGGGAGGCTAATGTAAAAAGTAATAAGCAAATAAAATTATTACATTTTCAGGATTGGAAGACTCCCAAATCAGATACAAGATAACTCAATTATCAGATAATGGTATTAACATAATACTGTCTCTAATTGAAGATATCGAACTAGAATCCGTGTCGCAACAACAACTAATGCTAGAAGCTATTGACAGATCGATATCTGATGAAGAAGTTAAGAAGCAGATAAAACCGATTCTTGAAGCCATTCTGGGATCCCAACCTCAAACTGTTATCAAGACTTATTCTAAGACAGTAATTCAGATAAATATGTCTAAAAAAAAGTACGAAAAAATAGGCAGCCCAGTCGTGGGAAACAAGATTCTGATTGACATAAAAGCTGATACCAAATAGTATGTAGTATGTCTAGCACTTCTGACTGAGATATTGTATCCTAATTTGGCAACTCTACCGCATACTGGATAATTAATTCAGTTTTAATTGAGATATTATGGCATAATAAATTTCAAAAACTACACGGTGTACATTATCCCACCGGATACTATCGGAACTGCATCTATGTTAGCAACTTCTTTTATCCTAGCTATCAAAGCATTGAACCAAAGGCTATCAATTCCCTGACTCCAGATCGTTATCTTCTTGTAATCTCTCTTAACCCCATCATTAAAAAAACCGTTACAATCTTCTACAGTGATATTGTTGTACTTTTGACTTATTTCATCAATCAACCCTTCAGCCTGATTTACAAGGTATACTATTGTTAGCGTGGGAAAAGGAATAGTATTCGTAGCTGTTGAAGAAATATCCTCTGCCATCCTATTTCAAGTAATTATTTTAATAAGATCAATATCTTGTTTTCGTAGCAATTCCAGTATTGACAGTCTGCTTATTAGCTTAGCTTCCACATAGCTTGATAATTTGACCTAAACACAGATATATTTCCGGCTTATTAGATCTTCAATGAATGAGGTTGATTTCTTGAACAGCCTGTTGACAATAAATCCATCTTTGAGGTTCTTAGGATTGGTCGAAAAATCTGGCCACCTGTGTGCGAGTGTGATTCGACAGGGAATTAGTGAACATCTTAAAGGCAGAAATCCAGAAATAAGTTATTCTCAATCGGCGTATATAGTTGAATTGAGGAAGATATTTGAAAATGAGTTGGGGAGCCTTAAATCAGTTATTTACATTTATGATAAGGTAGTAATGTTTAGCATTCCGATAAAAAATCACATAGTTGTTTTTTCAACAGATAGGAATATCAATATTGATGATGTCTTCCAACAAGCACAATCCTTCATAAAGAATAATGAAACCGAATTAGATCTTGAGCTTGATGTCAAAAATATAACTCAGGAGAAAAAGGAAAGCGTCAGGTATTTGTTTGACTCTGGAATATCTGAAGAAATGATAGCTGAACAGCTTGACCTAAATTTAGCGACTGTCAGGAGCTTGATAAAAATCATTATGACAAAATAGTTCATTACCACTTTTTCACTCGGCTAATTATCTAGTCATGTAACAAATATTAAGATGACTAACTACTAGGCGATTGAATACTAGCCATATGCATTCATTTCGCTTTCTGTGTCTTGAGTCTTTATCTTGGTTATCTCTTTTTCAATTTTTTCTGCTTCTTGTAGTAGCAATGGTACATTACATGACACCCCTGGAACAAGTCTACTTATTGTTGTAGATAACTCTGCTGCGGCTCTAAAATCAGGAATTCCTTCTATAATTTTCACCAACAGTATTATAACGTCAATGTATAATTGCGAGCTCTGATTTAGGAGAACTGCTGGAATCCCTCCTATAGTGCCCATTTTTTAGTAATGAAATTTTCGAATCTTTTAGCCTGTTCCTCGCTTGTGCTGTATTGCCAATCCCCGCAATTGAATATTCAGTTGAATTAACATCTTTTGCTTGCTGGGGGTTAACTATATTACTTGAGCTAATGATTACTTGAGCTAATGATAAGATTACACTCATTATCAATCGCCCAATTTAACATAGTGTTTCCAATAAGGAAATAAAGTGATGGGTCTGTGCTTATTTCTGAGATAAAGATTGACGTCTTCAACTCTTCATTAGCATATATCCTCACTGGAAAATAAGCAACAGAATTCCTAATTACAGATAGCTGAGAAAAATAACATGATTCTATCGTTGCGATTAATTGCGTATTAATTGAATGTAAAATACATTCAGAGGCAATGGCATTGGTAATGCCAGATGTGGCAAACCCATCTATCACTGTTCCACCTTTGAGATTCATTTTTTTAGAGTTTTAATCACGAACATTTGAGAATTTGACATAAATTAAATCTAAAGACACTGATTTAAGAATCTTAACGTACCGATTGGAAGAATCAATCAGCACTCTTAAATTATCCGTATCAAATGCAATATCCAATCTTAGAATATGAGCAAGCTTAGGATTTTTTCGAATTTCTCATAATTCATGTCCCTTTTATAGTCCCTAATACATTTCATGATAAGTTCCCTATCCTTATCGATTGAACCTTTGAGTTTGCTAAATATTGGACCATGTAGAAATATCGACTGACAAACGCTAGTTACATTACTGGCTCTCCTACCTGTACTAGATGATTCAAAATCCAAAATTGTCGGTTTCCCTTCTTCCGATACTATTATGTGACGATCAAGTCTACTGAGCTGACCATGATCAAGTTTAAGGCAGTCTAGAATATAACATTGTTGAAGGATAGAAGCAGCACATTTTAGAATTCTATCATTTGCAGTCTTTTTTGAACCGTACCAATCTACAATATTGAAACCTCTGACAAATTCCATTAATATAAAATTTTCAGAAAAATTCACAAGAAAAGGACCAATCCCCATGCAATTTGCAGCCGATTGATATACCACTTCATCATACATGTTGGCTCTATTTGCATCGGTCCTCCTTATCTTTAAAACAAAATATTTCTTTCTATATTTAACTAATGTCACCAAACCAACAGAGCCTTTACCAAGTATGCATATTCTGTGTAATTGCACTTTACCAAATGCGAATACAGAGTTAATATCCAAGGTTAACAACTCTTTCATTCTGCTGTCATAAGTATTTTCATCAAATAAGGGATAAGTCAGCAAAAATTTTAGACTTTCCCTATTTTCACTGTCTAATAAATTCTCCATCGCGAACCATATGATTAATAGCACTGGAAATAAAACTACTCAACTTTTTCTCATTTCCTATATAAATAGAATAACCTTTTTTAAGATCCAGTGAAATGCCAACAGGCTTTCCTGATTCAATGTCGTTTTGAATTATTTGGTTTGTATGTTCTTTTATTGACGTCTTCTCTCTCTCTTCAATAGTTACGATTGTAATATCGTCGGTCCATGTCATAATAGATTTCTCTCCCCTTTTCTTGATAAATGAATCTGTTTCGTTTTTTAGAAATATTTTAGGTCCCACGTTCAAATTTATTTTTGGGAGATTTGTATATTTTATCATAAAAATGAATGCTGCGTGTTCCTGTTCATCAGTAAAACAAACTTTCTTGATTATTTCAAATCCTGCATTTGCTAGCTGCTTTGAGATGCTAGTTAGTTTCTTCTTAAGCTGCCCCCACAATATATCGGGGCTTCTTATCTGGATTTTGAAATCAATTATTAACAAATTTGATTTGATATCACTTATAATTTTTGTATTAGACCTGCTCGAACTCATAAAAAATTTCGTGGAAGGTGCTTTTAGAAAAAGTCTTGAGGCCAGCACAAATTTTGCAAGAGACTCTGCTGAAATTGCGGTTCCCAGGTTTCTATTTGAATCAATAGGATCAATTATTATTATGGGACTTCGAAATTTTTCGATTGCGCTTTGGTCTGGCGATTCAAGTGAAACAATGTAGTTTGGTGTGAGTTCAGCAAATGTTTGGAGAACATTTCTGAATGAGCCGTATTTCAAAATAAGTACTTCTGTTACATACCCACTAAAACCTGAAACGGATATCTGAGAACCATATATTCCAATTGATTTTAAGAATTTTTTTAGCACCCTAACTTCACTTTTCAAAAATTCGTTTAACTTCGTCTCCATGAAAAGAGTATGAAATGGAGATCTATCTGCGGCACTTTTCCATTTATTCAGCTGAACCTTGTAACATGGTACTATGTTTATTCTGATTCCATTTGCTTTCCCCTCAACCTTTCCCTCAACATACGGATGTTCAGAATATCGTAAATAGGGACTGTATTTTTTCAAAGCATGGAAACCGACCGATTTACCTAGTTCTTCAAATTCATTTCGTTCTACTGTCGGTTCTATCAATACAAAAAAGTCTATGTCAGTATCATCTTCAAGCCACGTACCTTTGGCAAACGAACCGCCAATTACCACCTTTAAGATTCTCTTGTCATTAAAATTCATTATTTCATTCTGAATTTCTTTTGATATTTTTTCTAACTCGTTCTGTTTTGATTTTGTTGGAATGGAGGATTCTGATATCATTCGTGTAACTTCATCTATACTATTCATTTGCCCTTCACAGAAATTATGTTCTCGTATATAGGACCATGTGATGTAGTCATGCTCTTTTTTACAGAAATTGTATCAATTCTATCACTAATAGTAATATCGGATTGCATATCACGTAGATTCAAATTTAGGGAAACCTTCTTTGTTCTAAATAGTGTTATGTGTGGTATTATCTCTGTTTCTATCTCTTTTTCTAACTTTAAGTCTAATTCTATTAATTTAGATATCACGTTATCTGACATCTCGTTGAATGCAAGCCCTGTTGCTTCATCCAATCCGAGCCACACGACTTTAGCATGATTATTATTTGGAAACGCTCCTATCTTGCCATAATTAATTTTATATGAGTGAAAATCAATCCCAGAAATTTTGGTAACTATCTTATCAAGTATCGAATTGTTAACTTCGCCAAAAAATACAAGCGTAAAATGAAAATTTTCTGGCCGCACCAGTTTTAAATTTTTATTATCCAAATTCCAATAGGAGACCAAATTTTGTTGAATCTTTAGAATTTCATTTTTTTTATAAATATCTGCGGCGACAAATACTCTTGGCACTGCAACAAATTATCTAATTAA
>WNGA01004418.1_pt1 | contig 35649 bp, 41 predicted proteins | sample 5400061 | NCBI WGS metagenome assembly WNGA01 (sample SAMN13153366, study PRJNA577476) | soil metagenome | isolation source: 100 cm soil or saprolite under grassland replicate 2 | place: USA:California | collected 2016-06-15
CGAGGAAGAGTCCGTATAGCGTCGACGAGAACCTCTGGGGCCGCTCGATCGAGGCCGGCGTGCTCGAGGATCCCTGGGGCGCGCCTCCGCGCGACGTATTCCAATGGACGGTCGACCCCGACGAAGCGCCCGCGAAGCCGCGCGAGATCGTCGTGGACTTCCGGGAGGGCATCCCGATCAAGCTGGACGGCGAGGAGCTGGCTGGCGTCGAGCTGATCGAAAGCCTGAACAGGCTTGGCGGGAAGTATGGCGTCGGACGCATCGATCAGATCGAGAACCGGCTCGTCGGCATCAAGTCGCGCGAGATCTACGAAGCGCCCGCCGCGGTGATCCTCCATGCCGCACACCGCGCGCTGGAGGACATGGTCCTCACGAAGGAGGCGCTGCGCTTCAAGGCGCGCGTCGCCCAGGAGTACGCCGACCTCGTGTACAACGGGCTCTGGTTCACCGCCCACCATCAGGACCTCGCGGCGTACGTGCGCAGCACGCAGCGGTTCGTGACCGGCGAGATCCGGCTGCGCCTCGATCGGGGCACGCTGACGGTCGCCGGCCGGCGGTCGCCGCAGTCGCTCTACTCGACGGCGCTCGCGACGTACGGCAAGGGCGACGCCTTCGACCAGCGCGCGTCGGAGGGCTTCATCACGGTCTTCGGATTGCCGCTGCGCACGCAGGCGCGGACACAGGCGCTGTGGGGTGAGGGGAGCGAGGCGCTGCTCGACGTTCCGAAGAAAGCGCTCGCGGCGCCGAAGAAGACGAAGAAGAAGTGAAGAAGGAGCTCTGGGCGGGCCGCTTCGAGGGCACGCTCGACCCACGCATCCGAGCGTTCACCACGTCGCTCGAGCTCGACAAGCGCATCGCGCTGCACGACGTACGTGGCAGCATCGCGCACGCGCGCATGCTCGGCCGGCAGGGCGTGATCGCCACGGACGAAGCCGCAACGCTCGTGCGGGAGCTCGAACGGATCGCGTCCGAGATCGCGGCCGGCACGTTCGCGTGGCCGCCGGACGCCGAGGACGTGCACTCCGCGGTGGAGCGCGCGCTCACCGAGCGCGCGGGACCCGTCGGCGGCAAGCTGCACACCGGCCGTAGCCGCAACGACCAGATCGCGCTCGACCTGCGCCTCCTGGTGATCGAGCTGCTCGACGATCTCGACGCCGCGGTACGCGGTCTGGCCAGGGCGCTGGTCGATCGCGCCGGCGCGGAGGTGGAGACGGTCCTCCCCGGTTACACGCATCTGCAGCGGGCGCAGCCCGTATCGCTCGCGCACCAACTGCTCGCGCACGTCGAAGCGCTGCGACGCGATCGTGTCCGCGTCGCCGAGGCGCGCGAGCGCGCCGCCGTCTCGCCGCTCGGGGCGGGCGCGCTCGCCGGCTCTCCCTATCCGCTCGACCCGGACGAGGTCGCAAGGGAGCTCAGCCTGCGGCGCGCCTTCCGCAACAGCATCGACGCCGTGGGCGACCGCGATTTCATCGCCGACTTCGTCTACGTCTGCGCGCTCACCGCGGTCCACGCATCGCGCTTCGCCGAGGAGCTCGTGCTGTGGACGAGCGCCGAATTCGGCTTCGCCGAGTTCGCCGACGCGCACGCGACCGGCTCGAGCATCATGCCGCAGAAGAAGAACCCCGACGTCGCCGAGCTCGTGCGCGGACGGGCCGGACGGATCGTCGGCGATCTCGTCGCCGTCCTCACCACGCTGAAGGGGCTGCCGCTCGCGTACGACGGCGACCTGCAGGAGCAACGCGTGCCTCTGTACGATGCCGCCGCGGTGACGCCGGCGCTGGAGGCGCTCGCGCTCGTCGTGAGCGGGCTGCGCTTCGATCGCGACGCGATGCGGCGCGCGACCGAGCGCGGGATGCTGACCGCGACCGACCTCGCGGATCACCTCGCACGGCAGGGCGTGCCGTTCCGCGAGGCGCACGAGGTGGTCGGGCGCATCGTTCGCGAGCGGCTCGCGCGGAAGAAGGATCTCGGTGGCATCACGCTCGGCGAGCTCCGCGCCGCCGACAAGCGGTTCGGCGAGTCCGCGCCGCTCGAGGTCGACCCCGCGCGCTCGCTCGCCGCACGGACCTCTCCCGGAGGGACGGCGCCCGAGCGTGTACGCGCGGCGATCGAGGAAGCACGCGCGGCGCTGGCCAAGTGACGCGGATCCGCGCCGCGCGCGTCGAGGACGTCGACGCCATGCGCGACCTCATCGACAGGTATGCGGCCGAGGACCGCATGCTGTCGCGATCGCACGATTTCCTCATCGAGCATCTCCGCGACTTCCTCGTCGCCGACGACGACGCCGCCGCCGCCGACGGCTTCGTCGGGTGCTGCGCGCTCGCGGTGCTGACGCTGGACCTGGCGGAGATCCGGTCGCTCGCGGTCCGTCAGGACGCAGCGGGCCGTGGCGCGGGCAGGGCGCTGGTGCGGGCGTGCGTCGACGAAGCGAGGCGACTGGGTGTCCGCCGCGTGTTCGCGCTCACGCTTGTCCCTGAGTTCTTCGAGCGCTGCGGCTTCACGCTGACGAGCCTCGGCCGGCTGCCCGAGAAGAGCGCGGCCGAATGTCCGGTCTGTCCCAAGCGGTTCGCCTGCGACGAGCAGGCCATGGTGCTCCACCTCGACGGCACGACGCCGGACCCGCTCCGTCCCGGAGAGCCGTGGGGCTACACGCGCATCTTCCTTGGACGCGAACCGGAGCCCGCGCGCGACGAGCTGGGCTAGATGCCGCGCACGACGCGCGCGCTGGTCGCCGGCTTCGACGCGGTCGTGATGATGGTCGCGGCCCATGCCGAGACCGGCGGCCGCTTCGGGCAGTCGCTCGGCGATCTCGTCCTCTGGGGCTCCGCCGCGGCCGCCGCGCTCTGCGTCCTCGTCGTGTTGCAGGACGGCTCGCCGCTCCTCGCATGGGCCGCCGTCGGCTACGTGCTCTTCGGTGGCCTGCTCACCCGTGGCAGCCCGCACTGGCTGCTGGTCGGGCTGGCCGTGGCCCTGATGCCTCTCGTCCCGCGGCCACGCGGCTCTGTCGGCATCGGCCTCGCGGTCGCGGGGATCGTGGCGATCGGTACGCGGATCGTTCTCGAAAGCCTGCTCTAGCGGCGATCAATCGCGCGCGTCGCCGTGCAGGTACGTCCGGAGATAGGTCTCGAGGTCGGCGCGGAGCGCGTTGAGCTCGCCACGGTGCTCGGCACGCTGGAGCTCGTGCTGGATTCCTTCGAGCGACTGCCGGAATATCCGTGCGCCGGTCGGGGTGAGACTGATGTCGGCCGCCCGCCTGTCTCTCGCCCTCACGCGCGTGACCAGGCGTTCCTGCACCAGGCGCCGCAACAACGCGCTCGCCGTCGCTTGATCCATCTCGAGCTCTTCGCGGATGTCGGCAAGGGGCACCGCGCGACCGCCGTATGCCACGACCGCCAGGAGAAACGCCTGCTGCTGGATCGTGAGGCCGGCCCACTCGGCGCCTCTGCTGATCGCGCTGTTCAGCGCGCGCAGCGAGCGACGAACGCGCGCGAGGAGACGGTAGTCCGGCGGTCGGCGACGGCGAGGCGGCACGCGAATCAGGCTACCGCCAGACGACCGACTAGCATCGAACCCAATGGCAACGCGACCGACCATCCGGTCCGTCAACGGTCTCGTCGCGAGCGACCACCATCTGGCGACCAGCGCCGGCATCGCCGCGCTCCGCGAGGGCGGCAGCGCCGCGGACGCCGCGGTCGCCGCCGCGGCGGTGTGCGCCGTGACCCAGCCGCATCGGACCTCGATCGGCGGCGACCTCTTCGCTCTCGTCTACGACGCGAGCACGCGCGAGGTGACCGCGTACAACGGCTCCGGCGCCGCACCCCGGAGCGCGGAGCGTGAGGAGTACGCGTCCGGCTACCCCGACGCGGGCCCGCGCATCTCGACGGTGCCCGGCGTGCTCGCCGCGTTCGCGGATCTGCTCGCGGATCACGGACGTCTCGGGCTCGACCGCGTGCTCGCGCCGGCGATCCAGTACGCGGAAGAGGGCTTTCCGGTCTCGAACGGGCTGGCCGAAGCGTTCGTCGACAGCGGCGCACGCTTCGACCCGGAGTCGGCGCGCGTTTTCGGGCCGCGCGGACGTTTTCCGCGCGCGGGCGAGATCCTTCAGCAGGCGGACCTCGCGATGACGCTACGCGAGGTGGCCGAGTCCGGTGGGGACGCGTTCTATCGGGGAGACCTCGGCGCGCGCTTCTGCGCGGCGATCGCGCGCGCCGGCGGCGCGATCGCGCCGGACGATCTGGCCGCGCACGCGACCGATCGGCGGGAGCCGCTCTCGGTGGAGTACCGCGGTCTCCGGGTGTTCGGCCAGCCACCCGTGTCGCAGGGACACATCCTCATGGAGGAGCTCGCGATCGCGGCGGGGCTCGACATGAAGGAGCTCCGCTGGGGAAGCAGCGATCTGATCCATCACATGGTCGAGATAAAGAAGATGGCCTTCGCCGACCGCGACGCGTATTCGGGCGATCCGCGCCACGTGCGTTTCGAACCAGCGCGACTGCTCGATGGGCCGTATGTCAAAACGCGCCGCCGCGCGATCCCGTCGAAGGCGAGCGAGCGCGCGGAGGCGGGCGAGCTGTCCGTGCTCGCGACGGACACGACCTACCTCGCGGTCGTCGATCGCGAAGGCAACGCGGTTTCGCTCATCGAGAGCGTGTTCAGCGAATTCGGTGCCGCGTTCGTCGTCGCGGGGACCGGGATCCTGCTCAACAACCGGCTCACCGGGTTCTCGCGCGACGCGTCGTCGCCCAATGCGCTCGCGTCAGGAAAGAGGCCCGTGCACACGCTCAACACGGTGCTCGCGCTGGACGGATCCTCGCCGCGACTGGTCTTCGGCACGCCCGGCAGGCACGCGCAGGTGCAGACGAACTTCCAGCTCGCCGTCGCGCTCATCGACCATGAGATGGACGTGCAGCGCGCCATCGAGGAGCCGCGCTGGTATCACGACTCGGGTCGCGCGCTCAAGATCGAGAACCGCTTCTCGGAGCAGACGCGCAAGGGTCTGGCGGCGAAGGGACACGACCTGGTGATGCTGGGCGACTGGGCCGAGGTCACCGGTGGCGCTCAGGCGATCGCGATCGACGAGAACGGCGTCTTCAGCGGTGGGGCGGATCCGCGCCGCGAGGGCCACGCGGCGGGGTACTAGCCACGAGACGAGGCCTCGCCGCTCTTTACCTCATAGCGGCGATCGCGGCGGGGTGCGAGGCCGTGCCGCCCCAGCCCGATCCGATCGCGAAGGCGTACGCCGAGGCCTGGATGAAGGGCGACTACCAGAAGATGTTCGGCCTCCTGACCGACGACGCCCGCGCGCAGTACGGAGCGGAGGGGTTCACCGACCGTCTCCCTCGCATCGCGGAGGAGATGACCCTGAAGTCGCTCGAGGCGAAGGTCGGGGAGGCGACGCGGCCCGCGCTGCCCAACGGATCGCCGGATCCGCGCAAGGCGACGATCCCGCTGGACGTCACCTTCCACACCGCGCGCGTCGGCGATCTCTCGAGACGGACGTCGCTGTCGCTCGTGCTGGTCGGCGAGAAAGAGAAGGCGGTCTGGAAGATCGCCTGGACGCCGCAGGCGATCATGCCGGCGCTGTCGCCGGGACGGCTGGTGCGCATGACGCGCCTCGCCACTTCCCGCGGGAGGATCATCGCGCGCGACGGCACCGAGCTCGCGACGTTCATCGACGCCGCCGTCGTGGGCGTGATCCCCGGCCAGGTGCGGAGCGAGGATGGTCTCGTCGCGAGCCTCGCTCCGATCGTCGGGCTCAAGCCCGACGAGATCAAGGCGAAGTTGCACCAGTCGTGGGTGCGCGACGACCTCTTCGTCCCGATCAAGACGCTCACCGGGCCGACGCTCGACGGCATCAAGGCAAAGCTCGCCGTGATCGAAGGCGTCGCCACGCAGGCGAGCCGCGTCCGCAGCTATCCGAGCGGGCTCGCGGCACAGACCCTCGGCTACCTCGTCGAGGCGACGGAGGCCGAAGCGCAGAAGAAAGCCCCGCGCGGCGTCCAGGCCGGCGACATGATCGGGAAGGTCGACAGCGGCCTCGAATACACGCTCGACGACGTCCTCGGCGGGACGTACGGCTGGCGCCTCGGGATCATCGAGCCGAGCGGAGAGCGCGTCGAGAAGCTCGGCGAGACCGCGGCCGCCCCGGGATCCGACGTCGTGCTGTCGCTCGATCCCGCGATGCAGCGTGCCGCCGAGGCCGCGCTCGGCGATCGCAGAGGCTCGCTCGTCGCGGAGGATCCGTGGAGTGGCGAGATCCTGGCGCTCGCCAGCCGGCCGTCGTTCGACCTCAACGCGTTCGTGAACGGAGATCAGGCCGCGATCGCGAGGTTCACCTCCGACGCGAACCGGCCGCTGTTCAACCGCGCGACGTTCGGCCAGTACGCGACGGGCTCATCGTTCAAGCCGATCACCGCGGCCGCCGCTCTGCGCGAGGGCCTGTACAAGTTCGGCGACCGGCTCGATTGCCCCTCGCGCTGGACTGGGTACGGACCGCAGTGGGTCCAGCTCAACCACGAGACCAGCGACCTCGGCCTGATCGATCTGCGCACGGCGATCGCGCGCTCGTGCAACTCCTTCTTCTACGAGCTCGGGAAGCGTCTCAACGACCGCAACCCCGACCTTCTGCCGAACGCCGCGAAGAGCTTCGGCCTCGGCAAGGCGACCGACATCGACTACGTGCTCGAGGCCGAGGGCATCGTGCCGAGCGCGGCGTGGAAGCAGCAGCGCTTCACGAACGCGGGCGACAAAGTGTGGAACCCGGGCGACGCGACGAACCTCGCCATCGGCCAGGGCTTTCTGCTCGCGACGCCGCTGCAGATGGCGAACTACGCCGCCGCGCTCGCGAACGACGGCATCGTATGGAAGCCGCGCCTGGTCATCGAGGTCCGGGACCGGAGCGGCAACGCGCTGAAGAAGTTCGAGAAGACACAGGCGGGACACGCGAACGCGACCAATACCGAGCTGTCGCTCATCCGCGACTGCATGCGCTCCGTCGTGGCGGACACCGACGGGACGGTGTACTTCCCGTTCCGCGGATTCGCCGTCTCTGTCGCAGGGAAGAGCGGCACGGCGGAGACGCCGTCGGGGAATCCCAACGGCTGGTTCATCGGCTTTTCGTCCTTCGAGCAGCCTTCGGTCGCGTTCGCGGCGGTCTTCGAGGAGTTCAAGGAGTCGCCTGGTAACTTCGCGTCGCAAGCGTCCGGCACGGCCGTGCGCACGGTGCTCGGGGCGAAGTTCGGCGTCAAATAGCGGCGCACTAGACTTTCCTTATTCCCACCACTGACGTCCCCGCTACGCGTCGCCTCGACAACGGGCTCGTGCTGTACGCGCTCGAAGCGCGGCACGCGCCCGTCGTCTCGCTCTGGATCTGGTACCACGTCGGCGGTCGCAACGAGGTCCCGGGGACCACGGGCATGTCGCATTTCCTCGAGCACATGCTGTTCAAGGGAACGCCCCAGCACCCAAAGGGTGACCTCGACCGGCTCCTTGCGCGCTACGGCGCGCTGTGGAACGCCTTCACCAGCGAGGACGTCACCTGCTACTTCGAGACCGTCCCGAAGGCGCACTTTCCGACCGCGGTCGAGCTCGAGGCCGACCGCATGCGCAACGCGCTCATCTCGCTCGAGGAGACCGAGGCCGAGCGCACCGTGATCGTGAGCGAGCGCGAGGGTCTCGAGAACGATCCGGCGTTCCTGCTGGGCGAGGAGCTGCAGGCGGTCGCGTTCAGCCGGCACCCGTACGGTCAGGGCGTCATCGGGAGCAAGGACGAGATCAAGCTCATGACGCGCGACGGTCTGTACGCGCACTACCGGCGCTTCTACGCGCCGAACAACGCGTACGTCGTCGTCACCGGTGACGACGAACCGGCGCGTCTCATCGATCAGGCCGCCAGCGCGTTCGGCTCGCTCGAGCCGTCGGCCGATCTGGGAGAGCCGCCGAAGGCGCCCGAGCCGGCGCAGCACGGCGAGCGGCGCATCGTCGTTCGTCGTGCGGGCGGCACGCTGCCGATCGTGATGCTCGCGTTCCGCGCGCCGCGCGCGACCGATCCGCGAGCGCCCGCACTCTCGGCCCTCGCGGTCGCGCTCGCCGGAACGACGGGCGGTAGCGACGGCGCGTCCGGCCGCTCGTCGCGTCTGCATCGCGCGCTGGTGGAGAAGGGGCTCGCCACGGACGTCGAGGCGCAGTTTCAGCTGATGAAGGACCCATATCTCTTCTGGCTGGAGGCCACGCTGCGGCCGGGCATCACGCACGCGGCGGTCGAGAAGGTGCTGCTCGAGGAGCTCGCGAAGATCGCGAGCGATCCGCTGAGCGACGACGAATTCGCGCGGGTCCGCCGGCAGCTGCTCGCCGCAACCGCGTTCAACACGGACACGATCACCTGGCGCGCCTTCCGGTGCGGCCAGCTCCTCTCGACCGGTGCCGCCGTGTCGATCGAGCAGTGGTACGAGAAGATCGATGCCGTCACGCGCGAGCAGATCCGCGACGCGGCGCGCGACGTGTTCGCCGAGGATGTGCGCAACGTGGGCTGGTTCGTGCCCGAGGCCGCCGCATGAACAGGGTCTTCCGCCACTCGCTCGCGAACGGGATGCGCGTCGCGATTGTCCCGATCCCGGGTCTGCGGTCGACCGCGGTCCTGCTGGCGGTCGAGGCCGGTCAGTGGTTCGAGCCCGTCGGCAGACCGGGCGTCGCGCGACTGGTCGCGCAGTCGATGCTGCGCGGGACGACGACGCACGACGCGGCTGCGTGGGCCGACGCGCTCGACGCGCTCGGCGCTCTCGCGCGGCTCGACGTCGGGGCGCACGCGGCCGTTTTCAGCGCGCAGTGCCTCGACGACGACCTGGCGGCGCTGCTCGGCCTCATGGCTGAAGCGGTGCGCGCTCCCGCATTTGCCGACACCGAGATCGAGTTCGTGCGCGCGCAGACGCTGGCGCAGCTCGAGAAGGACGAGCGCGACACGCGCGCGGTGTCCGACAGGGTCTGGCGGCAGCTCGTCTATCCCGCGGCGCATCCATTCCACGCGCGGCCGATCGGTGACGAGGCGGTCGTCCGTGGCGCGAGCGCCGACGAGATACGAGCGCAACACCGCGCGGCCATCGCGCCCGACGGTGCGGTGCTCGTCCTCGCCGGAGGCGCGGGCGTGGACGCGGCGCGCGCGGCCGCCGAGCACGCCTTCGGCGATTGGCCAAGCCGGCGAGAGCGGCCGGACGCGGCGTACGCGCTCGTCACGCTCGCCACGACCAAGCGGCAGGTGGAGCTCGTGCCCGACAAGACGCAGTCCGACGTCATCCTCGGATGGCCGGGGCTGCCCCGATCCGATCCCCGATTCACCGCGGCCCGCGTGACGAACATGGTCTACGCCGCCGACACGTTCGCGAGCCGCGCGGGGAACGTGATCCGCGACCAGCTCGGTCTCGCGTATTACGTGTTCAGCGGGATCGGCACGAGCCGCGGGCAGTCGCCGTGGATCGTGCGCATGGGTGTGAATCCGCAGAACGTGCGCCGCGCCATCGAGGTCGCGCTCGACGAGCTGCGGAAGGTCACGGTCGGCGAGATCGCCGACGACGACCTGATGCTCGCGAAGGACAAGCTCGTGGGCGAGCTCGACGTCGCCCTGGAGAGTCCAGGCGGCGTGGCGGCGATGGTCCTCGAAGCCGAGATGTTCGATCTGGGAGAGGACCACTTCGAGCGCTATCCGCGCGAGCTGCGCGCCGTGACGAAGGACCAGGTCGTGACGACGGCGCGTGACTTCCTGCATCCGGATCGGTACGCGCTCGCCGTCGCCGGCCCGCCCCTTCCCGAAGCGCTGGTGTGAGCACGTTCGGCGACGACGTTACAGCGCTCCTCGATCGGACGCGTGAGGTCGACATCGAGACCCGCTCCGCGAAAGGCGAGATCCACCACGTGACCATCTGGATCGTCGTGGTGGACGGCGCGCCTTACGTGCGTTCGTATCTCGGCGCCAAGGGCCGCTGGCACCGCGAGCTGCTCGCGCGCAAGACGGGCGCGCTGGTCATTGGAACGAGGCGCCTTCCGGTGCGACCCGCGCGCGTGCGCTCGGACGAGCTGATCCGCGCGGTGAGCGCGGGATTCCGCCGCAAGTACCCGCGGAGCGGCAGCTCGCTCGCCGCCATGGTGCGCCGCGAGGTCCTGGATACGACGCTTCGATTGGAGCCCGCCGAATGAGGAACGCGATGGATGCCATCACGCTCCGGGACCTCGAATATCTCGAGTCGCTGCACGGCAAGCTCACCCGTGTCTTCGCGCGCATGGACGAAGAGGGTGGCCGAGAGGGCATCCCGATCGTGGGGACGTCGGTCGGGCGCGCTCTTCACGTTCTCGTCCGCGCCACCGGCGCCCGGACCGTCGTGGAGGTCGGCACCGCTATCGGCTACTCCGCGCTATGGATGGCCACCGCTCTGCCGGCCGACGGACGGCTCGACACGATCGACCCGGACCGGTCACGCACCGATCGCGCGCGAAGGTTCTGGGACGAAGCCGGCGTCGGCGCGAAGATCGTCGTGCACAGCGGCAAAGGACTGGTCGTCCTTCCGGCGCTCGCGGGTCCCTACGACTTCGCGTTCATCGACGCGCTCAAGACCGAGTCCGAGGACTACCTCGCGGCGGTCCTGCGTCTGCTCCGTCCCGGCGGCACCGTGGCGGTCGACAATCTCCTGTGGGGCGGCCGCGCATCCGGCGCGCGCGAGGACGACCGAACCGCCGAGACGAGCGCGGTCCGCGCATTCAACGCGAAGTTCGTGACGCATCCACAGCTCGACGCGACGATCCTGCCGGTCGGCGACGGGCTGGGTATCGGCGTGAAGAAGGCCCAGGCGGCTCACCTAGGCCGGAAGGCGCACCAGTCGGCCGACGCGCTCGACGAGTCCGTCTTCGGCGAGCGCCTCGATGAGCCGCGGCACGCGACCATCGCCGAGCTCGCTCTGTAGCGACCGCACGCTCATGTCGCGCTCGCGCAGCAGGGCGACGATGCGTCCGCGAACGCGCCGATCGCTGGTCGCGAACGGTGCCTGACGGCGGACCGGAGCCGGCGTCACCCGGCCGCGCGCGCGGCAGTCGGTGCGGATCGGGCAGACCGCGCAGCGCGGGGCCCGCGAGAGGCACACGGTCGCCCCGAGATCCATGAGCGCGTGATGCCAGCGATCGGCGCCGGCGCGCGGCAGCAGCGCCGCGTCGAGCGCGACGGCCTCGCGCTCGGTCGCGACGCGGCCGAGGAGCGCGCGTCCGAGGACGCGGCGAATGTTCGTGTCGGCGAACGCGATACGCCGCCCGCCCGCGAAGCACGCGACCGCGGCCGCGGTGTACGCGCCGACGCCGGGCAGCGCGTCGAGCGCGGCCGGATCGGTGGGCAGGCGCTGTGGATGGAGACGCGCGATCCGGTAGAGGTCTCGGGCGCGGCGGTTGTATCCGAGGCCGGACCAGGCGCGCAGCACGTCGGCGAGCGGCGCGCGCGCGAGCGCGGCCAGCGTCGGGAAGCGTCGCAGGAAGGCGCCGTATGCCGGAAGCACCCGCGCGACCTGCGTCTGCTGGAGCATGACCTCGGAAACGAGGACCGCGTACGGGTCGCGCGTCCGGCGCCAGGGAAGCGCGCGTCCGCTGCGGCCGTACCACGGGAATAACCGCCGCCTGAGCGAGGGTCGCACGGCTCCACCGGTGTACAATCTGCCGACAGGATAGATAGCCCGGCGGAGTGCTGAGGGCCGCGAGGTCTTCAGTGCTTTTGTTTCTGGGCCGAGGGTGGCTTTTCACGTCGCCCTCTGTGGGTAACGGAGGCTCAATGAACAATCTCGACAAGCCCGTCTATGTCTCGGCGGAAGGACTGAAGAAGCTTCAGGCCGAGCTCGAGCAGCTGCGCACGACCAAGCGCACCGAGGTCGCGGAACGCATCCATGCGGCGATGGAGTTCGGAGACTTCACCGAGAACTCCGAGCTGGAGCAGGCGAAGAACGATCAGGCATTCCTCGAGGGTCGCATCATGACGCTCGAGCAGATGATCAAGAACGCGCAGATCATCGACGAGAAGACCAAGCACGATCTGGTCGAGGTCGGAAGCCGCGTCATGGTCGAGGCCGACGGCTCGAAGGAGCAGTACGTGATCGTCGGCTCCGCCGAGGCCGCGCCGGGCGAGGGGAAGATCAGCAACGAGTCCCCCGTCGGGCGCGCGCTCATGGGACACAAGGTGGGGGAAACCGTGAAGCTCTCCGTGCCCGCGGGCACCATCGAAATGAAGATCCTGGCGGTCAGTTGAGCCAAGCCCACGAGGCAGCTCGTGGCGCGTTCTGGGCCGACGAGGAAGCCAGCCTTCTCGCGCCGGACGGCAAGCACGTCATCCGTGATTCGAAGACGCCGTCCGGGATCGTGCCGATCTCGGGTCTGCGCGGCCCGATCATCACCGACGCGCTGTACCGAACGTTCAAGCAACACGGCTTGAACGTTAGATACGTCTTCACGATCGACGACTATGACCCGATGGACTCGCAGTCGATGAAGGAGCAGTCGGCCTGGCGCGAGCACATGGGCAAGCCGTTCTGCGACATCCCGTCGCCCGATCCGGCGGCGGCGCCGGACTTCGCGCGGTATCACGCGTCGCGCTTTCTCTCGACGTTCGGCGAGCTCGGGATCCGACCGGAGGAGATCCACTGGATGCGCGACATCTACCGCTCCGGCGCGCTCGATCGACAGATCGCGCTCGTATTGCGGGAGGCGCGCGCGATCCGCGAGGTCTACGAGCAGGTCTCGAACGTGAAGAAGGACGAGCGCTGGCTGCCCATCGGCGTGATCTGCGAGAACTGCGGACGGCTCGGCACGACCGAGGCATACGACTTCGACGGCACGACCGTCGCGTACGAATGCCGTCGCGACATGGTCGACTGGGCCGAGGGCTGCGGGCACAGCGGGCGACGCTCGCCGTTCAGGGGGGGCGCGAAGCTTTACTGGAACGTCCAGTGGTGCGCGATGTGGGATCACTTCGAGGTCACCTACGAAGAGGGCGGCAAGGATCTCCTGACCGCCGGCGGCTCACGTGACCGCGCCAACGAGATCTACCGTCGCGTCTGGAAGAAGGAGCCGCCGATCGGCCTCATCCACGAGTTCGTCAACATCGGCGGCAAGAAGATGTCGACGTCGCGGCCCGAAGAGTGGAAGGCGCTCGGCGCGGCGGCGCATGAGTTCGTCGGCATCTACTCGCCCGAGCTGGTGCGGTTCCTCATGCTGCGCACGCATCCGAAGCGACACATCGATTTCGACCCGACGGGCATGAACCTGCCGAAGCTCGTGGATGAATACGATCGCTGCGCCGACGCGTACGTCGCGATGCCGAGCAGCGATTTCGCGAAGATCTGGGCGCTCTCGCAGATCGGCGAGGACCACGGTCCGCCCGGGTTCCGCGTGCGGTTCAGCATCGTGGCCGATTGGCTGCAGATCCCGAGCGTCGAGCCATCCAGGGAGGCGGAGCGGCGCAAGCGCGCGCCACTGACCGGCGCGGAGCGGAAGGATCTCGAGCGACGCATCGAGCTGGCGCGCGAATGGCTCGAGCGCTGGGCGCCGGTGGAGGCGCGCTACAGCGTCTTGGGTGAGATCCCGGACGACATCGCGCTGACCGACGGTCAGCGGCGTTACCTCGGCGAGGTGAAGCAGCTCGTCGGCAGCACGACCGACCCTGAGGAGATGCAGCAGGCGCTGTACGAGACAGCCAAGCGGGTCGGTCTCACGTCGAATGGAAAGGTCTCGCAGGACGCGTTCGGGGCGATCTATCTCGCGTTCATCGGAAGGCCGAACGGGCCCCGCGCCGGATGGTTGTTGACGACGCTCGAGCCGGAGTTCGTTCGCAAGCGTCTCGACGAGGCGGTGCGCAAAGCGTGAACGGGAAGCTCCCCGTGGCGATCATCTGGCACATGCATCAGCCCTATTACCGCCATCCGCAGACGAGTGAGTTCGTGCTGCCCTGGGTGCGCCTCCATGCGTCGAAGGACTACCTCCACATGGCCCGGCTGCTCCAGGAGTTTCCCGGCGTGAAGGCCAGCTTCACGATGGTCCCGAGCCTGCGCGATCAGCTCGAGGAGTACGCGCGCGGCGCGGACGACGAGGACACGCGCGTGACGATGCGCACCGTCGACGGGCTCCTCACGCCCGAAGAGAAGGAGCACATGCTCCGGCGCTTCTTCTCGATCCACCACGGTAACGTGATCAGCCGTCACGACGAGTACCGTCGGCTGCTGCAGCTCGCCATGGCGACGCGCGACCGGCCGGAGCTGCTCTCAGACGACTACTTCGTGGATCTCGCGCTCTGGTTCAACCTCGCGTGGATCGATCCCGACGACATCAAGAACGACGCGCACCTCGAGGAGCTGCGCCAGAAGGGGCAGCGCTTCACACGCGAGGACGTCCGTTACGTCATCGGCCGGCAGCGGATGATGGCCTCGGGCGTTCCACATCTCTATCACCGTCTCGAGCACGACGGGCAGGTGGAGATCCTGACGACGCCGTACTACCACCCGATCATGCCGCTGCTCATCGACAGCCGGAGCGCGCTGCGCGCGGACCCGAACGCGATCATCCCCGATCCGCCGTTCGTGTATCCGGACGATGTCGCGTTCCAGCTCGAAGAGGCGATCGCCTCGCATGAGCGCTCGTTCGGCAAGAAGCCACGTGGGCTGTGGCCGTCCGAAGGGTCGGTCTCGCCGGAGACCGCGGAGGCGATCCACAAGGCGGGCATCGATTGGTTCGCGTCCGACGAAGGCGTCCTCGCGCGCTCGGCCGGGGTGGAGTTCAAGCGGGACGACATCGGCGCGCTGCTCGAGCCGCAGCTCCTGTACCGGCCGTACCGTGTGCCGGGCGGCGGGACCGCGATCTTCCGCGACCGCGAGATCTCCGACCGGATCGGATTCATGTACGGAGAGATGTCGCCCAACGATGCGGTCGGCGATCTCATCTGGAAGCTGGAGCGCGCGCGCGACCGGCTGCCGGACGAGGGCGGCCCGTATCTGGCCACGATCATCCTCGACGGTGAGAACGCGTGGGAGCAGTACCCGAACAACGGCAACGACTTCCTGCGCCACCTCTACGGGAAGCTGCAGACCGACGAGCGCTTCGAGACCGTTCGCGTGAGCGACCTCCTCGACCGCTCGCCGGCGAACGTCGATCTCCCGAATCTGCACACCGGATCGTGGATCGACGCGACCCTCGGCGTATGGATCGGCGAGCCCGCGCACGCGCGGGCGTGGAGCGCGCTCGAACGCACGCGGCGCTTCGCGCAGGAGCAGTGGGGGGCGCTGCGCTACATGCCCAAGAGCGTCCGGCAGCCACTCATGGTCGCCGAAGGCAGCGACTGGTTCTGGTGGTACTCGAGCCGCAACACCAGTCCCGAGGACGCGGTCTTCGATGCGCTCTTCCGCGCGAACCTCGAGGTCGTGTGGTGGTTCGCCGGCGCCGAGCCGCCCGACGACATCCGCTCTCCGCTCATGGATCCCTCGCGGTTCGCGGCGGCAGCCCAGCGCAGCGGGGCTATGCTCCCCGGCACTCGTGACCAGTACGGCTAGCTTCGCGGTCGGCAGGCACGTGCCGGCGACCTCGTCGGCGCTCCGTCCCGCGCCAGACGACGAGCTCCGCGCGTACGGCGGGGCGCGTCTCTTCCGCGGCAAGCGCGTTCTCGACGTCGGCACCGGAGACGGGCGCATCGCCATCGGCGTCGCGACGTACGCGACCGCGGCGGTCGGTGTCGATCCCGACGATGAGGCGATCGCCGCGGCGCGGTCCAAAGCCGCATCGCTCGGTCTCGCGAATGTCCGGTTCGAGGTCGGGGCTGCGCAGGATCTACCTTTTTCGCCCGCGAGCTTCGACACGGTCTTCCTTTCATGGACGCTCTGATGAGTGCAGCGCAAGGGCATGGTCGATGCCCTCCGACAAGCCCACCGGGTATTGGCGCCGCGCGGCATCCTGGTCGACGCGCGCCCTGACTCACACGTGCTCGCGCACGCGGAGCACGTGTTCGCTCCAGGGCGCTATCGCGAGGCGGGCAGCATCAAGACCGCACGCGAGGAGCTGGGCAACGATCGGGCCTCCAATCTCGCGATCGCGAGAGTGAAGCGCGCGCGCCTCTTCCGCTCGGTGCGGCGCGGGCGCTTCTGGCACCGTGTCCACTTCGAGGATCTGCCGGCCCTCGAGGATTACCTCGCAGAGCACATGCGTTTCGCGCATCGCGTGCGCTGGCGCGTCGATACCGTTCGCCGCCGCGAATGGCGCAGCGACCCGTGGGTGATCCGCCGGGCGGTCCGCTATGAGGTGCTCCAGCGCCTCAACGCGTGAGCGCGAAGGCCGTCTCCCACGCGGACTCGTAGGCGTCGAGGATCCGGGGCCAGGCGAAGCGCTTCGCCGTCGCGCGTCCCTCGGCGCGGATGACCGTCACGAGCTCGCGACGTTCCCGCAGCGTGCCATAGGCGGTCGCGAGCTCGCGCGGATCATCGCTCTGGATGACGATCGAGTTGCCGAACGGCACGGCGTAGTCCTCGCCAGTGCGGCCGAGGTAAGCGATCCCGCCGCAGGCCATCACCTCCAGCCCAACCAGGCCGAACGGCTCCTTCTCGGAGTTCGCGAGCACGCCGTCCGCCGCCGCGTAGAGCGCGCGAAGCGTGCGCTCCGCGACGAAGAAGTCCAGGAACACGACGTCCGCCTGCGTCGTCGCGATGGCCGCCGCCAGGTCAGCCGGCGTCGCGTCGGCCCCGAGCGCGATCCGGTCGACGCTCAGCGCTCGCGCGCGGATGCGATCCCCGACCGTGTCCGCATAGGGGCTGCGGCTCCCGCGCATGATGAGGCGCGGCCGCACGCCGGCGTCGCGCATGGCGGCGATGGCGTCGATCGCCCAGAGCCAGCGCTTGTCCACCTCGAACCGCGCGACCTTCACGAACGTCGGTCGATCGCCGAACGACCTGCGCAGCGTCGGCGGGTCGGACGGCGGCAGCGGCTTCAGCCAGCGGTCGGCGATACCGTTCGGCAGGATCGCGGCCTCGACGTCGACCTTCGCGAGCTCCATCCGCATGTAGCGGGAGATCGTCGTGATCGACGCGGCGCGGCGCAGCATCGGGAAGTCGACGCGGCCGAACCCGTAGGTGTTGTTCGCGTTCCAGAAGATCGCCGCGGACTGCAGCCCGCGCGCCTGTAGATAGGTGGCGGTGCCGATCGCGGCGGCGGCCGTCTGCCAGTCCTCGAACAGCAGCACCGAGCGCTCGCCGCGCGCCGCCGCGGGCGCGACGACGAAGTCCGCAAGATGCGGCGGCACGGTACGTGAGAAGTCGAAGTACTTGCCCTCCTCCCCGTCGTAGACGTCGCGCAGGTGATACGCGCTGATCCACTGGGACCAGCGTTCCAGCACGAGCCGGCCACCCTCGCGCTCTTCCAGAAATGGCAGCTTCGGATCGCCGACGAACAGGTGATGCACGCGATGGCCGCGCGCGACAAGGGCGGCGGCGAGATCGTTCATGCGCGTCGCGAGGCCTCCGACGAACGAATAGCGGTCGGGACCCTCGAACGCGACGAGTACGACGTGGAACAACAGCGCCGATAATGACACGCTCATGACGGCGCTCCAGCGCATACGCGATGACCTCGACGGCGTGCGTGCGATGCTCGCCGACCGTCACTTCGAGGCGCCGCTCGACCGTCTGGTCGAGCTGGACGCGCGCAGCCGCAAGCTCCGAGCGGAGAAGGAAGCCCTTCAGGCGGAGCGCAACAAAGGGAGCAAGGGCGGGCCGCCGAGCGACGCGGTCAAGGCGCACATGCGCGAGGTGGGGGACCGTATCAAGGCGATCGACGCGGAGCTGGTACCGCTCGAGAAGGAGCGCGACGAGCTCGCCCTGCACATACCGAACGAGCTCGATCCGGCCGCGCCGCGCGGCGCCGTCTACGAAGACAACCCGGTGGTGCGTCAGGACGAGCCGCGCAAGCTGCCTTTCACGGCGAAGCCACACTGGGAGGTGGGTGAGTCGCTCGGGATCCTCGACATACCGCGTGGGACCAAGATGTCGGGCTCCCGCTTCTACGTCCTGCGCGGCTCGGGCGCCGCGCTGCAGCGTGCGTTGATCGCTTGGATGATCGACCTCAAGCTCGACGCCGGTTTCACGGAGATCTATCCGCCTTTTCTGACCAAGCGTGAGACGCTCGTCGCCAGTTCGCACCTGCCACACTTCGCGGAGAACCAGTACCACGACGAGCAGGACGATCTCTGGCTCATCCCGACCGCCGAGCCGCAGCTCGTGTCACTGCACCGCGACGAGATCCTCGACGGACGCAAGTTCCCGCTGCATTACGTCGCGTACACGGCGTGCTTCCGCCGCGAGCACATGAGCGCGGGCCGCGACGTGCGCGGCATCAAGCGCGGGCATCAATTCGACAAGGTCGAGATGGTCGCGTACTGCCACCCCGAGGAATCGCCGAAGGAGCTGCAGCTGCTCGTCGATCGAGCCGTCGAGGTGCTCGAGCGACTGGAGCTTTCCGTGCGCGTCATCGAGCTCTGCACCGGCGAGCTCGCGTTCCAGGCGATCCGCGGCTTCGACGTGGAGACGTGGGCCCCGGGCGTGGGCGAATGGGTCGAGGTGTCGTCCGTCAGCAACTGCGGCTCGTTCCAGGCCGAGCGCGCCGCCATCCGCTACCGGCGCGAGCCGACCGGGAGGATCGAACATCCGCATCTGCTTAACGGCTCGGGGCTCGCGCTGCCGCGTCTCATGATCGCGGTGATCGAGAACTACCAGCAGCCTGATGGCTCGGTCGTCATTCCGACGGCGCTGCGGCCGTATATGCGAGGCCGCGAACGCATCACGCCCGGGGAGTTCGCGCTCTAGACGTCGATGATCCTGTTCGCACCCGATCTCTTGAGCACGTCCTTCGTGCGATCACACACGTCGGGGACGCAGGCCACGCTGACGATGGCTCCACCTTCGTTCACGACGTGCTCGAAGTCGCGCCAGCGCGACGCGCGGCGCGCGATGCCGTGCCCGACGACGAACCCGACGATCCCGGCCGCGACCGCGCCGGCGATCGCGAGGAGGATCCCCAAGACATCGCCGAGTAGGCCGGGCGCACCGAAGACGACGTACGTCGCGCCGATGAGCACGCCGATCGCCGCGCCGGCGATGGCCGCTCGCGGCGCATGTGGCAGCGTCCTCAGCTCGGCCTCGAGTTCTGGCTTTCCCGCGACCAGCGACACGTTCTGAGCTGGAAGTCCCGCTCGATCGAGTCGGCGAAGAGCGACGTACGCGTTGAAGGACGAGCGGAAGACCCCGATGACGGTGTGCGGATGACGCATGGTCGTGGCCACGCATTCGGTACCGCAGAGCACGTGCCTGACCCCTCGCTTGCGGTTCGATCAGCGACGGGCTGACGGCTCGCTTGCCATCTCGGGGGCCATTCGGCCCTACGCGCGACGACGTGAGCGGATCGCACCCGATGCGTTCTGGTTGTGAGCAAGAACCTGATCACACCGCTGACGGTCCGGTAACGCGCCCACGGCGGCATCCGGATGGGTCACTTCCGTGCTGCGGCTGCTCACGGGAGGTGCAGCATGCGCATCACTCTCATCGCTGGACTGACACTGACCCTGCTGGGTGGGTCGATCGCGTTCGCGGGTCAGCCGAGCGTCGAATGCGACGACTTCTCCAGCACACCTGGTCGATCCGCCGACGCGTCAGGCTCCGCCTTCGCCGAAGACGGCAAGTCGGGCACGGTGTACGCCGGCGAGCAGCGGCAGAACTCGAAGAACCCCAAGTCGGTCAGCCAATACGACGTAGCGTGCATGCAGGTCTCGAAGTAGACGGTTTAGCGGCGGCGAGCAGCGAACGCCACTGTCGCCGCACCTCCGACGATCAGCAGTAGCAGCTCCATGGGGAAGAGCGCTGGCGGGACCAACGTGCGAGTCGAACCGATCACGACGATCACCGCCGCGACACCGATGCCCGCGACTCCGCCGGCTGCGAGCCCACGGCGCGCTTCACGACGCGCAGCAACGAGCCACGACACCGTGACGAGAAGACCAATGACGACGGAGAGCGCTCCCAGCAGCACTTCACCCAGGTACGCATTGTCCATACTGCAGCGCTCGCAGAACCTGAACATGAGGAAGAACGACGCCCCAACGGTGAGCCAGTAGGTCGCGAGAGCGGCCATCATTCGATGCGTGCCGGACCGATCTTTCATCACGCCCTAAGGTAGAACCGGCAGCGAACTGTCGCGGAGAGTCATCGGGCTGTGGCGGCGCCGAGTGGAGCCTGAACTGCAGTGGGAGTCATGCTGGAACGTTCGCGACCTCGGCGGCTACACGACGATCTTCGGCACGCAGACGCGATGGCGCACCATCATTCGGGCCGGTAACCTGAGCAAGCTCACCGAAGCCGGCCGCGACGTGCTTGTCTCTTGCGGTGTCCGAACGGTCATCGACCTCCGCGATCCGCGCGAGTTCGAAAAGAACCTCGACCCGTTCCACGAGCGCGGACCGTGGGCCGGCTGGGTCCGCTACGTGAACGAGCCGCTGATCGGTGAAGCAGAGTTTGAGTCGATTCGCGGTCCCGAACGTCTTGTCAAGCGAGGCTACGTGACCACACTCGATCTCTCTCGGAAGAACATCGCTCGCGTGATGTCGGCGATCGCTGCGGCGCCGCCCGGCGCTGTCGTCGTCCACTGCCACTGTCACGGGGGAAAGGAGCGGACCGGAATCATCGCAGCGCTCCTGTTGGCGATCGCTGGGGTACCGGACGAGGTCATCGCCGAGGATTACGTCATCAGTGACCGTTATCTCGGCGCGCTCTACGAGCAGTGGGCAGCACGCGAGGATGATCCCGATAGGCGATCGCGACTGCTTCGCAGCTTCATGAGCGAGCCTGCGCACATGCTGGTTCCCCTCGAACATCTGCGAAGTGCTGGGGGCGCCGAAGCGTACCTGCGAGAGGCGGGCGTTCGAGCCGAGGAGATCGCCGCGTTGCGACAGCGGCTCGGTGCTGAGGGCTGAAGCGGCCCTGACCCCGATGTCGAGAACGGCCCGGCGGCCACGACTCAGGGGTGAGAGCACTCGCAGTGGGTGCCGAAACGAAGGAGGACTCCCGTGCAGAAGATCACCCCATTCCTATGGTTCGACGACAACGCCGAGGAGGCCATGAAGTTCTACGTCTCGGTCTTCAAGAACTCCAAGATCGTGAGCACCAGCAATTACCCGGACGGAAGGGTCATGGGCGGCTCGTTCCAGCTCGAAGGCCAGGACTTTCAGGCCCTCAACGGAGGTCCGGAGTTCCACTTCACGCCGGCGATCTCCCTCTTTGTGAGCTGCGAGACGCAGAAAGAGATCGACGAGCTGTGGGAGAAGCTCTCCGCGGAAAAGAGCGAAGAGCGATGCGGCTGGCTCAAGGACAAGTACGGCCTGTCCTGGCAGATCGTTCCCACCGTGCTGGGCGAGCTCTTGCGGAGCAAGGATCCTGAGCGATCGAAGCGCGTGATGGACGCGCTGCTGAAGATGGGCAAGCTCGACATCCAGGCCCTCAAGCGCGCCGCCGCATAGGAGAGGATGCGAGATGAAGTACATGATCATGACGTTCGGGCCGAACGCGGGCTTGGAAGGCGTGGCCGGCGTGTCCAAGGAATGGATCCGCCAGATGATCCAGTTCATGAACACGCTCAACGATGACCTGAAGAAATCGGGCGAGCTCGTCGACGCGCAGGGCCTCGCCTGGCCGAATCAGGCCAAGACCGTGCGCTTCAGGAATGGTCTCCCCGTCGCGACGGATGGTCCCTTTGCGGAAGCCAAAGAGGGGCTCGTCGGCTACTGGATCGTCGATGTGGAAAGTGAGAAGCGCGCGATCGAGATCGCCTCGCGGATCGTCGCCTTCGTCAAGCAGTCCATCGAAGTGCGTCAGGTCATGGACGCACCACCCGAAGTCTGAGCGCGGAACCCCGCATCGAGGACCTGCTGCGCGAGCACGCGCCGCGGGTCCTCGGCGCGCTCGTGCGACGCTACGGACAGTTCGACGCCTGCGAGGATGCCGTGCAGGAAGCGCTGCTCGCGGCAGCGCTGCGGTGGCCGAAGGACGGCGTGCCGGACGACCCGCGCTCCTGGCTCGTGACCGTCGCATCTCGACGCCTTGTCGACGAGTGGCGCAGCGAGAGCGCCCGTCGCCAGCGGGAGGAGACCGCCGGGGCCCTGGAGCCGCCGGTACAAACGCACTCCAGCGAGGACGACACGCTCACGCTGCTCTTCATGTGTTGCCATCCGTCGCTATCCGCGCCCTCGCAGCTGGCCCTCACCTTGCGGGCGGTCGGCGGGCTCACCACGGCGCATATCGCAAGCGCCTTTCTGGTCCCTGAATCGACGATGGCCCAGCGCATCAGCCGAGCCAAGGAGCGCATCAAGAGCACCGGCGCGCGATTCGACATGCCGCCCGAGCCGGAGCGGGCCGAACGCCTGCGCATCGTGATGCAGGTCCTCTACCTCATCTTCAACGAGGGGTACACGACGAGCTCCGGCCCTGCGCTGCATCGCGCGGACCTCACGACCGAGGCCATTCGGCTGGCGCGTCTTCTTCATCAGCGGGTGCCCGACGATGGTGAGGTCGCCGGCCTCCTCGCACTCATGCTCCTCACCGACGCGCGTCGGGCCGCGCGGATCGGGCCCGACGGACTACCGGTGCCGCTGGCGGAGCAGCGGCGCGAGCTCTGGAACAGCGGCCAGATCGCGGAAGGCATCGCGCTCGTGACGCGCACTCTCGGTTCCACGCCAGTGGGTCCGTATCAGCTGCAGGCGGCGATCGCGGCGGTGCACGACGAAGCGCGGAGCGCGGACCAGACCGACTGGCGGCAGATCCTTGCGCTCTACGAAGTGCTCGAGCGCGTTTCGCCCGGGCCCGTGGTCACGTTGAACCGAGCGGTCGCGGTCGCGATGGTGGACGGACCGCGCGCGGGGCTGGCGCTGCTCGGGACTCTCGACGGCGATGCGCGCATGGCGCAGACGCACCGCCTCGACGCGGTGCGTGGTCATCTGCTCGAGCTCGCGGGAGATACCGCCGCCGCACGCGAGTGCTATTGGCGTGCGTCGCGAATGACCGCGAGCCTTCCCGAGCAGCGCTACCTCGCGCTGCGAGCCGCCCGATTGAGCTAGCGGCCGTCGCGACCGCGTGACGCGTCTAGCGGTAGCGCCGTGCGTCACCTTTTCGCATTCGGACGATGCGCGCCTTGACGAGTTTGGTCACGAGCGCCGCCGGAAGCGGCTTGTCGGCCCGGAACCGGAGCGTGCCTTTGCCACTGAAGTCGTACTTCTTCAGCTCGGCCAACGGGACGCCTCGCGGGTCCGTGCCGCTCACGCCGTACAAGCTGCAGTGGGTGGCGGCCGCGGCGAAGCTCACCAGGAGTCTGCCGTCCAGCCTGAACGTGGGCAATCCGTAGCTGATGCCCTCTGTCGCCGCCGGCGCGGCCGCCCTGATCTGCGTGCGGAGCCGCGCGAGCGCGCGCCGCTTGTCGTCCGGCGCCGACGCGAGGTACTCGTCAATAGTCTTCGGGCGCGCGGCTCGGCCGGCGGCCGGACGCCTCGTCGCGGTCGTCTTCTTCACGGATCCCTAGGGTACCTGTCGCGACGGGATGTCGCCACCTCACGAGGCCGAATTGGATCGCAATGGTCGCACGCGATGGTCGTCGCACGCGAAACCCTTGAGGTTTATGGTCGCCTGAGATGGTCGAGCTCGCGGCGCTCGCGTTTCGTTGGGCGGCCCGTGCCGCGCTCGCGGACGAAGACCCGTGGCTCCCGCTTGATCACCGGCACAGGCGGGCTGTGGTCGATCAGGCACGTCGCCGCCACTGCTGCCCCGACCCGCTTGTGGATGACGACCGCCACCTCGAGGATGCGCTCGCGCTCTACGAACGCCTCGACGCGGTCGCCGACCTTGACCGGCGTCGACGCCTTGGCGGCCGCGCGGTTGACGCGGACATGGCCGGCCCGGCATGCCGCCGTCGCCGCCGAACGGGTCTTGTAGAGGCGGATCGCCCACAGCCATACGTCCACTCGGGTCGTGTCGATGTTGTCATCGTGCCAGCATGGACCGATCACTGCTGGGGGCCCGCCTCTCATCGCGGGGATGGCGTGTCGATCATCGCCGGGATCATCGCTCAACCACCTCACGATTGACGCCAGAGCGAGGAGTGCTCTGTCATAGTTTCTGCATGAAGCGGGTGCTTCTCACCGGCATGTCTGGAACCGGAAAATCAACTGTCATCCGGCACCTCGCCGAACTCGGCTACAAGGCAATCGATACGGACGATGGATTCTCGGAGTGGGTTCCTCTTCCCGCCGACTCGCAAGTGCGTTATTCCAGCGCGAACGGTGAGTGGTTATGGCGCGAGGATCGCGTCCAACGACTGCTGTCGATGGAAGATACCGACGTGCTCTTCATCAGCGGGTGCGCAAGGAACCAGGTGAAGTTCTATCCGCAGTTTGACCACGTCGTGCTGCTCAGCGCGCCCGCCGGATTGATCGTCGAACGTCTGGCGACCAGGACAACGAACCCATACGGCAAAGGCCAGGATGAGTTAGCCCACGTATTGCAACTACGTCAGACGGTCGAACCGATGTTGAGGCGAGCGGCGTCGTTGGAAGTTGACACCAGTCTCCCTGTGAACGAGGTCGTGACTACCATCCTCGACGCGGTGCCCCCGTAGGTACCGACTGATCCCGATGGCGTTGGTGCCACCGTTGGTGTCCGCGCCTCGCGCGCGATGGTCGGATCGCGACGAAACCCGCATCATTACTACATCGGAGGGGTGGCAGAGCGGTCGAATGCGGCGGTCTTGAAAACCGCTGACGGCGAAAGCCGTCCGTGGGTTCGAATCCCACCCCCTCCGCATTTTGTTCGGGAATTCGCCCGTTTCGCGGTTCCGTCGTGCTGAGTAGCGTGGTCTTGTACAGCCAACGTACAGCCAACGGCTCGGGACAGAGCGGGACGAACCGGATGACGCAGGACGAGAGCGCGTCATCACCCCGGCCGGGCAGTTCGCTAGGGACGTGTCCTCGACCCCCTCTGGGATCCCTCTCTGCTGATCCCGCCTTCAGGCGTCAGAGAGGTCCTTGTCCTCCATCTCCCACGCGTGGTCGAGGGTGTGGAAGGCCGAGTGTCGGATGAGGAACGGCAGGGTCCATGAGCGCATACGCCGCTCCGTCTTGCCGGCGTTGTACGCGCGGATCGCCGCCAGGTACTTCTTTCGGTGATCGCGTAGGCCAGTGGGTGTGAGCGCGCCGCCCTCCGGTATGCGCGATCCGACCCGCTTCGCGAAGTTCTCGCTCTCGGTGCGGATCGTGTGACGGATGATCTGGTCGCGGTCCCGCCCTCCGCCGCGAGGACCCTTGCGCATCTCGGGGGTAACGCGCGCGGCGACTCGATCGAAGAACGCCCAGCAGGCCCGAAGCAGCGTGATCGCGCGCCGGAGCTCCGCCTCGCTCATCGGACCCTGCTCGAAGGAGGAGGGAGCGAAGGAGATGCCCCAGAAGTCGGTCGAGCCCGTGCCGACCTTGTCCTCCACGACCTTCAGACGCCCGGCCGCGTCGAACTCGCGCGACATCTTGGCGAGGGTGGCGACGGGTCGGTAACGCTCACGGTAGGCCTCGAGCGCTTCCAAGGCTAGCTCGGCGGTCTTCGCGCCGCGGCTCCATCCTGGCCAGTCGATGCTGAAGGCGACGGATCGCTTGTTCTTGGGCCCGCGTTGGAGGACGGTGCGAACAGGCACACCTCACTATCGCACGCCACGCGAATCTCACCGCCCCATGACAAGGTCCACGCGTCGCTCAGGTCGGCATGGAAGCGCTGGAGGACCTCGCCAGCTATCGCACCGCGGAGGGCGGCAAGCTGCCCGCGGTCCGAGTTCCTGAGGCGGCCGAGCCACTACCCGTCCGGATCGCGCATGCTCTCGCGCTGGCGCCGGCGCCGCTCACGGCCGCAGAGGTCGTCTCGGTGCTCGACGCCAGCGGTGCATCGATCGCGACCGGCGAAGTAGAGGCGACGCTCGGCAGTTACCGCGCATTCGTCGCGGGCCGTCACGGTTGGCAACTGGGAACCTGGTGAAGCGTGTCAGGCTCACTGGGGAGCAGATAGCCGCTGCTGGTGCGCTGCACTCGACTTTGACGCAGTGGCAGGTCACCGATAACGCCCTGAGTCGACTCCGCGACGAAATGCCTGGGTTCGGACCTGAGGAGGCCCTTCTCAAGGTCGTCGCGGTGAACGCTCTCTACGGGACAAATGTGTTCGCGCTAGGTCGGGCAGCAACTCACGTTGGCACGGTTCTCAACTCAGCGGATATCGCAAAGGCGGGACCCGAGTTGGTCGAATTACTGGCGAACATCCCGACCACTCCCAACGCTCGGCCCAAGCGCTACATCAGCTTCGCCTCGAAGTTCGCAAACTTCTTCATCGACCCCGAACGGTTTCCCATCTATGACTCCTACGCGGAGCGCATGCTCGTGTTCCACCTCGGGAACTTGGCCGAGCGGGATCCCGCGCGACCGTACGAAGCCTTCGTCGCGAGCCTCGCGATGCTGAGGCGCGAGTACGGCCTTCAATGCAGTTATCGCGAGCTGGATCGTTACCTCTGGGTGGGTGGCCTGTATCGCGCCCACGCCAAGGGAAAGCGGGCGCTGAACGCTGAACTGCTGCGCCTCTTCGAGAAGCCCTCCGCCGAGCAGCACACTCTTCTCCGTTTGCTGCGCGGCGACTCATGAACTTGTGATCGGCCGAGCGGTCGGCGGCACGCCTTCTACAGCCACCGAGTCGGAGCGAGCCGGGATGAAGGGGGACGGACCTCAGTCGTAGGATTCAGGCATCGTGAACGTCGCTGCCGTGCTCGTTGCAGCCGTCGCGGTCACCGTCTTTTCCGCCGCCTGGTACATCTCCCTTCGGGCGCAAGCGTCCGCCCTTGGAGCGTCGTGGGCACAGAGGTCGCGTCCGCCTCGCTGGCAAGTGCCGGTCACTCTGATTCGCAGCGTCATCGTCGCGGCGGTCGTGTCCGGGCTCGTCACGTCCCTTGGCATCGCCGACCCCGTCGGTGCCGTCGGCCTTGCGCTTGCGCTCTGGGTCGCCTTCCCTGTCGTCCTGCTCATCGGCTCGGTCACCCAGGAGAACGTGCCGTGGAAGCTCGCTGCCATCCACGCCGGCGACTGGCTAGCGAAGCTTCTGATCATCGCGGTGATCGTCAGTCTCTGGCGGTGATGGACAACGAGCCGCGCGTCCGCGCGAGCGAAATACCCGCAGGAATCCGGCCCACGGTGCAGGCCGTCCGGAGGATGGTGAAAACGGTCGTGCCACGTGCACGCGAGGTCGCCTATCGAGGCCGACCACCGCGCTCCGCTCGCGCGATGTGGAAGATCGCTCGCTACTTCGTCAACGAAGATGCAGTGGCCGGGATCGGCGTCTATCCGACGTACGCGGTTCTCTTCTTCTTCCGTGGCCGGGAGCTGCAAGCATCGAACCCAGGGCTCGAGGGCCGTGGCAAGGAGCTGCGCTTCCTCAGGCTGCACTCTGCACCGGAGGCGACCTGTCCGGCGGTCCGACGGCTGGTGCGCTCGGCCTTTCGGCTCGCGCGAACGTAACGCGAGGGGACTCGGCCACGTCGCCGGCGGCTGCGCTGCAGGGGTTGCACGTCAGAAGAAGTCCGGGCGGATCGGACGCCAGCGCCTCTTGTACAGCCACGTGTACAGCCACCGGCTCAACATGAGTCGTGACGAGGCGGGACGAGCCGGGACGAAAATCGCGGACGACATTCGAGAACACTCGAAATTGCTAACGTTCGCGAAGGCCGGACGCCATCTTGAAAACCGCTGAGGAAGCAAGCCCTACGTGGGTTCGAATCCCACCCCCTCCGCATTTTGTTGGCGTTTCCGCGCGTTTCGCGATCGTGCGCGCGGTCGAGCGAGGTCTCGTACAGCCCCCGTACAGCCGCCGGAACGGGATAAGGCGAGACGGACCGGGACGAAAGCTAGGTACCCTCCGAGGGGAACGGGAGCAGCGGGAGACGATTCGCTTCGTGAGTCCGAAGTCATGTCCTGTGTTTGCCGCAGTTTGTTTAGCCGACGACGGCGCCGAGGAGGATCGCCTTCACGCGTTGCTGGTATTTGCTTAGGGACCAGCCTCGGTCGACGACGAGATCCTCATACGTCCGCATCGATGTCAGGGACCAGATGAGATCCGCCGCGTCCGCTTCGGTCCATCCCGCAGCGAGTACACCCTCCGCCGCGAGCCTATGCGCTACCGCTCGTGAATGGGTGTAGCGGTATCTCATGCGATCCTGCCACGTCGCTTCGGCGTCGGCGTCGAAGCGGCGCGCCGCATCGACGTGGGTAGCGAGCCGGAAGATCGACGGTGCGTATCTCGCTCGGAAGTCCACTAGGGCTTCGAGAGCACCCACCGCGGTGGGATTGTCGAGAACTTTCGCGATCTTCACCTGGAGACCGCCGATCTCGTCGACATAGCCCACGAGTGCGACGAGCAGACCGGCCCGCGAACCGAAGTTGACGTACACCGCCTGCCGGGAAACACCGGCCTTCCGCGCGATCTCATCGAGCGTGACGGCGATGAAGTCCTGGCTCTCGAACAGCCGTCGCGCCGCGTCGAGGATCGCATTCCGTGCCGGGCGGACATGCTTTGACTTCTGCACCATCTTGGAGGTAGTTTACACGTGTAACATTGGGGAGCCAGGACATCACAATGACGGTGTCTAACGGTGTCTTCGACCTCTGATCTCTGCTTCGCGACTGCTACCGAGCTCGCGCGGCTGATCCGCGACCGCGAGATCTCTTCGGCAGAAGTGACCGAGGCGTTCCTGGCGCGCATCGCTGCGCACAACGGCAAGCTGAACGCCGTCGTGCATCTCTTGGAGGCAGACGCGCGTTCGCGCGCGAAGGAAGCGGATAAGGCGCTCGCAGGCGGCGAGAGTTGGGGGCCACTTCACGGCGTCCCCGTGACGATAAAAGAACAGTTCTTGATGGCCGGTACGCCGTCGACCCTCAACACGAAGCGCTTGAAGGACTTCATCGCGCCCGAGGACGGCGTGATCGTCAAACGCATCAGATCCGCGGGTGCAGTCATCCTTGGCAAGACGAACGTGCCGGCCAACCTCGAGGGCTACCAAGTGCGAGGCGAGATATATCCGGAAGGTAAGAATCCTTACGGGTTCGAGTATTCGCCTGGTGGTAGTTCGGGAGGCGGCGCCGCCGCGGTCGCTTCCGGCATGACGGCGCTGGAGCTTGCAGCTGACGCGGGAGGATCGCTGCGCGTGCCCGCGCACTTCTGCGGCGTGTTCTGCCTCAAGCCGACGGACAAGACGATCGTGCGATACGGGGGTCTTCCTTTTCCCAAAGGCGCTCGCGGGTTCCTGGTGAACATGGCGCAGCCGGGCCCGCTCAGCCGTTCCATCGACGATCTCAAGCTCTTGTGGGAAGTCATCCGCGGCCCCGATCCGTCCGATTTCGAGATCGCGCCGATCGACTGGCATTCGCCGTCCGGCCGTTCGCTCGAACAACTCCGCTTCGCATGGACCGATCGGTTCGAGGAGTACCAAGCTGGTGCTGAGACGCGCGCGCAACTCGCCGCACTGGCCGAGCGGATCGAGCGCGCGGGTGCTCGTGTTGAGAGAGCGGCACCTGCGATCTACCCACGCGCCCGCGAGGTGTTCGTCCAACTGTTCGGTGCACTCCTCGGACAGGACATGCCCTGGCTGGTGCGCAAGATCTTCCCGATCTTTGCCGCGCGCGGGCTGCTCAAAGGGCAGCCACATGTCGTAGATCTTCTGCGTCGCGCGCTCAAGATGGATACGCAGGAGTACGCAGCGGCCCTCGGCGTGAAGCGGGTGTTAGTTGAGGACATCGAGCGCTTCTTCGGCAGCCACGATGTGCTGCTCGCTCCCGTCTCGTTCGGTCCCGCGTTCAAACGCAGCAAGCAGGGCAGCGCGCTCGACTTCGATGGCGCGATGCGACCGTACAACGACTACTGCTGGCCATACGTTGGGCCGTTCAGCGCAAGCGGCCATCCCGTGCTCGTCATGCCGCTCGGCACATCGAAATACGGACTTCCGATCGGCGTCCAACTCGTCGGCCGATACTGGTCGGAACCGGAACTCCTGCACATCGCGAGGCAGCTGACACCGCTGACGAAGGGCTTCGTTGCGCCGCATGGCTTCTGAACACACGGACACTGCAGAGCTGAGCAGCATGTCGCCTTGCCAGTTGGCCCGGGACCGCAAGGGTCCTCGACCTCGCTGGCCGTTCGCTGATCTGGATCGCACACGCCGCCGCGCAACGTCAGCCGCGTCGCGTGCTCACGTACTCGGCACAGTGGTCTCAATGAGCAGGTCCGCGAGCTCTCGCGGCATCGTGACCATGCAGTCGTGGCCGGTAGGCAGCTGCCTCAGCCTCCACCCCGGCTCGCGCGGCGGCAGCGTCCGGCGCCCGAGGACCTGCTGCACGACCCAGACGAACCGGCCGCGGCCGGTGCAGCGGACATGCGTCCGCGGGAATCGGGAGACGATCTCCAGGTCGTTCAGCCGGAGGGGCTCGACCAACGTCTTGAGCGACTGAGCCGTCAGCGAACGCCTGACCCAACTGCGGTCCGGCTCCTCGGAGACACCGAAGTCCTCGTGCGCGGGCGGCCCGACGCGCCAGCCATCGCCGTGAAGCCGCGCCTGGAGCCGGAAAACGCCCACCATGAACGGCGCCACGATCGGCACGACACTCAGCATCGAATCGCCGTCGCGCGGGACGAAGGTGTCGAGATAGACGAGATGCCTGATGCGGTCCCGGACACGGTCGGCCGCCCCCGTGATCACCATGCCGCCGTAGCCGTGACCCACGAGGACCACCTGCTGTAGGTCCTCCCGCTCGATCAACTCGGCGACGTCCGCGATATGCCGCGTCAGACCGACATCCGGGGAGAGGAGGTCGGCGCGTGCTCCGAGGCCGGTCAACGTCGGCGTGAACACGCGGTGGCCGCTCTGCTCGAGATAGGGCGTCAGTTTCTTCCAGCACCATCCGCCGTGGAAGGCGCCGTGGACGAGCACGTACGTGCTCATCGCCTTGGCTCCGGCCAACTCGCGAGGAGGTGCTCAAGCCCGTCACAGTGCCCGTTCACGAGGTCGACCACCGTCTTCTCCCGGTGCCACCGAGGAGAAGGACTAGTACGGCCTGTATTGCAGTGGGGACTTCCGAATGATGTGATCCTTGGATCAATCACGAGGTGCGTCGATCAGCTCGTAGGCACCTGGTGATAGAGGATGCCAAGGAATGGCAGTTGTACTCACGAGATGACACGATCCGGTAGCCCTCCTTGGCCATGTCGTTCGCGTCGTTTTCCATCATGCGCGTCTGGCACTCCAGACGCCTCGGCGTGCCCGTTCTTCCGGCCATGAGCGCGGCGAAGATGGGGCTCACCAAACCGAACAAGATGCTGTCGCGTCCGTAGATCTTGAGGACGATGCGCTTCGGTTTTGGTCTCTGGACAGGCCCATGATTTCCAATTGTCTGACTGCGCCCCATATGCCGGCGGACCGACAGGGGGCGGAGTCACTGCCTAGGTTGTCAAATGCGCTCCTTCCTGGCTCGGGATCTTGTACAGCCACGCGTACAGCCACCGGGTCGGAATGAGCCGGGATGAGGCGGGACGAGCCGGGACGACGAACGCGATGAACGTCCGAGAACAGTCGAAATTGCTAAGGTTCTCGAAGGCCCCACGCCATCTTGAAAACCGCTACGTCCTTCGGGGCGTCGTGGGTTCGAATCCCACCCCCTCCGCAGTAAAACGGGCATTTCCGCCCTCACCGATCGCGAGCGCCGCGAGCCAATACCACAACGCGTACCACAACCAGCGCCGGACGACGATCAGGAACCTCGACGCTCGTGACGCGCGGGCTTCGCGGCGGCGGCAACGTGATCGCCGCGAGGCGGCGCGTGGGCACCGGTGTGGCGGGGGTTGGCCGGGATGGGCGCAGCACGCGCCGCGGCCCCTTGCGACGCCCGTTGACCGCCGTGTCGCGGCGTGGGGCACGACCCGGTGGGGGGAGTGGGTCGAACGTTTCGCGGATACCGGCGGAAGAGCACGCTCTCGGCCCACACACACGCCCGCGAAAGTCCCGAAATGCGAATGCCCGAACCGACGCAAGGGCGCATGCTCGTGAGACGATCACCGAAGTCCTACCCGCGGCCGCTGACCCTCCGCGAGTGCGAGACGCTCGATCGCCTCGCGCGAGGCATGACGCAGAAGATGATCGCGTTCGAGTTCGGGATCTCGATCAGCACGGTCGGCAACGTCGCGGCGAACGCGTACAAGAAGCTTGGCGTCCACGGCGCCGCGGCCGCGGTGCACGCGCACCGGGATGCGCATTTCTGTTGCGGGACCCGCGTCGACTTTGGGCCCATCCGCGAGCGCCTTAAGGCGAGCCGCTCGACGGCGGTCCAGCGCGGCGATGGGCAGGCTGCCGCGCGATGATGGATCCAGCGATAGGGAGGCTGAAGCTATGGCCGACGATCTGACCGTGAACCGCGAGGGCGACATCCTCGTGATCCGCCTTGCGATCAAAACTCCGACGCCCAGCGCGAGCGGGAAGACGCTCGTCGTGGCCTCGACCCGCGGCAACCAGAAGACCGGCGTCCAGATCGACGGCAAGGACCTCTATCTGGGTGTCAACGCCTACGTGTACGCCGAGCCGAAGGCCGCGAAGTAGTCCGAGGTCCACTTCACGTCGCGTTCCGGCGACCGTCGAGAATTCACAGGCCGAGTACCGCCAGTGCTGCCAGGGACGCTTTCGCGCTGGTGACAAGATTGCCAACAGATATTTGCAAAGGTACGAGCGTGATCTACGGCTTCTCGATTCGGATCTTGTGGGCATCGCTTCCGGTGATTGCGTACAAGCAGTTCGATCAGAACCCGCTCGTTGCTGGTTCGCTCACCGCAGCCTGGGGTGTCGGTGCGGTGGCCGGGTCGATTGCTGCCTATCACCTTGTCTCTCGGATTCGGCCCTTGCGCCTAGGCGCTTTCGCCAGCCTCGGAGTCGCGCTCCCGCTGTGGCTTTTGGTCCCGGAGCTACCAATCGCCGTCGTCGCGGTGGCGCTCGCTGCGTCGTCGTCGGCGATCCCGATGATGAACGCCCCCTACCTCACCCTGCTGTCGACGCGCGTGCCCGCCGGCCTACGCGGGAGCGTCCTGCAATCGATCCTGTCGATCAACAACGTCGCTGGTCCACTCGGCTATGCGCTCGCTGGCCCCTTGTTCGCTCGCCAACGACAGTTTCGTCGCGGCGTGCCGCGCGGTGCCAAGTGGCGTTGTCTGCCTGCTGTCGGCGCTGGCGTACTACGAGCTCACCACGAGCAACCCCGCGGAGGTCTACCTCGCCATCCCCCGTACCGCCTGGGCACCCAAAGTTGAGTACCCGCCGATCCGTTTCTTCCGCTTCAGCCCGCCGATGATGTCGTTCGGGGTCGCGACCGTGCGCGCATCGCGCAGCTCCTTCTCCATCTTCGAGCGAGAGAAGACGATCTGTGACGCGATGCGTCATCGCGCGATCGTCGGTCAGGATGTGGTCATCGAAGCGCTGCGCACCTACCTTCGTTCGCCGCGCATCCGCAACATCGACCGGCTCCTCGACACCGCGCGTCGCTGCCGCGTCGAGAATCGGATCCGTCCATACGTCGAGGCGCTGGCGTGACCCGGCCGCGGAGCGAGCTGCGGAACGTCCCTGACTCGGTCCACGCCCGGCTCCTGGCCTTTGCGAAGGGGAGGGCCGTGACTTCACGCAAGTGCTGAACCAGTATTTCCAGGAGCGCCTGCTCGACCGCCTCGCACGCTCCTCCGCCTCGGACCAGTTCGTCCTCAAAGGAGCGCTGCTGTTCGTGGTTCTCGATCACGGCAGCACCGAGACGCGCGGCCGGCCGACCAAGGACATCGATCTCGAGGCGCTCACGCTCAGTTCACCGGACCAGCGGATCAGACGGATCTGATCACCGGCCCGCGCAGTGTTGCGATCAGCTCGGCCGGGAACTACGGGGTGATGGATCCCGCGTCATTGACGATCTTTCAGGTCACGCGGTCCGGTGATGTCTTCAACGATGCTGCACGATCTCGCGATGAGCCAGCCAGCCGGAGTCGTCATCCTCCGGTCGTCGAGCTGCCCACAGCATCCCGCCCCAGCCGACCGATCGCGCGTCGTAACGGACGTGATCTTCGCGCTACCGCTCGTTTGGGACTTCGAGACCCAGTTGCGCGCAGATCGCTCGCACCAGTCCGGGGGCCACTTCTCGGTGACGGGGAACGGCCGTCACCCGCGAACCATCGGCGCTGCGCCACTTCGTGTGCTTGGCGCCTTCGCCGACCTTGCGCGCTCCGTTCGCTTGAAGGTGGCGCTCCAGGTCGCGAAGCTTCAACGGATCAGCGTGAGCTCGAGCGCCTCGCTGCGGCCGGCCCGCACGTCGTCGTCGTCGTCGTCCGGAGCGAGGACCACCTGCAGTGCGTCGAGGACGTTCTCTCGGGCCTCCTCGCGCGTCCGCCCCTGGCTAAGAGCCCCAGGCACTTCGACGATGCGCGCGACGATCCAGCCCTCTTCGTCGGGATCCTCGAAGGCGATCGTCATGCGGAACCGCTCGTTCATTGGTCAACACGATACCGCGCAGTGCGACCGCGGGCGTGATCTGCGAGCGGGCCCCGCATTCCGGCGATCTGGGGCTGCTCCGGCCGCCGCTGGTCGCGGGCGCCTGCCGCCGCGTCGTTTCGTTTGCGCGGGGGCATAGCGTGCGGCACGCGCGAAGCCGCTGGCAGGGCCCCGCGGGCCGGTCCCCGCCGGCGCAGCGCGGATCGCGCGCGGCGCTACTCGTCGTGCTGGGTGTCGCGAGCTCGTGGCGCCAGGCGAATGGTCGATTTCCTTTCCCTGACCGATGTGCGTCAACTCCTCTCCTGGACCGCCTCCTGCGCGGCGTCTCGGAGGACGCCGCGAGCAGCACCCCCTGGGCCGGCCGACCGCGCTCGCGCGGGCCGATCGCCGCGTCGCAGCCGGCGCGGGGCTTGGACGCCGCCGCAGCGGGTCGGTCGCATCGGCCCGGAATCTGCCCCAAACGTCGCCCAAACGACCCGATTTCGCGTCATGAACGGGCACGATCGCGGGGGTCCGCCGCGGGTGGCAATGCGCTCGTACCCGACACCCGTCAGGCGGAGCTGGACGATCGTGCGCACGAACGCGCTCAGCCGCAGCCTGAGGTGGCGGGAGATCAGTTGCCAGCGGACTTCGTCCATCGCAACCGGACTCGACGCCTCATCTCGGCACCGGGCGCCGCCTGTCACTCGGGCGATTCCGCGAAATGCGGGAGGGGGGACCCCCCATCGCGAATATCGCGGGCGTGTGTGCGTGCCGAGAGGATGCTCCCGTGGGGCGAAGGCGAAAACGTCGAGCTCCGTCCCCCCCAGCGGTCGCACGACGGTGTGGACGCGATTATCCGCTCACTCCGCCGGGCTAGGTGACAGCCGTCAGGACATCGTTCCCTGACAACCGACAGGACATCGTGCTCATGTTGCGTCTCCGAGCGATCGACTGACTCGATGACCCGCGACCGACCCGACCGCTGACGCTCCTCCTCGACGCGAACGTCGAGGGAGG